>Ga0105044_10003391_pt1 | contig 21893 bp, 21 predicted proteins | sample MAT01_FD_78092 | JGI IMG/M metagenome (GOLD analysis project Ga0105044, IMG submission 78092) | Freshwater microbial communities from Lake Fryxell liftoff mats and glacier meltwater in Antarctica - MAT-01 | ecosystem: Environmental > Aquatic > Freshwater > Ice > Liftoff microbial mat | place...
CCTTCTCCACCTTCTCCACCTTCTCCAAACGACACGCCGTCGCCACCGCTCAAGCCGCTGCTGCTCGAGACCCGCGGCCTGACGAAGTCCTACCCGGTGCCCGGCCGCAAAGCCGGCGACCCCGAGCGCCTGGTCGTCCTGCAGAGCATCGACCTCACCATCCGCAAGGCGGAGATGACGTCGATCGTCGGCCAGTCCGGCGTCGGCAAGTCGACGCTCCTGCAGGTGCTCGGCACGCTCGACCAGCCGACCTCGGGCCAGGTGCTCATCGGCGGCGTCGACGTCTTTACGCTGCCGCCCGCCAAGCTGTCCGCCTTCCGGAACGAGCGCATCGGCTTCGTCTTCCAGTTCCACCATCTGCTGGCCGAGTTCACGGCGCTCGAGAACGTGATGTTGCCGCTCCTCATCGCCGGCCAGAAACCGAAGCACGCGTCCGGCGTCGCCGCTCACCACCTCGAGCTGGTCGGTCTCGGGCCGCGCATCAAGCACAAGCCCGGCGAGCTCTCGGGCGGCGAGGCGCAGCGCGTCGCCATCGCCCGTGCGCTCGTCAGGAGCCCCGATCTCGTCTTCGCGGATGAGCCCACGGGAAACCTGGACACGCGGACCTCCGACGAGATACACGACCTCCTCGTTGAACTGAACGGCCGTCTCCAAACGGCTTTCGTCGTGGTAACGCACAACGTGAAGCTCGCCTGGCTCCTCCGCCGACACCTCCTCCTCGCCAACGGCGTCGTGCGCGAACTGCGTGACGATGAAGCCCCCGAGGAGTTCCTTCCGCGCCGAGACGCCGCGTGACCCACTCCCGTTCTTCATCCGCACCTGTTCCACAGTCCAGGCTTCGCCATCCTTTCGGAGGCCCACAGTCCAGGCTTCGCCATCCTTTCGGAGGCCCACAGTCCAGGCTTCGCCATCCTTTCGGAGCCTTCCTGAGTGCCGTGCTGCTCGCCACGACGGCCCTCGCCGCGTCGCCGTTCTCGCCGTTGGACAGCTCGGTCGCCCGCGCCGCGGACGAGAGCCTCGTCGTGCGTTCGGTCGACATCGAGGGCCTCACGCGCATCGACAAGCAGGCCGTGCGCGCGCGCATCTACACGCAGGTCGGGCGTGAGCTCGACCGCGGTCGACTGTCCGAAGACCTGAAGCGCATCTACGCGATGGGCTTCTTCGAGGACATCCAGGTCGCCGAGAAGCCACACCCCGACAGCGGCATCGTGCTGGTGTTCCTCCTGGCGGAGCGTCCGACCGTCGTCGGCATCGACTACGTCATCGAGGGCGACTCGGTCGACAAGGACGAGATCGAGGCGGTCGTCGATCTCAAGCCCCTCGAGATCCTCGACGAGGCGCGCATCCGCGCGAACCTCGAGAAGATCGAAGACCTCTACGTGGAGGAAGGCCACTTCCTCGCGACCACCCGCTACGAGCTCGTCCCGGAAGCCTCGAACCAGGTGCGCATCAAGCTCATCATGAGCGAGGGCGCCAAGGTCGAGGTGCGGCGCGTCGAGATCGTCGGCAACAAGGAGGTCACCTCCGAAGAGGTCGAGGCCATGATGGCGACCCGCGAGGGCGGCTACTTCAGCTTCCTGACCCAGTCGGGCGAATTCAAGAAGGAGCTCTTCGAGCAAGACCTCCAGCGCATCCAGTACCTCTACCTGACCAAAGGCTACGCGCAGATCCAGGTGCACGAGCCGACCGTCAGCCTGTCGCCCGACAAGGCCTCGATGGAGGTCGTCATCCCGGTCGACGAAGGCCCGCGCTACCGCGTTGGCGAGGTACACATCGAGATGGTCGACGGCGACTGGCTGGTCGAAAAGTCGAGCCTCGAGAAGAAGCTCAACCTGAAGAAGGGCGAGTGGTTCGACTACGCAGCGATGGCGTCGGACTCGACCAACCTGGCCGGCACCTATCGCGACCGCGGCTATGCGAACGCGAACGTGTCGAGCGACCACAAGGTCGACCCCGAGACCTTGACCTTCGGCGTGACCTTCAAGATCCAGAAGGGCGACCCGGTCTACATCCGGCGGATAGAGGTCCGCGGCAACAAGGACACGCGCGACAAGGTTGTGCGCCGCGAGATGAAGATCTCCGAGGGTGACTTGTACTCGGGCGAAAAGATCCGCCGCTCGCAGCGCCGCATCATGGCCCTTGGCTTCTTCGAGCCGCCGTCCCGCGCGGGCGATATGGGCGGCGTGCAGATCGACACGCGCAAGACCGGCGACCCGAAGCTCATCGACCTGGTCGTGACCGTCAAAGAGAAGCAGACCGGCACGTTCCAGATCGGTGCCGGCTTCTCGAGCTTTGAGAGCTTCCTCCTGACCGCACAGGTCTCCAAGGAGAACATCTTCGGGCGAGGTCAGACTCTGTCGGCCCAGCTCACGTTGTCGGGTATCCGCCAGCTCGGCTCGATCTCGTTCTTCGAGCCGTACCTGCTCGACAGCCAGGTCACGTTCGCGCTCGACCTTTTCAACTTCAACGAGGCCTTCAACGACTTCAACCGCCTGCGCCAGGGCGGCAACATCTCGCTTGGCTATCGGCTGACCGACGACCTGTCGTTCTCTGTGACCTACACCTTGGAGAGTGTCCAGGCCGAGCTCACGCGCTCGACCATCGACATCCAGAAGCTGCGTCAGTCGGGCCTCACGAGCTCTGTACGCGGCACCTTGTCGCTCGACACGCGGGACAACCGCCTGTTCCCGACCGAGGGCCAGTTCACGACACTCTCGCTCGAGTACGCCTCGAAGTACCTCGCCTCGGAGAACCAGTTCTGGCGCATCATCGGCCGCACGCGCTGGTACTTCCCGCTGTTCTGGGACTTCGTCCTGCGCCTGAACGGCACGGCCGGCGTGGTCGAAGGCGTCGACGGCCAGACGGTGCCGCTCTTCGAGCGCTTCTTCGTCGGCGGCATCTTCACGGTGCGCGGCTTCGAGCGGAACTCGATCGGCGAGCGCCTGTCGCTCGCCTCGCTGCCCGACGGTGACCTCAACCCGATCACGATCGGTGGCCTCACCGAGCTCATCTTCAACGCCGAGATCGAGTTCCCGATCTTCAAGGAGGTCGGCATCCGCGGTGTCGTGTTCTTCGACGCCGGCAACGCCTGGGGCAGCGACGAGGTGTTCGATCCGTTCGATCTCCGGACCGCGCTCGGCTTCGGCTTCCGTTGGAACTCGCCCGTCGGCCCGCTGCGCTTCGAGTGGGGCTTCCCGCTGGCCCCCCGCGCGGATGAGGACTCGTCGGTGTTCGAATTCACGATTGGGAACAGCTTCTGATCCGCGCCGGTTGTGGCGCGTGACCACACCTTGCGTCGAGCCCTGCGTTGACAGGCGCGCTGCGCAACGCTAAGCCCCCGTCCGGTCCACCGTTTCCTGCGTTTGGAGAGCCCCGTGCGCAAGTCCCTTTTCGCCATCCTCGCCTTCGTGATGTTACTCGCCGTGCCGGTCGCCCAGGCCGCCGCCAAGGACCTGAAGGTCGGGGTGGTCGACGTCGAGTACATCATCCACACCTCGACCAAGGGCAAAGCCGCCAAGGCCAAGCTCAAGAAGCTCTTCGACGACAAGCAGAAGGAGCTCGACGGCGAGCAGAAGAAGCTGCTCGAGCTCAAAAAGGAGATCGAGGAACAGTCGGAGATGGCCACGCCCGAGAAGCGCAAGGCCAAGGTCCTCGAGTACCAGCAGGGCCTCCTGAAGCTTCAGGAGCTCTACATGAAGAACCAGCAGGAGCTCGCGAAGAAGGAGGTCGAGCTGATGAAGCCGATCCTGACCTCGCTCGAGAAGATCCTGACGAACTTCGCCAAGGAGGGCGACTTCGACATCATCATGAACCGCAGCGAGCAGGGCGTGCTCTTCACCAAGCCCGACTTCGACCTGACCAAGCAGGTTCTCGAGAAGCTCAACGCCGGTTGATGGTACGCTGAGCACGACGATGCCGCAGCAATCCCAGTTCGCTTTCCCACGACCGACCCCGGTCGTGCTGCGCGTCATGATCGCGCTTGGCGCGCTGTGGTTGCTGTTCGCGATCGCGACCAACATCGCCCAGAGTGGCTTCGTCGATGGCGTCTACGGTGAGCTCGAGCTGCACCCGAGCGAGGTCGTACCGGGCCTGCATCTCTGGCAGATCGCCACCTATGCATGGCTGCATGACCTCAACGGCCTGTCGCACATCCTGCTCAATTGCCTGGGCCTCTACTTCCTCGGCCCGATGCTCGAGCGGCGCTGGGGCGGCGGCAATTTCCTGCGCTTCTACGTCGTGACCGGTATCATCGCGGGCGCCTTCTCGGTGCTCGTCGGCGTCTTGTTCGGCGGCCGCTGGGACGTGCCGATCGTCGGCGCCTCGGGGGCCCTGCTCGGGCTCGTCGCGGCCTACTCGGTGATCTTCCCGAACGCGCAGTTCCTCTTGTTCTTCGTCGTGCCAGTGCGGGCCCGCTACCTCATCTGGATAGCTCTGGGCCTCGACATCCTATTCTTCATCGCCAACCCGCGCGGCAACGTCGCCATCCAGACCCACTTCGGTGGTGCCCTGGCGGGCTGGCTCCTGGTCACCGGCAACTGGCGCCCGGGCATCTTCATGCCGAAGCTGAAGCGCCTCTTCTCAGGCGGCCCGCGCCAGCCACCCCCACGCGGCGGCGGTAATCTGCGTGTCCTGCCCGGTGGTCGCAACCGCAACGACCTGAACTGAGCGCGGATCAATCTACGTCGATGACGCGCGGCCGCTTCTCGAACGGGGACTGCACACGTCCCGGCGGCAGCACTTCGACGTCCACGGTAGAAGTCTTCGACTGTGGCGCCGGCCTTTCCGCCCCGCGTCCACCGCGCGCCTTCTTTACGAAGCCAGCGACCAGCAGCCCCACGCCAACGGCGTCGGTGATGACACCGGGGAACGCGAAGAAGAGGCCCGCAAACGCCCAGAGCCCACGCGACCCGAGATCGAGCTGAGCCGGCCGAATGCCCTGGCGCATCTCGCCCTGGGCCGTGCGGATGAACTCCGTCAGTGCGCTCGCCTGACGGCGCACGAGCCAGAGCCCGAACACCGCCATCGTGACGCACCACATCAGGACCGGCCAGGCGCCTAACGTCCCACCGAGCTCGAGCAACAGCCAGAGTTCGGCTATCGGCAACACGAGCAACGGAAGGAGGCGCATCATGGTCGCTGCAGCGTACGCACGGGCCCCCGCAATGGGAACCCCGAGGCACAGAGTCAGGCCTTGTTGATGCGCTCGCGCAGGTCCTTGCCGACCTTGAAGAACGGCATCTGCTTCGCCTCGACGCTGACGGTCGCGCCCGTCTTCGGGTTGCGTCCGGTGTACGACTTGTACTTGCGCACCGTGAAGTTGCCGAAGCCGCGGATCTCGATGCGCTCCCCACGCTTCATCGCGCCGACCATCTCGTCGAAGACGGCATTGACAGCCTGCTCGACAGTCTTGCGAGGGAGTCCGCTCTTCTTCTGGACGATGGCATCGATGAGTTGCGACTTGGTCATCGCTTCGACCTCTTGGGTGCTGAGACTGTGCTTCGTTGCAAGCGATAGGCGATCGCCGGCGAACGGTCAACGCCACACGCTGCCTGACTTCAAGTCAGTCAGGGTTGGAGCATGCTCGAACTCGAATCGACCCCTGTCGACCCTGCTCGAGCACCGCTCGGACTATCGTCGCGAGCAACCGGAGGCCGATGTTGGCGAAAGCCCGGACGAATTGCCACTCAAAAGAGCCCGCCATCATCGGAAAAAACGCTGACCCAGGCGCCGCGAGTCTCCACGTCGGTGAGGAAGCCCGCATAGAACGGGTGCTGACCGATGGTCGCTGAGTCCCCGACAACCAACAGGAATCGGCGCGCACGCGTGAGCGCGACGTTCATGCGCCGGATGTCCGCGAGAAACCCGATATCAGCCGCATCGTTCGAGCGCACCAGATCGAGCACAATGGCCTCCTTCTCGCGGCCCTGGAAGCCATCGATGGAGCCTACCTCCAGCCCAGCCTCCATGGCGGCCGCGAGGCGTGCCCGCAGCTCCGAGACCTGGGCATCGTAAGGGGTCAGCACCGCGCAATCGGAAGGCGCCAGGCCGCGCGACAGGAGGCGCAGCACCTCGGTCGCGGTGCGCGCCGCCATCTCCGGGTTGCGTGTCGACCCATCCGGCTCGCGCTTCTCATCGGCGTAGCCGGCACCCGCGCAATCGAGCCACACGCGCGCGCCCGGCCTCAGTGGGTCGGCCGCCACAGCGAGGTCGTCGAGCGTGTGCTGGGCGACCGCCGGATGTGCGACGAGCCGGCCTTGATAGAGGGCCTCGGACGGGTAGGCCATGATGTCGACATGCATCCGGTGCTGGGTCGTGAGCATGCGCACGGCCGCGTCACCAAGGCGCCGGTAGAGCCGATCGAAGATCGTGGTCCCAAGCCCGCGCCGGGCTGCCTCAGGATCGATCACGGTCGGCGGCAACTGGTGCGGGTCGCCCGCCAGAATGGCACGCGGCGCGGACGACAGCGCGATCCACGCGAGCGGGTCGACCGCCTGGGTCGCTTCGTCGATAACGACCACATCGAACGTCTCGTCGCGCAACACCCCGGCATCCGCGCCCGCCAGCGTCGCGCAGACGACCGGGCACTGCGCGACGAGCGCCTGCTCGACGCGGCGCAGATGCATGCGTGCATCCTTCATGAGGCGCCGCGCCTCGGCGAACGCCTCGCGCCGCGCATGCCGATCGCCCGTGCCGCGCGCGGCCTGGTTCTCGGTCTTCTTACGCAGCATGTTCGCCTCGTGCACCCACGAGCGCGTGAGCTTCGAGGCCTCGTGCGCGTCCAGCCGCGCCGCCAGCGTGTAGGGCTCGACCTCGGGCAGGACGCGCGCCGGGTGCCCGAGGCGGAGCGCGTTGACGCGATGGGCGACGAGCCGCTCGACGAGGTTGTCGACCGCCACGTTCGAGGCCGCGACCGCGAGCACACGCTGGCCCTTGGCGACGAGCTGGCGGATCACCTCGACGAGGCAGCGCGTCTTGCCCGTGCCGGGCGGACCATGCAGGAGCGCTATCGGGAGCGTATTGAGCACATGGTCGACCGCGTCGCGCTGAGCCTCGTCGAGGTCCTGGTCGAAGACCCGGACCGGTCCGCGAAGGCCGCGGAGCGGCTGCCCTCGGACCCGTTCCTGCCCGACCCACTCGAGCAGCGCCTTGCCGTACACCACTTTCAAGAGGTGCGCGGTCTCGCCGTGTGCGTCCTTCAGGCGCTCCATGGCGCGCTGGCCGCGGTCGAAGGTCGCCTCGGGCGCCTCGCGCTCGAGCCGGAAGGGCTTGTCCTCGTAGACCTCGGGCACGTCGCCATCGACCGCTATCCCGAGCGCTGGGCCGCGCCAACGCTCGACGATCGCGTGCAGCGCGGTCGGCTCGTTGGGGTCCTGGATGAACAAGCGCACCGGGTCGCCCGGCCGCAGACGCAGCGTATTGCGATCGAAGCGCGGGTCGTCCGAGCGCACGACCAGCACGAGGCGCCCGCCGGGTGCCGGCAGCGTCTCTTCGATCGATAGGTCGTGCGCTGCGAGCCCGCGCTCGATGCGCTCCTTCCAGGGGATAAGGTCGCGCTCCAGGCGGAAGCGCTCACGCGCAGCCTGGCGTTCGCGCTGCCACAAGGCCAGCAGGTCGCGCACGGTCTCTTCGGGGGTTTGCTGCATGACTTCCGTTCTGGGTCGTGCTAATCGGCGCCGCGCTTTGCAGTGCCCGGCACAGATACCCTCCCGAGGATAGCGATGGCTTACCAGACTTCCGACATCAAGAAAGGCCTCAAGTTCAAGATGGACGGCGCGCCGTACAACGTCGTCGACTTCCAGTTCGTGAAGCCCGGCAAGGGCACGGCCTTCGTCTGGACCAAGATGAAGAACCTCATCACGGGCCAGGTCCTCGAGCGCAGCTTCCGCTCCGGTGAAGTCCTCGAAGAGGTCGATGTCGAGACCCGCGAAGCGACGTTCTCCTACAAGGAAGGCGACTCGTTCGTGTTCATGGACGCCGAGACCTACGACCAGTTCCCGGTCACGGCCGAGAAGCTTGGCGAGCAGGCTGGCTTCCTGATGGAAGGCATGAAGTGCAACATCCTGTTCTATGATGGCCGCGTCATCACCGTGGATCTGCCGAACTTCATCGAGGTCGAGGTCGTCTACGCCGAGCCGGCCGTGAAGGGCGACACGGCGAACAACGTGACGAAGGAAGCCAGGATCGCGACCGGCGCCACCGTGCGTGTGCCGCTGTTCATCGACCAGGGCACCACGATCCGCATCGACACGCGCTCGAGTGAGTACGTCGGGCGCATCCAGACGAAGTGAGCATGCACGACCACGGTCGGCGCTTTGGACGCGTCCTTGCGGTGAGCGAGGACGCGTTCGTCGTTTCAGAGCACGGCGCCCACGCCGGAACGTTGCATCACCTGCCGCGCGTGGCTGCGGATCCTTCGATCAGCACCGGCGACCTCGTGCAATTCCACCCCCGGGGCGAGCCAGGGCGAGCAGCCGCGGGTCGCGCCGAAGGCGCGGGGGGTGAATTGACGGCGTCGTTAATCGAGCGCGTCGCGCGTGGACCGGGGCAGTGGCCACCGGACAAGGGCCAGCCGGGGGCGGATCTGGCGCGCTTCGATGGCACCCGTTGGGAGCGCTTGCGCCGGCGCGCAGCCCTCGTACGTGCGACGCGTGCATGGTTCGAGCAGCAGGGCTTCCTCGAGGTCGAGACGCCGATCCTGGTGCCGTCGGCCGGCACCGAGACCCACCTCGATCCGGTCGCGGTGACGCTGCACCCGGAGCCAGGCGCGGGCCCCGAGGCGCGCTGGCTCATCACGTCGCCCGAGTATGCGATGAAGCGTTTGCTCGCCGGCGGGGCGGGCCCGATCTGGCAATTGACCAAGGTGTTCAGAGACGGCGAGCGGGGGCGCAATCACCGGCCCGAGTTCTCGATCCTCGAATGGTATCGGCCGTTCGTCGCCGGCTACGAGGTCCTGATGGCTGACTGCGAGTCGCTTGTGCGCGCGCTGAACGGCGGAGACCGTCTGCGCTGGCGCGGCGCCGACTACGACTTGAGCCCGCCCTGGCCGCGCCTGCGCTTCTTCGATCTGCTGCGCGAGCGCGCCGACATCGCGCACCCCGAAGACCTCGACGTCGAGCAGTGGCTCGCGGCGCTGGTCGATCGCGTCGAGCCGACGCTCGGCGCCGAGCGCCCCGAGTTCTTGATCGAATGGCCCGCCGCGATGGCGTCGCTGGCCCGTCGCAAAGCGAGTGACCCGCGCGTCGCCGAGCGCTTCGAGCTGTACCTCGGGCGGCTCGAGCTCGCCAACGCGTTCGCCGAGCTGACCGATGCGACCGAACAGCGCGCGCGCTGCCTCGCCGAGAACGACGAGCGACGTCGGGCCAACAAGCCGGAGATGCCGATCGACGAGGACTTCCTGGGCGCGCTCGAAGCGGGCTTGCCACCTTCGGCCGGGATCGCGGTCGGGTTCGATCGGCTCGTGATGGTGCTGAGCGACGCGGCCACAATCGACGACGTGCTGGCGTTTTGAGCCGCGTTCTTCAGCCGGTGGCGCCGAACATGTTTACGCCCTTCTCGGCGAACTTCTTCTGCACCCGCTGCAAGAGCGGGAAGAGCACGTTGAAGTCGAGCCCCGACTTGACTGCGAGCGGCCCGAACAGGAAGTCGACGAGGTGCCAGTCCGAGAACACGTTGAGGTTGGGCGCCATCAGCTTCGCGTAGCGATCGAAGAAGAGGAGCTGCTTTAGGATCAAGAGGAACTCGCTCGGCAGGCGGATACCGTAACGGTAGGCCATCGCCGTGATATCGGGCAGGACCTCTTCGTACTTGATGTCGGCCAGGTTCTTCTCGATGAGCGGCGAGTAGACGCGCGCGAGGTCGGGCACGAGGTGGGTGCGGTCGACCTTGGGATCGATGGCGCCGATCTCGGTCATGACCAACGCCAGCGCCTCGTAGTCCTGGGCGGTGAACGCCAGCACGTAGCGCAGCACCTGGTGGCGTTGCAGCGTCGTGAAGCGACCGATGATGCCGAAGTCGAGGAGGCCCACGGCGGCGACCCGCTTGCCGTTCACGGTGACCGCGGCGGGCAGCATCATCAGATTGCCGGCGTGCGCGTCGCCATGGAAGAAGCCGTCGAGCGCCATGGTCATCATCCACGCGCGCAGCCCCTTGCGCAGATACACCTCGGGGTCGATGCCGGCAGCAAGGATCCCCGTGCGGTCGTCGGCTTTGAGCCCGCGGAAGCGGCCCATCACCAGCACGCGCTCGGTGACCATGCCGTCCACCGGGGCGGGTGCGATCACGTCGAACACCCCGTACTTGACCATCAACACGTTGAACTCGCTGAGGTTCCTACCTTCCATGCGGAAGTCGATCTCCTCGTGGATGGTGCGGTCGAAGTCCTCGATGACGCCGCGCACGTTCGACAGACGCGCGCCCTTGAAGAGCTTCTCGGCCACCCAGGCCCCGCGCCGCATCCACCACACGTCGGCGTCGACCTTGGTGCGGATCCCCGGGCGCTGCACCTTGACGACGACCTCGCGCGGAGCGCCCCCATCGCTCGCAGCGAGCGTCGCGCCATGCACCTGGGCTATCGAGGCCGACCCGAGCGGGGCTTCTTCAAACGATGCGAACAGAGAGGCGATGGGTTTTCCGAACTCACGCTCGATCGTCGCTTTGAGCTCGGGCACCGGGAACGGCTTCACATGGTCGAGGCACTGCTGGAACTCGTCCGAATAGCGCTTGGGAAACAAGCCGGGGCTCGACGCGATGACCTGCCCGAGCTTGATGAACGACGGGCCGAGCGTCTCGAACACGCGCCGCAGGATGCGTGGATTCTCGAGTGGGTCATAAGGGCGCGAACGCAACAACGTGCGCCAGACGAGCTTGCGCACGCCGGTCTGCGAATAGACCCAGGCCCAGAACATCGCGATGAGCACGAAGGTCAGCTGGAAGGCGCGCAAGAGGATGCGGAGTACCTTCATGCTTTGCTTCCTGTGGCGCCGCTCGCGCCGGCTGGCACCTGCTCGCGAACGACTCCGGCCGCCACGAGCTCGGTAATCTGCGTGTCGCTCAGACCGGCCTCGAGCAGCACCTCGCGGGTGTGCTCGCCAAGCGCTGGCGCTTTGCCGGACGGCGGCGCCGCGGGATGGCGCGTCGGCGTGCGGATGCGCGTGAGCCCGTCGGACGTGATCAGCATACCGCGCGCGACATGTAGCGGGTGGCCGGCCACCTCGGCCGGCGCGAGCACGGGCTCGACGCACGCCTCGGAGCCCGCGAACACAGCCTCCCATTCGGCGCGCGGGCGCGTCGCGAAGAGAGCCGCGACCTCATCCTTCAAGCGCGGGTCGAACTGGCGCTTGACCCAATCGAGGTGGTCGACCTTCTGACAGAACACGAGCCAGAACTTCGGCTCGAGCGCGGCGAGCGACATGAAGCCGCCATCGCCCGTCGCATAGACCCCATAACAGGCCTGCCCGCCGGTCAGCACATCGGCGCCACGCGCTGGCGCGGCCGAGCCCGAACCGATGTGGGGCGCCAGCGCCGCGGTAAGAAAGCCCGTCACCCCGTCGGTCATCGACACATCGAGGAAGCGCCCCTGCCCGCTCGTGTTGCGCGCATGCAAGGCCGCGAGGATCGCGACCAGCGCCCACAGCGAGCCGCTGATATCCGCCACTTGAACCGGCAGTACCTGCGGCGGGCGGTCGACGGGCCCGCCGAGCCCCAAGGCACCCGACAGCGCCATGTAGTTGAGGTCGTGCCCCGCGACATCGCGGTACGGCCCGGTCTGTCCAAAGCCCGTGAGCGCGCAATACACGAGCCGCGGATTGTCGACCGCGAGCGCAGCATACCCCAGCCCGAGTCGGTCCATCACACCGGGCCGGAACGATTCGACCAGGACGTCGGCCTGAAGTGCCAACGCCTTGAGCGCGGCCAACCCTTCGGGGCGCTTCAGGTCGATAGCGATCGAGCGCTTTCCCGCGTTCAACGCGAAGAACGCCCAGCTGACCTTACCCGTCAGCGGCGGCATCCAACGCAGGTAGTCCCCGCCCTCGGGCGCCTCGATCTTGATGACGTCGGCGCCGAGGTCGGCAAGCACCAGGGTCGCATACGGACCCGGGAGGAGCCGACTGAGATCGAGCACACGCAGTCCGGCCAGCGGTTGGGTGTCGAGCGTCATAGGGTCCCCTCCAGGTCGTGCGAGGATTTCGGCGACGGCAGCCGAAGCAGATATGGCGAATTCGCGAAGCGAGGCGCGCGCGGCCGAGGAGCCGCGACGAGGCCAACCTCATAGGTTGCCCAGGAGCGAGCGACGGAGGCCCCGCGCGTCTCGCGAGCGAATTACGAGCCGCGACGAGGCCAAGCTCGTAGGTTGCCCAGGAGCGAGCGACGAAGGCCCCGCGCGTCTCGCGAGCGAATTACGAGCCGCGACGAGGCCAACCTCATAGGTTGCCCAGGAGCGAGCGACGAAGGCCCCGCGCGTCTCGCGAGCGAATCAGGAGAGGATCTGCTGGAGCTTCATGGCCAGTCCAAAGTCGCCGTCGACCGCGACCTTGCCGAGCATGAAGGCCTGCATCGCGTCGAGCGTGCCTTCTTTGATGGCGATGAGATCGGGCCCCTCGACCGTGATCGTGACGTCGCCCGAGCCTTCGCCCTCGCGCACTTCGACCGCGCGCGTGTCGACGACGTAGGTGCCCGCGCCCTCGCCGGTGACGACGAACTTGAACGCCCCGTCGATCTCCTTGCTCTTGGTCGGGTCGGCCTTCAGGCGGCCATCGATTTCCTGGAACACGTCCTTGACGCTGCTCATCTCGACTCCTTGGAGCGACCCGGAAGGTGGGTCCATCTTGCCGCCGAGGGGGTCCCGGCACGCGGCAAACCCTGCTAACACGCGCCCGCGAGGCCCGTCAATCGCCCTCCGGGGCGCCGATCGGCCTTGCGCAGTACGCGGCGCGCGCGCTAGGCACCCACGCATGTCCGCCACCGCCAACGTGCCCGCGTCCGCCTCCAGGTCCTACAGCCCACGCCTGCGCGATACGTTTGCGCGCCTCGCGGCCGAAGGTCGCAAGGCCTTCATCCCGTACATCACGGCGGGCGATCCCGACCTCGCGACGACCGGCCGCATCCTGGATGCGCTGGCACTCGGCGGCGCCTCGGTCATCGAGCTCGGCGTGCCGTTCTCGGACCCGATGGCCGACGGCGAGGTGATCCAGGCGGCGATGTTGCGTGCACTCGCGGCGGGCACCACGTTCAAGGGCGTGCTCGAAATCGTGCGTGCGTTCCGGACCCGCCACACGACTCCGGTCGTGTTGTTCGGCTACCTCAACCCGCTGCACCGCCATGGCCTCGAAGAGGCCGCGCGCGACGCCGCAGCGGCCGGCGCCGACGCGTTCCTGGTGGTCGACCTGCCGCCCGAAGAAGCGCCGCAGCTGACCGACCACCTGCACGCCAACGACCTCGACTTCGTGGCGCTGTTCACGCCGACCTCGTCGGACGAACGCGTGCGCGCCATCGCGTCCGCGGCCTCGGGCTTTGCCTACTACGTCTCGATGGCCGGGATCACCGGCGACGCGCTGAGTGGCCTCGACGAGGTCGCACGCCGCACGGCCGAAGTGCGGAGGACGACTGGTCTGCCGGTCGCCGTTGGCTTCGGCATCCAGACCGAAGCCGACGCCGTGCGCGTCGCGAGCTTCGCAGACGGAGTCGTCGTCGGATCGCAGCTCGTCAAGGCCTTGGCCGATGCCGGAGCCGACGAGGCGCCAGCCGTCGCACTCGACTTCGCGCGCCGCTTCCGCGCAGCGCTCGACGGCAAACCGACCGAGTAACGCGCTCAGCCCGCGACGCAGATCGCGTCGATCTCGACCAGCACGTCGCGCGGTAGCCGCGACACTTCGACGGTCGCACGCGCCGGCCGATGCTCACCCAACGCCTCTGCGTAGATCGCGTTGACGGTCGGGAAATCGGCCAACGACTTCAGGTAGATCGTGCACTTGCAGATGTCCGTCGGCGCATGTCCCGCGGCCTTCACGATGGCGAGCAGGCTGGTCATCACGCGCCGCGTCTGCGCCCCGACATCGCCTTCGATGATCGTTCCGGTCGCCGGATCCAGCGCAATCTGCCCCGACACGAACGTCATGCCGCCCGCACGGATCGCCTGCGAATAGGGCCCTATTGCCGCCGGTGCGTCGCTCGTCGAAATGATGTCACTCATGCGCGTTGGTCTCCTCTGGAGTGGGGTCGTCAACGCCTTGCTAACATGCTCTGCGATTTTTTTGACCGTCCCCGGAGCCCCGCTTAGCTTGGCCGTCGTGAGGGTTCGCCCCCGCCCATCAGGACACAACGGATGCACGCTTCCAACATCGCCGGCCAGCGCCCCCAGACCCCCGCTTATGTGACGTTGACCCGTCGCCTCCGGGGCGCGCACGCCTCGGGTGACGCCTATCGCAAGGGACGTCACGGCTCGCTTGACGCGCAGACTGCCCATGCGCCCGCCGACCGCGACGTGGCTTGCATCGTCCTTCCTTTTCGGCGGCGCTGAAGCGTTGCCGCCCTTTCGGCGGCGCTGAAGCGTTGCCGCCCTTTCGGCGGCGCTGAAGCGTTGCCGCCCTTTCGGCCGCGCTGAGGCAGCCGACAATCTGGCCGAAGCGACCCGCCCCACGAGGCACCCGTCACCGGCCCTCCCTTCCAAAGAGCTGCGACCGCGCACCCCATCCTCCCCGACACCGATGCGTTGGTCGCAGCTCTGAGGATTCCTCCCGATTCATTTGCCGACCCAATCCTCGCGGAGCGAACACCACGCATGCGCCTCAATCGACTATTTCCGGGCACGCGTACGGGCGCCGCAGCGAGCGGCGGCACGTGGGCGCCGGTCGTCGAGCTCGATCGCTGGCAGCTGACGGGGCTGCTCTTCGGCATGCTGGTGATCGCCGTCGCGGCGTTTTTTGTCGGTCGCTCGGCCGGCATGAACGCCAGCCCGAGGCTCAGCGACAGCTCGATAAGCTCGCTCGCGCGCTCGTTGCCCATCGGCGCCTCGACCCGTGAACGCCAGATGGCGCTGGCCGAGGTCTGGCCCCCGACAAGCGGCATCGACGAGAGCCTGTCGCGTCCCATCGCCCAGCCCCTACCGAGCGACCCAACCGAGCGCGCCCGCGCCCAGGCCCACCTGCAGCTCCAGGAAGCCCGCTCGATTGGCCTGCGCGACGATGCCCCGCCGCAGGTCAATGGCAGCGCCTCGGCCCCGACCGTGACACCCCAGATGCCGACCAGCGGCAAGGGCGGCTTCACGCTCCAGATCTCACTCTTCGATACCCAGGCCGCCGCCCAGGTCATTGCGGCCCAGCTCGAGACGACGGGCTCGTCCGTCCGGATCCGCCAGGTCCGCACGACCGACATGCGCGACCTGTTCCGGGTCGAGGTCGGTGACTTCACGTCGAGCGAAGCCGCCCTCGCCTTCCAGCGCCGCTTCGAACGCGACACCGGCTACTCGGGCGTGCTGATCACGCTGTAGGCGAGAAGCTCAGCTCAAACCGCGGAAGTCCAGCGCCTCTTCGTCGAGCCCGAGGTAGTGCCCGATCTCGTGCAGGACGGTGATCTCGACCTGCTCGACCGCCTCTTCGGCGCTGTTGCAGATGCGCTCGATGTTCCAGCGGAACAGGTAGATGCGCGCCGGTCCGTCGATGACCGAGCTCACGCTCGACTCCTCCGGCAGCGGCGGTCCATCGAAGAGCCCGAGGATGCGCGGGTCCGCGATGTCGTCCGTGACGATCCACTCCTCCGGGTAGTCCTCGACCATGATGGCAACGTTCGCCAACGCGCGCTTGGCGACCGGCGGCAGCTTCGCGATCGTGTCCTCGACCGTCTTGATGAACAGCTCCTCGGACAGATACAGGCGGTGCTCGGGCTCGCGATCGTGCTCCAGCTTCCAGACTTCGTGGAACGCCTTCTTGCGCAACGGCTCCTTCGCGAGCCGCTCCGCTGCGAGCCCCATCTCGAACCACAGGTCCGCGTCCTCGGGGCGCGCATCGACGCCCGCCTGCAGCACGTCCAACGCCTCGTGCGAGCGCCCCAGATCGCTCAGGATCTGCGCCAGCTCGAGCACCCCGTCGGCGTCCTCCGGGTAGAGCTTGGTAATCGTCTTCGCCGTCTCGACCGCGTCCTCGTGCCGCTCCTCGAGCCACGCAAGGCGCCACGAGAGCGCGAGAAATTCGAGCGCGCCCATGCCCCCTTCGGGCAGGAGGGCCACCGCCGTCCGATTCTGCTTCAACCGCTCGAGGTCCTTTTCCTCGAACGCGCGCAACCCCAGATCGAAATGCACGTCGAGCGCCTGCGCCCTGGCGAGCCGGCGCCAGAGCTGGAAGGAACGATGCAGATACATCAGCTCCCGCCTTGCTCTTCGAGTTCGGTGTAGACGTCGGGCTTCTCGTCGCCGTCCTTGTCGACGCCGATGCGCACGAGCTTGCCGTTCTCGTAGAACTCGACCGTGTCGATCTTGCCGTCGGCGTTGGTGTCGCGCTCTTTGCGGGCCAGCTTGTTGGCCGTGTAGTACTTGACGATCGATGGCTTGCCCTCGAAGTTCAGCGCCATGTCGCGCCGATAGAGGACGCCGTCGCTGTAGTAGTCGACCGCGTCGAACTTGCCGTCGAAGTCGAGGTCCATCTCCTCGCGCACGACCGTGCCGAGCTCGTTGAAGTGGCGCCGCACGTCGATGTCGCCATCGAAGTCGAGGTCGAGATCCTGGCGCCCGAGGAGCTGCGTGCGCTTCTCGGGATCCTCCTTGGGACCGCGCAGCACGTAGATCTTGAACAGGTCCGGGTTGCCGTCGCCGTTGAGGTCGTACTTCTCGACGCTCGTCTCGCCGACGATCTCCATGCCGAGCAGCTGCGCCTCGGGCTTGGCGGGATCCTTGGTCTTTCCGGACGAGCCACAGGCTCCAGCGACGACCGCCATTCCCACGAACACTGGCTTGATCATAGATTCTCGCGCCCTCCGGCCGTCGCCGCGACGCGGGAGAATCGGCTTTGTCGCAGGCCGGGTCAAGCAGAACCCCCGCCGTGCAGCCCTCCCAGGTTGCCGAGCATCGGGGCCACCACGCCCAGCGCCTCGAGCGCGAGGAACGCGATACGCGCCGCCAGATCCCCATCCGGCAGGATCGCATCGGCGGTGTAGCGCAACTGGATATGGGCCTTCGCGAGCTTCGGCAGCGCCGCCTGGCACGCGACCGCGATGGGCCCCGTCTGGAGTTCCGACACCGCCATCAGGAGCGGCATCACGTGCACACGCTTCACGCCGGCCTGCTGTGAGGCATGCAGGATCGCCCGGTACGTCGGCTCGGGCGACAGCTGCGCAACGTGCCCACAATAGGCGTGCGCGACCCCTGCGTAGCCATCGTGCAAGAGTCGCAGCCGCACGTCGTGCATCAGCTTCTCCCACTCCTCGTGGAAGATCGTCGAGCCATAGCCGACCAGCACGACCGCCTCGCGCGACGGATGCTGCACCTCGAGCGCCATGCGCCGGACGACGTTGCGGTGCAGGATCGGCGGCACATCTCCAAGCGGCACGAGGCGGATCGGCAGCCCCGGCGGCAGCACGCGATGTCCCTCGGCGACGAGACGCCGGCGAATGTGGGGCGGCCCGCCGAGCCCGAGGATGCCGGGCACGTCTTCGGTCTGGTGGGCGGAGGCGGTGAGAAACAGCGGCACCACGATCGCCTCGGCCGCGCCCGCCTTGAGCGACGCCTCGACCGCATCGGCCAGCGGTGGCTGCGACTCCTCGATGAAGCCAGCGGTGACCGTCGAATAGAGCTCGCGCACGCCAGGGCTTTCGGCCACGTGCTCCACCAGCTCCATGATGGCATCGGCCCAGCCGCTGGCTTTCGAACCGTGTGCTGCGATGATGAGGGCAGGTCTCGAGCGTTCCATGCACCGTGGAGTTTGACACGCCGGCATGGATTTGGCGAAGAACGCGGCGCATGAAGACCATCATCGAGCCGTTTCGCATCAAGGTCGTCGAGCCCGTCCGCCAGACGACCCGCGAGGAGCGCGCCCACGCGCTGGCCGCGGCGCACTGGAACCTGTTCCAGTTGGCGGCCGACGACGTGCTGATCGATCTCCTGACCGATTCAGGCACCGGCGCCATGAGCCAGGAGCAGTGGGCCGGCATGATGCGCGGCGACGAGAGCTACGCCGGTGGCCGCTCGTTCGTGCGCTTCCAGGCCAAGGTGCAGGAGGTCTTCGGCTACGAGCACGTGATCCCGACCCACCAGGGCCGCGCGGCCGAGCGCATCTTGTTCTCGATCGTCGGCGGCCCAGGCCGCATCATCCCGAACAACACCCACTTCGACACGACCCGCGCGAACATCGAGTACGGCGGCGGCGTGGCGCTCGACCTGGTGCACGACGCAGCGCGCGACCCGACCCTCGAAGCGCCCTTTAAAGGTGACCTCGACCTGGGCCGCCTCCAGGCGCTCGTGCAGGCACACGCCGGCGAGCCGGGGCGCATGCCAATCGGCATGGTCACGATCACCAACAACGCGGGCGGCGGCCAACCCGTCTCGTTCGCGAACGCCCAGGGCGTCGCCGACATCCTGCATGGCGCCGGGATCCCGCTCTACTTCGATGCCTGCCGCTTCGCCGAGAACTGCTGGTTCATCAAGACGCGCGAGCCGGGCTTCGCCAACCGCTCGGTGCGCGACATTGCACGGGCGCTGTTCGCGCTGGGCGACGGCTGCACGATGAGCGCCAAGAAAGACGGCCTCGCCAACATCGGCGGCTTCCTCGCGACAAACGACGCGAAGGTCGCGGCCGAGGCGCGCAACCTGCTGATCCTGACCGAAGGCTTCCCGACCTACGGCGGCCTCGCCGGGCGCGACCTCGAGGCGATCGCCCAGGGCCTCGAAGAGGTCCTGGACGAGGACTACCTGCACTATCGCGCCGTCTCGACCGCCTATCTGTGCGACCACCTGCATGCGGCCGGGGTGCCGGTGCTGCGCCCCGCTGGCGGGCACGCGGTCTATCTCGATGCCGCGCGTTTTCTGCCGCACGTGCCGAAGGCGCAGTTCCCGGGTCAGGCGTTGGCGTGCGCGCTCTATCGGCACGCCGGCATCCGCACATGCGAGATCGGTAGCGTAATGTTCGGCGAGCACGCGCAGCTCGAGCTGGTGCGGCTCGCGATCCCACGGCGCGTCTACACCCAGAGCCACATCGACTATGTGGTCGAGGCGATCCTCGAGGTGTTCGCCGTGCGCCACGCGATTCGCGGCATGCGCATCGTGGAAGAGCCGCCGCGGTTGAGACATTTCACCTGCCACTTCGAGCCTCTGTGAGTGTGGCCTTGAGCGATGCGAACCCTTACGAACGCCTCCTCGTGAGCGGCGACGACGGCCACGAGATCCTGGTGATGACCTGGCGCGCTGGCGGCTTGTGCGCCGCTCACGACCACGGCGCTGCGGGCGGACAGGTCCACGTCGTAGCGGGGGGGCTGATCGAACGGCGCTACCACTTCGACGGCCGCGGACTCGAGGTCGTGAGCGAGGTCCGGGTCGAAGCGCCAGCCCTCATCGAGATCGGCCCGGGTGTCATCCACGACATGCACGCGAGCCCCGGCACCGTGACCGTTCATGTGTATCGCCCACGCGTGCTCGGCATGCGCATCTACGACCCCGAAGCGCGCGAGACGCTGGTCGTCAGCGACGATTGCGGCGCCTGGATCCCGCGCGATCCCAACGACATCCAGGCGCGCACGCGCTGGGCCCCGGTAGCGCCTTCGGCTGCCTTGGCCACGGCCTTCAGTCCAGGCTTCGCCATCCTGCCGAAGGCGTCGGCATGAGCTGGCTCGTCACGTTTACGACGCTCTACCGTGAAGGCGGTCGCGAGCTCGAACGCGCGGCGCGCACGATGGCGCGCGAGATGATCGAAGTAAGCGGGTTGCCAGCCGGCGCGGTGCACCTCATCCGCGTCGAGAGCAAGCGCGACTTCGTCGCTGCGATTGCCAGCGCAACACAGAACGGCGACGTGCTCGACGAGCTGCACTTCGTCGGGCACTCGGGCATGTACGGCCCGATGTTCCGCACGACCGCGATGCCCGAACAATTCAGTCCGCACGAGTGGCGCACGCTGAAGATCCCGTTTGCCCCCTGGGGTGCCGCGTACTTCCACGCGTGTCGCACAGCGCGCTGGTTCGCCCCGTTCTTCGCGCGCACGTTCGGCGTACCGGCATCGGGCTATCATTGGTACACGACGTTTTCAGCGCAGCCCGACCGCTTCGTCTGGGAGCCGCCGGTCCAACTCCCGGGTAATGCTGGCACGAAAGCCCGGCCGCTCTATCTCATCGGCTGTCGCGGCAAGAAGTCCGATGGGCTCGCGGGCTCGCTGCTGAAATACACGGGCCTCGTCAAACCCGAGGCGATGAAGCGCTTCGCGCCCGAGCCGCTGACCGGCGACCCGAGCTACGACGGCGTGGCCGAGCTCTACGCGGACGTGTTCTCTGACATCCGCGTACGCCGCGACGAATGGCACTGGTTGACGGAGCATTTGCCTGAGCGCCCCGTACGCGTGCTCGACATCGGCTGCGGCAACGGCGCCCTCCTGCGGGCGCTTGGCGAGCGCGTGAAGATCGGGGTCGGCGTCGACGCCTCGGCCGCCATGATCGAAGTCGCGCGACGCGAGAGCGGCAGTGAACGACTGACGTTCGCGACCATCAATGGCCCGACGTTGCCATTTCCCGACGCGAGCTTCGACGTCGTCATCTCGCTCTTGTCGTTCCGCTACCTCGACTGGGATCCGGTGATGAACGAGATCCGGCGCGTCCTGGCGCCCGGTGGCAAACTGCTGGTGGTCGACATGGTGACAGCACCGGTCGAAGCGAAGGACGTGCCGCGTCTCGTCGGTGATGGAGTGCGCGCCCGCTGGCAGCGGCTCGCCGACCCACGTTATCAGGCAGCCCTGGCGCGCCTCGTCGCGGACCCGCGCTGGCAGGCGATGTTGCGCTACAATCCCGTCCGCGCGCAGCACGAATATGTCTGGTATTTCGAGAGCCGTTTCCCCGGCCGCAAAGTCGAGACGCTCAATATTGGCTGGCACAATCGCGTGCTCGCGTTCGACTCGGGCCCGCTGGCGCCCGGCACGGTAGCCCCGCAGAGCTACCCGTGACATTTGCGGGTCCCCGCGCCTCACCGTCGACCATCGCAGTGCTCGACTGGGGCATCGGCGGCATCGCGACGTTGATACAATTGCGCGCCGCCCTGCCCGACGCGGCACTCGTCTACCGCTCGGACGCGGGCTTTACGCCTTACGGCAAGGTGCCCGCCGACGCGCTGGCAGCACGCATTACCAGCGTCGCACTCGACCTCGACCGGCGCTTCGGGCTCGCCGCACTCGTGCTCGCGTGCAACGCCGCGTCAACGATCTCCAAGGACCTGGTGCTGCCCTTTCCAGTCTTCGATACCATCGCACCAGGCATCGCCCTGGCCCTCGAAGCACAGACCCGCGGCGCCCTCCACATCGGCATCATCGGCGGCCAGCGCACCATCGCCGCCGCCATTCACGCGCGTGCGCTCCAACGCGCCGGCCTCAACGTGACCGCGGTATCCGCCCAACCCTTGTCAGCCCACGTCGAAGCCGGCCGCCTCGATGGCCCCGAGCTACTGGCCGATCTCACCCCCGTGCTCACGGCCCTTGGCGATATCGACGCCCTCCTCCTCGCCTGCACCCACTACCCGGCGCTAACGCCGGTCATCACCCGCCTTCGCCCGCGCCTGCCCCTGCTCGACCCGGCCGCAGCCCTCGTCGCACGCGTCCACGCCCACCTCACCGCCAGCGCCCCCCCCCACCCCCCCGCCAGCGCCCCCCCCCCCCCCCCCGCCCCCGCCCCCCCCCCCCCCCCCCGCCCGGCCCGCGCAGTCGAGCGCCTCGCGCGTTGCG
>Ga0105044_10003394_pt1 | contig 21884 bp, 17 predicted proteins | sample MAT01_FD_78092 | JGI IMG/M metagenome (GOLD analysis project Ga0105044, IMG submission 78092) | Freshwater microbial communities from Lake Fryxell liftoff mats and glacier meltwater in Antarctica - MAT-01 | ecosystem: Environmental > Aquatic > Freshwater > Ice > Liftoff microbial mat | place...
ATCGCGGTGCGCACGCAGTCCATCGCGGTATCGCCACCGCCCAAAACCACGACGCGCTTTTCGCTGAAATCCATCGGCACGGCTGGTTTTAAGTCACTATCCAAAATTTGCCGCGCATTCGCAATCAAAAATGGCAGCGCTTCTAAGCGGCCAGGCAAGGCTTGACCCGGTAAATTCGCATCGACTGCCGTGTAGGCGCCGGTGCCAACAAACACGGCATCGTAATCCGCCAACAGCTGCTCGAAGGCAATGTCAGTGCCGATTTCGGTGCGCATATGGAAATTCACACCCATCGCCTCTAACACCAGTCGGCGCGTCAGCATCACCTGCTTTTCCAGCTTAAACGGCGGGATGCCAAACGTTAGCAAGCCACCAATTTCTTCATAACGATCAAACACATCCGCTTGAATGCCAGCGCGCGCCAAGCGGTCAGCACAGGACAAACCCGCCGGACCCGCACCAATCACGGCCACACGCTTACCGGTGGCGATGACACTCGATAAATCTGGCCGCCAACCCTGCTTAAAGGCCTCATCGACGATGTATTTTTCAATCGCGCCGATGGTGACGGACTCAAAACCGGTGTTGAGCGTGCAGGCACCTTCGCACAACCGGTCTTGCGGGCATACGCGGCCACAAACTTCCGGCAGCGGATTAGTTTCATGCGCCAAAGTTGCCGCTTCAAATAAGCGATTTTCCTGCACCAGCTTGAGCCAGTTCGGAATGTAGTTATGCACCGGGCATTTCCATTCGCAGTAGGGATTGCCGCAGTCCAAACAGCGTTCGGCTTGGGCGGTGGCGCCGGCAGGCGCGAAACTGCCGTAAATCTCGCTCCAGCCCTGCACGCGCACCTGCACGGGTAGCTCTTTCGGCATTTTGCGCGGCAGTTCTAAAAATCGGAAGTCACGTGCGCTCATGCTGCTTGCCTCAATACATCAATCAATGATTCCAAACTTGCCGCCTTGGGTTTGACTAGCCAAAACTTGCCGAGCACATCGCGGAACTCTTCTAACAATTGCGCCGCCCAAACGCTGCCGGTTTCCTGGACGTGCGCGCGCAGCAGGGAACGCAAATGCTGCAGATGGCTTTCGACACCTTCCGGCGACATGCGCAACAAGTCGATTAGCTCCAAATTGCAGTGGTCGACAAAATCCCGTTCTAAATCCAGCACGTAAGCAAAGCCGCCGGTCATACCCGCGCCAAAGTTTTGCCCGGTGCGCCCAAGCACCGCTAACATGCCACCGGTCATGTATTCGCCGCAGTGATCGCCTGCGCCTTCGATTACTGCGGTTGCACCGGAATTGCGCACCGCAAAACGCTCGCCCGCGCGCCCGGCTGCATAAAGCTTGCCGCCGGTTGCGCCGTACAAGCAGGTGTTGCCAATGATCGCGGATTCGTGCGCGACGTAGCCGGATTTCCTGCCCGGCGCAATCACAATTTTGCCGCCACACATGCCTTTACCGACATAGTCGTTGGCATCACCGGCCAGATAAATTTGCAAGCCGCCGGCATTCCACGCGCCTAAGCTCTGCCCTGCGATGCCGGTCAGTTTCAGCGTAATCGGCGCATCAGACATGCCTAAATTGCCGTGATGCTTAGCAATTTCACCCGCTATTCGCGCGCCAATTGCACGGTCCCGGTTACAAATTTCATAGTGAAAAATGCCGCCGGTTTTGTGCGCGATGGCGTGTTGCAAATCGCTTAGCATCCGTCCAGCCAGCACCGCCTGATCGCGCGGCGGATTGGTCAGCTCGGTGCAGTATTGCGACTCGTCTGATTGCAGCCCAGCCGCGCGCAAAATCGGGGTTAGATCGAGGCCGCGTTGCTTATCGGTCTGCCCTTCAAGCAGCTCAAGTAAGTCTACCCGCCCAATTAAATCCTGCAGCCGCGCCACGCCAAGGGCGGCAAGATGTTCGCGCACATCTTTCGCGACAAACTTAAAGAAGTTCATTGCCATATCCGGCAAACCGGTGAAGTGCAGTTCGCGCAAGCGCGTGTCTTGCGTCGCCACACCGGTCGCACAATTGTTTAGATGGCAAATCCGCAGGTATTTGCAGCCCAGCGCTACCATTGGCGCGGTACCAAAGCCAAAACTTTCTGCACCCAAAATAGCGCCTTTGATCACATCCAGGCCGGTTTTTAAGCCGCCATCCACCTGCACCCGTACCCGATGCCGCAAGCTATTCATGCGCAACGTTTCTTGCACTTCTGACAAACCCAACTCCCACGGCGTGCCGGCATAGCGAATTGATGAAATCGGGCTAGCGCCGGTGCCGCCATCGTAGCCTGAAACGGTAATCAAATCGGCGTATGCCTTCACCACGCCGGCCGCGACCGTGCCGATGCCCGCGTGCGATACCAGCTTCACCGACACCAGCGCCGCCGGGTTGATTTGCTTTAAATCGAAAATCAGTTCGGCCAAATCTTCAATCGAATAGATATCGTGGTGCGGTGGCGGCGAGATCAGGCCAATGCCCGGTTTTGCATAGCGCAAGCGCGCAATCATGGCATTGACTTTGTGCCCAGGTAGTTGCCCACCCTCGCCCGGTTTGGCCCCCTGGGATATCTTAATTTGCAGCACTTCCGCATTGATTAAATACTCCGGCGTCACGCCAAAGCGCCCCGAGGCAACCTGCTTGATTTTGGATGATTTTTCGGTGCGATAGCGCTCTGGGTCTTCGCCACCTTCGCCGGAATTGGAGCGTGCGCCCAAGCGGTTCATTGCAATTGCCAAGGCTTCATGGGCTTCAGGGGATAGCGCGCCGAGCGACATACCCGCCGAGTCAAAACGCGCCAAAATCGCGGCTACAGGTTCAACCGCATCCAGTGCAATCGCCTGTGTTGCACGCAAGCGCATTAAATCGCGAAAAGTGGACGCTGGCCTGGAATTAACATGCTGCGCATAAACTTGATAGTCGGCGTAATCACCACTGCGCACCGAACGCTGCAGGCTAGCGATTACATCCGGGTTATACATATGGTATTCGCCATCATGCACATAGCGTAGTAAACCACCCTGCGATAGGCCGATACTCGGATCCCACGCGCGTTCGTTGAGTAACGCGGCATCGCTCTCCAAATCTTTAAAGCCAGCGCCTTCGATGCGGCATGGGGTGCCTTCAAAGCAGCGCTGCACCACGGTGGAATTTAAGCCGACAATTTCAAACAGCTGCGCGCCCCGATAGCTGCCAATGGTGCTGATGCCCATTTTCGAGATAATTTTCAGCAGGCCTTTCTTAATCCCGCGCCGATAGCTGCGGCCCAGCTCAAGCTGATCTTTGCCGCGCCCGAGCTTAAGAATGCCCGCCTCATTCATGCTTTTCAGCGTCTGATACGCCAAATACGGATAGATCGCGGTGGCGCCAAAGCCAATCAAGCAAGCGAAATGATGCGGATCACGTGCGGTGGCAGTTTCGATAATCAAATTGCAATCACAGCGTAAGCCCACACGAATCAGGTGCTGATGCACCGCGCAGGTTGCCAATAAGGCATGAATCGCCAGCTTTTCCTGCACCGCATAACGATCCGATAACAACAGCAAAATTGCACCACCACTAACGGCGGCTTCGGCCTCCAAACACAAGCGCGCCAGTGCTGCCTCAAAACCTTCTTCAGGCGTGCAGTACAAATGCAAGGTTGCATGCGCATTTTTAAAGCGCGGCAACAGCAACATTTTATTTAATTTGCGCTGTGAAAGTACCGGCGAATTCAAGGAAAGCTGCTTGGCTTGCTCTGGCGTTTGCTCAAAAACATTGCCTTCGCGCCCGATTTGCGTGCTCAAACTCATTACCACGCGTTCGCGCAGTGGGTCGATCGGTGGGTTGGTCACCTGGGCAAAGGCTTGGCGGAAATAATCATATAAAGATCGCAACTGATGCGACAGCACCGCAAACGGCGTGTCGTCACCCATCGAACCGGTTGTTTCTGACTCCGTTTCAGCCAATACCCGCAGCACGCTTTCAATTTCTTCGCGGCTTAAGTGAAAAAGCTTTTGAAAGCGCAGCAAAGTCGGTGCATCAAAAGACACCAATGCCAGCGATGGGTCGATCAGCGCCGCATCCATGTAGCGCACGCCGGCCTTTAGCCATTGCTTGTAGGGCTGGCGCCCGGCGTTGATGCGATCAATCGCAGCGCTGTCCAACAGCACGCCACTGTTTAAATCGACTGCCATCATTTGCCCGGGCCCAAGCTTGCCCTTGACGACAATGCGCGCCTCATCGCAATCCCACACGCCCGTTTCGGACGCAATTGTTAGGATTTTATCGTCCGTTAAAGACCAGCGCGCGGGGCGTAAGCCATTACGATCCAGCGTACAGGCGGCGTAGTTTTGATCGCACAAAACGATGCCTGCCGGGCCGTCCCATGGATCTATCGATAGGCTGTGGTATTCATAAAATGCCGATAAATCAGGGTCCCGGTGTTCTAGCGACGACGTCGCAGGCGGCACCAGTATTCGCATCGCTTGCAGCATGTCCATCCCACCCGCAAGCAAAGCCTCGAGCATATTGTCCAAACTTTGCGAGTCCGAACCGTGCAAACTAACCAGCGGCTGCAATTCGCTGAAATCAATGAGCGGCGAATGCCATTTCAAACCGCGCGCGAGTGACCAGCGGCGGTTGCCTTCAATGGTATTGATCTCGCCGTTGTGCGCCAAAAAGCGAAACGGCTGTGCGCGTTCCCAAGCGGGTGCGGTATTGGTGGAAAACCGCTGGTGAAATAACACCACGCGGGAAGTCAAATCGGAACGCGCTAAATCCGGGTAAAACGCAGCAATGTTTTCTGCCAGCACCATCGCTTTGTAGCCAATAGTGACGCTAGAAAGGCTGACCACATACGCGCCATCGGGCAGTTCATGCTCGGCCCGTCTACGCCCAATAAAAAGCGCGCGTTCGAAATCAGCTGCGGCTATGCCTGCATCCGCTGGAGCTACAAAAATTTGCTCGATCTGCGGCATTGCGCTAAGTGCCTGCACACCACACTCCGCAACATTCACCGGCACCACGCGCCAGCCTAGGGTAGTAATCCCGGTGCGCAGCAAAGCCACCTGCAATATTTCGCGCACATGGGCTGCTGCAATGCGATCTTGTGGCAAAAACACCATGCCAACTGCAAATTGCCCGATGGGCAACAAGATACCGACCTCAGACGCCGCCGCGCGCAAAAATTCGATGGGCTGATGTATCAAAACACCACAACCGTCGCCGGTTTTACCATCCGCGCCGACCGCGCCCCGGTGGCTCATCCGCGCCAAGGCGCTCAAACTGGTTTGCACCAGCCAGCCGCTCGCCTTGTTCTCCAAGCAGGCAATTAGACCGAAGCCACAGCTGTCATGCTCAAAATTCGCGTCGTAAAGCCCGGGTTTGTGCGCCATCAGCTGCCCCAATAGTAGAATTGCCTGAACGCTAAAACTCACACAGAGCCATAGAGCGGATGCTCCACTCTAGTTCAGTTTGCCCACAATAAATCGGCTGGCTCACACAATGAGTCAAATCCCTCGCCCATGAACAAGCCCACGCCGCCCCCTTGATTAGCTAGCCATTTACGTTAGCATTCGCAGGCTAATTTGGAGAGATGGCAGAGCGGTTTAATGCGACGGTCTTGAAAACCGTTGTGGGTTCATATCCACCGGGGGTTCGAATCCCTCTCTCTCCGCCACTTCATCCATAAAGAGTAGCCATACCAGTTAGGTATGCAAGAACGCTACCCACTCGCCCCCTACCCAAATTGATTTATTGCGAGAGTGTCACGGCAATCAAGTCTCGTCGTAAAAAATCCACAGCAAAATCCTTTACGGTGTCGCTGCTTCCCGAAATGAAGGCGAAAATTTAAATCGCCCATTCTTAAGGAACAAAGCCCATGCCTAAACCCATTTCATTGATTGGCCTACCCACCGACATTGGTGCCGGGCACCGTGGTGCCTCGATGGGCCCAGAAGCCCTGCGTGTCGCAGGCCTCGAGTCCGCCTTACGCGCACGCGGGCTGGTCGTGAATGACATTGGCAACTTGGTCGGGCCGCTCAACCCTTGGTTACCGCCTGTAAACGGTTACCGACATTTAGAACAAGTCGTGGCTTGGAACCGCCTTGCCTATGCCAGCATGATCGCTGAACTTCGCGCACAGCGTTTGCCGATTATGTTGGGTGGGGATCACTGCCTCGCAATCGGCTCGATTGGCGCAGTAGCACGCTATTGCAAGGAAGTAAATAAAAAATTGCGCGTGATCTGGCTCGACGCACATGCCGATTTCAACACCTCTGGTATAACGCCGTCGGGCAATGTGCACGGCATGCCGGTCGCTTGTTTATGTGGCTATGGCCCTCAGCCGCTAACCGATTTAGATGGCTTTGGGCAAATGCTGCTTCCTGGGCAGATCAAACAAGTCGGAATACGCTCCGTAGACGAAGGCGAACGCGCTTTGGTGCACGATGTGGGCATTGACATCTTCGATATGCGCTTTATTGACGAACACGGGATGCGACGCACGATGGAATACGCGCTGGCTGATTTGGACAGTGATACCCATTTACACGTCAGTTTTGACGTCGACTTTTTGGATCCATCCATCGCACCTGGCGTCGGCACGACCGTACCGGGCGGCCCGAACTACCGTGAAGCGCAGCTCTGCATGGAAATGATCGCCGATACCGGTTTGTTGGCTTCGCTTGATGTCGTTGAACTTAACCCAGCATTTGATGAGCACAATCGCACTGCCGCACTCGCTGTGGATCTGATTGAAAGTTTGTTTGGTAAGTCCACGCTTATGCGGGTGGGTAGTTTGCGCTAGCGCGAAATAAGGGCGTTATTTAGGTTAAAATTAATTTAAAGCCCGCAATAATTAAAACAATTGCTAGCAGGCGTTTGATCATAAGCGGAGCTAGTTTTCGGCTGCCTAGATAAGATCCCATTGCACCACCAACAACCACGGCAATACCCAACGGCAAAATAAACGCAGGGATATTTTTAGTTGCGCTAAAATTACCAAGCAAGCCCGAAATTGAATTTAATAGTATAAAAACCGCAGACACCGCTGCCGCGTTTTTAACAGTCGCCCAGCGCATCAGCAAAAGTAGCGGCGTCAGAAAAATGCCGCCACCGGTTCCGGTTAACCCAGATAAAAGCCCAAGGCCGGCACCAACACCAATTGCGACCGGCTTAGATGGCTCCGTAACGCTTTCGGGTGCTATTTGCGGCATTAGAAAACGCACTGCGGAAAAGAGCAAAACAACGCCAATCACAATTTTGAAGATATGCGCAGGCAAATTTAGATAACCACCTAAAAAAGCCAATGGAAAAGAAAGCAGCGCAAACGGCCAAAATAATTTCCATGAAAAAAAGCCAGCACGCCAAAACTGCCACGAAGCTATCGTTGCCACTAAAATATTCAACGCGAGTGCGGTCGGCTTTATTTCTTCTGGCGTCAGACTAAAAAGCGTCATGACTGCGATATAGCCAGAAGCACCGGCGTGGCCAACAGAAGAATATAAAAAAGCAACAATAAATACTGCAATTGTTAAAATCGCTATAAGCTCTATCGACATAAAGGACCAAAACCTGAGGTCAAACGCCGATTAAAGCAAGCTGACCAGGTGGCCATAGACTTTCAGCGCCGCATCACAGGTCAAAAAATGCATGGGCTCAGTGCGGGCTTGAGCGATTAAAAGGCGATCAAAAGGGTCGCCGTGTAAAGCTGGAATTTGCGCACTTTCCGCCGCGTGACGGGCGCTCATATCAAGCAGTAAGAAGCCACTGTCCAGCGCACCTTGCATGGCCACCTCAGGTTCCATCGGCATCAGCATAGGATGCTTAATATGCTTAGTTGCCACTTCCCAAATTGAAACGGCACTGACATAAATTTGGTGATTTGGATCATCAAGAATCGCTCGAATTCTGCCACTTGCACGGTTGTCGCCCGTCAGCATCCATAGAAGGATGTGCGTATCAATAAGTACCCTAAACATCCAAGCTACCCGAGCTAAACATCTCAGCAATTTCGGCGTTGTCGGCATCGATATCGTCAGGAATGACGTATTTCCCCTTCAATAAGCCAAACTTAATGGGCGACTTGCGGATTGGCACCAATTCGGCAACCGGCTTGCCATTGCGGGCAATCACAATGCTGGACTTCACGCCGCTAGCTATATCTTCCACCAAGCGGGAAAGGTGGGTTTTTGCTTCTAAAATATTAACCATGGACATGGTAGCGGCCCTTACAACTTGAGTTAGTCTAGTCTGACCAGACTAAAGCATTTTAGCAAGCGTATAGTTCTGAAGACGCCAAATTGAGAGGACTATCGTCTAGAACCATCAGCACCGATTTGCGCGATCAACTCAGCCAAAACACGCTCGGCGTCTTCATTGGCAACTTGACAGGTGCCAGCGTTTTCATGGCCACCGCCACCATATTTCAGGCATAAATTACCGACATGCGTGTTGCTGGAACGGTTGATAATCGACTTCCCAATCGCAAATACGGTGTTTTGCTGCTTCACCCCCCAAAGCACGTGGATTGAAATACTAGTTTCCGGATACAGCGCGTACAACAAAAAGCGGCTGGCAGCAAAGATAACGGCTTGATCGCGAAAATCCGCCACTACCAAATGCCCGTGCACCGCCGCGACTTTGCGCAATTGCACGGTGGCTGGGCCGCGATGGTTTTCGAACACTTCGGCGCGCTCGGCCACATCAGGCAGCGCTAAAATGCGCTCGATGCCGTAATCGCCGACACAATCAATCAAAGCCATCATCAATTGATAGTTTGAAATTCTAAAGTTACGAAAACGCCCTAAACCGGTGCGCGCATCCATTAAGTAGTTGAGCAATGCCCAGCTTTCTGGATACAAAATTTCGTCTAGGGAATACTGCGCTGAGTCCGCTTGATCGACCGCGTGCATCAATTCACTGGAAATACTCGGGAAACGATCGGCACCGCCAAAGTGCCGATATACCACGCGCGCGGCTGACGCCGCTGTTGCATCAATCACGTGATTGCCTGAAACCGCAATGTCGCGCGCCTGGCCTTCAAGGCGGGTCAACTCGCTCGCATGGTGATCAAAAACCATGTGCGCACCGGCTACATAGGGAAGGTTGGCGGTGATGTCGCGATCAGTAATCGCAATTTTGCCGTCCTGCATATCTTTAGGATGTACAAAAGCGATTTCGTCGATCAAATCAAGTTTTTTCAACAACACGGCGCAAACCAAGCCGTCAAAGTCGCTGCGAGTTACCAAGCGATAGCGAGTATTGGACATAAAGATCTCCGTTCTTAAAGTGCGCCTTAAGCTGGCAAAATTGCGCGCTGACGTCAACGACAAACTTTGCAAAACTATATCGCGAATTGCAAAACCCCGGCATTTGCCGGGGTTCGAGTTCACATAGTCAAATACTAATCTTGGCTAATTACAGACGTTTTGGTAAATACATTTGACCCACTCTGGGTGGTCAATGAACGGGTTGCGATTGCCCTGAGCGTTGTAGACAATTTGATTTCGCAACACTTCGCGGTCATCAACCGGGTCATCAATATGCCACTGCAACAGCACGCTCAGTAAACCCATGTAAGCGGTGCCAGTGGTGTTTCCACTGCTTTGCGCGATCAAACTTGCGTTGTCGGTCAGCGCCAGATTTGGCTCAGCGCTGCCAGTATTGCCGTTGTTACCGCCTTCATAGCGAACATCCATATAGAACATCGCTCGCGCAGCTTCACCTTTGCGCTTGTTCCAAGTTTGCCAAAGTACGCTGTTGGTCCAGTTGGAATTGCCGGGGTAAACGCCGGAGCCGCCGCCTTGATTAAAGTTTGCCTGAGTCGGGTATTCGGTGCAGCCGGAGGGGCAGTTGCCGTAATATTTATTGCCACGAGCCGAATTATAAGTGATGTCCGAGGCCATCAAATGATGGCCATCGGAATAGGCGAAGTTTGTCGAGCCATCATTTGGAAAGCCCAAACTTTTCGGCCAGCTGTGTTCGCGGTTATAGTTATTATTGCCCGCTAGTACTTTTGGATAGCTCGCATTTTTATAGATTTCCAGAACGTTATTGCTGTTCATTGGGTCTTGTTCGGCTTGCGCGATCACTGACCAAATGCCGGAATAACTGACTTTCGTGTGATCATCAATGATGTTGTGCAATGAAGTGCGCAAAGCCGCAGCAGTCGTTGTGATAGCACTGCCGTAGTAGCCAGTCGCGGCACCCGCCATCTTTAAGGTGGCGCTGTAATTTGCCGCCATTGGCGTCGCTACGCCATCGATATCAGAAACATTTGCAGCGTTTACCGTAAAAGTACAGGTTTCCAACGAGGTGAAATCAACGTTTGGATCCAGCGTACGGGTAGCACCAGTGCCGCTAACCACAGCGGTTTTATTGCCTGATGCCGAGCAGCTCAGCACAAACCAAGTGCCGGTGGTGGCGACGGCCTCAGAAAAACTGACTGTGATGTTGCTATTCAACGCTACGGTAACCGAACCGGCTGCAGGCACAAGATTGGTAACGAACGGTGCGGCATCGGCGGCGGCTTGAGTGGTAAAACTAGCGCTGTAATTGGCTGCCATGGGCGACACGACGCCATCAATATCCGTGACATTGGCGGCGGTAACGGTCAAAGTGCAGGTTTCAGAAGCAGCAAAATTGACGCTTGGATCAATCGTGCGCGTGCTACCAGTGCCGCTTACGGTTGCCGTTTTGGCACCCGAAATTGAGCAATTCAAAGCAAACCAGCTGCCGCTGGTGGTGACGCTTTCAGAAAAATTTACCGTCACGTTACTTGCAAACGCCACACCGCTAGCGCCTGCAGCCGGACTGATACTCGCAATGGTTGGCGCGGCGTCGGGGGCAGTGAAAGTTTGCCCGGTATTGCAAGCGCCAAAACTTGCCGCGCGTGGTGCATTCCAGACAAAGTTATTGGCCGTAGTACCCGTGCCAGAAAGCTGCAACGATTGCCCTGCGGCGGCTGTGCCGTCCTCAAATACCCCGATATTGCTGCTACTAACGCCATTCGCGGCACCACCACTGCCCACGAAGGTACCTTCATAACTTAAAAACTGCACCAATGCGCCGCTGGCATTGACGAGTGCGATGCCGTCCGGCGCGCCGTTTTGCAAGCCGGTCGCGGTCACAACGACAGTACCAAAGCCGCCACATTGATTCGCGGTCGTGCCGCTTAGGGTAAAGGTGGCGTAGCTTGCACGGCTAGAGCCGTCGTAGCCGATCACTTTCCAACCCGTCAAGTTCGTACCTGCTGGCGCAATCACTTCGACGCGTTCACCGGTGTCGGTACCAGAATTGTCGTAATGAATTTCATTAATAAAGACAGTTTGCGCGATCGCGCATGGGGCAAAGGCCGCACCAAAAACGACTGCAGCGAAAAAATTAAAACGCATCGAGATCATCCAAAAGAGTGTGAACCAGTAGCTTTGCCAGACAAAACGCGCGAATCAAAAACGTGTTTTAGATAGCAAAAAGAGAATCTACAGCTTGTGTTCCGCCCCTAATTGAGGCGGTGAATTGGAAGTGCAACGGCAATTATTCGTTTCGAAAACGGGCGGAGCCTACGCCGTCAATGTGACAAGTTGTAGCTGCAGCGCACCATTTCGTAAAAATTGCGCGTAAGCGAACTGCGCGCGCACGCGCTAGAGTCGCTAATTAATTCTTTAAAATGCTTAGCAACGCAAACGCTACGGCGTAAAGGAATCGCTATTAAAACAGCTTTTTTTGAGTGCGAGTCGATGCACTTAAATTTGATGCTGCGTGATGTAGGTGGGCAACGCGCAGTGAAAGGTGACTCGGCAGATGTTCATGCGCAGGGCTTAAGTGCAGCGCGAGGTGCGTTTAGCCATTACGGGTTGGATGCAAGCCTAAATTTCGCAGGAAACTAATCAATCGCCGCATCAAAATGCAGGTGAATATTTTGATCAAGCGTGACCAATTTGGCTTTTGTCAACTTGGCGTGTGCGGTAATGAGCCGATCAAATGGATCGCGTGTAAAGGACATATCCGTGGCTAAACGCACGATGTCACTAAAACGCTCTTGCGCGACACCGACGCTCAACTGATTTTGCAAATAACTGACGATACCGTCCGCCCGCCGTTTGATGCGTTTTATCTCGAACAGCATTTCCAACTCCAATACGACAGCCGGCGAAATCGTGGTCGGCAACTGATCGAATAGACGCAGCGTCTTCGCACTTAAACCTGCAGTTTTACCTTCAAACAGCGCCACTACGATGTGGGTATCGAGCATCAATGCAGTCAATACCATAGCGCGCTCAAGACTTTGGCTCGGCATTTGGCTTGCCCTTCGGCTTGCGCGGGCGATTTGCCGCCCGCTTGGCCACTGACCGAATTTCAGCTCGGTACGCAACGGCTGGCCCCGCCAGCGTGAACAAAGACGAGTCTTTATGTTGCCACGCTGAAGGCGACTCATTTGGTGCTAGCGGTGCGCCTAACATTAGACTTTGGGGCTGCAATCGGGCCAATCGGCTAGGCATTTGCGACTCAGCGCGGTCGGCACGAATTAGTTTGAGCTGCACGCCTTTACGCTCAATCGACAACGGCTCACCGCTCGCCACAACTCGATCCGCCAACTCGAAAAGTTTTTGCCGCAGTGCGCTCAAAGAAATCGTCATAATAGGCTCCGTATTGTACGTACCGTACATTTCGCCATTGATCTAGTCAAGCAGCGTGCGCTTCTCAAACGTTCAGCGGGAAACGCACCCTAAATACCGCGCCACCCTCTTGCTTTACATCCGCGCGTACGCTGCCGCCATGTTCCTCAGCGATCTTTTTAACGATGGCTAGGCCTAGACCAGTACCTTTGGTTTTGCTAGTGGTATAGGGTTCAAACAAGCGTTCGCGCAGTGCGCTGGGCAGGCCCGGGCCATTGTCGGCAACGCTCAGTTCATACCAACGTCCATTGCCTTCATCGCGCAGCTGGGCACTGATTTGGATCGTGACCGGTTTGCCGTCAGCGGCTTCTTGTGCGTTTTTGATTAAATTATGCAGCAGCTGGCGCAGGCGGCCGGAATCAGCGCGCAATTTGGATGCGTTGCGCACAGCGTCAAAATCAAATTCAAAGCTTACTTTTTGCGATTCACTCGCGTAAAGCTCGGCGACTTCATACGCCAAGCCAGGTACGTCGACCGGCAACATTTGTAATTGCGGCGGCCGCGAATAGTCGCTAAACGCGTTCACCATGGTTTTCAAGGATTCAACTTGAGCAACAATCGTGCGGGTCGCGCGATCCATCACGTCGCGATCCGCTTCCGGTAGCGTCGTAAGATATTTTCGACGCAGCCGTTCTGCTGCTAACTGGATCGGCGTCAGCGGGTTTTTGATTTCATGCGCAAGCCGACGTGCAACTTCACTCCAGGCGCTATCGCGCTGGGTGCGCGCAACGTCACCTTCGTCATCACAAATAACCACTTGGCCACCTGAGCCAGTGCCGGACAAGCCGGACGCATCAGGTAAACGCGCGCCACGCAGCAAAATAAGCTGTTTTCCTAACGCGGCATCGAGCGCGATTTCAGCGCGCCATTCACGCGCTTCGGTGCGTGCGTGCATCAGTAACATTTCAGTAAGCGGGCGCAGTCGAGTATGTTTTTGGCCCAACGATTCTAGGGATTCGCCCAACATTTGCGTCAATGGCACTTCTAACAACTCACTAGCAGCGGCATTCGCGCCTTTTAAGTTTTCACCGTCAAGGATCAGTACGCCTGAGCGAATGCGCTCCAGCACCGTTTCCAAAAAACTACGGTCCGCCACTGCTTGGATGCCGCTGTGCTGAGCTTGCTCGTTCGCGCGTTCCAAATCGCCGGTCATCTGATTGAACGAGCGTGCCAACAGCGCTAATTCGGTGGCACCACCTTCAGCGACGCGAGCCGTGTAGTCACCGGCTGCGACCCGCCGATTCGCGGCCACCAAATTCGTCAAAGGTGCAACCAAACGCTTTGAAATCGCTAATGCCAAATACAGCGCCACCAGTGCGCCCAGTAAAAGCACAACACTCAGCACAATGACCAGGGTGGTTTTGAGAGCGCCCCGCAAATATTTCAGCTTTTTGTAGTCATTGAGCTGCACTTCAATCTGATTCGCACGTTCGGCCCAATTGCGCGCTGGGGCAAAGCGTGCCTCAAGCCAACGGGCACCGGAAAGCGGCCGCAATACCCGCAAAGTCAGCGCCGAATTGCCCTCGCCTTCTACGTCACAAAACGGCGCGCTCAAAGCGCGCGCCCGATCTGAAGTGGTCGGTGCAACGGGCAGCAAAAAGCGCGTGTCGGCGCTAGCGCTGGCAAGGTTGTCGCCACGCTCGTCAAAGACGCTCAGCTGCAGTGCGCCAGAACTTTCCAGCGCAACGTCTAACTCTGCATCCAAATCCAGCACCATCAACGAGTCGCTTAATATCCGCGTGCGTTCGATGGCAAAATTCTGCTCTGCTTGTAGCGATTCGCGCACGACGTCGCGCGCGGCGAAAAGCGCTTGTTCAACCTCGACCCTAAACCAGCTGTCCACGGTCGAGTTTAGAAACTTTAAGCTAAAGCCATAAAGCAAAATCCACGGCGGTATAGTCAAAATCAACAACAGCCCAAGTAGCCGCAAGCGCAGTCCAGCGCCAGGCGCAGCATTGCGCCAGTCCCGGTATAGCACCACGCTGCGCTTACCGAGCAGCCCCAACACCACCCCAAAAGATAGCCCCGCCGCAACCACTAGCGTATTCGCCCAGGGTACAAATGCTGGACCTATTTCATCGCCGCTACCAGCCAGATATAGGGCAAATGCAAAAAGCACCAAAAATGCAACCGCCGGTAGCGCGCGCAGGAAAAAATTCATCGCTCAGTGGCCGATACAGCGGAGTCGTCACTGCTCGCATCACTGGGTGCGGCATCGCTCGTTAAATTGTCACCTTGAGTAAGCTTGACCCAGCCGCTATCTAACCACCAGTCTGAATCCAACAGCGCGGGTAGTCGTAAAGGTGCTGGCAGCGAACCTATACCTAAGCTCAAGCGAACCTCTTTAGCGCCAGGGCTAACAACCAGCTGTAAATTACTAAATGCATCTAAAAGCTCAGCCCGCAAACGGTAGGGTTTGACGGTTGCATTGGAAATAAGCTCAAAGCGCTCCAGTAGCGGCGCATAGGTCAGCACAACGGTTTGCTCTGCCAAATTTTTCGCCAGCATCGAGCCTGATACGCGCTGACTCAACACAAACTTCAATGGCACGCTGGCGTCCAACGCTTCCAGCACGTCGCTATTGGGGGCAAAATTAAGCCGCAAATACAGTGTGTCGCCCCAGGTTTCGGCACTTTCAATGTTTAATGTGCCTGCCTGGCTAGCGCTCGTTAACACCAAAAGTGCGAGCGCCGCTAATTTTCTGCGGCTGTGTTTGACATTTTTGCGGAAAAATCCGTTCACGCGTTGCCCGAGAAATCCGTTCACCCTGAGCCCGTCGAAGGGCAGCGCCTGTCGAAGGGCAGAGCCGCAAAATATCTAACGAAGCGTGGGGCTTCGCCGGTAGCGGAGCAGTTTAAGCTGTTAGACATGGCTATGCCTGCCCTTCAACAAGCTCAGGGTAAACGGTTCTTTGAACGCTGTTAGACATCGAATCAACGTTTGCGCACCAGCGCATAAAAAAATCCGTCCATTCCATTTTGCCCAGGCAAGTTTTGTCGACCTATGTATTGCTGATTGAAGTCGACGCCAACGTTTACTTCAGTACCAAACCAGCGCAATTCCGGTGGAAATTCTTGGATTTCAGCATCTGGCGTCGCTGCTAAAAACGCCGCGATTTGCTGGCCGTTCTCGGCTGGCAATAGTGAACACGTCACATACAGTAAGCGCCCGCCCGGTTTTAGTCGTGGCCAAAGCGCATTGATTAAGCGCTGTTGTTGCGCGCAGGTTTGCCGCACATCGGATGCGCGGCGCAGCCAGGCAATATCTGGATGCCGACGCAGCACGCCAGTCGCAGTGCACGGTGCATCAAGCAAAATCGCGTCAAACTGATCAAGTCTTGAAGTAGCACCGAATTCTGGCAATTGAGCAGCGTCGCAAGCGATCAGTTCGGCCGATGCCCCGATACGATTGAGCGTTTCGGCCACACGTTTGAGTCGATTCGCATCCGAATCCACGGCGACAACGTTGGCGTCCGGTGCCAATTCCAGCAAGTGCGCGGTTTTGCCACCCGGCGCGGCGCAGGCGTCCAAAATATATTCACCGGATTTCGGCGCGATCAACAGAGCAGCCAACTGCGCCGCGCCATCTTGCACGGACACGTCGCCCTCGCTAAAACCAGGAAGCTCGGAAACGGGCGTCGAATCCAGCAACAGTGCCTGCCCGAGTTTGGAAAATTGCTGGACATCGTCGGCGCGTTCGCTATCAAAGCGCTGCCAATAATGCGCGGCAGTGCCGGCCTTGGGATTGACGCGCAGCCACATCGGCGCCGGATGTTTAAGCGCTTCGGTTAGTTCATCCATCTGCGCTGGATAAGCCGCGCGCAACGTTTGTTCTAGCCAGCCGGGCAGTCCCGAGCGCGCTTGCGCGCTTTTAGCGGCTGCGTTATACAATAACTGCACGTGTTCGCGGGCAAAACGCCGCATTACCGCATTGACTAGGCCCGCCGCATAAGGCAAACCCAATAAGCGCGACGCGCTGACCGTTTCATTAACCGCGGCAAACGCTGCCGTGCCGAGCGCTGCGACATCAGCAAAACCAATCATTAGCAGCGCCATCAAGGCGGGCGCCGGCGCTTTGGGCACTAGCTCAGCAATAACAACTTGGTAGCCGTAACCATGGCGCAACGCGGCGAAACAGAGCGCCTGGGCATAAGCCCGGTCACGCGCTTCAATGCGGCTATCCGCCACCGCGTCGAGCAGTGCAACGTCCAAGGCTTTGCCCTGTTCTAACACCAATCTCAACGCATGTGCCGCAATCACCCGGCTGTTCAAGACTTTAGCTCCGGTCGGCCGTTTAGATAGTCTGCGGCGCGGATAACCTTACCGCCCGCGCGCTTGAGTTGCGTGATACGCAAAACGCCTTCGCTGCAGCGCAGATCAATGCCGTGCTTATTAGCCGCGACAACTTCGCCCAGATCCTCTGGCGATGCTGTCGCAGGCGTTTGCGCGGCTGCAGACGTTTGCGCGGCAGGCTGAGCTTGCGCTGCTAAAATCTGCACGGTTTCACCGGCAATTTCGGCTTGGGCAATCGGAAAGGGCACAAACGCGCGCACTTGTAGCTCTAGTTCTAACGCAGTCTTAGTGAAATCAAGTGCAGCTTCTTGCTTATCTAGCTTGTGCGCATAGTTAGCACCCTGCTCGGCCTGAATTTGCGCTTCTGGCAGCGTACCCGCTGACAAATACGCCACGCCCGCACGCAAAACCGTAGCGCCCTCTATCGCCAATTTTCGCGTGAGTGATTCACCGGTATCGAGCGCAGCTATCGCGATTCGGCGACGCAAATAAACCGGCCCGGTATCCAAACCGGCATCCATCTGCATTAAACACACGCCTGTTTCGCTATCACCGGCCGCAATCGCACGCTGAATCGGCGCCGCACCGCGCCAGCGTGGTAACAAACTGGCGTGCACATTCCAGCAGCCATATTTGGGTATCGCCAGAATTTTCTTTGGCAAAATCATGCCAAACGCCACCACTACAAATAAGTCTGGCTGTAGCGCGGTAAACTGCGCCTGCACAGCTTTTTCACGCAATGTTTCCGGCGTAAAAACCGGCAAGCCAGCGCGCAAGGCCAAATCCTTAACTGGACTTGGCGTTAGTTTGCGGCCGCGGCCTGAAGGGCGATCCGGCTGGGAATACACCGCAATGATTTCGACCGACGCATCGCTTTGGCTTATGTCAACCAATGCCTGCAAGCACGGCACCGCGAACTCTGGCGTGCCAGCAAAAATAATACGCATACGGCTTGCCATTACTAACCCAATGCCTGCGCTTGTTTTTTTTCTAACTCTTTAGCAACGCGGTCGCGCGACGCTTTTTCAGCAATACGCTCGCGCTTGGCGCGCTCAAGTTTGCGGATGGCAAAGCTGCGCTTGAGCGGCGATAAGTAATCGACAAAAATTTTGCCGATCAAATGATCGAATTCGTGCTGAATACAAACCGCTAATAAGCCATCCGCGACCAACTCAAAGGGCTTGCCGTGCCGATCTAGCGCCGAAACGGTAATTTGATCCGCACGCTTGACCTCGGCATACACCGTAGGCACCGACAAGCAGCCTTCTTTATAAATCTGCTCGCCCACCGGTGCGCTTAAGGCAGGGTTGACAAACACCATGGGCGCGCTTTTATCTTCGGAAATATCAATCACGACCAGCTGAATGTGGCGATCCACTTGCGAGGCCGCCAAACCAATGCCGGGGGCTTCATACATGGTTTCAAACATGTCATCAATCAGCGTTTGTAGCGCCGGGGTAAATTCAGTGATCGACACGGCTTGGTTGCGCAAACGCGCGTCGGGGAATTCTAAAATAGGAAGTTGGGCCATAAAATCTCCGGTATAGGCACGCTGGCCTGATCGTTTTCGATTGATTCGTTTTGCTGCGGAGTTTAAGCGTTATTGCCCTACTGGGGCATGAGCGCCTATTTTGCAACACAACCGTCACCCCCGAATGTTTTTATCGGGGTTCCAGGCACCATAGGCCTTGAGCAAACTAGATTCCCGGCAAAAGCGCGCGGGAATGACGAATTTCACGCACTTGCTGCGCTCCGCACCTTGGCACTTGCTGCGCTCCGCACCTTGGCACTTGCTGCGCTCCGCACCTTAGCCACGGCTGGCGCACGCTAATCCAACGCACGAAATAAGCAGCATTCTGAAAAGTTAATATTGAGTTTTCTAAAGCAACACTTTAGATTACTCAAATGAAAAAGACATCACGCCTACTGCTAAAGCAAATAAAATCTGGCGCTAAAGGCTTCCCGGCGATTGTTCTGACGGGGCCGCGTCGGTGTGGAAAAACGTATTTGTTAAAGCACGGACTGCCGCAAGCGAACTATGTGTTACTGGAAGATCCCGATGTTCTTGCCCGCGTGCGTGCAGATCCACGCGCTTTTATCGATGCACTCGCTGTTCCCGTCATCTTGGATGAAATTCAAAATGCGCCCGAACTGTTTGCCTACGTCAGAACACGCATTGATGCGCAGCCGCGCAAAATGGGGCAGTGGTTTTTCACCGGCTCTCAAGAAGCACCGCTAATGCAGGGCGTCGTTGAATCTATGGCAGGGCGCGCGGCGATATTTCAGCTATTGCCGCTATCAATTGAAGAGTCAGAACTCGTGACACCGCTAAACGGTGGCTATCCGGAAGTGCTGGCAAAACCTGCCAATCGCAGGCTATGGTTTAGTTCCTACATCCAAACCTACCTTGAGCGTGATGTGCGTGCGTTGCTCAATGTGCGCGATTTGAGCACCTTTCGGCGCTTTATTAGCCTGCTCGCAACACGCCACGCGCAAAGCTTAAATCGCACCGATTTAGCGAGCCCTTTGGGTGTTTCAATCCCAACGATTGGCGAATGGATGAGCGTGTTGGAAACGACTGGCTTGATTTTGTTGGTGCCACCCTATTTTGAAAATGCCGGAAAACGCCTGATCAAGGCACCTAAAATATACTTTACCGATTCTGGATTGATATGCCATCTGCTGGGAATTGAATCGCAATCCGAACTTAAACGCTCGCCCTTTTTGGGTGCCATCACCGAAGGTATAGTCGCTACAGAACTTGCAAAAACATTAATTAACCGCGGTTTACGGCGTGAGCTTTACTACTTTCGTGATCAGCAGGGTCTAGAGGTGGATTTTGTACTGCCTTTTGCCGGCAACACGTATTTGATTGAAGTAAAAAATACCAGCACCCCGTTGCCAGCGATGGCTAAACCCATGTTGGCGCTGGCAAAAGCGCTGGCACCCAGGCAGACGCAATCCATCTTAGTACACAGCGAAACGCGCTCCACACCCGCGACGACTGCGCTTGCAGTTGGCGTCAGCGCGATGACGATCAAGCAGCTGATTGCGAGTTTGGCAAAATTGCGCTGACTTTGATGAAAAACCTACTTTCCCCGAACCTTGGGCACCGCTGGCGCGCGTGATTCCAACGCTTTCGGTGCGGTGACGCTGAATTTCACGTCTGAACTTGCCGAGCCCATTTGGAAGCGCGCGATGTAGTCGCCCGGTTGGATGTATTGTGGCCAGCCGTATTTTTTTGCCTGCGCATAGGGCGTTTCTTTGGCGTTAATGAAGCCCGATTCGTCCAGTTTGATGTCGCCTTTTTCGGTACGCGTTTTGACATCCGACGCTTCTGCTTCCAGCGCTTTGGCGGGATCGACCAATAAGTCCCAGCTCACCTGATTTAAACCAGCGCGCGCGTCAAAACTTTGCTCTACCAACCGCTTGCCTGCGGCCGTTTTGATCGTGACTACGCCCTTTCCGGGCGATTTTGCATAAAAATTAAGCACTTGCACTGGCTTGTCGGCCATGTGACCAAACCATTGCGACGGTGCCGATTTCCAGCTGCGGGAAAACTTGATTTCGTCTATGTAAAAGCCGCTAATGTCGGCGTTGCGCACGGCATCGGTCAGCTCCTGCACTGGCAGCGCATCCAAAACCCAAATGCTACGGCCATGCGTGCCGGCAATTAATTCACGGTCACGCGGATGTATTTGCAGATCATGCACCGGCACATTGGGTAAATCTTTGCCCAATACCTGCCAATTTTTGCCGCGATCTAACGTGGCATAGACGCCACGATCAGTGCCAACATATAAAACGTTGGCATTTTGCGGATCTTCGCGCACCACATTTACCGGCACATTCGGTAATCCCGCAGCAATATCGCGCCAGCTGCGGCCTAAATCTTCAGTGACATACAGCATCGCGCGCTGGTCGTCCGTACGATAGCCATTAAAAGCCGCATACGCGCGAAAACGTGCGCTTTTGCTGGGTTCAATGCCAGTGACCCACGCATCCGGCAGGTTTTTACCGACATCACGCCAACTTACACCACTATCAGCTGTTACCCAAACTTGACCGTCATCCGTTCCCGCCCACAATAAGCCAAATTGCTGTGGCGATTCCGCAATCGCGGTAATGGTTGCATACGGCACGTTGCCGCGCTGCTTAGACCGGGTCAAGTCGCCACTAATGGGCTCAAACGTTTTGCCCTTGTCGAGCGAACGAAACAGCTTGTTGCCGCCCATATAAAGCACGTCAGCGTTGAACTTACTCAAGCGAATCGGCGTTTGCCAATTGAAACGGTACAGCGGCTCCGTCATTGGTGCACGGGGGCGCACTTCGCCACCGCCCGAATAGCTGTAATTACCAAATTGATAGCCAGTGTAAATCGAGTTATCGCGCGGATCGACTTCAATCTGCATGCCATCGCCACCGCCTACGAAAGTCCAAGCCGCTAAATCATCAGGCTTTGAGCGGCTTGAGCCTTTGACCGTGCCATTGTCCTGCAGCCCGGTATAGATGTTGTAAGGTTGTGCCATATCAAAAGCGATGGCGTAACTTTGCCCAACGGCTTGGCGGTCAAAGCGGCTCCAATGCACGCCGCCGTCGTAGCTAATATCCGCACCGCCGTCATTGCCGTTCAAGATGCGATTTGGAAAATTCGGATCGATCTTCCAGGCGTGGTGATCAACGTGTACTTCTTCGTTATTCAAGCGCCCCGAAAAGGTTTTACCGCCATCATCGCTAATCGCCAGCGGCATGCCTAACAGCGTGACCTGCTCAGCGTTGTCAGGTGCCACCGCCAACTTTGAAAAATAATAGCCATAGGTATAAGTCAAATCCCGAATGGGCTCTGCGTGGCGCTTTTCCCAAGCCTCGCCGCCGTTTTCCGAGCGATACAGCTCCAGCCCAGTAATGTCTGTGTTAAATAGTGATGCATCACCGTC
>Ga0105044_10003396_pt1 | contig 21881 bp, 22 predicted proteins | sample MAT01_FD_78092 | JGI IMG/M metagenome (GOLD analysis project Ga0105044, IMG submission 78092) | Freshwater microbial communities from Lake Fryxell liftoff mats and glacier meltwater in Antarctica - MAT-01 | ecosystem: Environmental > Aquatic > Freshwater > Ice > Liftoff microbial mat | place...
AAGGGGCCGCTTGGTAAGGTCACTGCTCCCTCGGGGCTATAGCTCAGTTGGTAGAGCGCTTCCATGGCATGGAAGAGGTCAGGAGTTCGATTCTCCTTAGCTCCACGGTAGGACAGGCTGGTCAGGGCACATTTCCTGACCAGCCTGTTTCGTTAAGAAGTCGGGGCTGAGTGCTTCCCTGGGTGCTTAGTTACTCCGGCTCGGCCAAAAAAGGGAATCCTCGCAACCATCCGGCAGCAAGAAAGGGTGTGATGGGTCTAGGCCTTATGGGTGATTGGTCGCGCCGGACCCCGAACCCCTAGGGACGGCTCGCCTTGTAGTTGCGGCCAACCGCAGTTGATTGGCCGGTCAGGTCGAGGCCATGGAGGCCAGCACGCCGGACGGCCGCGAGAAAAAGGTCAGCCACGGCATCGCCCACCGCGTCACCGAGGATGGACTCGGCTGAGCGACGGGAGTAGCTCCAGAGTGCGAAGGCGGCATCGAGGAGTCCTTCGGGTTCGTCATCGGCCAGCGCGACGTAGATGGCCCGCCATCTAGCGTTCGCGTCGGCGGTCCGTTCAACAAGCCCAACCGTCCAAACGAAAGCCTAAAGAATCCAGCAATCCACGCCGAGGTGCCTCACGGGGGAATGAGCTCGTGAGGGTTACTGCTACCTAGGAAGAAGTGTGCGCAGATGAACCAACCTCAGAGCAACACAAGCGACGAACCTACCGCCGACCGCGTGGGAAGAGCGTGGGGAAGGTTGGGCGCCTCCGAATGGGCACACTTCTTTGGCATTTTCCTCGGGCTCCTTGCGCTCTCGCTGTGGGTCGGTGGATACAAGCTCAGTGTTCCCGCGGTGCTGTCCGCACTCGTACCAGCGGTGATCGCGACGTACCTCTTCCGGCGCGATCGACGCGAAGGGGGATAGGCGGCGGTGGGCGATCGAGCCGCCTGATGGCGGCATCGGCTGCAGCTGGATGCTCTAACTGAATGGCTAGGGCATCCAGCTGCCCATCGCCTTAGCCTCGATCCACCGACCCGGCGGGTGGGGCCAAGTCGAGAACCTCAACCGCCAGTGGCGCTGGTGGTTCCCATGCGGCACGGCCTCTCGATCATCAACGGCCAACGCCGACGACTCCTCGACCACCACAGGCCCACCGCCCTCTGTGATGCCGCCACCGTGTACTGATCACTGGAACTGGCCCACCCCTGCCGCCTGATGTCTTCCCCGACATCCGTGCGGGCGGCGCGTGCCTGCAGCCTGCGAGAATGATGAACGTGGGCATGGGGCGACCGACACGACGACCGATCTCGACGCAGGCCATCGTGGTCGCGCTGGCGGTGGCGGCGGTGTCGATGGTGCTGAGCGCCTGTCAGCCGACCGGGCCGAGGGTGCTGATCTTCGGCGACTCGCTCACCATCGAGGCCAAGGGTTCCGGCGACGCCGCAAGCATCTTGAGCGGCTACCGGGTCGATTGGGCTGGCACCAAGTACTTGATGTCGCCCTGCAACGGGATCGCCATGGCGAGGAAGATCAACTACGTCCCCGACGTGGTCATCATCAACTACGCAGGCAACAGCGGATCGTTACAGGACAACTGCATGAAGGGCGAGACCGGCGTCGCGTTGGCCGAGCGCTACCGCAAGGATGTCCAGACGCTCATCGATCGGTTCCGCAACGGCACCACCAAGGTCGTCATCGTGGGCGCACCGGCCCGTCGGCCCGAGCTGGCCGACGGCAACTTGATCTTCTCGACGCTGCGCACCTTGGCGTCAGCTCCGGCGAACATGGTGGGGTTCTACGATGGAGGCCGCCTGCTGACGCCTGATCGCAACAGCATCTCTCGCGTCGCCACCTGCCTCTCGCCCCGAGAGACGGGCCCAACGTGCGGCACCTCGCAGGACCCAAAGAAGAACTACGTCCGCGACGCCAGCTACGACCACCTCTGTCCCACCGGCGGCACCATCAATGGCACCTGCGGCACCTACAGCAGCGGCTCGGTGCGGCTCAGCCTCAACTTCCGCGATGGGATCAAGGTGGCCAGGGTGGCCAAGCGCTAGTGCCCTGGCACAGAAGTTCGGCGTGTTGATCGTTGGCGTGGACCTGGCGGAAGTTCGAGCCGCCAAGGCCCGCAAGGTCTGCCCATCTCGGTAGCACAGCGCTCCACGGAAGGACGCCCGGCCGCATGGCCGGGCGTCCGTTCGTAGACTCTCGCTTCGTGGATGTGCTGGCGATGTTGCAGGCCCGGCGATGACCACCTCAGCGGCCCGCTTGCAGGCCCCACCGGCAGACCTCGCCGCCGCCTTCGACCGCATCCGCTCGACTGGCGGACGGGTCACGCAAGCCAAGCGGAGCGTGGCCGAGCTCCTGTTCGGCTCCTGCGAACCCTGCACGGCCGACGAGATCGCCGAAGCCCTGCCGGGTATCGATCGATCGGTGGTGTATCGCTGCCTGCGTCAGTTCGAGGAGCTTGGGATTGCCGAGCACGTACACCTCGGCCACGGAAGGGCGGTCTACCGCCGTCGGGGGCTGTCCACGGTGCCCGTCGCCTGTCAGGTGTGCGGGGCCACCTCGGTGCTGGAGCAAGCCGAGGTGCGGGCCTTCTGCGAACTGGTCGAGCGCCGGACGGGCATTGCCCTCGACCTCGTGCACTTCCCCCTCTCGGGTCGTTGCGCACCGTGCCTGGCATCGGGGGCGGCGCCCAGCTAGTGACGAGTCGGGGGTCGTTATTGCGACCCCGTTGTGATAAGACGGCCTGGCCCTAGGGGACCGACCGGCGGTCGATGGGTCGGAGGCTCGACCGATGCTCGCAATGCACGCGCCAGATGGGTTCCTCGAGCCACAGGTGGCCCTGGTGACCGCCTTGGCGAGTGCCGTGGTGGTTGCGTGGTGCCTGCGCCGAGCCGCCGACGAGCTCGATGATCGTCGGATCCCGCTCGCAGGGTTGGCGGCTGCGTTCATCTTCGCTGCACAGATGTTCAACTTCCCGGTGGCGTCGGGCACCACCGGGCACCTCCTCGGCGGCGCCCTGGCTGCCATCCTGCTCGGGCCCCACGTGGGCACCATCGTGGTGACGGTGGTGGTTGTGGTCCAAGCGCTGCTCTTCGCCGACGGTGGCATCACGGCACTGGGCTACAACGTGATGAACATGGCGATCGTGCCCGCGTTCGCCGGCTGGGCGCTGTTCGTGCTGTTCCGGCGGGTGTTGCCCACCAATGCCGCGGGCGTCGTTGGCGCAACCGGGCTTGCTGCTGGGGTGTCGGTGGTTCTGGCGTCGGTTGCCTTCTCGCTCCAGTGGCTGTTCGGCGCCAGCGCGCCGGTGCCGTTCGACACGGTCTTTTCGGCCATGGTGGCCGTGCACGCACTCATCGGCATCGGTGAGGGGATGCTCAGCGCTGCCGTCGTTGCCGCGGTCCTCGCAGCCCGGCCGGACCTGGTTCGTGGCGCACAAGACCTGACCCCGGCCCAGCTCGGCGACGGCGACCGGGTGAAGGCGCGCACCTTCGTCATCGGGGCGTTGCTCGTGGTCGTCACCTTTGCGGCGGTCGTGAGCCAGTTCGCCTTCGACGACCCCGACGGACTCGAACGAGTGGCGATCGACCAGGGCTTCATCGGCAGCGCTCGCGACCACGCCTTCGGCGGGAGCCTGTTCGCGGACTACGCGACGCGGGGGATCGGCAACGAGCAGGTCAGCTTGGCGGTGGCGGGACTGGCTGGCGCGACCGTTGCCCTGCTGGTCGGCTATGGCCTGGCCAGCGCCTCGCGGTGGCCGCGAACCCGTCCGACGGGCTGACGGTGGGCGCCGGGCATGGTCGCCTCCACCTCGACCAGCTCGCCGTGGGGGCGCCCTCGGCGGTGCGACGTCTTCCCGCTGCCCCCAAGCTCGCCGGCCTGTTCGCCTTCGTGACCGTGGTGGCGGTCACGCCGAGATGGGCCGTGGGGGCCTTGGTCGCCGACGCGGCGTTGGTGGTGGCGCTGGTGGTCATCGCCCGCGTGCCTGCACTGGTGGTCCTGCGTCGACTAGTCGCACTGGCGCCGTTCCTTGCCTTTGCCCTGACCCTTCCGCTGATCGGCACAGGTGAGCAGGTCGACGTTGGGCCCGTCGCCCTCTCGGTCGATGGGCTGTGGGCCATGTGGAACCTCGTGGCCAAGGCAACGATCGGCGCCACCGCAGCGATCGTGCTCACCGCCACCACCCCCGTCCCCGACATCGTGCGCGGCCTCGAAGACCTGCGGTTTCCTCGGGTGATCGTGGCGATCGTGGCGTTCATGGTTCGCTACCTCGAACTGGTGGCCGACCAGTTGGGTCGGACTCGCCTTGCCATGACGGCGCGCGCCCACGACCCGCGTTGGCTCTGGCAGATCCGCCCCATCGCATCGTCGGTCGGGTCGTTGTTCGTGCGCACCTACGAGCGCGGCGAACGGGTTCACCTGGCGATGGCCGCGCGTGGCTTCGAAGCGACGATGCCGGTGACAGGATGGGTCACTCCGATCCGGCGGAGCGACGTCGTGGTCGCCCTGCTCCCGGCAGTGGCCGCTTCCACCTTTGCCATCACGATTGTTATTGGAACGTGACACCGCCCGCACTCTTGATGCGCGACCTGCGGTTCCGGTATCCGGGCGCAGCCGAGCCGGTGCTCGATGGCCTGTCGCTCGTCGTCGCTGCCGGCGAGCGCGTTGCCGTGCTGGGGGCAAACGGCTCGGGCAAGACCACGCTCGTCTTGCAGGTGAACGGGCTCCTCGAACCTGAGGCGGGCGAGGTCGAGGTCAGTGGGGTCCGCCTGGACCGGGCCGCGATGCGCGACGTTCGTCGGCAGGTGGGCATGGTCTTCCAGGACGCCGATGACCAGCTCTTCATGCCCACGGTCCTCGACGACGTTGCCTTCGGGCCGGCCAACCTGGGGGTGCGCGGCGATGCCCTTGGCGAGCGCGTCACCGATGCCCTCGGCGCTGTTGGTGCGTCGCACCTGCGACACCGGACACCGCACCACCTGAGCGGAGGTGAGAAGCGACGGGTTGCGCTGGCCACCGTCTTGGCCATGCGCCCTGCGCTCCTGGTGCTCGATGAGCCGACCTCTGGCCTCGACCCACGCGGCCGCCGGGAGTTTGCCGAGGTGCTTCAGCACCTGCCTGCCGCCCAGCTCATCGTGACCCACGATCTGCCCTTTGCGCTCGCCACCTGCCCCCGGTCGGTCATCATCGGCGGCGGGCGCGTTGCTGCCGATGGACCCACGCGCGAGGTGCTCGCCGATGTTGCCCTGCTCGCCCGCCACGACCTCGAACTGCCCTTCGGCTATCCACCCCCGCGGTGAGGCAACGAGCGGGTAGAGGTCGCGGCGGCAGGTGCGAAGAACACCATCACCACTACGATCGCCCGCCGTGGACTGGCTGACCTCGCTTCCGACGTTTCCCGACGTCTCGACGGTGGTGGTGGTCGACGGCGGCGGCACGGGAAGCCGAGCGGCGGTGGCCACGGCAAGCGGCGAGGTCCTCGGCTACGCGCGGGGCGGCCCCACCAACAGCCGCTCCATAGGAGACGACGGCGCCGCCGAGAACGTGCGGGCCGTGATCGCCGCCGCGCTCGCCGATGCCGCCCGGCCATTGGCGCCCACCGCAGTGCTGGTGAGCAGCGCCTCGGTCGACACCCAAGCGCACGCCGATGTCCTGGCCGGCGGAGTCCGTCAGGTGGTGCCCGGCCACGCCACCGTCTCGGTGGTGGCCGACACCATTGGCTGCTGGGCGGCCACGGCCAAGCTCGAGCCAGCCGTCGCGGTCATCGCCGGAACGGGCAGCGCAGTGCTGGCCGGAGCGCTGGGGCAGGGGAGTCGGCGCTACGGCGGCTGGGACTACGTGCTGGGCGATGAAGGCTCGGGCTACGCCCTGGGCCGGGAGGCGCTGCGATCGATCCTCTTGGTCAGCGAAGGTCGGTCCGACGCTCACGCGGTGGCTGATGCGTGCCGGGCTCGGCTCGGCATCGATGAGACCGACGAACTGTTCGACCTGATCTACAAGCCCGAGGTCGACAAGGCCTTCATCGCCTCGTTCTCCTCGGTGGTGCTGGAACTGGCGACCAGCGGCGATGCGCCCGCCCTCCAGATCGTCGAAGGCCAGGTGGGGTTGCTGGCCGATGCAGTGTCGGCTGCCTTCCGCGACTTCGACGGCATCGAGACGCTCGGCTGCTTCGGCGGCATCTGGAACCAGCAGACCTACCGGGATCGCTTCGGCCAAGCACTCGCGGCGGCCGTCGGTTACGAACCCGCGATCGTCGTCCCGGGCGATGTCGCCATGGCCGGTTCGTTCCGATTGTTGCTGCGCATGGCGGCGAGTGGTGCAGTCGGTGATGCCGAGGACGACGCTGTTGCCCGCTTCACCGCTGAGCTGGTGGCGGCCCAGAGCATTCCCGCGTGAGCTCGTACCTGGCCATTGGGTCGGTGTGCTGGGACGTCATCGAGGGCGATGACTCGGCCCGGCTGGGGGGCAGCGTGCTCTTCGCGTGTCGAGTGGCTCATGACGCAGGGTGGGACGCCCACCTCGTGACATCTGGCACCGAGCAGCTTGACGAGGCCGTGCGAGCGGCGCTCCCCGGCGTCGAGATCACCGTCCAGCGCAGCAGCTCGGACACGGTGATGGCGTTCTCCCGCAATGCCGAGATCGGTCCGCAGGCGGTGCCGACGGTGGCCGACCCGATCGACCTGCACCTGCTCGACGGGATGAGGTCCACGATCGGATCGGCCGACGTGGTGCACCTGGCGCCGATCATGGGCGAGGTCACGTCTGGCCTCGCTCACCAGGTCCGCGCTGGGCGGTTCGTGGGGATCACGCCGCAAGGCCTCCTGCGTAGCCGGGCGCCGAATACGGGCGCCCTCGGGCGCCTGCCGGTGCTGGATGCGTGGTGGACCGAGGTGGTCGACGCCGCCGTCGTGAGCGAGGACGAGTACGCGCTCCTGGCCGAGCCGGGTGCGCTGGGCGAACTCGCGCTCGCCGTGACCCAAGGCGAGCAGGGATGCTTTGGCCGATGGGGTGAGGAGCTCATCGAAGTTGCGGGCATCGGCCGTGGTGAGGTGCTGCCGGAGCGGACCATCGGCGCCGGCGATGTGTTCGCCGCCGCGTTCTTCATGGCGCTCAGTTCGGGCGAGGAGTTCGCCGCCGCGCTGCACCACGCCAATCGCACGGCCGCCGCCTACGTGGGCGCGCACCCCTGACGATGCGTCAGAATCGGGCCATGCAGTTCACCCTCGCTCTGGCCATGACCCCACCCGATCGGGTCCTGGCGCTGGCCCAGGCCGCGGAAGCGGCGGGGTGGGACTCGGTTTGCTTCCCCGATTCGGTCTTCTACCCGGAGCAGGTCACCGGCGACTATCCGTTCGCGGCTGATGGCAAGCGGTTCTGGGCCGAGGACGCGCCGTTCGTCGACCCGTTCGTGGGCATGCCGGCCGTCGGGGCGGCCACCGAGCGCATCGGGCTCTACACGAACGTGATGAAGACGCCGTTGCGCGAGCCACTGCTCGTGGCGAAGAGCATCGGGTCCATCGCCGCCATGTTCCCCGGCCGAGTGAGTCTCGGGGTTGGGCTCAGCTGGATCCCCGAGGAGTTCACCTGGCTGCGCCAGGAGATGAAGACGCGAGGCAAGCGGCTCGACGAGCAGATCGAGATCATCCGTCTGGTGACTGCTGGCGGATATGTCGAGTACCACGGCCAGCACTACGACTTCGACCGGCTCCGCATGGAACCCCCCGCCCCGGCCGACCATCCGATCGCGATCTACGTCGGTGGCCACTCCGATGCCGGTATCGCCCGGGCGGCTCGCGTGGGCGACGGGTGGATCGGCGCCCAGGCCACCGCCGACGAGATCACCGGGCACATCGCTCGTCTGCAGACCGCGCTCGACGGGGCCGGTCGTGCCGGCGAGCCATTCGAGATCAAGGCCACGCCGATCGTGGCGGCCACCGTCGACGACATGGCCGGCCTCGCTGCGGCCGGACTCACCGATGTCATCACCGTGCCGTGGTACTTCTCGGGCGGCGACCCGAACGACCCGCAGCACCAACTCGACAGCATCGCCTGGTTCGCCGAGACCGTCATCCATCCGCTTCGCGACCTGGAGGTTGCCCCGTGACCAACTTCGTCCACCTCGACTTGGCGCACCCAGCCGACGACGACCGCTCGGCCCGGGCTGCCTCGCTGCGGTCTCGGGCCTTCGTCCAAGCCGCCGATCGAGCCGGCTGGCTCGGGATCTTCGCCGAGGGAGCCGTGGTCCAGGACCCCGTCGGTGTGTCGTTCCTCGACGAGACCGGCGAGGGCCATCAGGGACCGGAGGGCATCGGTGCGTTCTGGGACAACGTGATCTCGAAGAACCCCGTCCGCATGGACATCATCGGATCGCACGCTGGCGGCAACGAGTGTGCCAACTACCTCACCATCACGACCACGTTCCCCGATGGCTCGTCGGTGGCTGGCGAGATGGTGGCGATCTACCAGGTCGACGAGACCGGCCAAGTTCAGACCCTGCGCGCCTTCTGGGAGGTCGACCAACTCCGCTTTAGCGCCGCCGCCGCCGCCGCCGAAGATCGGTGATGACCAGCAGCACCACGCCGCCGGCGATGAGGGCCAGCCCGGCGAAGCCTCGCTCGGAGCGGCCACTGGTGCAGGGTCCCGGGCTGGCGGCGAAGAGGAGGCCCTGGTTCAGCGATTCGCCCTTCACGCTCCACGAGGGTGTGCGATCGCTCACGAGGTCGACCACGGGGGAGGGGCAGTCAGCGGTCAGCTCGAGCTCGTCGGGCGGGACGCCTGCGGTTGCCTCCACCCCGTAGGGAGCGAACAGCAGCCACACGCCGACCGTCATCAGGCCGAGCGCCAGCAGGAGCGGGATCCGCCGTGGGTGCACCCGCTCAGCCGATCACGAAGTTGACCATCTTGGCGGGGACAGCGATGACCTTGCGGACCGTCGCGCCCTCGAGCAGAGCGGCGACCTTTTCGTCGGAGCGAGCTGCGGCTTCGAGGGCGGTGGCATCGGCATCGACGGCAACGGTGATCCGGCTGCGGACCTTGCCGTTGACCGAGACCGGGAGCTCGACCGTGTCGTCGATCAGCCAGGCATCGACGGCCACCGGGAAGTCCTCGTAGGCCAACGAGTCGGCGTGGCCCATGCGTGACCACAGTTCCTCGCCAACGTGGGGGGCCAGCGGGGCCACCAGGAGCACCAAGGGCTCGGCCACGGCGCGAGGTACACCCGCCGCCACGCCAGACGCCGTCAGGTGGTTGGTGAGCTCGGTGATCCGGGCGATGGAGGTGTTGAACCGTAAGGTCTCCATGCCGTCGCGCACCGCGGCGATGGTTCGGTGCAGCAGGCGCAGCGTGTCGTCGCTGGCCGGGGCATCGATGACTCGCAGGGTGCCGTCGTCCTCGTTGACGAAGACCCGCCACAGGCGCTGGAGCAGGCGGTACATGCCCACCACGGCGGTGGTGTCCCAGGGCCGGCTCTGGTCGAGCGGCCCGCCGAACATCTCGTAGAGCCGGAGCGTGTCGGCGCCGTAGCGCTCGCACATCTCGTCGGGGGCAACGGCGTTCTTGAGCGACTTGCCCATCTTGCCCAGCTCGCGGCTGACCTCGGCGCCCTCGTAGCGATACGTCCCGTCGTCGCTGACCACCTCGTCAGCCGGAACGGCGAATCCTCGAGCATCGCGGTACACGTGGGCCTGGATCATCCCTTGGTTGAACAGGCGCCGAAAGGGCTCGCTGGAGCTGACGTGGCCCAGGTCGAACAGCACCTTGTGCCAGAAGCGCGCGTACAGGAGGTGGAGGACGGCATGCTCGACCCCGCCGACATAGAGGTCGACCCCGCCGCAATCGCCGTCGAACTGTGGACCCATCCAGTAGCGCTCGTTGACGGGGTCGACGAAGGCGGTGTCGTTGGTGGGGTCGAGATAGCGCAGCTCGTACCAGCAGGAACCGGCCCAGTTCGGCATGGTGTTGGTCTCACGCTGGTAGGTCTGGTGGCCGTCGCCCAGATCGAGCTCGACGGTGGTCCAGTCCGTGACCCGGCCGAGCGGCGGCTCGGGCTCCGAGTCCTGGCGGTCGGACGTCTTCGGCGAGAAGTCGTCCATGGGCGGCAGGACGAGCGGCAGCAGCTCATGGGGAAGGGCCTGGGGCTGGCCGTCGTCGCCGTAGACGATGGGGAAGGGCTCACCCCAGTAGCGCTGACGGCTGAACAGCCAGTCCCGCAGCTTGTACTGCACCTTGGCCTCGCCCAACCCGCGCGCCACGAGCCAGTCGGTGATGGCCGCCTTGGCGTCAGCCACCGCCAATCCGTCGAGCGAGATGGTGTTGTTCGCGGAGTTCACGGCGACGCCGTCGCCTATGTAGGCGGCCTCGGACGCGCCCGAGCCGTCGGGGCCGGCGATGACCTCGACGATGGGCAGTCCGAAGGCGTTGGCGAAGTCCCAGTCGCGCTGGTCGTGGGCGGGCACGGCCATGATGGCCCCGGTGCCGTAGCCCATCAGCACGTAGTCGGCCACGTACACGGGGATCTGCTCGCCGGTGGCAGGGTTGGTCGCGGTGCTGCCGGTGAAGACACCGGTCTTTTCCTTGGCGTCGGTCTGGCGGTCGAGATCGGAGCGGCGGGCGGTGGCGGCCACGTAGTCATCGACGGCGCCGGACTGGTCTGCCGTGGCGAGCGCATCGACCAAGGGGTGCTCTGGCGCTACCACCATGTACGTGGCACCGAACAACGTGTCGGGCCGGGTGGTGAAGACGTCGAGCGGACCTGCTGCGGTGTCGAAGCGCACCTGGGCGCCGGTGGAGCGGCCGATCCAGTTGCGCTGCTGGCTCTTGATGGCGTCGGTCCAGTCGAGCAGGTCGAGGTCGTCGATCAGCCGGTCGGCATAGGCCGTGATCCGCAGCATCCACTGCTTCATCGGTCGCCGGTAGACCGGGAAGTCGCCGCGCTCCGAGCGGCCGTCGGCGGTGACCTCCTCGTTCGACAGCACCGTGCCCAGACCCGGGCACCAGTTCACGGGCACTTCGGCCAGGTAGGCCAGGCGGTGGGCGTTCAGCACAGCTCGCCGTTCGCCGGCCTCGAGCTCCGACCACATGCGGCCTGTCGCGTTGGTCCCCTCGTCGGGCGTGCGGGTCCCGGCATCGAGCTCTGCCTCCAGGTCGGCTACGGGTCGCGCTCGGCCCGCCTCGGTGTCGTACCAGGACTCGAACAGCTGCAAGAAGATCCACTGCGTCCAGCGGTAGTAGTCGGTGTCGGTTGTGGAGATGGAGCGCCGAGGGTCATGGGCCAGGCCGAGGCGGCGCAACTGGCGGCGCATGTTGGCGATGTTGGCTTCGGTGGTGACCCGCGGGTGGGTATTGGTCTGCAGCGCAAACTGCTCTGCGGGCAGGCCGAACGCGTCGTAGCCCATGGTGTGCACCACGTTGTGGCCGGTCATGCGCAGGTACCGGGCATACACGTCGGTCCCGATGAATCCGAGCGGGTGGCCCACGTGGAGGCCGACGCCCGAGGGATAGGGAAACATGTCGAGGACGTAGGCCTTCGGACGGTCGGCCACCGCATCGAAGCCCCCCGACAGCTCGCCGACCGGGTTCGGGGTATGGAAGGTGCCGTCTGCGTCCCACCGGGCTTGCCAGGCGGTTTCGAGGCGCTGGGCCAGCGACGCGTCGTAGCGGTGCTGGGGCAGGTCGGCGTCGCTGCCATGGGTCGCGGTCGGGTGGGCCATGGCCAGCACGGTACTGCTCGCCTCTGGGGGGCCAGAAGCTCGTTGCGGCGAAGAATCCTTCAATGGACGAGTTGTCGGGGGCGGTGCTGCGTCGTGGCCTAGGTTCGGGGTCCCTGCACCGGAAGGAACGACATGCCGCCAACGTCCCCACCTGTCGTCTTGGAGCTTCCGGCGGACCCGAGGCTGCTCCGGCTGGCACGCGTCACGGTGGCCTCGGCGGCGGCGGAGCTGCCGTTCACGCTGCAAGACATCGAGGACCTGCGCGTTGCGGTCGACGAGTTGGCTGCCGTGTTGATCGACGGGTGCGACCCGAGCGCGACCCTTCGCATCGAGGTGGTCATCACGACCGGATCGGTCGAGGTACGCGGCCGCGTGGCCGGCGCCGGAGCGCTTCTCGCGCTCCACCCGGTCGCCGTCGACCTGCTCCAACTGGTTGCGCCCGGGCACCAACTCGCCAACGAGGGCGACGATCGAGTGTTCCGCCTGGTACGAGAAGCGCAGATCGCAGTCCCGTGACCGAGGTGGCCCCCGGCGAGCCGGGTGACGTCCCAGACGATGCTGACGAGTCCGCGCTCGGAGGGCACAGCCCCGATGATCCGGTCCTCGAGCTCTTCCGGCGTTACCGCGAGACCGGCGACCGGCGCCTCCGCAACGAGATCGTGGAACAGCATCGGCAGTTGGCCGATCGGGTGGCCCGTCGGTACCGATCGCGTGGGGTGGCCGTCGATGACCTCCGTCAGACGGCACTGCTGGCCATGGTGCGGGCCGTTGACCGCTTCGATCCGGCCCAGGGGGCGAGCTTCGCCACGTTCGTGGGCCGAACGATGGACGGCGAGCTCAAGCGAGCGTTGCGCGACAAGGCGTGGACCGTGCGACCACCGCGTGCTGCCCAAGAGCGCTTCTTGGCGCTGCGCAAGCGCGAGGAAGAGATGACCCATGCGCTCGGCCGAGCGCCCACCGTGGCGGAGCTGGCGGCCGCGCTTGGCGTGACGGTCGATGAGGTGCTCGAAGCATTCGAGGCGGGCGGAGCCCGGTCGGCTGCCGCGCTCACGCGCACGAGCGACGACGGCTCGGTGATCGAGGCCGACGACGTGTTGAGCGTTGGCGAGCCTGGTTACGGCCGCACCGACGACCGCATGTTGGTGGCCGAGTTGCTCGATCAGCTCGACGAGCGATCGCGGGAGGTCATTCGCCTCCGCTTCTTCGAACGACTGGGACAAGATGAGATCGCCCAGCGGATCGGCGTCAGCCAGTCCTATCTGTCTCGACTGCTGCGCAAGATCTTGCTCGAGCTACGCGAGCTCGGCGGCGACGACGTAGACCTCGAGCGCCTTCGCCAGTGACGGCGGCCTCGGCTAGTCGACCGAGATGATCTCGCCCAGCCCCGTGATGTCGAGCAGGCGCTTGGTGTTGGCCGAAGGGTTGCGGAGCAACAAGGTGGCCCCCCGCTCAGACAGCGCCTGGCGAGCCGTGACGAACACCCGCAGACCCGACGAATCGATGAACGCCAGGCCCCCGAGGTCGAGGACGACCCGGTCGACGCCGGCGGTGTCGACGGCCTGCTGCACGGCCTGCTCCAGCAGCGGAGCGGTCGCAGGATCGAGGTCTCCCCCCAGCCGGATGATGGTGGTGGTGCCAGCGTCGACGTCAAGGTCGAGCAGGGCTCGGCGGGGGGTGTCATCGTCCACCCGATTGAATCTAGACGCGGTGTGGTGCTGGGCCGCTGAACGCTCCACCCCCGTGAGTGTCAGTGGGGCTGCGTAGGTTGGCTCCATGCCTGTCCCCGGACCGGTCGCGCTCGGGCGCGGCGTCGTCATCAATGCCGGAGATGCCATCCCCGCGCCGTGGATGAGCGCGCCGGTCGTCACCGTCGACGAGGCCGCGCTGGGCGCGCCCAAGGTGGTCGTGGACGCGCTGCACGCAGCGTGGGGCGCACGTCAGCCCGTGGTCGTGGAGCTTGCCGTCGACCCGGCCCGGTTCCGCGAGCCCACCGCCATCACGAAGGAGCTCTGGCAGCTGAATGCCGATGCCGAGCCGTGGTTCGATCGGCTCCATTTCTTGGTGTGGGCCAACACGTACGACGCTCGGAACGGGTCGCTGATCTGGTGGTGGGGACGCAAGGCGGCGCGAGTAGGCGCCTCCGAGACCCCCGACGGCGCGGCCGATGTGGTCCTGCCCGACGGCCTGGCGGTCTGGGTCGATGGCGGCCCGCGGCGGCCGTGGGCCGTGGAGCTGACCAGGGGGTACCCGGTGGTGCACCACGAGTCGGTCGAGCTCGGCCAGCTGGCGGCGGCACCCACGCCGATCGACCCGAGCGCCGAGCTGGCCGCCGATCAGCAGGCGGCCGTGTCGCACCTCAGCGGCCCAGCACGGGTCATCGCTCCTGCGGGTTCCGGAAAGACCCGCGTGCTCACCGAACGGCTGCGGCACCTGCTCGGAGACCGCGGCTGGGAGCAACAGGTGGTGCTCGCGGTCGCCTACAACAAGGAGGCCCAGCTCGAGCTCGAGCGTCGGACAGGAGGCTTCCATCCTCGGGTGCGCACCCTGAACTCCCTCGGGTATTGGGTGCTGGCCCAGCACCGGGGTGGCTCGCCATCGGTCCTCGAAGAACGCGAGTGTCGCCGCCTGGTGGAGTCGCTGCTCCCCGGAAACCGCCGCCATCGAGCCAACACCGATCCGATCGGGCCCTACCTCGAGGCGCTCGGCTTGGTGCGACTTGGTTTGCGCGATCCGTCGGAGGTCGAGGCTGGCCGTGACGATGTGGACGGACTCGCCGAACTGCTCGGCCCGTACCGCCAGCACCTGGCCGATCGCGGGGTGGTCGATTTCGATGAGCAGATCTACGCCGCCATCGAGGCCCTGCTCCGAGATGGTCCCTTCCGTCGACGGATGCAGCAGCAGTGCCGCCACCTCTTGGTCGATGAGTTCCAAGACCTGACGCCAGCCCACGTCTTGTTGCTGCGGCTGCTGGCCCTGCCCGCGCTTGATGTGTTCGGCGTAGGCGACGATGACCAGGTCATCTACGGCCACATCGGGGCCGATCCCGCGTACCTCATCGAGTACCGGGCGCTCTTCGATGGCGCCGCCGAGCACGCGCTCACGGTCAACTATCGGTGCCCGGTGGAGGTGGTCGATGCTGCTCGCACCGTGCTTGGCTACAACCGCCGTCGCGTCGACAAGGAGATCCTCGCCGGCCCGTCTGCCGATGCAACCGCGGGTGCCCTGCGCGTCGTGCTGCACGGCCCTGACGAGGGCGCCACGGCCACCGTCGAGGTGATCCAGCAGTGGCTGGCCGAGCCCGAGGTAACAACGGGCGCCATCGCCGTGCTGGCTCGAGTGAACTCGTTGCTGCTGGCGCCCCACGTTGCGCTGGCCGATGCCGGGATCGCCGTGAACTCGGTGGTTCGCCCCGAGGTGCTCGAGCGCACCGGACTGCGGGCCGCGTTGGCGTACTTGCGCATCGCCACATCCGGCGACGCCATGAATCCCCGAGACATCGTCGAGGTCATGCGTCGCCCCACGCGCGGACTGCCGCAGTGGTTCCCCGATCGGCTTGAACGCCGCACCTCGTGGTCTGTGGCGCAGCTTCGGACCATTGCCGACCAGGTGCCCGACAAGGAGGCGGCGAAGGTCCTGCACCTGGCCGATGACCTCGCCGCGGTGGTGGCATCGTCCCGGGGTGGGACCACGCGCAAGGTGCTCGAGGTCGTGCGAGACGAGATCGGCTTGGGGTCGGCCATGAGCATGCTCGACAAAACAGGTGCCGCCCAAGGGTCGAGTCACCTCGACGATCTCGAAGGCTTGTTGGGCGTGGCAGACCTCCACCCGGACCCGGCGGGGTTCGAACCGTGGCTGCGAGGCCTGTTCGGTCGGCAGCGCGACGCCGATGGGGTGGTGCTGTCCACCATCCACCGGGTCAAGGGGCGCGAGTGGGATCGAGTGCTGCTGTTCGGCGTGTCCGACGGGGTCATGCCTCATCGTCTGGGCGAAGACCGCGAGGAAGAACGACGGGTGCTGCACGTGGGCATCACCCGCGGCCGCCACCGCGTTGCGCTGGTGGCGGACCGCTCCCGGCCATCCCCCTTCCTGGCCGAACTCGACGGCACCGCCCCCAAGCGCCCAGTGGTTGCGCCGCCCGTTCCTCGGCGGTCCACGGTCGAGCCGCTGTTCAAGAAGGGGGCGGGGTCAAAGGGCAGCTCCAAGACGCCAGCGGTCGAAGGCATCACCGCAGAGCAGGGCCGCAAGCTGAAGGTGCTGGGCGGCTACGAGGGAACCGTCGACGATGTCGATGTGCGCTCAGCTCGCATCGCCCTCATCGGTGGCGGGTCGCTGACCGTTCGGTTCGGCGAGCGGGTGGACCACGATGGTCGCACCGCCCCGCTGCAACCGCCCACCGAGCTGTGGGGTCCGGCCGCTGATGCTGAGGCGGTCCTTCGGACCTGGCGTTCGGCTCGGTCGAAGGCCGACGGGGTCCCGGCTTATGTGGTGCTCAACGATTCCCACCTGCGCGGCATCGCCCTGGCCCGACCCACCAACGTCGCGGAGTTGAGCGCCTGCGACGGGATCGGTCCCACGAAGCTCGAGCGCTACGGCGACGACATCCTGGCCGCGCTCGATCAGGTCGATGGGTGAGCTCAGGCAGAACGCAAACGTTCGATCGCCGGAGCGAACGCACCCGCCGTTGCTTGGTACGGCGCGTAGAAGCTGATGCGGTCCACCACATCGCCGAACCGTGCCAGCAGTTCGTCGCCCAACTGATCGGGTTCCGCCACCACGGCAAAGGTGCCCAGGATCTCGTCGTCGATGAGCGATCCCATCTGCACCCACTCGCCCTGCTTGGACAGGCGGTTCAGCTCGGGCTGCAGGTCGCCCCACCCATGGTGCTCGAGGACGCCCCGGTAGGCGGGGGTGGAGCCATAGAAAGCGATCTGCTGGCGGACGCCATCGGCGGCGGCCGCGGCCTCTTCCTCGGTGGTGCCCGTCACCACGAACGCCGGCAGTGAAAGTTGCACGTCGCTGCGGGTCCGGCCGCTGGCATCGAGGCCGCCGGTGAGCGCAGGCACGGTGACCTCGCGCAGGTAGGACTCGGTGGTGAAGCCGTGGCACAACATGCCGTCGCCCACCTCGCCCACCACCTTGGTCATCATTTCGCCCACGGCGGCAAGGAACACCTTGGGCGCGCCGTGGGGGTTGGGCCCCGGGTCGAAGAACGGGGTCATGAGGGTGTGCTCGTAGAAGTCCCCTCGGAAGTCGAGCTTGGTGCCCTGCTCCCAGCTCTCCCAGATGGCCTGCATGGCCTCGATGAACTCCTTCATGCGGGCGGCCGGGTGCGACCACGGCATGGAGAATCGCCGGGTGATGTGGGCCTTGATCTGCGACCCCAGGCCCAACAGGAACCGCCCCTCGGCGAACGCGTTGAGGTTGTAGGCGGTCTGGGCCACGGTCATGGGGGAGCGAGCGAAGGCCACGGCGATGCCGGTGCCCAGCTCGATCCGGCTCGTGTGCTCTGCCGCCAGGGTGAGCGCCAGGAACGGGTCGTGGTTGGTCTCTGCCGCCCACAGGCCGTCGAAGCCCAGCTCCTCTTGCCCCTTGGCCTGGGCCGCAGCCTTGGCCAGATCCGAACCGATGCCCCCGTCGACCAACATGGCTCAGAACCTATGCGAACAGCGCCTCGATCGCAGGTGTCGGGCGCTCAGTTGCCCTGGTCGCGGAGGAACTGCTCGACTTCGGCGGCCAGTTCGTCGGCCGAGGGGATGTCGGCCTCAGCGGTGGGGGCGGCTTGGATCATCTCGTCGTGGCGGGCCTCGAGCGCGTGCAGCATGGCCAGGTGCTCGGGGTTGGATTGCACGGCGGCGTCGAGTCGTTGGCGCGTCTCTTCGGCCGCGCCGGCCAGCTCACCCATCGGCAACGACAGCGAGGTCATCCGTTCGAGCTGGCGCAGCAGAGCCAAGCTGCCGGCGTGGTACGGCATCGGGTCTCCGCTGACGTAGTGGGGTACCTGAGCCCATAGGCCGATGGCGGGGATGCCCAGTTCCTCGCATCGGCGCTCTACGACGGCCTGCACGCCGGCCGGCACATCAAGGGTGCCGCGCAGCAGGCCCGACACCGAGGCCAGTTCGGGCGTACCCGCAGTGACCGACATGGTCACCGGTCGGGTGTGGGGCACGGTGGCGGGGTAGGCGCCGAGGCCGACCACCATGCGGGTGCCGAACCCCTGGGCCAGGTCCAGTGCCGCCTCGGTGAAGGCCCGCCACGCGTGATCGGGCTCCGCGCCGAGGAGCAGCAACAGGTCGTTGCCCTCGGCGTCGACGCCCGCGCGCAGCTCGAGGCTGGGCCACGACAGGCCGGTGTTGACACCATCGACGAGGTGCATGATCGGGCGCCGGGCGCGGTGGTCGAGGAGTGAATCAGTGTCGAACGTGGCGACGGGGTACGAGTCGATGCCGCCGAGCAGCGTCTGCGCTGCGGTGGTGGCGGCGTAGCCCGCGTCGATCCAGCCCTCGAGGACCATCACGAGGACGGGTTCTTCGAGTGACGGACGATCGTGCAGCTCATAGAGCACCGGGTTCAGGCTCCCATCCGGTCGAGGGCGTCGAGCGATGCCCGACCCAGGAGTCGGACGGTATCGCCGAATGCATCGGCATCGGCACCGTCGTCGCCCATGGCTCCAGCTTTGTACCGGGCGTAGACCCCTTCGAGGATGCAGGCGAGCTTCCAGTATCCGAAAGCCACGTAGTAGTCGAGGTTGCCGACGGGCCGTCCGCCGGCATCTTGGTAGGCCTGCACCAGTTCCGCCCGCGACGGAAAGCCCTCGAGGGTGGTGGCGCCACCGAGCAGCCCGCCGATCGCGTCGCTCGGCTCGGACCAGTAGACCATCAACACGCCGAGGTCGGCGAGGGGATCGCCCAGGGTGCAGATCTCCCAGTCGAGCACGGCAATGACGCTGCCGTCGTCGTCGACCATGCAGTTGTCGAGCCGGTAGTCGCCGTGCACGATGGCGGCGGGACCCTGCTCGGGAATGTGTTCGAGCAGGCGCTCGTAGGCCGAGGTGACGTCGTCGACGTCGCGGTCTCGGGCCTGGTCGAACTGGCCGTTCCACCGCTTGAGCTGGCGGGCGATGTAGCCGTCCTTGCGACCCAGCTCGCCGAGGCCGACCTCGTCGGGGTCGACGGCATGGATCTTGGCGAGGGTGGCGGCCAGAGACATGCCTGCGGCACGGCGGACCTCGACGGGCACCTTCTCGGCGACGAGCTGGTCTCGGATCACCAGCCCGTCCACGAAGTCCATGACGTAGAAGGGAGCGCCGTTCACGGACTCGTCGGTGCAGAGCCCGACGACCGGTGCGACAGGCACATCGGTAGGTGCCAGCGCCGAGATGATGCGGTGCTCGCGGCCCATGTCGTGCGCGGTGGCCAGCACGCGGCCGAGCGGTGGGCGTCGCAGCACCCAGGCACCATCTGCGGTGTCGGTGACCCGGAAGGTCAGGTTGGAGCGCCCGCCAGCGATGAGCTCGAACGACAGCGGGGGAGTGGCGTCGGTGTGGTCGGTGAACCAGGACGTCACGGCATCGACATCGATGCCGGGGATCGAAGCGGGGTCGTTCATCCCGGCCGAACCTAGTGCCCGACCAGATCCGCCACCGGCGGTGCTGAGGAAGCGTTCCGGTATCGTGTCGCCATGGTCGATGTCACCGAAGAGACGTTCGAAGCCGAGATCGTGGCCCGGTCCCACGAGGTGCCGGTGGTGGTGGACCTCTGGGCGGACTGGTGCGGCCCGTGTAAGACGTTGACACCGATCCTCGAGAAGGTCATCGACGAGACCGCTGGGCAGGTTGTGCTGGCCAAGGTCGACGTCGACGCCAACCCGCAGCTCTCGCAGTCGTTCAACGTGCAGGGCATCCCGGCGGTGTTTGCCATCAAAGACGGCAAGATCGCTGGTCAGTTCACCGGCGCCCAGCCCGAGCACGTGGTCCGAGAGTTCGTGGCTTCGCTGCTGCCGAGCTCTGACGAGCAACTCGTGGCCGACCTGATGGACGCTGGCGATGAGGTAGCCCTGCAGCAGGCGCTGGTGGCCATGCCCGGCCACCCTGCCGCCACGGTGGCCCTCGCCGAGTTGTACGTCGCCGAAGGGCGCACCGACGAGGCGCTCGCCACGTTGGCCAAGATCCCCGAATCGGCCGACACCCGACGGGTCGCAGCGTTGGCCCGCACGGCAACATCGGCCGACGCCGCGTCCGACGGGCCGCTGGCCGATGTCGAGGCCACCCTCGATGCGCTGCTCCCGCAGGTCAAGACCGACGACGATGCCCGCCAGCAGTTCCTCGACCTGCTGGAGCTCATGGGCCCGGCCGATCCGCGAGCCGCGACGTACCGCAAGGCGCTCTCGCGGCAGCTGTTCTGAACGATGCCCATCCGCCATTGAGGGCGGGCGGCCGGTAAGGCTGGCTCCCGTGGGATGGGGACGCATCGAGCGCAGGCCCGGCTACCGCCTGTGGGTGGGCGGACCCGTGCCGCCTGGTGCCGCCGGATGGACGCTGGGTTCGCTGGTGATCATTCGAACCTGCCACGCCCACAGCACCCACTTGCTCGCCCACGAACTCGAGCACGTGCGCCAGTACCGCGAGCAGGGCGTGACGTCGTTCCTCACCCGATATCTGGTCGATTACCTGCGGCTGCGCCTCGCCGGCTGGAGCCACCAGGCGGCCTACCGGCGCCTCCCTGCCGAAGTGAGCGCCGAGTGGCGCGCCCGCCGGCTCTTGAGGATCGGGTGCAACTGACGGGATCTTCAGGACGGGCGTTGCGTCCTTCCTGCATCGCGATAGTATTTCCTTGCCTTCCCCGCACCTTCATGTTGCGTGTCTGGAGAGGCCATGGCCCATCGATCCATCCCCCCACCCGTCCCCCCGCCCATCGCCCCAGCCATCGACTCTCCGCCGCTGGCCAACCGGCACCTCGACCACCCGCCCGATCGGTGGCGGACCTCGATCGGCCAGGCGCGAGACCGGCCGGTTGCTGCGCTCGGCGCCGCGGCGTGCATCCTCTTGCTCCTCGCCGTGGGGTGGTGGCTCCTTCGCCCGGCGGTGCCACCCGCTGAGGCAACGCTCCCGCTGGCGTCGGCAAATACCGCCGAGAGCACCGCAGGGGCCACGCCGTCGTCGGTGAGCACCTCCACCACCGCGGTTCCCGATGTCGTGGTGCAGGCCGCTGGAGCGGTGGACCGGCCCGGGCTGTATCGCCTGGCACCTGGTACCCGCGTCGATGACCTGATCCGAGAAGCGGGTGGCCTGACGACCAAGGCCGATCGGACCCGCATCAACCTGGCGACGTTGCTCGTCGATGGCGAGCGGATCTGGATTCCCGAGCGGGGACAGGCCGACGTACCAGAAGTCGTCACCGGCACGGGAGGTTCGGGTGCATCCACAGGAGCAACCGGGCCGGCGGAATCGGCACCCAACGGTGTGCCCGGCGCCGTCGTCGATCTCAACCAGGCGAGTGTCGTGGAGCTCGAGACCCTGCCTGGGGTGGGACCGGTCACCGCCGCAACGATCGTCTCCCACCGCGAGCAGGCCGGTCCGTTCGCAACAGTCGAAGACCTCCTCGATGTGCGGGGGATCGGTGAGGCCAAGCTCGAACAGATCCGGCCGTTCGTGCAGGTGTGACCGACGTCGACCATCGACCAGCGCTCGATCACTCCCTCCCCCCGCCGCCAGCCACCCCGCGCCAACTGACCGACGGTGGCGCCGTGGCCCTCGCCGTAGCCACCTGCATGGGAGCCTGGTGGCAGGCCGGTCCACCCCTCGCGATGGCTGTCGTGGTGGCCGTGGGTGCGTTGGTGGCGCGCTTGCCGGTGGTGCTGGTCGTGGCCGGGTTGCTCCTCGGCGGTGCGCTGGGTGCCCGCTCGGCCGACGGACTGACACCGGTGGGTGCCGGTTCGTTCGACGGCGTGGTCACCCTGGTCGGCGATCCGCGACGATCAGCGTTCGGCACACAGGCCGATGTGCGGATTGGTCGTGACCGGGTGGTGTTGCGAGCCAACGGCGCGGCGGCAGGTGCGCTCGACGCCTCGCTCACGGGCGAGCGGGTGAGGGTAAGCGGACGGCTCACGCCGCCAGCGCCCGGTACCGATTGGATGGTGCCGCGTCACCTCGTGGGCACCCTGCAGGCCGACCACGCTGAGCG
>Ga0105044_10003397_pt1 | contig 21878 bp, 17 predicted proteins | sample MAT01_FD_78092 | JGI IMG/M metagenome (GOLD analysis project Ga0105044, IMG submission 78092) | Freshwater microbial communities from Lake Fryxell liftoff mats and glacier meltwater in Antarctica - MAT-01 | ecosystem: Environmental > Aquatic > Freshwater > Ice > Liftoff microbial mat | place...
AGCGCGGCTGCCTGGCTCGGTTGGCTCGGGCGCCTTCTCGGGCGCGGGTTCAGCTTTCTTTGGTGCCGGCGCGGCCGTTCTGGGCGCAGCGGCGGGGACCGTGGCCGTGGCGGGCTCGGGGGCACGGGTGATGAACCACGCGCCGGCGGCAATCAGCAGAAGCACCACGAGACCGCCGGCGACGAGCGGCGTGCGGTTCGGGGCTTCCGCGGGGGTCTCATCGAAGACACGCACGCGGCAGATGGTAGCATGCAGGTCTGCACCGGATCCCGTCCATGGCCGACCCGCTGTCCATTCTCTGCATCGCGTCCTTCCACAAGGGGCAGGCCTTTCTGCGCGAGGCCAAGCGCCAGGGCGCGCGCGTCTATCTGGTGACGTCCGAGAGCCTGCGCGACGCCGAGTGGCCGCGCGAGTGCCTCGACGACATCTTCTTCGTGCACGACGACGAGAAGAAGTGGGCGCTCGACGACCTGATTCTCGGGGCCAGCCACATGGCCCGCAGCGTGCCCATCCACCGGGTCGTGGCGCTCGACGACTTCGACCTCGAAAAGGCCTCGGCCCTGCGCGAGCACCTGCGCGTGCCGGGCATGGGCGAGACGACCACCCGCTATTTCCGCGACAAGCTGGCGATGCGTATGCGTGCCCAGGAGTTCGGCGTGCGCGTGCCGGCCTTCGTGCACGTGCTCAACGAGGCAGCGATTCGCGCGTTCTGCGCCACCGTGCCGGCACCCTGGGTGCTGAAGCCACGGCTCGAGGCCGGCACCATCGGCATCAAGAAGGTGCAACGGTCCGAGGATCTGTGGCCGCTCATCGACACGCTCGGCGACCGCGCGTCGTATCACCTGCTCGAGCAGTTCATCGCTGGCGACGTCTTCCACGTGGACTGCGTGGTGAACGAGCGCGAGGTGCTCACCGCCGTGGTGAGCCGATACGGGCGCCCCCCCTTCGACGTGTCGCATGGCGGCGGCGTGTTCACGACCGAACTGGTGGAACGCGGTTCGGCCGACGAGATCGCGCTGCAGGCGTTCAACCGCGAGGTGCTGCGCGCGCTGGGTCTGGTGCGCGGCGTGTCGCACACCGAATTCATCAAGGGCGCCGGCGGCCTCTACTACTTCCTCGAGACGTCGGCCCGCGTGGGCGGCGCGCACATCGTCGAACTCGTCGAGGCGGCGACCGGCATGAACCTCTGGGCCGAGTGGGCCAAGGTGGAACTGGCCGGCGGCAAGGAGCCCTATGCGGTGCCGGTGACGCGGCGCGACTACGCCGGCCTGGTCACCTCGCTCGCCAGGCAGGAATGGCCCGACTTGTCGGTGTTCGCCGACCCCGAAGTGGTGTGGCGTCTGGCCAAGCGGCACCACGCCGGCGTGATCGTCGCCTCACCCAGTCGTGCGCGCGTGGCGGAACTGGTGGAGCGCTACGCCCAGCGCCTGATCGACGACTTCAGCACCTCGCTGCCGCCTGCCAACAGCCCGAGGGACTAGCCTAGCCCGCCCTAGCCCCCAGTCCGTGGGCAGGGCGTGTCGCGCAGGAAGGCGAGCACGGCGGGTCCAGCCGTCTTGTCGTCGCGGCTCAGCTCCAGGATGATGCGCGCGTGACTCGAGCCCTTCACGGTGATGAAGGTCGAGGGCACGCCCGCCTTGCCGAGTTGCTCGTGGAGAAGGGCCGACTGCCGCCGTAGACCGGCCGATTCCCCGGTGGCGGACACGACCAGGAACGGCGGGTCGCCCGCGTCGAGCCAGGGGACGACCGAGCCGTCGCGCCACCACGTGCCATCGAGACGGCTACCGCCGAAGCGCTCGGCGAAGTAGAGCGGGTCGACGCCCTTGCGGTAGGTGTCGATGTCGCCCAGGTCGTAGCCGGCGCCACTCACCGCGGCCACGCCACACACCCCGGAGATCGCGCCGTGCTCCTGCGTGAGCCACGCGGGATCGGTCGCCACCCTGGCCGCCAGTTGGGCGCCCGCCGAGTGTCCCATGAGGAAGATGCGGTCGGCGCGCCCGCCGCGCTCGGCCGCATGGGTCTGCACCCAGGCCACGGCCCGCGCCACGTCGCCGACCTGTGATTGCCAGGCCATCGGCCACACGAGCCGGTAGCCGATCACCGCCGCGCCGATACCCTGGCCGGCCAGGAACCGGCCGATGTTGCGGTAGACGTCGGCGCCGCCGAAGCGCTGCGTGCGGTCGCCCCAGGCCCAGCCGCCGCCGTGCACGAAGACCACGATGGGGAAGTCGCGTGCGGCCGGCAGATACAGGTCGAGTTGACGCTTGGGATCGTCGGGCGCCGCCGGGTCGTAGGGCACGTCGAGCTGCACCGTCGGCGGGGTCGGCGCCGTGTTGTAGAGCGCCTTCGCGCCCACCCAGTAGACCGGCGCGCACGCTGACGACGTGAGCAGGCCCGCGAGCGTCACCAGCAGGCGAACGCGGGACATCGCGCCGGTGCCGATCACGCCCCAGTCCCCAGTCTCCAGTCCCTAGTCCCCAGCAGTCAGTCCATCCCCGAGCGTTCGCTCGACGGCGGCACGATCTTGTTGAGGCGCATGTAGGTGACGAGATTGCCGTAGTGCTCGTAGCTGTGCGACACGTTGAACGACAGCACGAACAGGCGGGGCGTGGGGCCGGTGAAGAACTTCACGACTTCCATGCCCTTCGCGTCGGTCATCCCGTCGATCACTGTGTTGCAGTAGGCCGACGAGTCGGCGAGCGCCTTGCTCAAGTCGGCCTTCGCCGTCATGCTCTTCTCGATGCCGCCCTGCGGGGGCTTCTCGCCGACCGCCGCGGCGCACATCATGAACTGGCTGTCGGCGATGTGGCCGATGAGCTGTCCCATCGATCGCACTTCCGGCGTAGCCTTGAACGCGTAGAGTGCTTCGGGAATCTTCTCGGCGGTCTTGGCCATCACGCCACTGATCATGCCGAACTGGGTTTTGACGGCCGCCGTGGCGGCATTCTGGGCCAGTGCCGGTGACGACGGCGCCAGCAGGGCGAGCGACAGACACAGAGCACGCATGGGATTCATGGTCAGAGTCTCCAGGAAGAAGCCGCCGACGAGCATAGCGCCATTCGCCGGCGCGTGTCTGCTGGCCGCGGTGGTCGTGCTGGCGGCGGCCTGCGCCGTGCGTGCTCCGCTCACGGCGACCGGCGACGGCCGGGGCCGCACGCTCCGGCTGCTGGGCTCGGCGGCCTATCCCGCTGGCGGCCTGACGGTACCGGGCGGCCCGAGCGTTGGCAGCCTGTCGGGGCTGGCCTTCGACCGACAAACCGGCCAGTGGGTGGCGGCCAGCGACGAGACCGTGCAGGCCCGCCTCGCCTGGCTGGACATCGAGTTCGGCCCCACACTCACAGTGCGTCCACTGCGATTCACGTTCCTAGGTCCCGGGCCGGGGCTGCCTGCCGACGCCGTCGCGGGTCTCGAGCCGGAATCGCTGGTGGTGATGCCGGACGGCAGCTTCGTCACCTCCATCGAGGGCTACCACGACACCAAGGACGTGGTGCATCAGCCGGCTCTGGCGTTCGTGGCGCGCGACGGCGGCGTCACGCAGCTTGTGCGGCCCCGCGCCCACTTCGCGATCGTCCCCGGCGACCGCACGCGCGGCGTGCGCCACAACCTGGGCCTCGAAAGCCTCACGCGCACGCCCGACGGACGGCTGCTGAGCGGCCTGGAGCAGCCGCTGGCGCAGGACGGCCCGATGTCATCGGTGGCGCGCGGCGGCATCGTGCGGCTGCTCGAGTTCGTCGAGCGTCCGGGCAGAGGCTGGACGCCAGGACGCGAGTGGGCGTATCCGCTCGAGGCGACGGCCATCGTGCCGGGCTACGACCGGCCCTGCGAGGACGGCCAGAACGGCCTCTCCGACCTGCTCGCGCTCGACAACGACCGGTGGCTCGCGCTCGAACGCGCGTGCCTGCTCGGCAGGCCCGGGGCGCCCGCCTACAACCCGGTGCGCGTGTTCGAGGTGAACACCGAGGGGGCCGACGACGTGTCGGGCCTGCCGTCGCTGGCGGGCCACCAGATCCGGTTGTTGTCCAAGCGCTCGGTGCTCGACGTCACCGCCGTGCTACCACGCCTGGCGCGCGCGGCGCCGGTCTTCGCGCCCGGCAGCAACTTCGAGGCCTTGGCCTTCGGTCCCGCCGGCCCGCGCGGCGAGCGCACGGTGGTGCTCATGAGCGACGACAACCTCCGCGCCACGCAGACCACCGCGTTTCTCTGGCTGGCCCTGCCGTGATCTGTAACGGGGACTGTCCCCGTTACAAGTGGTCCTGTGGCAGTTTCTGCAACACCAGGCGGTAACCCACGCCGCGCACGGTCTGGATGAGCGACGGACGGGCGGGGTCGCGCTCCAGATAGCGCCGCAGGCGCACGATGAAGTTGTCGATGGCACGCGTGTCGGTGTCTTCGTGCAAATCCCAGACGTCTTCCAGGATCGCCTTGCGCGACACGACCTGTCCGGCGTGACGCACGAGATAGGCGAGCAACTCCGCCTCCATCACCGTGAGCCGGTAGGCGCGATCGTTGGCGTGCAGTTCGAGCGCGCGCAGGTCGAGGCGGTGGCCGGCGAATTCCAATGTCTCGGCCGGCAGGGCCGGCGTTGGCGCGGTCTTAAGCGCTTCGGCGGGTCCACGCAGCCACTGCCGGCGCCGCACCAAGCCGCGCACGCGCGCCAGCAGGATCGCCAGCTCGAACGGCTTCGGCAGGTAGTCGTCGGCGCCGCTCTCGAAGCCCATGAGCACGTCTTCGGGACGGGCCCGCGCCGTGAGCATCAGGATGGGCACGAAGTCGCTCTCGCCGCGCAGCGCGCGCGCCACGTCGAACCCGTTCTTGCCCGGTAGCATGATGTCGAGCACCACCGCGTCGAACTGGTCGCGCTCGGCGCGTAGCAGGGCGAGCGCCACGGCGCCGTCGCCGACGACGTGCACGTCGTGCCCGTCGGCTGCCAGATTGAAGCGCAGCCCCTCGGCCAGGTGCTGCTCGTCTTCCACGATCAGGATGCGGCTCACGTCGATCGCTCCGGCGCGAGCTTCGGCAACTCGAGCGTGAAGGTCGAGCCCTTGCCCTCGCCTTCGCTTTCGGCGAACACGCGGCCGCCGTGGTGACGCGCGATCGAGCGCACGATGTAGAGGCCAAGGCCGGTGCCCTTCACCGAGAAGCCCCGCGCCTGGAAGCGGTAGAAGCGGTTGAAGATACGCCGCAGTTGCCGGCGCGGAATGCCCACGCCGCGGTCACGCACCCGCACCCATACCGTGTCGGGGGTAGGCGAGGCCAGCTCCATGCTCACGTGCACCGCCGCGGCGGAGTACTTCACGGCGTTGTCGAGCAGGTTGCCGATGGCCGTGCGCAGCTCGTCGATGTCGCCGTCGACCATCATCGGCTGGGCCGGCGCCACGCCCGAGAGCGTTACCGCGTCGCCGGGCAGATGGTGCCGCCGCCGCGCCATCTCGACGCACTCGACGGCCAGCGCAGCCAGGTCGAGCGGCGCGCGATGCGCCAGCCGGCGGCGCTGGCTCGCGACGCCCGCGCGCAGCACCTGCTCCACGGTGTACTGCAGCCGCGACGTGTCGTCGAGCATCACGCGGTAGAACTCCTGGCGCTGCGACTCGGAGATCTCGCGCGCCTGCAGCGTCTCGAGATAGAGCCGGATCGATGCGATCGGCGTCTTCAGCTCGTGCGTGACCGCGTTCAGAAAACTGTCTTGCTGTTCGGTGCGCCGCAGCTCGCGCACCAGGAACACGGTGTAGACGATGATGCCGGCAATGATGAGTGCGAAGGCCACCACGCCGAACACGAGCAGCAGCAGCGACCGCCCGGGTGCCAGCATCCAGCCGACGTTCAGCGACACCGCCGCCGCCACGAGCACGACGCAGAGCACAATGAACACGGCCGTGGCCGTCTGGCGGCGGGTCATGAACGGGCGGGGCTCGGGACTCGGGGCCCTGGGCCCTGGTTCGCGTGACGAGGCGCGGTCCGCATAGGGCTCATTCTACGGCGGGGCTCGAGTGCCTGTGGCCCGGCATCCGTCGGCCAGACGTGGTGTCGCGCGACTCTGGTCAGCAATGACGAACGGGCCGGGCAGAGTCATCTGCACCGGCCCGCCACCGTGTTTCGTGGGCGCCCGAGCTCCTGAATCCGAGCCCCGGGTCCCTGCTCTTACATCACCGGCGCGGCGTCCGAGATGTCCACCGCGTCCGGCGACTCCTGGGGCACGATCTCGGCGGCGTCCTTCGGCCGGCGGGCGATCTTCAGATCCCACGCGAGGCCCACCGTCTCCATCAGCTTGATCTGGATGTAGTTCAGGTCGAACTCGTACCACGCCAGGCCGTGGCGCATCGACACGGGATGCGCGTGGTGATTGTTGTGCCAGCCTTCGCCGAAGGCCAGCAGGCCGACCCACCAGAGGTTGCGCGAGTCGTCGCGCGTGCGGAAGGTCTTGTAGCCCCACATGTGCGTGGCCGAGTTCACGAGCCAGGTGGCGTGCAGGCCGAAGGTGGTGCGGAAGAACACGCCCCACAGCACATAGGGCAGGCCGCCGAAGGCCAGCAGCGCCAGGCCGACCACCACTTGCGTGACCCAGTGCCAGTTGGTCAGCGCCACGTGGAACTTGTCCTTGCTCAGGTCGGGCACGTAGCGCGTCAGCACGTCGGTGTCGTGGTGCATCGCCTTGCCGAACATGATCCACCCCATGTGCGCCCACCAGGCGCCTTCACGCGGCGTGTGCGGATCGCCTTCCTTGTCGGAGTGCTGATGGTGGATGCGGTGGGTGGCCACCCAGAAGATGGGCCCGCCTTCGAGGGCCAGCGTGCCGCAGATGGTGAGGAAGTACTCCATCCACTTCGGCGTCTTGAAGCCGCGGTGGGTGAGCAGGCGGTGATACGCGATGCCGATGCCCAAGCTGCCTGACACCCACCAGAGGATGGCGGCGGCGAACATGGCGCCGTAGTCGATGTAGAAGAATGCGGCGACGGCGCCGATGTGGAACGCCGTCATCGCAATGAAGGTGATCCAGTTGAGGCCCTTGGCCGACTTGCGGCCGTAAATGTCTGTCACAGCAACCATGATCTGGATGCTACAGACATCTTCCCGACCTGACTGTAATAGTTCTGTCGCCAGCCGTAACTTGTCTGGATGCAGTTGCTTGCGACGATTACGCTACGAGCGTCCGCCCCACGGCAGATGGGCCAGCGAGCCGACGATCGGGGCGTCGGCAAGCAACTGGCCGACGCGGCCCAGGAAGCCCTCGGTCGGCACCCGCGCCGGGGCCGCTTCGGGCGCCACGAGCCGTCCGGCCGCCGGGTCGCACAGCCGCTGCCACGCGCGTAGCGTGCGTTCGTCCTGGGCGAGAATCGAGGCGCCGCACTGCAGGCGCGAGGTCTGCCCAGGCTCACCGCCCGCGCGCAGCCACACCCGCTGCACCGGCACGCCCATTTTCAGCGCCGGCACATGGACGACGAACTGCGGCGAGAGCTTGGCGGCCTTGCCCGAGGCCAGTTCCAGGCGCAGGCCCTCGTTGCTCACGTCGATCAGCACCGCCGGTTCGCCCTCGATCGTAGTCGCCAGCCGCGGCACGATGCGGCGGGGCGAGCGCCGGAAGGGATGGCCCTCGGCCACGCCGAGCGACACAGCCAGCAGCAGGTCCTTCTCCGCAATCGGCCGGGCGTGGAACGCCACGTCCTTGCGCGTCAGCGCCTCCTGGTTGGGGTCGCCGGCTTCGCCGAGGGCGATGATCGCCTTGCCCGGGTCGCCTCGGCGCAGGGCCATGAGGAAGTGCGGCGTGAGCAGCGACGCGTCGGCGACCACGCAGTCGAGCGGCCGGCCCTCCACTTGCGTGTTCACGAAGCAGGCGTCCACGAGCACCACTGGCTCGATGTTGGCCGACCGCAGCCAGTCCGACACTGCGGCCCGTTCGCCGGTTCGGGGGCAGGCAACTCCCACGCGAGGTGACGTTGACATGGCGCTCTGACAACTCTGCAATCGTCCTGCCAGTGCGACTCCTCCGCAATCGACGGATTGTGGCGGCCGATCGACGCGCATCCCCACCGCGACCTCCACCAATCCGTAAACTGTCTAACGGTTTTCGTACTCCGCGGCGAATCCAGCCCCGCCAATCGTCCGTGCTACCATCCCGCGCATGCGAAGACTTGCACTGTTTTCCTTCGTGGTTGCCACCGCAGGCGCGCCGTCGGCGCAGGCTCCGGCCGGCATCGACTGGACCGCCGCGGATGCCGAGACGTTGAGGCACTTCCAGGCGGTAGTGCAGATCGACTCCACCGATCCGCCCACCACGCCGCCCGGCGTGGAGAAGCCGGTCGTCGACTATCTTCGCGCCGTGCTCGAGAAAGAGGGCATCGCCACCGAGACCTTCGCGCTCGACCCGAACCGGCCCAACCTGGTGGCCCGGATCAAGGGCTCGGGCAAGAAGCGTCCGCTGCTGCTCATGGCGCACACCGACACGGTGAACATCGACCAGAAGAAGTGGACTAATCCCCCCTTCAGTGCCCTGCGCCAGGATGGCTATATCTACGGCCGCGGCACGGTCGACGACAAGGACAACGTCACCGCCACGCTCATGGCGCTGCTCACGCTGAAGCGCCAGAACGTGGTTCTCGACCGCGACGTGATCGCGCTCTTCGAGGCCGGCGAAGAAGGCGCCGTGCGCTACGGCATCGCGCACATGGCCGAGCCCGAACGCCTGCCGAAGATCGAGGCGGAGTTCTGCCTGGCCGAAGGCGGCAGCTTCAACCGGCAGGCCGGCAAGGTCACGTTTGCGTCGATCCAGACGCTCGAGAAGATTCCGCGTGCCATCACCCTGACCGCTCGCGGCACGGCCGGTCACGGCTCGGTACCGCTGCGCTCGAACGCCGTCGTGAAGCTCACGACCGCGGTGTCGGCGGTGGCGAAGTGGAAGCCGCCGATCAGCTTCAACGAAACGACCGCGGCCTACTTCAAGCGGCTGGCGAGCATCTCCGACCCGGCGGCGGCCGGACGCTACCGCGCCATCCTCAGCACCGATGCCAAGGTGCAGGACGCCGCCGACGAGTTCTTCCTCGACAACGAGCCGCGTCACGCCTCGACCATCCGTACCTCGATCTCGCCCACGATGATCCAGGCCGGCTACCGCACCAACGTCATCCCGTCGGAAGTGCAGGCGACGCTCGATGTGCGCATGATGCCGGATCAGGATCCGGCGGCCTTTCTCGAGATGGTGAAGAAGGTCGTGAACGATCCCACCGTCGAGGTCACCTACGGCGCCCGCGACGTGCGCCCGGGCGGCACCTCGCGGCTCAACACCGAAGCCTTCGCGGCGATCGAGGCCAATGTGACCAGGCACTACAACGTGATCACGCTGCCGGCCATGAGCACGGGCGCCACCGACATGGCGTATCTGCGCGCCAAGGGCATCCAGTGCTACGGCGTGGGCCCGGCCATCGATATCGAAGACGGCCCGAAGGGCTTCGGCGCGCACAGCGACCAGGAGCGCATCAACGAAGCCGAACTCTTCAAGTTCGTGCGCTTCCACTACGATCTCGTCGCCGACCTGGCGCGGGCCAAGTAACCGACCCGCCAGAGAGGACGTCTCCGTGAATCGCCGCACGCTCTTGAGCAACGCCGGACTGGCCCTGGCCGGTCTGGGCATGGGCGCCTGCGCGCCCAGGACCGGGGCGCGCACCACCGTGCCGGTGTCGCCACCTCCGCCACGGCGGCCGATGGCGCATCTGCCGCTCGTGCGCGTGTCGCACGAGCGCGTCATCCGCACCACCGTGGGCCTGCGCCCCCATCGTCCCTCGGGCTTCGTGCTCAAGGCCGCCAAGCTCGACGCCAAGACCGTGATTCACAACTACGGCCACGGCGGCTCGGGCATGTCGCTCTCGTGGGGCACCGCCACGATGGCGGCCGACATGGCGCTGGCGCAGCCCGAGCGGCGGGCCGCCGTGCTCGGCGGCGGCGTCGTCGGCCTCACCGCCGCCCGCCAACTGCAACGGCGCGGCTTCGCCGTGACCATCTACGCCGCCAGCCTGCCGCCCGACGTGACCTCGAACTGGTCGCTGGCGGCCTGGACGCCCACCTCGGGTCTGGTCGAATTCGCCAAGCGCACGCCGGAATGGAGCACGCAGCTCGTGCAGGCGGCCGAGATTGCCTACCGGCAACTGCAGTTCATGACCTCGCCGCGCTACGGCATCTCCTGGATCACCAACTACTCACCGACCGACTCGGCCCGATCGGCCAGCGGCGAGAACGCGCTGCTGCCGCGCCACCTGCAGAGCGAGATGACGCTGCTGCAGCCGGGTGAGCATCCGTTCACGACCCAGTACGCGATCGAACGGCCCGAGCTGCGCATCGAGCCGAACATCTACCTGCCGGCGCTGATGGACGACGTGCTGGCCTTCGGCGGTCAGTTCGTGATCCGCCGGTTCGAGACGCCGCGCGACGTGCTGGCGCTGTCCGAGAACGTGATCGTCAACTGCACCGGCCTCGGCGCCAAGGCGCTCTTCGGCGATGACGAGCTGATGCCGCTGAAGGGCCTGCTGGTGCTGCTGCCGCCGCAGGACGAGGTGAACTACAGCACGAACGGCGGCGTGAACATCCCGGAGTCGCAGCGCGGGCTCTTCATCCACATGATGCCGCGGCGCGACGGCATCGTGCTCGGCGGCACCTCCGAACGCAACGTCGGCACGACCGACGTGAACGAGGCGGAGAAGAGGCGCATCATCGACAACCACGTGCAGCTCTTCGCGTCGCTGAAGGCGCCACTCGGCCGCGCGCCGATGGCGCCGCCGTCCCCCGGGCCGCGATGAGCGGGCTGGCGCGCGAGATGGGCCTGCTCGGCCTCACCGCCACCGGCATCTGCGCCATGGTGGGTGCGGCGGTGAACGTGATCCCCTTCATGCTTCAGCGGCAGGTGCCCGGCATCGGCGCCAACGTGCTGCCGGCCTACCTGCTGGCGGCCGTGCCCGCGGTGCTGGCCGGACTCGCCTACGCCATGCTCGCCTCGGCGATGCCGCGCGCCGGCGGCAGCTACGTGTTCGCGAGCCGCGCGCTCAGCCCCTATCTGGGCTTCGTCGCCTCGTTCTCGCAGTGGTTCTCCCTCTCGATCGTGATGGGCGTGGTGTCCTTCCTGATCACGCCGTTCCTGCGTGACATCGCGCTGGCGTTGCAGTGGCACGGCGTGGCGGCCACGCTCGAGCACGGGGGCGTGCGCCTGGCGATCGCGCTCGGCGTGTTGTGGGCGGCCACCGGCGTGAACCTGCTCGGCATCAAGACCTACGAGCGGCTGATGGTGCCGCTCATGTTCCTCACCTTCGCGTTGGGCGCGGTGGTGATCGTGGCGGGCTTCTCCTATACCCATGCCGACTTCCTGCAGGCCCTCGTGGCCCGCGGCGAGCCGGGGGTGGTGACCGGCACGACGGCGCCGGTGACGCGCACGCTGCTGCCGGCGTCGGTGCTGCTGTTTGCGTCGTTCATCGGCTTCGACTCGATTGCGCAGGCCGGTGGAGAAGCCCGGCGTCCGGGCCGCGACCTGCCGCTGGCCATCTTCATCTCAGTGGGCGTGACGGCGCTCTTCTACTTCCTGTTCACCGCCGCCGTCTACCACACGGTGCCGTGGGCCTACGTGGCGGCCGAGGCGCAGCGCCGGGACGTCACCGCGCCGGGCTTGCTGGGCGTGGTGCTGCCGCCGTTCTGGACCGTGGTGATCGTGTCGAGCGCGTCGCTGGCGCTCATCAAGGACCTGCCGGCCATGCTGCTGGGCGTCTCGCGACTGATGTTCGCGTGGGCCGAGGACGGCATCTTCCCGGCGGCCGTGGCTGCCGTGCATCCGCGCTTCCGCACGCCGCACGTGGCGATCCTGCTGAGCACCGGGATGGCGACGATTGGCGTCGTCGGCTGCCACCTGGCCGGCGACTGGTTCCTCGGCGTCGACATCCTGGTGACGTCGATGCTCATCAACTTCCTGCTGATGGCGCTGTCGGTGCTGGCCCTGCCGTCGCGCAATCCCACGCTGGCCGCCGCAGTCACGGTGTTGCCGTCGGCGGCACAGCGCGTGCCGGTGGCGGTGGCGGGCGTGTGCGTGCTGGCCCTGTACCTGGCCGTGCACACGTGGAAAGACATCACCGGGCCGGCCGCGTGGTACTTCAAGTCCACTCCGGTGTGGGCCATCGTGATGACGCTTGCCAGCGTGGTCTACGTGCGCGAGATGCGCCGCCTGCGCGCGCAGGGCGTAGACCTCACCACGCGTTTCCTCGAATTGCCTCCGGAGTAGCAGGGTGCCCACCATCGAACGCACGGTCCTGGCGCCTGGCCTGTCGATCTCGCGCGTCGTCACCGGCCTGTGGCAGATCGCCGACATGGAACGCGATGGCCGCGTGCTCGACCTCGACGCCGCCGCCCGGGCCATGACGCCGTACGTCGAGGCCGGGTTCACGTCGTTCGACATGGCTGACCACTACGGCTCGGCCGAGATCATCGCGGGAAAGTGCCGGGCCCTCGGCGATCCAGGTCGCGTGCAGCTCCTCACGAAGTGGGTGCCGACACCTGGACCGGTCGGCGCCGCCGACGTGCGCGGCGCGATCGAGCGATCGCTCACGCGCCTGGGCACCGAGACCATCGAGCTGCTGCAGTTCCACGCCTGGAACTACGCCGACCCCTCGTGGCTCGACGCGCTCTTCCACCTGCAGGACCTGAAGCAGGAGGGCCTCATCCGCCATCTGGGGCTCACCAACGTCGACGCCGCGCACCTGCGCGTCGCGCTGGCCAGCGGCATCGAGGTCGTGTCGAATCAGGTGAGCTGCTCGCTCCTCGATCGTCGGGCCGCCGGGCGGCTCGCCGCCGTGTGCGCCGAGTACGGCGTCGGCCTGCTCGCCTACGGCACCGTGTGCGGCGGCTGGCTGAGCGAGAAGTGGCTGGGGCAGGACGAGCCCGACTGGGAACACGCGGGCACCTGGTCGCAGATGAAGTATGGGCGCTTCATTCGCGCGGCCGGCGGCTGGTCCGCGCTGCAGCGCGTGCTCAGCGCCGCGGCAGGCGTGGCCGCGCGTCACGGTGTGTCGCTCACGAACGTGGCCACGCGCTTCATCATGGAGCAGCCGGGTGTGGCGGCGGTGATTGTCGGCGCGCGGCTCGGTGAGCGCGCGCACCTCGATGACAACGCGCGCCTGTGTGCCTTTCAGCTCTCGGCGGACGATCGCGCGGAGCTCGAGGCCGCCATCGCCACGCTCACGCCGATTCCGGGCGACTGCGGCGACGAGTACCGCACGCCGCCGTTCCTCACCGCCTCGGGCGACCTGAGCCATCACCTCGACGCGCTGGCGCCCCCGTACGAGGTGCGGCCGGGGCCTCGCGGCACACACCGGTGTTTCAGTGGCACGTCGTGGGAGCCGCTGGCCGGCTTCTCGCGCGCGGTGCGGGCCGGAGGCCGCATCAGCGTGTCGGGCACGACCGCCACGCACGGCCAGCGCGTGATCGGCGGCACCGATCCGGCCGCGCAGACGCATGCCGTGATCGACAAGATCGAGGGCGCGCTGCAGTCGCTCGGCGGGCGGCTCGAGCACGTGGTGCGCACCCGCGTCTTCGTGTCGCACCTGGATCACTGGGAGCCCGTGGCGCGGGCGCACGGCGAACGCTTCGGCACCATCCAGCCGGCCAATACGCTGGTCGAGGCGCGTCTGGTCGGCGCCGAGTATCTGGTCGAGATCGAGGCCGACGCCGAGCTCGGCGACGACCCGGACTGATCGGACTGGCGCGGCGACGGACGCGTTCACGCGCGTGGTTCCGGAATGACCCGTGACCGCACGCGATTGGTGTGCAGGAACAGGGAGGTGCGTCCGGGAGCGCCCGAGTAGGATCGGGAGATGCAGATCGGGCACACGCCCCTTATCCGGCTCGAGAAGGTCGTGCCCGGCAACGGCGTGGAGATCTGGGTGAAGTGGGAGGGCGCCAATCCCACCGGCAGCATGAAAGACCGCATGGCGCTCTCGATGGTGCGCGGCGCCGAGCAGCGCGACGACCTGCGGCCCGGCGGTCGTGTGGTCGACTTCACCGGGGGCAGCACCGGCAGCTCGCTGGCGATGGTGTGCGCGGCGCTCGGCTACCGGGCGCACTTCGTGTCGTCGGACGCCTTCGCCGAAGAGAAGCTGCAGACGATGCGGGCCTTCGGTGCGCATCTCGAGGTGGTGCCGTGCGTGAACGGCAAGATCACCCCTGACCTGTTTCAGACCTGCCTGGCCCGCGTGCGCGAACTCGCGGCCGAGCCCGATACGTTCTGGACCGACCAGTTCAACAACCCCGACAATCGCACCGCGTATCACGCCATGGCGGACGAGACCCTCACGGCGCTCGATGGCCGGCTCGACGAGTTCGTGATGATGGTGGGCACGGCCGGCGCGTTCTCGGGCAACGCCGAGGTGTTCAAGGCGCGCGTGCCGGGGGTACGGTGCATCGCCGGCGAGCCGGCGACGAGCCGCGCGCTGAGCGGCGCAGGGCCGTTCACCGGCCACCGCATCGAAGGCACCGGCGCGGGCTTCGTGCCGGGCAACTACCGTGCGGATCTGGCCGACGCCACGCTGGCCGTGCGCGATGACGACGCCTGCGCCGTGGCGCGGCGGCTGGCTCGCGAAGAAGGGATCTTCGGCGGCACCTCGTCGGGCGCCAACGTGTGGATGGCGCTCGAGCGCGCCCAGCACCTGCCGCCCGGCGCGCGCGTGGTCACCGTCGTCTGTGACTCGGGCCTCAAGTACTTGCGCGGCGATCTCTACCGGTCGTGACTTCAGGCACCGTGACCGCGTCCAGCCCTACCCTGTGGCTCTCGTGCCACGTGCACTACGCCTGCCGGCACGCCGGCGCGTGCTGCCGATCGGGCTGGCCGCTGCCGGTCGAATCTCAAGTCGTGCCGGTGATTGACGCGGCCATCGCCGCCAATCGGCTGCGCACGGTCGACGGCAGTCCGGTGTGGTTACTGGCCTCCGCCGAGGCGCCGCCGGGCGTGGCCGGCACCTTCCGCCTCGCGGATGACGCGTGCGTGTTCCATGTGGCCCCGCGTCGTAATGACGCGGCCCACGGGATAGCGGGGCGGCACTGCGCCGTGCACGCCGTCGAGGGGCATGAGGCGCTACCCGCGAGCTGCCAGCACTTCCCCCGCGTGTGTCTGGTGGATGGGCGCGGCGTGCGCGTGTCGCTCTCGCACTATTGCCCAACCGCCGCGTCGCTGCTCTTCGCGCACGAGGGCCCGGTGGAGGTGGTTGCGGGTCCACCGGCCGTGCCCGGCACCGCGGTGCCCGAGGGGCTCGACGCGCGCGACGAACTGCCGCCCCGGCTCACGCCCGGAGTGTTGATGGATCTGGAGGCGCTCACCGCCTGGGAGCACCTGGTGGTGCAGACGCTGGCCGGCGCTGACGCGCCGCCGGGCACGCCCGCCGAGGCGGTGGCGCTGCTGCGGGCCTACGCCGAACGGCTGGTCGAGTGGACGCCGGGCAACGCCCCGCTCCTGCAGGTGATTGGCGCGCTGCGCGTCAGCGACGCCACGCCCGGCGCGGGCGTGGCCTTCACGTCGGCCGAACGCGGGTCGGACGGCGGGCCCTACCGACTCGAACGGCAACGGCGCGCCATGCGGGTCGTGACGCAGACCTGCCGCGCCCCGTGGACCTGGCCGGCCACGCCCGCCAACGTGGACGCGCTTGATCGCGCGTTCGTGGCGCCGGAATGGCCGGCCGCCACCGCCCTCGTGCGCCGTTATCTGGCGACCAAGGCGTTCGGCGCCTGGGTGACGTATCAGGCCGATGCGGCGCGCGGGCTGGTGCGCTGGCTGCAGCTCGCCCACGACGTGCTGCGTGTGGAAGCGGCGCGGGCGTGTGGCGAGGCGAACCGGTCGCTCGATGGCGACCTGCTCTTCACCGCTGTGCGCCAGACCGACCTGCTGCTCACGCACTACGCCGACGGGCTGGCGGTGGCGCGCTCGCTCTAGCCGCGCACTGACGCGCCGGCCGGCGGCGCGCACGCGGCTATTGACAGGCTCAGGCGCCTGGCCCAGCATGCAGCAGCGCACGGAGGCGCGGAACATGCCGACACGATTGCTGATACTGCTGGGTGTCTTGGCCGCAGGCGCGAGCGCGCTCGTCTCGGCCTGCGCGCCGAACGCCAATGTGGATGCCCAGGTACCGGCCGCCGCGCCCGCCGCCGCGCCGAACCCGTTGCCCGGCGTGACCAAGAGTCTCGACGCGCTCAAGGCCGAGATGTTCCATGTGGGCGCGGGGCGGCGGCTGAAGCCCGCGGAGTGGCCGGGCGGCAACCGCGTGGCCGTGGCGCTGTCGTTCGACGTCGACAACGCCACGATGGCGCTGTCGCAGGGCAACCTCGACTACGAGGTGCTGTCACGCGGCGAGTACGGCGCGGTCGATGGCCTGCCCCGCATCCTGCGGCTGCTCGATCAGCACCAGATGCCCGCGTCGTTCTTCATTCCGGCCGTGAGCGCGCTGCTGCATCCGCAGATGGTGCCCGACATCCAGGCCAAGGGGATGCACGAGATCGGCATCCACGGCTGGATTCACGAGCGTCTGCCCACGCTCAACAACGAGCAGGAGGAGCAGCGGCTGCTCGACCAGTCGCTCGAGGCGCTCACCAAGCTGATGGGGAAGCGGCCAGTCGGCTACCGCGCGCCGTCGTGGAAGTTCAGCAAATACACCCTGGCGCAGATCACGAAGGCCGGCTTCCTCTACGACAGCAGCCTGATGGCGAGCGACGACGCCTATGAGATCAACCTCGACGGGAAACCGACCGGCCTCGTGGAGCTGCCGATCGAGCGCATCGTCGACGACGCGCCCTACTTCGGCGCCTCGGATGGCTCGATGCCATCGCCGGAACACGTGCTCGAGGTGTTCACGTCGGAGTTCGACGTGGCCTACGACGAGCGCGGGCTCTACGTGCTCACGATGCACCCGCACATCATGGGACACCGCTCACGCGTGGCGATTCTCGACCGGCTCATCCGCCACATGAAGGGCAAGCCCGGCGTGTGGTTCGCCACGCACGAAGACATCGCCAAGCACCTGAAGGGCATGCTCTCGGCGACCGGCACGAACTAGCGGCCGGTCGAGTGGTTCGCTAGTTGGGCGACGGCCCGCCCACCACGAGCGGCACCTCGTTCGAGAGCACACCCACGCCGCAGCTGCCGCGTGCGGCCAGTCGCACGAAGTAGGTGCCAGCGGCCACCGGACCACTCACTGACGTGGCCGGCGAGCCCAGGTCGAGCACGGCCACGTTCGACAGACCCGATGCCGAGCCCGCCACGAGCACGTAGGAGAGCGGCGTCACGCCCTCGCTCGGCGGCGTCCACGACAGCCTCACCATGGCGGCGGTCACGTCCGGCGCGTGCTGCACGGGCGCCGCCGGCAGGCCCACGCAGCCGCCGCTCGGCCTCACGACCAACGCGAGGTCAGCGGTGGCGGGTCCAGTGCCGGCGCTGTTGGCCGCGCGCAGACGCAGCCAGAAGGTGCCATCGGGCACGCCGTCGACGGCAAACGACGTGGCCGTGCCCACGTCCAGCCGGCCGTAGTCGGCCAGGCCGTGCGCGCTGCCGCCTTCGAGCACGTAGTTGGTAACGGGATCGCCAGTGGCCGGCGCGCCCCAGCTCAGCGTGACGCTGCGGCCCGAGAAGACCGCCCCAAACTGCGCCGGCCGGCCCGGCTCGAGGATCGTGACGGTGATGACCGCCTCGGGCGAGGCCGCGCTCGTGCCGTAGCCGTTCACCGCGCGGACGCGCGCGTAGTAGGTGGCGCCGGGGCTCACGGGCACGGCGATCGTCGTGGCGCTCGTCGTCTGCTCCGGCAGAGTCGTGGCGCCAGGTGCGTTGCCCACCGACACGACGTAGCTCGCGGCGGGCGTGCCGGTCGTGGCGGCGATCCAGGAGAGCTGCAGCGCGCTGCCGCTTACTGTCGCCGTGAGCGTCACGGGCGCATCAGGAGGCGCGGGCGTGGAGCTCACCGACAGAGTCACCGTGCGCGTGGTCGTGGCCGTACCGTCGCCCGCCGTGAGCGTCACGCCACCCGTGCCCGACGCGGCCGGTGCTGGCGTGAGGGTGACGGTGAAGGTGCGGCTCGTGGCCGTCGACGATTGCGGCACGACGGCGATGCCGCCACTCGGCAGCAGCGACGCATTGGTGGTGACGGCGGTGAGGGTCAGCGCCGCGCCGGCCGTGTCGGGGTCGGTCACGGTCACCGGGAACGACGTGGCGGTGCTGACGAGCGTGGACACGCTCACGGGCACACCTGCGGCGAACGCCGGCGGGTCGCTCACCGCGGTCACCGTCAGCGCAAACGACCGCGAGGTCGTGGTGGTGCCGTCGCTCACGCCGACGGTGATCGTGGCCGTGCCCGATTGATCGGCGGCGGGCGTGATCGTGACCGTGCGCGCGCCGCCGCTGCCGCCCATCGCGAATCCGCCGGCGCCGACGAGCGCCGTGTCGAGAGAGGCGGCCTGCACGGTGAGAGAGCTGAGCGGCGTATCGGCGTCGCCCACCGTGAGGTTCACCGTGACAGGCGTGTCTTCCGCCGTGGTCTGCGCGGCAAGGGCCGCGAGCGTGGGCGCGTCGGCGACGCTCGTGACCGTGAGCGTGAAGGCGCGCGACGCGGTCTGCGCGCCGTCGCTCACCGTCAGCGTGATCGTGGCGGATCCGAACTGATTCGCGGTCGGCGTCACCACCAGCGTGCGGTTGGCGCCGGAGCCGCCGAGCGCCAGCGCGCCGGCGGTGTTGGGCACGAGCGCCGTGGCGTTCGACGAGGCGGTGACCGTGAGGCTTGCTGCCGGCGTCTGGGCGTCGCCGATCGTGAACGCGATGGGCGCCGACGACGTGTCTTCCGCGATCGTCGCATCCCCCACCGCCGAAATCGTGGGCGCCGTGCCGCCGCCCACCGCCTGCCGCCAGTTGGCGATGGTGTTGGCGGCGTTGTTGATCGATCGCGCGTTGTCGTGCTGCACCGCGGTGCCGGTGGGCGCGCCGCCGTAGGCCACATTCGGATTCGAGAAGTGCAGCACGCGCGGGCAGCCGCCGCCCCCGCAGTTGTAGGCCATCACCGTGCGGAACAGATTCGACGGGTGCTTGTAGCCGAAGGAATATGGATAGAGCGAGGCTTGACCGGCGCCGTCCTCGGGCGCGTGCGCCGAGCCCATGTTGTGGCCGAGTTCGTGGGCGAAGGTGTAGTTCGGGCTGATGCAGGAGTAGGCGGTGATGGTGAAGGCATATGCCGCAAACGACGACGAGAGCCCCGTCATCACGTAGCCGATGCCGCAGGCGCCGCCGGCCGTGGCGCCCACGACCAGCATCACCAGGTCGGCGCCGAGCTGATTGCGCCGCGTGTGCACGGCGTCGATGAACCCGTCCGAGGGATTCTGGAATCGACCCAGGTCGACGCCGAGGTCGCCAGATTCGGTGTAGTCGAGCAGTTCTGCACCCACCAGACGGAGCCGGGGGGTGATGCCGCTGTTGGCGTAGGCGGTGTTCGTTTCCGAGACACCGAGGGCGATTCTTGTCTGCGCCGCGCCGTCGCTGCCGGCCGCGTCGCGGGCCGCCGCCGTGTAGAACACCACGATGTCGAAGGTGCTGGCGTCGTCGCCCGCCACGGGCGGCTCGTCGCTGGCCGGCGATTCGAGTGCGCTCGGGACGATCGGGTCGAGGCCCACGCCCGTGGCGTCTGGGTCGACCTGACGCACCACGTGAAACGCGCTGCCCGGCGCTGGCTCGATTGAATAGGCGGCGGTGAGCGTGCGGATTGAGCCCTGCAGCAGGCCATTCATCTCCACCACCGTGACCGTGCTGAGCGACTCGCCCACGACGTGTCCGGCCCAGGCGCGGGCGCCGGTGCGGTGGCCGTCACGCCGGTCGAGGCGCGCACGCAGCGACCGGCCGGGGCTGACCTCGACGTCGAACTCGTCGGCGGTCAGGGCTGACACGTTGGCGCGTGCGGCCCGGGAGTCGAGGGTGTCGAGACGGCCGCTGAGCGCGGTGGGCACGCGCGCGCCGGCGTCGGCCGGCACGAGCAGCGACGGCACACCCGAGGTCTGGGCGAGACCGCTAGCGACCGTCAGAACGGTGAGCACGCCGACGACGAGCAGGCGGGTGGCCCGATGGGAGGAGCGATGGGCGATGCGCACGCGAACGGGGCGGTGCAAAATCGACGCCGAACTGGAGTGGCTGATCGGAGTGCACACGGCTGCGCGGTCCAATCAGTGCGTCAGCGCGTCAGTGCGTCAGTGCGTGAGGTTGTAGAGCACCACGTTGATGCCGAGGGCGTAGCCATCGGGTGAGAACTGCAAGAAGAACTCGCGATCCTCGCCCTCGCGTTCCCACGAGTCGCCGATGTCGGTGTTGTGCGTCATGAGCACCATGATGCGGCCGGCCTTGTCGGTCATCATGCGCAGATTGGCCTTGGGGCTTTCCAGGCCGCGCTCCGACGTGTCGCCGCCGCTCTCGCGCCAGAAGTTGATGCTCGTCACTTGCGGCGCGGCCTTCAGGTCGAACATCGTGTGCAGAATCGGATGCTCCGGCGGTACATCCGCGATCGCAAACTCCGGCATGACCCGCTGCAGTTGCGCGGTCCACTGCGCCCAGGCGCGCGGTCCCCAGAAGTCGTCCACCCATAGGAAGCCGCCCTTGAGCAGGTAGGCGCGCAGGCCGTCTACTTCGGCGTCCGAGAACTCGAGCGTGCCCACGTCGGTGGCCATCGCGAAGGGACAACTGAAGAGCGCCTCGTCGGTGAGCCGCACGACCCAGTAATTGGGCTCGCCCTCATCGCCCATGCTCACGCGCGTCTTGGTGAGTTCCTGCACGCGCGTGAGCAGGTTGATGGCCGCATACGGGTAGTCGGTGGCCCAGCCCATGCCGTTGCGTTCGCGGCGCACGCTCGTGTACATCACCTTGCAGTGCGTGAAGCCGCCGTCGTGAAACGCCGGTGTGGGGAAACGGGGCGGCACCCAGGGACCTTCGGGCAGACGGTAGCGTTGCGCCGAGGCCGACGCCGCGACCAGGCACGTCAGCGCCGCGGCCGCCCACACCCGGGTGCGTGTCGTCATGCTCAGGCTCCTACCGCGCCGACCACTCCACGAGGCCCGTCTGCGCGGTGACGAGCACGGCGATCCCGAAGGCGATGCGATACCAGGCGAAGACGGTGAAGTCGTGGCGGCTCACGAAGCGAATGAGCCAGCGCACGCAGACGAACGCCGCCAGGAACGCCGCCACGCCGCCCGCCGTGAACCAGCTGAGGTCGGCGGCCGAGAGCAGGCCGCGTTCCTTGAGCAGTTGATAGCCGCCGGCGGCCATCAACGTGGGCACGGCGAGGAAGAACGAGAACTCGGTGGCGGCCGTGCGCGACAAACCCGAGAGCAGCCCGCCGATGATCGTCGAGCCCGCGCGCGACATGCCGGGCACGAGCGCGAGACACTGCGCGCAGCCGACCTTCAGAGCGTCGCTCGCCGACATGCTGTCCACGTCGGGCACGGTCACCACGTGGCGCCGCCGCTCGGCCCAGAGAATCACCACGCCGCCCACGATGAAGGCGGTGGCTACCGGAATGGGGCTGAAGAGATGCGTGGTGATGAACGTGCCGAAGGCCAGACCCAGCACGGCGGCGGGGACGAAGGCGATGAGCAGGTTCACGACCAGGCGCCGCGACGGGCCGATCGCGCCGAGGCCGGCAAGCGTGCGGATGAACCGCGCGCGGTATTCCAGCACGATCGCCAGCATGGCGCCGGTCTGGATCACCACTTCGAACACTTTGCCTTGCGGCGTGTTGAAGCCAAGCAGATCGCCGGCCAGGATCAAGTGTCCAGTGGAGGAAATGGGCAGGAACTCCGTAAGTCCTTCGATGAGGCCGAGAATCACGGCCTTCGCGAGCAGCGGCAGTTCCATTGCG
>Ga0105044_10003400_pt1 | contig 21874 bp, 16 predicted proteins | sample MAT01_FD_78092 | JGI IMG/M metagenome (GOLD analysis project Ga0105044, IMG submission 78092) | Freshwater microbial communities from Lake Fryxell liftoff mats and glacier meltwater in Antarctica - MAT-01 | ecosystem: Environmental > Aquatic > Freshwater > Ice > Liftoff microbial mat | place...
ATCTCGTCCGGGCTCAGCACGCCGCGCTTGGCGAGGATCTCCTGCTGTTCGGGCGTAAGCGCCGCGGACTTGATCGCTGCGCCAGCCTTGCCATTCGCACCGACGCGCTCATAGCCCTCGGCCTTGCCGCTCATGAACTCCTGGATCTCCTTGCTGATGCGCACGCTGCACCAGTCGTGGCCGCACATCGCGCAGAAGTCGGTGTCGACGTCGAGGTCCTCGTCGTGGTAGGCACGCGCGGTGTCGGGGTCGAAGGACAGGTCAAAGTGCTTCTCCCAGTTCAGTGCTGCGCGGGCCTTGGTCAGCTCATCATCGCGGTCGCGCGTTCCGGGGATGCCCAGCGCGATGTCCGCGGCGTGGGCCGCGATCTTGTACGCGATGCACCCCTGCTTCACATCGTCCTTCTTCGGAAGCCCAAGATGCTCCTTGGGCGTTACATAACATAACATCGCCGCGCCGTGGTACGCCATGCTGGTAGCGCCGATGCATGATGTAATATGATCGTAACCAGGGAACATGTCCGTCACGAGCGGGCCCAGCACATAGAACGGCGCACCGTGGCAGAGCGTGCGCTGCACCTTGGCGTTCCACTCGATCTGATCAAACGGCACATGGCCGGGGCCCTCGATCATGACCTGCACGCCCTTGCGCCACGCGCGCTCGGTGAGTTCGCCCAGGGTTTCGAGCTCGGCAATCTGCGCGGCGTCGGTGGCGTCGGCCAGGCCGCCCGGGCGCAGGCCATCGCCGATGGAGAACGTCACGTCATACTGGCGCAGGATGTCGCAGATGTCCTCCCAGCGTGTGTACATGATGTTCTCCTGGTTGTGGACGAGCATCCACTTGGCCAGGAGCGAGCCGCCGCGGCTGACGATGCCGATGAGGCGGTTCTTCACGTGCTTGAGATGGGCCCGCCGCACGCCCGCATGGATCGTGAAGTAATCAACGCCCTGCTTGGCCTGATGGTGCAGGGTCGCCTCGATCGTGGGCCAATCCAGGTCGTCGATCTTCTTCCCGATGATCATGGAGTAGATCGGGACGGTGCCGATGGGGACGGTACTGTGGCGCAGGAGCGCTTCGCGGCAGGCATCAAGATCGCCTCCGGTTGAGAGATCCATGACCGTGTCCGCGCCCCACTTCTCGGCCCAGCGCAGCTTCTCGACCTCTTCGTCGGTGCCGCTGGAGACCGGCGATGCGCCCATGTTCGCGTTGATCTTCGTCTTGCTCGCGCGGCCGATGGCCATCGGATCCAGCGCGTGCGAGAGGTGGTTGATGTTGGCCGGGATCACAAGGCGGCCAGCGGCGATCTCGTCGCGCACGGCCGTGGCCCCCCGGCCCGGGAAGAGCGTGTCAAAGTGCGACTCGCGCTCCGCAACGCGCCGCATCTGCGGCGTGATGATGCCGAGCCGCGCAAACTCAAGCTGCGTGATCGGCTCGAACGCACGCGGGTACGAAACGCTGAGGCGCTCGCCGCGTGCGGTCACGAACTCCACCTTCTTGTGAATCTCGTCCTTGCAGCACGAGCACGCGGCGGTGCCACGGGGCCCGTCGTTGGCTGGCGCGACCTCGACCGTCGCGACGTGCGGGTTGGCGCTCGTGACGCGGCCCTGCCAGATGAGGCTGGACCCGGAGGCGTTGAGCGAGGAAGAAGGCACCGAGGCAGGAGGCACCGCGGCATCGAATGCGGAGAGCGACGCCACCTTCCACCCCTCAGGCAGAAAGTCCCACGCCGTCTTGTCGCTCGGCGCGGGCATGCCCGGCGTATCGGGCGATGAGAACATCAGCGGCCCACCAACATCGGGTGCGTTGGCAAACGAGCCGGGAGTCGTGACGTTGGGCGTGCGGCCGGGATTGTGGGCGCCGAGAAGAGGTGGGGCGAGGCGATTGATGGCGGCAGGGTTGGAAGGAGCGACGGTCATGGATCATCTCCGCGACGAAGGCCCGGCGACGATGGATCGTGACGTTCCGGCGAGGGGTGGCTCGCGAGCGTGCGAGCTTGCCTGAACGTCGCTTCCCTCCGCCGGTACAAACCGGATCAGGTTCAACGGGTGCATCTCAGCGACAGCCCCGATTGGCCGCCGCGCCCCGAGCGTTGGTTGACTCTAGGAGTGTCGGGCGGATCGAGCGAGTGAAGACTCGCCGCGCCACAATCCGCTACTTCCCCTTGCCTGCCTTCCCGGCGCCGACTTTCTTGACGACCACCACGACGAGTGCGAGGATGACGCAGATCGCTAGCACGCGCCCCGCAACCACGGAGCCGTCCGTCGTCTCGTCAGCAAGTGGGTCCAGCTGCAAGGCTTGCCCGACCGTCACAAGAAGCGTGTCAAACATGATGAAATCCCCTCGGAGAATGGTTAGCAGCACGGCTGAGCAACCCCATCGTGCCCAGCCGCCACTCTTTTAGAGTTGGCAGCCTACCGAAGACTCCGCAGAACATGCAACTGGATTCTCGTAGAAATGCGTCACATCCCGGAAGCGGATCCCACGGCGTAGAGGGGCGCCAGTGCTTCGGCAAGCGACGGATACCGAAACTCGAAGCCTTCAGCAATCAGCCGCCGCGGCATCACAAACCGGCCGTAAAGCGCGAGCTCCGGATCCGTACGCAGCAGCAGTGGGGCACCGATTCGCACCAGCCACTCCATCGCGGGGAGTCCGATGCCTCGACGCCCAAGTCCGCCAGCGTGCCGTCGCAGAGTGCGCATGAACTCACGGTTGGCAACCGGCTGCGGCGAGCTGGCAACGTAGACGCCGCGCATCATCGTGTCCGTGAGTCCGCGTTCAAAGATGCGATTCATGTCCTGCTCGTGCAGCCAGCTCATCCCCTGCGTCCCGCTTCCACCGTGCCGCCCGCGCCCAGCCGCGCGAGTGATCCGAGGCGGCCCAGCGCGCCTGCGCCGCCGACGTTTGGCTTTCCGATCACGAAGCTCGTGCGGAGAATGACGCCACGCGGTGATGGAAGCACCGCCGCCGCGAACGTCTCTTCCCATGCCTTGCCAACGGTCGGCGCGAGCCCATATCCAAATGGTGCGTCTTCATCGCACACGGCCGATGGCGGATCGCCATAGATGTGCGCCGTGCTCATCTGCACCCACACGCGCGGCGGCGACGCGATACTCCTCATCGCGCAACCGAGTACCTGCGTCGCTTCGTCGCGCGAGCGCAGAATCTCATCGCAGTGATCGGGAGTCTTGATGCAATCGACGGTGCGGCCTGCAAGGTTGATGATCCCCGCCGCGCCCTCCAACGCTGAAACCCAAATACCCAGCGTCCGACCATCTCAGATCGCATGCGACCAAGCCCCCGCGCCCCGCGTCGGCCTTCGCGAGAGCACCACCACGCGCCAGCCGCCCGCGACGAAATGTTCGGCGAGCGAAACGCCCTGGAAACCACTGCCGCCAGCATTGACAATCGTGCCCCGTTGCGTGGTCTGGTCCATGAGAAATGCTAGGCAAAAATCGATGTATTTTCAGCCAAATCTAAAATACTGGGCGGCTTGGGATCGGACGCGCTCAAGCTGGCGAGGTCGAGTCCCGGTCGCCCGGCGTGGCCACTCCGGGGTCATTCGACGCGTTGAACCTCGCCGAACCGCCGCGGGCGATGGTGAGCGTCTCCCAGGCCGCGCCCGCGCGTGATGCGAGCAGGCGTGAAGCCTGCACGATCTGGCCAACGTGATAGGACGTGTGCGTGGCCGAGCGAGCAAGCGCCCGTGCGAACGTGTGCGGCTCGCTCCGAATGAGCAGCGCTCGATCCAGATCGGCGTCCGTGCACTCGGCAAGGAGAGATTCAAGCGGCGTCCAACCACTCTGCCAGAGATGGAGGAGGGCGTCACGAGACTCGAAGTCGTCGATGAACTCAGTATCGCGATCGCGCCATGGTTTCTCGCCGTCGGTGGTGAAGGGATCCGTCCAGCGCGAGCGAAGGTTGCCCGCCACGTGCTTCATGATCGCCGCGATCGAGTTGGTCTCCGGATCCAGCGGCGTGCGGAGCTCAGACCACGCCACCTGCGCCGCGCTCTTCTCAGCAAGCCCGCGATATCGCGCGAACTCCGCGGCAAAGGCGTCGATCACGATGCGACGGTTACTCATGCGAGTCTTCCTTGGCGTGCCCCGCGGCAGAGCTCTTCTCCATCATCCGCACGTTTTGTCAGGAGAAGGTTAGAGCCATGTTTGACCGGTAGCACTGCGTTTCGAACGCCTGAAACTGAGTCCGACGTTGTACACTGTTGGACGCGTGTACCAGTTCCACTAGGAACCACTGGACATCGTCGACGAACACCGATGTGATTAAAAGACCTGTTTTTGAGAGGGCTGTGTAGCGCAGTTCAAGGCAGAGTAGGGCAAGAGTCTGAGTCCACCAGAAGTTGTAAGTATATGTAATAGAACAAGTTGCGGTCGATCTTCAGACACTGCCTGAGCCTCGGTTGGGGCTTTGCGTTCAGGGTTTGTACTCGCCATGAGCAACCGTCTTGATGGACAATTCTCACTCCGCCGTCCGAGTTTTTGGCGATTCGGTGGCCAACGTCCTGAAACGGGTGCATTGTACCGCCTCGCGACTGAAACAGTTTCGCAGTCGCGTCCGGTTCGGGTGTCTTCTCTCGCCCCGTCTCCGGTTTGCTGATCGTGGGAGCGTTGCGGCACACCCGCAGGAGATTGATCATGGTTTCTCTCAAGACTTCCGCTCTGCTCGCCCTCGTTGCTGCTGCTCCCGCCATGGCCGCGAACATCGCTGGGAACGCCGGCTTTGAGGTCGCGGGCAACAGCCCGACGATCTCGGCGTTCTGGGGCGCTGGCGCTGGTGGCGCGGCTGGTACGGTTTCCGAGCGCAGCTCAACCAACCCCTTCGCTGGCGACTGGGCGCAGCGTCTGGTGGCCAACGGCGGCGTCGGCGCGGGCGCGTCTGCGGGCATCAGCCAGAACAGCATCGCCGACCTCGGTCTGGTCTCGCTGGCTCCCGGCTCTTCGGTCGGCCTTTCGTTCCGCGGCAACTACACCTTCGGGCCGGGCGGCGTTGGCTTCTACACCCTCCGCATTCTGAACAGCTCCGGCCAGATCGTGGCGGACACGGGCCTCCAGGTTGTAAATCAGGGCACCAACGGCTACCAGTCCTTCTCGACGGCTGACCTTGTGGTGCCCGCCTTCGGCGCGGCCCCGAACGACTCGTTCGCTGCGTTCGTTGAGATCAACGTGGCGGCAGGCGCGTTCGATGGCTCGACCTCTGCGGCCTTCATCGACGATGTCGTGATCGATGCGACGCTGGTCCCGGCTCCCTCGGCCCTTGGCCTACTGGGCGCGGGCGTGCTGGTCGCTGGCCGTCGGCGCCGCGCTTCCAAGTAAGATGATCGAGCCCGAAACGGCCCGCACGTGATTGCGTCCGCCGGAATCGGGACGATGCAGTGAATCAAGCAAGGCCCCGCTCTGTGCGGGGCCTTGTTCTTTTTGATTGGAGTAGTCAGCTACTTGCGGGCGGCGCGGGTGCCGCTCTTGCGCTTTGCCTTGGCGGCGTGCGCGATGCTGGACGCCGGCGCGGGGTGGATGCCGTTGGGCTTTGCGGGCTCGGCAATCTTCTCGCCAGTGATGGGGTTGTTGAAGTGCACTTCCTGGACCGGCACGACGCACTCCAGGATGTGCTCAAGCACGCGCGCGGGTGAGCCGGTCGCATCCACCTCCCGCACGATGTTCTTGCTGTAGTAGTTGAGGACTGGGTACGTCTCCTTCTCGTAGACCTGCCAGCGCTTGCGGATGACGTCGATGTTGGCGTCGTCGATCCGGTTCTCCTTCAGTGCGCGTCGGCGCAGCCGCTTGATCATCGCTTCCTTGTCGGGGCAGACGAGGTGGATGATCTGGAGCACGTTTATGTGCTTCTCAAGCAGCTTGGCCTGATTCACGTTGCGCGGGATGCCATCGAGCACAAGCAGGTCGGCCTGGGGCTTGTAGTCGCTGAGCACCGTGCGCGCGTGCATGTTGTGCTGCCACATCTTGATCGTGACATCGTCGGGGACGAGCAAGCCCTTGGAAGAGAACTGAAGGAACGTGCGGCCAAGTTCCGAGCTGGTGTCGATCGTGCGAAAGACCTCGCCGCACGAGAGGTGGTAGAAGCCGGGGACCTGTCCAAGAATTTTGCCCTGCGTGCCCTTGCCCGCGCCGGGTGCACCGAAGAGGAGGATGGTTTGGTAACGCTGTGAGGGCATGGCCGGAACTCCTGCGGCGGGGCGAGGCTGCGGGAAGCGAACTTCCGAGCCTCCACAGTAAACCCTGCGCGGGCGATTCGCCACCGACCTGCAATGTTCGGCCGGACTTTGGAGCGCCTGGCGCGACTACGCGAGTGGGGCGGGCTGGGACAAAGTGGGGCGATGCTGGAGCCAAAACGAAAAGCCCCGGGCTTGCGGCCCGGGGCTTTGGAGCGGGTGGGGGATTCGGTAGGAGAAGCAGCGTCGGCTGGAACAGCCGGCCCGGACGGGCGTGCCCGCTTACTTCTTTTCCTTGCCCTTGCCGGACTGGGCATCCAGGATCTCCTTCATCAAGGAGCTTGGCATCGGGCGATACTCAAGGAACTCCATGGTGGAGCTGGCGCGGCCCTGCGACATGCCTCGGAGGCTGGTGGTGTAGCCGAACATCTCTGAGAGCGGAACCTCGCAAGAGACGAGCTTGACGACGCCACGATCCTCGGTGTCGATGATCATGCCGCGGCGAGAGTTCATGTCCGCGGTGACGTTGCCGAGGTAGTCGTTGGGAACGGTCACGACGACCTTCATGATGGGCTCAAGGAGAACGGGGCCGCACTTCTCGACTGCCTCAAGGACGGCGAGCCTGGCGGCCTGCTCGAAGGCGATCTGCGAGCTATCCACGGCGTGGTAGGAGCCGTCCACGATGGTGGCCTTGACGTTGATGAGCGGGTAGCCGAACTTGACGCCGGTCTTGCACGTCTCGCGGATGCCGTAGATCACCGAGGGGATGTACTCCTTGGGGATTGTGCCACCGACGACGTCGTTGACAACGGCGATCGAGTCCTCGAAATCGATCTCCTCGGCCTCAGCTTGGGCCGCGGTGAAGGGCTCGAGGTTGATCGAGCAATCGCCGAACTGACCCTTGCCGCCGGTCTGCTTCTTGAACTTGCCCTGGACGTACTCGGCCTTCTTGGTGATGGCCTCGCGGTAGGAGACCTTGGGCTTGCCGACGGTCACGCCGATCTTGTAGTCACGTTTGAGCTTGTTGGCGATAATCTCAAGGTGGAGCTCGCCCATGCCGGAGATGATGGTGTCGCCGGTCTCCTCGTTGTAGTTGGAGCGGAAGGAGGGATCCTCGCGCTTGATGGTGCCGAGCGCCTCGGAGAGGCGGCGCTTGTCGTCCTGGGTGTTGGGCTCGATGGACATGCTGATCACGGGCTCGGGGAAGAACATGCGCTCGAGCATGATGGGCTGCTCGAGGTCACAGAGCGTGTCGCCCGTGTAGGAGTCCTTGATGCCCACGACCGCGACGATGTTGCCCGCCGCGACAGAGTCGAGGGGGATGCGGGTGTTGGCGTGCATCTCGAAGATGCGCGAGGCGTTCTCCTTCTTGCCGTTGCCGGGGTTCAGGAGGCGCGTGCCCTTGGCGAGCGTGCCGGAGTAGATGCGCATGTACGTCAGGTCGCCGTGCGTGTCGGAGACGACCTTGAAGACCAGCGCCGAGAAGGGCGCTGCGGGATCGTGCGGGCGCGTCATCGCGACTTCCTTGTCGTCGGGGTCGGTGCCCTGCACCTCGGGCTTGTCCTGAGGCGCGGGCAGGTACTCGCAGACGGCGTCCAGAAGCGCCTGGATGCCGATGTTACGGAGGGCCGCGCCGCACATGACGGGGCAGCAGCGTTGATCGATGGTGCCCTTGCGGAGCGCGGCCTTGAGCTGGTCGTTGCTGATCTCCTTGCCCTCAAGGAAGAGCTCCATGAGGTGGTCGTCGAGCTCGGCGATCTTCTCGACCATGATGGAGCGCCAGTTCTCGGCATTGTCCTTGAGGTCGTCTGGGATCTCGCGCTCGGTGACCTTCTCACCCTTCTCGCCCTCGAAGTAGAAGGCGCGCATGGTGATGAGATCGATGATGCCCTGGTGGTCGTGGCCCAGGCCGATGGGATACTGGATCGGAACGCCGTTGGCGCCCAGACGCGTCTTGATCGTGCCGTAGGAGAAGTCAAAGGACGCGCCGATCTTGTCCATCTTGTTGATGAAGCAGATGCGCGGAACCTCGTAACGATCGGCCTGACGCCAGACGGTCTCGGACTGGGCCTCAACGCCCTCCTTGCCGTCAAAGACCGCGACCGCGCCGTCGAGAACGCGCAGCGAACGCTCCACCTCGATGGTGAAGTCCACGTGACCGGGCGTATCGATCAGGTTGAGCTTCATGTCCACGCCCTTGAAGGTCCAGGGGCAGGTCGTGGCGGCGGACTGGATCGTGATGCCGCGCTGCTGCTCTTCAACGAGGAAGTCCATCGTGGCGGTGCCCTCATGGACCTCGCCCATTTTGTAGTTCTTGCCCGTGTAGTACAGGATGCGCTCGGAGACGGTGGTCTTGCCCGCGTCGATGTGGGCACAGATGCCGAAGTTGCGGATATAGCTCAGGTCGGCTGACATGGTCGAGGCTCTCTTGGTTGCGTCTCGCGATGCGACAGAGCGTTGCGAGACAGGTGTGTCAGATCTTCAGATGAATGGATCGTTTGAACTTCCGCCGGATCACGCCACGGGCGAGCGCCCGCAGCGTGCTGGGAGATTAGTTGTGGTGCGGCGGTGAACGGAACAGGACCGTGAGCGCAGACCCGAAGGCCCGCGTCCGTCAGTAAGGGTCCATGTCTTCTTCGGTGTCTTCTTCGTCCATCGCCCGCAAGCTCCAAGGCCCCATGTGTCGTTGATCGGAACCTGTTCGGATTCCAGTCCGGAGACGATCACGCCGGGCCTGAATGCTAGAAGGATCGACGCGTAAATCAAGCGGGCGGGGCTTGGTAGGGAAGGCCGCAAGGGCTTGATTCTGTGGATCTTGCGCGATCTTGATTCGCGGGCGCGGGTAGCCGGGAGGGTCGCGGGGCGCGCAAGGTGACTGGCGGGGTGTGGCGGCGTGTCACCTGATGATGGACTGAAGGGCGGAAATTTCGGCCGCACTGAGCTGGCGAATGGTGTCGAGGCGGCAGTTGTCGTGGTTGGTGAGAGCCCGCTGAGCGAAGGTGCGGGCGGCGCCGACATCGCCATCGGCATTGAGAGCGAGCGCCGCACGCCGCGCAAACTCGGGATCATGGGGCGACAAGTTCGAGGCGCGCGCCCACGCGTGCGAGACCGTGCGAGGCTCGACAAGCGTGCGATCCTTCGCGGCCTCCGCGACAACGGCGAGCCAGGCCCATGCGCTGGCAGAACGCGGCGAGCGAGCCGCAGTGTCCTTAGCCAGCGCGAGCGCCCAGCCCATCGGATGCTCGAAGTACCTTGGGTCGGCCTGCATCCCCTGAAGGTTCGGAAGCCGCATCGCGAACATCATCCAAGCCTGAGTCGTCGGGAAGTGAGGCGTGCGACCGACTTCTCGCCACGCAGTCTCGAGGCCGTCGAACGCGACAACCGAGCGCCACTGGCGAAGCAACTCGAGCTGCGCGGCGATCGCTTGTGGGTTGCTCGCGACGGCCCCGCTTCCAGAGGCCTCGAGAATGGACCGAACCTCGCCCAGCGTTGCGGTCGGATTCGTCTCGCGCGAGGCGCGTTCAAGAAGTTGCGTGAGCTCGCGGATCGGCGCGATGCCCTCCTCCGCCGCGATCAGCGAGCTCTGCCAGCGGAAGATGCTCGGTATGGGCATCGTCATCGCGAGAGCGATGAGGCAGAGGACCGCACCCGAGGCGATGCCCGTCGCGTAAGCCTCGCGCGAAGGTGAACGAACGCCGCCGCGTGCCGCACCCAGCGCCACGACCACCATGAGCCACATCGCGGAGTTGGCGTGCGTGGCGGTGAGCTCGATCTGCGAATGAACAAGTGCGACGAGCGCGGCGGCACCGAGCGAAGTGGCCGCGGCCCTTGGCCGCGCGAGGACGAGCCTTGCCACAGCACTTGCAATCCACAGCCCGAGCCCGAGCGCGATGAGTCGAACAGCGGTGCCTTCGAGCGTGGCCATCGGGCGCTCGATGACGGAGGCAGCGCCGGTTGAGAGCGCGAGGATTGCGAGAAAGGGCGTGCGGAGCGACGCAGCTTCGGCGTCGGTTGTCGCGCTGTCGTCGGTTGCGTCGACCTGCGCCGCATCGTCTTCTGGCCCGGCGGCCACCAGGTTTTGGCCCGCGCGACTGGCCCACACGATCAGCAGCGTGACCCAGCCCAGACCCAGCACGCCCAGACACGCCGCGAAATCGAAGAGGACCGAGTGCGGGCTGCTGACGTCCTCTGGCGAGAGGGCCGGCTTGGCGAGCATGTAGGCATCCTTGAAACCAGCCGGGCCGACGCCCAGGAGCGGATGCTCGATGAAGATGCGCGTTGCACCCTGGAGATAGAACCAGCGAAAGAGGAGGCTGAGCTCGCCGATGCGTTCGCCGATCAGGCCGCGGAGCGCGACGGCTCCGAGCACGAGCATGATCAGCACGGGGCCGATGAGGGCCGCAGCGCGAGCGGCGCGCTCAAGCCTCATGAGCCGAGGCGCGACGTGGACAAGAATGTGGACAAGCGCGATGAGACTCAGGCCGAGCAACGCCGCGGCGTACCCGCCCTTCGAACCCGCGAGGATCACCGTGGTGAGTGACAGGAGCGCGAGGAGGATCATCGCGAGCGATTGGCCCGAGGAGAAGAACCGACGGGGACCGCGCGCCCACCCCCGCGCGATGCCTGATGCGAGCAGACCGAGGGCGAGCGTCAGTGTGGTTGCTCCCGTGGTGGCGAGAACGTTGGCGAGGCCGAACCAGGCCGAGCCTTCGGCCTGCATCAACCGACGCTCGTACGCCAGCGCCATCGGGGAGCCCTCAGTCCAGCCCTGGGACGCGAGGAACGTCGACCGAGTTTCTCGGAACATGCGGACCGTCTGCGGATGATCGAGATAGACCTGCATGCCCGCGCGGAGCGCGAACGCCGCCGTCAGCGCCGCGATGGTGCCCGCGATCAGGGCTCGCAAGAAGGGCACTCGCGTCGCCACGGAGACAGCCAGCCCCGCGCCGACGGCGCTGAGCCAGTTGGACCCGATGATGACGTCATCCAGCGAGCGTGTGGAGAGCAAGAGCGTGTGGAGGATGATCGCCGATGCGCCGGCGAGAAAGAGACCGAGCTCAAACAGTCTTGGCGCGATGCCGCGACGCGAGAGAAGCGTGATGAGCAGCGACGAGAGCAGGAGCGTGAGGACATCAAGCGTGAGCGCGATCGCGGGTGTGATCGCGACCACCGGCGAGGCAACCAGCGTCGGGTCTGCGGCCCACGCGGGGAAGGGATCAAATGAAGTCGTCGTGCGCCACGCAACGATGGCCAGGAGCGCACCGGTGAGCAGCGTCGCCATGAGCCGCTGTAGGCGCGGCATCGCTTCGTCGTGGGCGATGGGGTTGGGCTGGGTGCTGATCACGGCAGTGACGGGGCGGGTGACGGGGCGGGCGACGGGGCGGGCGGAGCGGGATGCGTTGAGGGTGCAGCCTTGCGGATGGGAGACTCGCTCCCTGCAAATTCGATGACGGCGAGGATTAAGAAGAGGATGAGAATCTGAAGGCCAACGACGGCCGCCTGCCAGACCGTGAGCGAGCGAAGCAGCAGCGCCGAGCAGCCCGAGACAGCCGTGAAGCCCCAGAGCACAAGAACGGCGGCGCGGCGGGAAAGGCCGCGAGCCACGAGGCGATGGCTGACATGCTGCATGTCGCCGACGAAGGGGCTCTTGCCCTGATAAAGGCGCAGGCACGTGATGGTGATGAAGTCATAGAGCGGGACGGCGAGGATCAGCAGCGGCATCAGAACAGCGTGGAGCGGCCCGGCATTCCCAGTGCCTGTGGTTGTTGAATAGGGCGTGTAGAACGTCCAGCGTTCAATGGGCACGAAGGTCGTGCGCACGGTGAGGAACGCGAGCGTGAAGCCAACCACAAGAGAGCCCGCGTCGCCCATGTACATCGTTGCGGGCGGGAAGTTGAAGACGAGGAACGCCAGAAGCGCACCAAGCAGGAGCGCGAGCGTGCCCGCGACGAACCACTGGCCGGACAAGAGGGCCGCGAGGAGGAAGAAGACGCTCGCGACGGCCGCGACGCCCGCGCACAGTCCGTCCATGTTGTCGATGAAGTTTATCGCGTTGGTGATCGCGACGATCCAGAGCACGGTGATGGTAATCGAGAGCCATGCGCCGCCCACGGGAGCATCGAGCATGGTGAGAAGGCGCGAGTCGGTCAGCACGACGACCGTCGCGGCGGGCACGAGCATGATCACGAGCTTCAAGAACGGGCCAAGCGGCCGCCGATCATCGATCAGCCCAAGAACATGCAAGAGCGTGAGGCATCCAAGCAGCACAAGCCCAGCCCGCGCCGACGAGGCCAGCCCCGGCAGATGCGCCGCGAGCGCGCCGGTCCAGCGCGTCTGCGGCAGGTCCGCGGGATCGAGCCAGAGCGATCCCGCCAGCGCCGCGGCGAGCGGCAGCGCGAGCGCGACGAAGATGGCGATGCCGCCAGTGTTGGGGATTCGCTTGCCGCGCTCCTTGATCTGACCCGCTACGCCACCGGAATCAAAGACATTCCTGCGCAGGCTGATGGACCGGATCACCCACAGCGCGGGGAGCGCGATGGCGATGGCGACGATGATGAGTGAGAGGACGATTGAGGGCATGGCGTGGCGAAGTGGCGAACTGGCGAAGTGGTCAGGCAGTCTCTGGCGGCTCTTTTCTTGAGAGCGCTTCAGAAATGGGCCAGACGGCCCAGATGATGACGTAGACGGTAAGGCCCAAGGCCATCATGGGCGGGATGCGCCATGGCCAAGGGCCGAGCTTGTCGACGAGCGTCGGATTCTCGGGACTTGAGTCGCCGACGTACAGGTAATTGGACCCCATCGCAATGTTGAGGCCGACCATCGCGAGCGTGAGCACAACGCTGAAGGCGCTCGCGAAGGCAAGGTCGCGCACGCTCGGTCGATAGCCGCGGACCGCGACGTCATAGATCGCCGAGCCGACGATCACGACATGCCCGATCCAGAAGAGCCAGAAGTGGAGGGAGGCCAGGCCGGTAGTGACGATCGGCGTGAAGAAGGCCTGCGTCGAGAGGCCGATGCCCCAGAAGTAGAGCAGCGTGCGCAGCTCGCGGCGCTGCGTGAGGAGTGCGATGGGTGCCACAAACGCCGCGAGGTCGCAGAGCTGCAGCGGCAGGCTGTAGTTGAGATCAAAGTTGGCGGGCAAGAGCCAGTAGATCGAGATGATCGTCTGGAAGGCCAGCACTGCGTACGCCCATCCGTTGCAGAAGCGACGCTCACGTTCGGTGCCGCGCCACCTTCGACCAATCCCGGACGCGGCGGCCATCGCCGCGAAGCACGCGAGCACCGTCAGCGCGTGGAAGACCGTGAAGGGTTGGAATGAGGCTAAAATGTCGGCGTGCGCGGCGAGATTATTCGCGTCGGATGACATCGGTCAGAGTGTACTGGGCCGGACCGAAACGCACCGGCGCGGGTCGCCGCGCCGATCAGACCTTCTTCATCGTGCTGCGGCAGAAGCACCACAGCGTGTCCCGCACCTTGCCCGGGAGCCTGAAGTCTCCGCTGGGTGCCATCGTCGGCGCCACCAGCGCCGTGCCCGCCGCCGCGTACGCCTGCTTCACCTGCACCAGCGCGACGGGGCGCGACCCATTCATCGGCGAGAGCGCCGAGCTCGTCACCATGCCGATGGGCTCATCCTTGCCCGTTGCGGGCTCGGCCGCGTGGATCTGCGTTCCCCCCAGCGGCTGGAGCGGGAATCCGGTCGTCGGGTCCATCATGGTGTCGAAGTCCACGCCCACCAGCACCTGCTTGGAGTGGCCTCGGCTGTGCATGCGCGCCACCACTTCCTGCCCGAGATAGCACCCCTTCGTGAAGCTCACGCGGTCGTTCAGCACGCCCGTTTCGGCCGGGAGTGAATCGGGCCCAAAGTCGATGTAGTACAGCGGTGATCCGGCCTCGATCCGTGCGATGTTGAACGCGTGCCAGCCCGCGGGACGCAGACGCACCTTTGACCCCAGATTCTGCAACGGGTGCGACTGCGCCGGTGGCGAGCCTTCCGGTGGAGCGCCGTGTCCATGCGCACGATCGTGCCCAGCCTCGATGAGCATCTGCCAGACCGCCAAGGCCTTCTCGGTGGGCACGATCAGCTCGAGCCCCATCTCACCAGCGAGGTCCTCGCGATACACAACGCATTCGGCCTCCGCGATCACGACCACCATCGCGCGCCCGGGTGCGAGTTCCTCAAGCCCCGGGCCAGAGGCCATCGCCCCCGTCGGCGACATCGAGATGCCCGCGAGCAGCCACAGTCCCGTTGGCCCGTGCAGCGAGAATCGATGGGCGTGCTCGGTCGCGTCGCGGATGCTGACACTCTCGGTGATGATGAAGGGTGTGAGCCCATTGACGGTGCGCGCCGCGGCGTGGACATCAAGTTCCAGCAGCGTCCGGTCCGGCAGATCAATGATGCGAAGGTCCGCCTCGATCCGCCCCTTCTTGTTGAGCCAGAAGCTCCGACGAACGCTGAAGGGCGGCATGCCCTTGAGCTCCTGCGTCACCATGCGATTGAGAAACTCGAGCCGATCAAGCCCGGTGATCTCGATGACCCCGCGCTGGGGCATATCAAAGAGCGCCACACCCTTGCGAAGCGCGGCGTACTCAAGCTCGAGCTCGCCATAACTCTCAACCACATCCACGCGCGAAGTTGAACCCGCGTGCGGTTCACTGCCGTTGCCCGAAAAGGGCGCGGCGTACTCGCGGAGCGAGGCCTCCGCCTCTTGGTGCAATCGAAGGATCGGTGAGCGTCGAGTCATGGCAAATGGTATGGGCCCGGACACGCCCGCCCGGCGCCCTCGTCATACATCATGTTCAGGGACATGTTCAAGTCCATGTTCAAGGCCAAGGGGATGACTCCCTTCTGCCTCCAGAGCAATCCAATCAAACACCCGAGGGCGGGCTCGAACCGCCGACCTGCGGTTTAGGAAACCGCCGCTCTATCCAACTGAGCTACCCGGGCACGCGGAAAGTGTATGGGGTGTTGGCGCTGAGGGGCCCAAAGCCCCCGGAGCTTGCGCTCTTGGGCTCGGATCGGTGCTTAGCCGCGTGCCATGTAGTTGCTTGATTCCTTCGTGATCGTGATGTCGTGCGGGTGGTTCTCGACCACCGTCGCGGACGTCACGCGGCAGAAGCGTGCGTCGCGCCGAAGGTCCTCGATCGTCGCGCACCCGCAGTAGCCCATCGCGCTGCGCAACCCGCCCACGAGCTGGTACGCCGCCTCCGCGAGTGAGCCCCGGTACGGGACCATGCCCTCAACACCCTCGGGGACGAACTTCTGCGTCGCCTTCCCAGTCTTCGCATCGACCTTGTCGGCCTGGCGGTAGCGGTCCGCGCTGCCAGCGCTCATCGCGCCCTCGCTGCCCATGCCGCGATAGCTCTTGTAGCGCCGGCCCTGATGGATCACCATGTCTCCGGGGCTCTCATCAAGCCCTGCAAAGAGCGAGCCCATCATGACGCTGTGCGCACCCGCCGCGAGCGCCTTGGGAATGTCGCCGCTGTGCCTCACGCCGCCGTCGGCGATCACCGGCACCTCGCTCACGCCGCCAAACAGTTCCGCCAGCGCCTGCGCCGCGTTCATCACCGCCGTGATCTGCGGCATGCCGACACCCGTCACCACCCGCGTCGTGCAGATCGAGCCGGGCCCGATGCCAACCTTGACCGCGTCGGCCCCGGCCTCGACAAGATCTCTCGCCGCGGCGCCGGTCGCGATGTTTCCCGCGATCACCTGCACGCCCATCTGCTGCACCCGCGCCATCTGCTTTACGGTCCGCACCGTCCGGAGCACATTCTCGCTGTGCCCGTGCGCCGTATCGACGATCAGCACATCAACCTCGGCATCGAGCAGTGCTTCGACGCGCTCATACTGATCCACACCAACCGCCGCCCCGCACCGCAGCCGCCCGCGATCATCGCGGCACGCACGCGGGAACTGGCTCAGCCGGTCGATGTCGCGCATCGTGATGAGGCCACGAAGCTGGAACGAAGCGTCCACGAGCAGCAGCTTCTCCACCTTGTTCTTGTTGACAATCGCCTCGGCCTGCTCGAGCGTCGTTCCCGCCGCCGCCGAGATCAGCCCCTCACGCGTCATGACATCGCCAACGCGCGTCGACGAGTCCTCAACAAACTTGAGATCGCGACGCGTCAGAATGCCAAGAACCTTCCCCTTACCGCGGAGGTTCGCCGAGCCATCCTCCGTGATCGGAAAGCCCGAGACATTGTGCTGACGCATCAGCTCCTTGGCCCGCGCGACCGTATCGCTCGGCCCGAGCGTGATGGGATCAAGAATCACGCCGTTGGCCGAGCGCTTGACCTTTGTCACTTCCCCGGCCTGCATCGCGGGCGTCAGGTTTTTGTGGACGATGCCGATGCCGCCCTCCTGCGCCAGGCCGATTGCGAGCGAACTCTCCGTCACCGTGTCCATCGGCGCCGAGAGAAGCGGAATGTTCAGCGTGATGGTGCGCGACAGCCGCGTGCGCGTGTCGGCCTCGGAGGGCATGACAGCCGAACGCCTGGGTATCAGCAGCACATCATCAAACGTGATGCCCTCCTGGGCGATCTTCCCCTCGGGCGAGAACGCCACGGCCAATCCCGCCCCGGGCGCGGGCGTGACCGAGGATTCAGTTGTGCTGGAAAGGGGAACCGACGCTGCGTTCGAGCGGGTCAGGGTCGCCATGAGAGAGGGTTGGACGCCCGCGCGTGCGAGTCAAGCCTTCGCGCTGCACGAACTCGCCCCCGGCCAGCCCGCCCGTATGCTCCTTCCATGCACCCGATCGAGCACGACAGCGAGAACCGCAAGGCCTCCCCGGTCCGTGTCTCGTTCCGCCGCGAGGAGATCCTTGGCTCCGCGAACGTGCCCGCCCACGCGCGCCGCGAATGGCTCATGACCAACGGCCTCGGCGGCTTCGCCATGGGCACCGTCGACGGCCGCCCCGACCGCCGCTACCACGCCTGGCTCGTCGCCGCCTCCAAGCCCCCCGTCGGACGCATCGTCGCGCTCCACTCCTGCGCCGAGTGGCTCATCGTTCGCACCGGCCAAGGTGCCACAAAGTCCGAGCTTCGCCTCGATCTCAGCACCTACCGCTTCGCTGATGGTGCCCTCTCTCCCCGTGGCACCGATGCACTCGTTTCCTTCACGCGATCCGCCGATGGCGGCTGCCTCTGGGAGTACGAGCACGAGACAAAGCTCGCCCGCTTCCGCGTGACCCGCCGCCTCACGCTCGCGAGCGATCGCAACGCCGCGCAGGTCCAGTACGAAGTTCACTGCGACCTCGCCCGCGGCGCTCCATCGATCCACTGCTCGCTCGAAGTGCGCCCGTTCACGCCGCTGCGCGACTTCCATAAGTGCGAGCACCGCCACGACCACATCCACGCGCAGACCCTCGAGCCTGGCGCCGCCGCCCCAAACGCACCGGCCCCGGAGTGCATCGTGACGCGAGGCAATCTGCGCCTCGTACTCCGTGCAGGCGCCGGCTTCGCTTTCTCGCATGATGCGAACTGGTGGAACCGCTTCGCCTACGAGCGCGACCAGTTCCGAGGCCAGAACGAGCCCGAAGACCTCTTCTCTCCAGGCACCTTCACCCTCGCAGTGAAGTCCACAGGTCCAACCACCGCGACGATCACCGCGGACTTCGAGTCCGCACCGGCGACGACTCATACTGCATGCTACTCCGCCAAGCCCATCTCCCGCGGCACACTCCCAGCACTTCGTACCCCCGGCGCGGCCGCGCTCCTGAACGCCGCAGCCCAGTTCTTCGCGCAGCGCACCAAGCACGGCGAGCCTGCGCCAGCATCCTCACCCGCTTCCGCCATCATCGCCGGCTACCCCTGGTTCGGCGACTGGGGCCGCGACACGTGCATCTCGCTCCCGGGCCTGATGCTGACCACCGGGCGCTTCGAGGAAGCACGCGACACACTCGTCGCGATGGCGGCGTTGCAAAGGAACGGCCTGATCCCCAACTGCTTCGACGACGGCTCGGGCCACGCCGAGTACAACACCGCCGACGCCTCTCTTCACTTCCTTCGCGCGTGCTGCGCGTTCGCACGCGTTGCCCCCGACCGGTCGCATTTCACGCAGCGCCTCCTCCCCGCCTGCCTCGAGATCATCGCCGCCTATCGCAGCGGCACCGATTTCTCCATCCGCGTCGATCCCGCCGATGGACTCGTCTGCGCGGGCGACGCATCGACGCAGCTCACCTGGATGGACGCACGCCGCGATGGCGTCGTCTTCACGCCGCGGCACGGCAAGCCTGTCGAGCTCTCCGCTCTCTGGTACTCGGCCCTCCTCGAACTCGCCGAAGTGATCGAGAAGTCGAGCGCGCGCCAGGCCACCGAGCTCCGCCAGCACGCCGATGTCACCGCCCGCAACTTCGTCAGTGAGTTCTGGAATGAACGTGCGGGATGTCTCTACGACGTCCTCACCCCCGCCTGGGGCCGATTCGTCCCCGACGCAAAGATCCGCCCTAACCAGCTCTTCGCTATCAGTCTGCCGCACTCGCCCCTCTCGCCCGAGCAGCGAACCGCGGCGGTCGCCTGTGTTGAAAAGCACCTCGTGACCCCCGAGGGCCTCCGGACACTCGCGCCCAGCGACCCCGACTACCGCGGCCGCTACGAGGGAAGTCTCTTCGAGCGCGATCGTGCGTACCACAACGGCACGGTCTGGCCCTGGCTCATCGGCCCCTACGCCGAAGCACTCCTTCGTGTCGGCAACTTCAGCCCCGACGCGCGAGCCCGCGCCAGGGCCGCCATCGCGCCCCTGCTCGCCCGCTTCGCAGATCCGATGAAGTTCCCCGCAGAGCCAATTCTCCAGCTCTCAGAGGTCTATGACGGTGACGACTCCCCCGAGCGCCCACGCCGCGCCGACGGCTGTCCGGCCCAGGCGTGGAGCGTCGCGGAGTTGCTGCGTGTGCTCAACTTGTGCGAATCAGGGGAGAGTCGATCCAACTAAGCGTTCTGCTAAGAGCTGGACGCTGCCTCGCGCGAGCCGCTCCTGGAATCCTCACGCGCCTCGCGCCGCCTCCGCTTTGGGCCGCAGCGACCCTCATCCGCACCCGAGTCATCAGCACGGATCAGCCGCTCGGCCTGATCCGAAGTGAGCGATCCCTCGGCGACATACGCCGCAAGCTCGCGCTTGGTCTCCTCACGCTCGCGACGTGATCGAACGCCCGCGAAGATCCCACCCACAGTCGAGACGATGGCGACCGTGAATCCTCCAAGGATCGCAAGCCCCGCGATGACCGCGCTCGAGTCAATATCCCGAGCCGCGGCGATGATCGACGTTGATTCAATCTGCATGGCCAGCTCCTCAAGTTCGCCCGATCACCATCCGCACCAGCACGCGTGCAAAGATTCAGAACAGTCGCCGCCACTCCAGTCTATCTAGAAGGGCGGCCGACTCCGCTGCTCCTTCTTCATGTTTGGCAGACGAGCCAGCGCGTTTCAGGCATTCTCGCCAGCCCGGCCCCTCGCCCCGCCGGGTCCGCAAATCCCGCTCGCCTCAGTCCGCCCGATTCACGTATGATGGCAACCGATCCCCGAATCGCGCGAGGTTCGTCCATGGCTTGCGCCGACCCGGCCGATCCGGGTCCCCGATCCCTGCGTATGGGCCGCAGGGGGCCGCCGTCTGCTTCGCTCCGGCCCAACTCGACCTTCCGTCCCGTTCGCTTCGTTCCATTCCCGAACACCAGCCTCCTCAGACCTTCTAGGAACCGACCATGTCCACGATGCAGATTGACCGCCTCCTCGACACCGTCGTCAAGCTCGGCGCGAGCGACCTTCACCTGACCGTCAAGCGCCCGCCGACCATCCGCCTCCACGGCAACCTTCGTTCCCTCCAGACCAAGGTCCTGGACTCCGACGACATGGTCTCGCTCATGAAGTCCATCACTCCCGAGCGCAACCAGCAGGAACTCCAGGAAGAAGGCACCACCGACTTCGGCTTCGCCTATGGCGAGAACGCCCGCTTCCGCGTCTCGGTCTTCCGCCAGCGAGGCGACCTCGCCATCTGTCTACGACAGATCCCAAACAAACTCCTCTCGTTCGAGCAGATCGGCATCCCCGATGTCTGTAAGGAACTGATTCGCCGCCCGCGTGGCATGTTCCTCGTGACCGGGCCGACAGGCTCGGGCAAGACCACGACCCTCGCGACGATGATCAACTTCATCAACGAGACGATGGACCGCCACATCGTCACGATGGAAGACCCCATCGAGTACTACCACAGCCACAAGAAGTCGATCGTGAACCAACGCGAAGTCGGCACAGACGTGCCCAGCTTCTCCGAAGCTCTTCGTCGCGTGCTCCGCCAGGATCCTGACTGCATCCTCGTGGGCGAAATGCGAGACCTCGAAACCATCGAGTCCGCCATCCGCGCAGCCGAAACGGGCCACTTGGTCTTCGGCACCCTGCACACCACCGGTGCCGCCAAGACCATCGACCGTATCGTGGACGCCTTCCCGGTGACCCAACAAAACCAGATCCGAGTCCAGCTCTCAACCGCGCTCCTCTGCGTCCTCTCGCAGGCGCTCCTGACCCGCGTCGACGTCACCGGCATGGTCGCCGCCTACGAGTTCCTGGTCATCACGCCAGCCATCGCCAACCTCATCCGCGACAACAAGACCTTCCGAATCGACTCCGCCATCCAGACCGGCAAGAAGTTCGGCATGCAGCTTCTCGACGACCACCTCTGGTCTCTCTACACGCGCGGCATGATTAGTGCCGAAGAGATGATCGACGTGAGCAAAAATCCAGTTGAGTTGACCTCCCGCATCCACCGTCTCGGCCGAACCGTCGGTCGTCTTGAGTGGGATGAGGAGATTGACGACCCCAAGGGGGTCGAGGGGAAGAAGGCCTAGGCCAAGAACGTCGTCGTTGAAGCGTCAAAGTCCAATTGCTATGTCTCGAAACCCGCGTCATTCTGGGTTACAGGCTCGAACCGATCTGGTACACTGACCGAATCGGAGAGGACGAGTCGTGCATCGTGAGCGATCCCAGGTCCGTCGGGGTACGTCATGTGCGTCACGTGCGTCACAGTCGATTGCTGGAGAACTGAGTTCCCATGGCCATTGATCTCGCAGAACTGAAGGGTCGCAAGCTCGGGCGCGTCCTTACCAAGCTCGGTAAGGTCAGCCGCGAGCAGGTTCACACCGCCCTTGAAGTCCAGAAGACCAAGAAAGCGCCCGTCGGTCAGCTCCTGATCGAACTCGGCTTCTGCTCAGCCAACGACATCGCTGAGGGCCTCGCCGGGCAGGCTGGCATGGCGTTTATGGACCTCAAGTCCTTCAACCTTCCCGATGCCCTCAAGGACGTCATCCCCTCCGAGAACGTCCGCCAGTACGAGGTCATCCCGGTGGACTTCAACACCACGTCCAAGCGCCTCCGCATCGCCATGAAGACCCCGGACAACTTCCGGGCCGTGGACGACCTGCGGATGCTGATGGGTTACAACGTCGACGCGGTGGTGGGGGACCCCGCCCTGATCGACGCGATCATCAAGAAGCACTTCAGCAAGGTCGAGTCGATCAAGGACGTCGTCTCGAACCTCGCGATCGATGAGAAGTTTAAGAACCTCGGCGGCAAGGGCGACCAGTCGATCGACCTCGACGCCCTGACAGAGGCCGCAAGCGACAACCAGGTCATCAAGCTCCTGAACCTCGTCATGCTCCAGGCCATCAAGGATCGCGCGAGCGATATCCACTTCGAGCCCTTCGAGCA
>Ga0105044_10003401_pt1 | contig 21865 bp, 13 predicted proteins | sample MAT01_FD_78092 | JGI IMG/M metagenome (GOLD analysis project Ga0105044, IMG submission 78092) | Freshwater microbial communities from Lake Fryxell liftoff mats and glacier meltwater in Antarctica - MAT-01 | ecosystem: Environmental > Aquatic > Freshwater > Ice > Liftoff microbial mat | place...
CGCCGGCTGTGCTCAAAAGTAATGGGCAATCAACGACAAGCTCTCAAACGAATCAGGCTGGTGGCGCAAGCGTCCCTGCTTGCGCAGCCGTAGGCTCTCTGGGGGCATCGCTCACCACGCTCCCAGCCGACGGGAGCGACGCAAGCAGGGACGCTTGCGCCACCAAACACCTGCAAAGGCGGTGTCCATCACTTTTAATCGCACCCGCCGCCGCCCATCGTCCCCGCGATGAGCGAATTTACTGTAAGGAATCGCCCCGTCGTCACATACTAGATCTTGGAGAGGGTCAAACCGGTTTGGTTGAGCACTTATAATCATGAACTGTCTATCCATCATGTCTCGGTTGGTCATTTTCTTGAGCGTCGGCGCGCTGTTCGGTGGGGAACAGGTTGCCCGGGCCGCCATCGAAACCCCCACCTCATACGGGGCCGCCGCCAAAGTGGATACGCCGATCCTACGCGTCCCGTTCCTCAAGAAAGCGCCCGAGATCGACGGTACGATGGCGCCGGGCGAATGGGAAGATGCCTCGGCGCTGTCGGCGTTCTGGTATGACTACGGTCTGGCAGATTTCCGATTCCTGGCCCCGCAGCAAACGCAAGTTCAAGTCTATGCCGGGTATGATAAGGAGCAGTTGTATTTTGCGTTTGTGTCGCCGGTGTTCCCGAAGAACTCGTGGCTCAAGGCGCGCGGCCGGTTCCCCGATGTGTTGATGCATCCGCTCTACGGCATCCTCTGGGACGATCACCTCGAAGTCGAATTTCGTCCGTGGAACGATCTCGCCAAAGGTTTTCAACTCGGCCTGCTCCGGTTCGATGTGAATCCCATCGGCAGTTATTGCGACTGGTACTGGTCGCAGCAGACCGGCAACGACATGAAATGGAAGTCCAACGCCAAAATCCGTTCGCGCGTGGATGGCAACCTGTGGATCGTCGAGATGGCCGTCCCGTTTGAAGGGATGCGCTACGGCAACTACGCCGGCACGGACGCCCAAGGCGCGCCGCTCTTGACGATCCCGCCGCCGGATGGCACGATCTTCCGCACGTGGTTCACCCGGGGCATCGGCGGCAACGGCGCGTTCTTCAATGTCTTCGACAACCACATCTGGAACACCACCAAAACCCAGCTCATCCTCGACTCCAAAGCGCTCAGCTTTCAGGTGAACGATCTCGGCCCGATCATGGAGGACACGGTGGATGTCAAATTCACCGTCAAAAACCATAGCGACCGCTCGGAAACGGTCCGGCTCGGTTTCTTCATCGAGAACCCGACCGGCACGATCTACTCCAGCTACGAATCGCCCGACCTCAAAGATGGTCTGCTCGAACTCGTCCCCGGCGAAGTCCGCCAAGTCCGGCTCCGCCAACCCTTCCCCGGCATCGCCCGCGACGGCAACGTTCTCTGGTTCGATGTCCGCAGCGCCGGCCAGCCCGGCAAATCCCTCTTCCGCACGCGGCTGATCAATTTCCACTCGATGGAAGGCGGCGAGAAAGAGAATCAGACTTTCAAAAAACGCCGGCTGGATGTGATCGAAACCCTCCGCCCGCCCCGCAAAGATTTTGAGTTCATCTGGAAATTCTCCCCCTACACCAAACGCGTCAGCGCCATCGTGGATCTCGGCATCCACGGCGCCAGCGAAGATGCCCAGCGCGCCAAGGAAGCCAAACTCCTCATCCTGAAAGACAGCGAAGACGTCCTCAAGGAAGTCACCGCGCCGGTGCGCGGCGCGTTCGCCTCGTTTCTGGTGGATCTACCGGAAATCGTCGTGGGCGAACGTTACAAAATCACGGTGCTGCTCTTTGACGAAAACAAACGCATCGTCGGCGAGCAACCCGTCGAATCCTTCACCTACCGCATCGAACCGTGGATGAACAACCGCATCGGCCTCGACGACGTGGTCTGGGAACCGTTCACGCCGATCGCCAAACAACCGGACGGCTTCACCACGCTCAAACATCGTTTCCGCCTCGACCCCGCCGGTCTGCCCGCGCAAATCTTCATCCAGCCGGACCCGCGCGAACTCCCGCTCGAAAAACGCGGCCCCGCCGCCACGTTGTCCGATGCCGAGTTGAACGCGGTCGGTCGCGGCCCGCAGTTGCGCGCCCCGGTGCGGCTCGAAGCCGTCATCGCCGGCAAGCGTTACCCCGCGGAAGTCATCGAGCCGGCCAAGCTCGTGCGGGAATGGAAGAGCGAATTCGAATACGTCAGCAAACTCAGGTTCGGCCCGCTGCTGGTAAACTTGGTCACGCAATACGATTGCGACGGCGCGCTGCATGCCCGGCTCCGCTACCAGAGCGACACGCCCGCCACCCTCATCGAACGCCTCGAACTGGTCATGGACACCGCCGGCGTCGTGGACCTCGCCCTCTCCGAAACCGGCTTCGGCGCGATGACCGGCGCGGACGCGTGGGAGATGTCCCTCCCCAACAAACCCGGCGTGGTCTGGGAAAGCACGCGCACGCAACTCGAACTGCACAACAACAAGTTCGTCCCCTATTTCTGGTTCGGCAATGCCGACCGCGGTTGGACGTGGTTCTGCGACAGCGACGAAGGCTGGCAACTGGACCGGGCCGGTTCCACGATGCAACTCGAACGCGATGCCGCCGGCCAGACCACGTGGCGCGTGGCTTTCATCAATCACGCCAGCCCGGTCAACAAACCGCGCGAAATCGCCTTCACCATCCTGACTCACCCGGCCAAATCCAAACCGGCAAACTATCGCCGCGCCGCGTGGCATTATTTCCAAGGCTCCGCGTGGGCCGATGGCTACCAGCAAGAATCGCCCGAGGTCACCGACGACTATCTCCAAGCCCGCTGGCGCACCGCCGCCAGCGCGCCGAAAGATTTACCGGCGGCACAAGCCACCACGTGGCGTAAAGACGAACCGCCGTTTCACCGCTACGGTTGGTGGCGCAACGTCCAAATGGGCACCGCCGAACTCGACCAGACGTGGGAAGACAAAGCCACTTTCTTCTTCGAACGTTTCATCCGCATCGGCCGCCGGGTCGGCTGGTGGATGGACGAGTATTTCCCGGTCAGCTTTGGCCGATCCGACAACATCGCCGCCGGCAACGCCTACCTCCGCGAGCCGTCGCAAGTCGCCACCAACGAATTGCCGTGGCACAGCGGCTTCGTCACCGGCCACATGCGCAACCACTACAAACGCATCGCCCGCGTCTCCGCCGCCAACAATGTCCCCCAACGCCAGCACACCTGGTCGAACAACGCCGGGCAATTCCTCGAATCCCTCATCTGGAGTTCGCTGCTCGTGGAGGAATGCGGCGCGGCCAATCGCGCCTACGAAATTGATCTGATCACCCAGTTTCCCAACTCGCTCTATCGCTACCTCTGCAAAAACCACACCGGCCTGATCACCACCATCTGCGCCGACGCCACGCCGGCGCTCGCCGGCGATGACAAACGATTCGACCGGCAACTCATGGGCCGCGCGTTGCTCAACGACATCGGCGCCAGCCCCCGCGGCCCGCACGGCGTCATCCAGCATAAAGAACAAGGCATCCGCCTGCTAACCAAGCTGACTGAGTTCGGTTTCTTCGAAGACACCGGCATCGAGAAACTTCCGTTCTGGCGCGCCGACGCCGGGGTCACCATGGGCGCGGACAAAGTCTATGTCACCGCCTACCGGCGCGCGTTGCCGGACAACAAAGGGTATCAAGCCATCTTCGTGATCCTCAACGAAAGCGACACCCCCGTCACAGTGCCGCTCACCATCACCAACCCGGCCCGCGTCCTCGGCGGCCCGAACACACTCACCACCGCCACTGTCCGCAACCAAACCACCGTCCCAGCCGCGCTCAAAGAATGGTGGACCACCCTCGCCGCTCGCGATGCCGGCGCGCGCGTCCTGCAAGACCTGGAAACCGGCGAAGTCATCTCGCGCGCTGCCGGCGACGCGGAAACGTACGGCCCCATCCACATCCCGTATCACGACTACCGGATTCTCTACGGCCAATCGGAGGCCCGCTAAATGAAACACCTGCTACTCCTCTTCACAACTGCCTGGCTGACCGTGGCCGGTGCCGCCGAACCGGACAAAGCCCGCATCGTCCTGGCCCCCGGCGGTTTGCCGGAACAAATCACCATCCAAGCTCACCCCAGCGAACTGCCCCTCGAAGTCCGCGCCCAAAAGGAAATCCCGGCCGCGATTCTCCAAGCCCTCGGTCGCGGCGATCAACTCCGCACCCCGGCGCGGCTCGTCGCCCGCGTGGCCGGCCAGGAAATCGAGGCCACGTTGACCGGTGACGTGTGGAAAGCCGGCGACGCCACGCTCAAAGTCCAAACCACGCCCGCGCCGGGAAGGTTGGATTTTGCGGTGACGTACAGCGGCGGCGCCGTCGAATCGCTCGCGCTCGTTCTCGACCTCGCCGGCCCCGTGGACACCGTCATCGCCGGCACGCCGCCCGTCGCCTTTGTCCCGGCCACGAAGGACGGCATCGTGTGGGCGACGAACGTCGTGACGCAATGTTTTGTCGGTAGCGGCGACCGGGGATTCACCTTCACCCAGCCGGCTGGCTTCCAGCCCGCGACGCAACTGGACCGCGACAAGGCCGGCAACGTCACGTGGCGCATCTTTTTGCTCAACCGCCCCGGGAAAGCGTCCTTCAGTCTCTTGATTGATCCGTCCCAAACCAAGCCCGTCGCCGCCCGGCGTCAAACGTGGCTCGCACCGGTCGCGGGCGCGATTGCCAGCGACACGAATCCGCTGTTGCTGCATCGGTATCTGGCCGGCACGCACGCCGGCCGCGCGACACAATTGCAGACGCAATCCGCCAAGACCAGCCGCGCCGGTGGCGACCCGGCGGCAGACCGGCGAGCGTTGGGGCGCGCGTTGTTGCTGGATGCCGGGTTGGATGGCGCGGGGTTGGCCAATTTGACGGAGGGCTTGACGGTCGTGAAGGCGCTCGAAGAGTTCGGGGCGCTGAAGGACGATGGCCAGACGGAGTTCCGGCCCTACTGGCGCACCGCCGGTGTGATCCGGTACGGCGAGGCTTTCAGCAACGATGACGTCTTCACGCTCACGGCCGAAGACCCGGTCGCCGCGGTGCGGTTGAGCGTGTGGCGGCGCGGTAAACAGACGCTGATCGTGGTGGTCAACGAGTCGGACAAGCCGGTGCGCGAGCAGTTGTATGTGCTTGATCCCGCGAAAATTTTCGGCGGGCCAAACCAGACCTTCGCGATGCAAATCGCGGCGGGTTGGGACACCACGGCCATCCCGGCGGATAGTGATTGGAGTAAATCGCGGCTGCAATCCAGCGTCCCCCAACCGGGCGGCAGCGCCGGGATTTGTTTGCGCGATGTGACGGATCAGGGTTTCGTGAAGTCCGCCGCCATCAAGGGCGGCGTCGAGGTGTACGGCCCCGTGTACGTCGCCCCCCATAGTTACCGGGTGTTGCTGGGCGGGGGGCCTTAGGTCATGCGCTTCCTTTATCTACTCGGGCTGGGTGTGGCGGCACTGGCGGTGACCGGGCGGGCGGAAGACCCGGAAGAACAGGTGATCGTGGTGGCCCGCAACGCCAAGCCATCCGACATCACCGTGAAGACCACGCAGGTGGGAGGGATCATCGCCAGCGTGAACGCGACCCTCACCAATCGCACCGACGCGACGAAGGCGCGCGTGACGTTGCGGTCCGTCTTCTCGGATCACCCGGCGCATTACGGGGTGAACGCGTACCCGTACGCGTTGGTGGCCTTGAACGCCGCCGGCCTACCCGACGGGGTCGAGACGTTTTACAGCATCGGCATCAACGCCACGTCCGGACAGATATTGCGGCAGGTGCCGTGGAAAAACGGCCAGCGCGAAGGCGTGGAGCAACTTTTTAAGGATCGCAAACTGATCGCGAGCATTCCGTGGGTGAACGATCAAATCCATGGCGTCCGCAAGATGTTCGACCCGGCAACGGGCAAGGTATTGGCCGAAGCGCAATACGTGAAAGGCGACCCCGCCGGGTTGACGCGCAATTTTGATTCCGCCGGTCGGCTTCTTTCCGAGGTCAACCTGCGCGCCGGCAAGCGTCACGGTGTCGCCAAAGATTATTGGCCCGAGACCGGCACGCTCAAACGCGAGGTGCCCTACGACCAAGGTCGCGTTCACGGTTTGGTGAAAGAGTTTTACGCCACCGGCAAGCCCAAGCGCGAAATCCCCTACCGGAACAACGCGCAGCACGGCATCGAGGTGGTCTACGAGGGCGACGGCCGGGTCGGTCAACGCCGCTACTGGCTCAACGGCGATTCCGTCGAGCCGGCTCAATTCGAAAAACAGTTCAAGCGCTAGTTGGAGACAGCCGGATGGAAAACGCAATCACCCCCCACACCGCCGACGAATTTGCCGACCTGATCGGGCGCGTCAAAACGGAAATTCACAAGGTCATCGTCGGGCAGGATGATCTGATTGACCTGACGTTGCAGTGCATCTTCTCGCATAACCACGCGCTGTTGATGGGCGTGCCGGGCTTGGCAAAAACGTTGCTCGTCACCACCATCGGCCAGGTCATCGGCATCAGCTCGCGGCGGATTCAGTTTACGCCGGACTTGATGCCGTCCGACATCACCGGCACGGAAGTGATTCAGGAAGACCCGGGCACCGGCCGCAAAGAATTTGTTTTTGTGCCCGGCCCGATTTTCACGAACATGTTGCTCGCCGACGAGATCAACCGCACGCCGCCCAAGACGCAAGCCGCGTTGCTCGAAGCGATGCAGGAACGGCAGGTTACCGTGGGCAACAAGAAGTATCCGTTGCCGCCCCCGTTCTTCGTGTTGGCGACGCAGAACCCGATTGAACAGGAAGGCACCTACAACCTGCCGGAAGCGCAGCTCGACCGGTTCATGTACTTGATCACGGTGGATTACCCGGAAACCGAGCACGAACTGGAAGTCCTCCGCCGCACCACCACCAACTACCGCGGCCAGCCGGAGCAAGTCATGGATGGCCCGACGATTCTCAAGTACCAACAAGTCATCCGCGACGTGCTGGTGCGCGATGATTTGTACGACTACACGCTGCGCCTCGTGCAAGCGACCCGGATCAGCAAGGAGTACGCATTGCCGTACGCGAAAGAATGGGTGGCGTGGGGTGCCGGGCCGCGCGCCTGTCAGTATCTCTTGCTCGGCGCCAAAGCCCGCGCGTTTTTTCAAGGCCGCCCGCACATCACGAGCGCCGACATCCGCGCGGTCGCCAAACCGGTGCTGCGCCACCGCATCATCGTCAACCACGCCGCCATCTCCGAGGGCATCAACTCCGACATGGTCGTGGAACAAATCCTCAAAACCATTCCCGGCCCGCGCGAAACCGTGGCGGCGTAGGAGACCAGCCGGTGCCCGCTGCCCCGCGCACACTCGATGATCTGTTGCCGGCCTCGGCGCGCGAGGCGCTGCAACATCTCGAAATTCACGCGCGCCGGTCGGTGGACGGCCTGCGCCACGGCGTCCACACCAGCCGGCGCATCGGCGTCAGCACCGACTTCGATCATCACAAGAACTACGTCCCCGGCGATCCCCTCAAACACATGGACTGGAAAGCGTCGGCGCGCCACGACCGCTACTACGTCAAACGCTACATCGAAGAAACCGCGCTCGCGGTGCGCATCGTCGTGGATCGCAGCGGCTCGATGTTGCAGGCGACCGAGGGCGCGATAAAATACGTCCAAGCCTGCCGGCTCGCCGCGAGTCTGGCGTATCTCGTCGTCAAAGAGAGCGACGCGGCCGGGCTGGCGTTGTCGTCCGCCGCCCAAACCATCTGGCTACCCGCCGGCTCCAGCAACGCGCATCTCGTTCGTATTCTCGACGCGCTCGTGGTGAACGACGCCGTGGCGGCAGATAATCTGGCGACCAGCCTGCGCACCATCCTCGACCGCGCCGAACGCCGGGGCATCGTCGCCGTGATTTCCGATCTCATGTTCGATCCCCAACCGCTCCAACGCGAGCTGGGCCGGTTGCAAGCGCAGGGACATGAGGTGTTGCTGTTTCAAGTGCGCGACCCGACCGAGGAAGATTTTCCCTTCAATCGCTGGGCGCAGTTTCATTGCCTCGAAAATCCTGCCGTGAAACACCGGCTCGACACCGTTCCGTTGAAACGAATTTATCGCGAACAATACCAGGCGCTGCTCGCCGAGTGGCGCGCGTGGACCAAACGCCAAGGCCAACACTTCGTCACCTTCCGCACCACGGAGCCGGTGGAACGTGTACTGGCCGATTACCTGGCCTACCGGACGCGCATCGCCTGACGTCGCGCCATGAGCTTTCTCCATCCCGCATTTCTCTGGGCGTTGCCGTTCGCGCTCGTGCCGCTGATCATCTACTACCTGATGCGGTTCCGGTCGGTGAAAGTCACGTGGGGCGCCAACTACGTCCTCGAACGCGCCCTCGACCAACTCCGCAAAAAACTCCATCTCGATCAAATCATCCTCCTCGCCCTCCGCACGCTCGCCGCCGCACTGCTGATCCTCGCCTTTGCCCGGCCCTCGTCCACCCAACAAAACACCGTCGTCGCCGGCAGCGGCACGCATCGCGTGCTGTTGGTGGACGGTTCCTACAGTCTGCTCGCGGGCGAATCGGGCCGCACGCGCTGGGATCGGTTGCGGGAAACCATGCGCCCGCTCATCGCCACGTGGCCGCGCGGCGAACCGTGGTCGGTCTGTCTCCTCGCCGACAAACCCATCTGGATCGAAGGCGGCGACCCGGCCCTCGTGTTGGAAAAACTCACCACCTCCGAAACCGCCGTCCCCCTCGCGCGCGGGCTGGCTGCCGTGCAGGAACGCTTCCCCGACGGCAACGTCGAACTCTACCTCTTCGCCGATGACCAAGCGACCGCGTGGGAGGGCGTCACAAACAGTGCCGGTACCTACTGGATCAACCCACCCCTCTCCACAACCGCCAACGCCGGCCTCACCAGCGCGCGGTTCGACGCCGACCAGAATCTCGTCGGTCACCCCACCCGGCTCGCCGTCACCGTGCGCAACTTCAGTGATGAACCCCTGCCGGCTGCCACGGTGGAACTGCTGCTGGATGGCGCGTTCCACGGCCGGGAATCCGTGCCGCTGCTGCCCCGGCAAGAACGCCAAGTGACCTTCACCGTCGTGTTCGACAAACCCGGCGCCCACTCCGCCACCGCCCGGCTCAGCAAAGACGCGCTCGCCTTCGATAACACCCTCGCCGCCGGCATCGAGATTGTGGATCAACTCGCCGTCCTCGTGCTGCGCGACCCCGACCGCGCCGGCAAATTCGATTCCGCCGGAGAATTTCTCCAACTAGCCAGTCGCGCCGCCGCCGGCCTGACCGTCACCATCGCCACCAATCAACCCACCCGCGCCGCGCTCGCCGCCGCCCACATCGTCGTCCTCGACGGCGGTTGCCGGCTCACGCCGGCGCTGGTGAGCGCGCTGCGCGAGTACGTCACCGCCGGCGGCGCGTTGGTGTTGGCGGCGGATGAGCAGGTGCCGGCACCAACGTGGAATTCACTGCTTCGGAACGCCCGGTTGTTGCCGGCCCTGTTGGGCGTGGTGCGACAGGAACCGCTCAACGGCCCGGCCTTCCAATCCCTGGCCCGGTCCGGGTTCGCGCTCAGTCCGCTGCGCGCGTTCGAGGGCGACGAAGACGGCGACGTGACCACCGCCCGGTTTTATGCGTGGCGCGAATTCGGCGCGCTCACCGACGGCGCGACGGTGTTGGCGACCTTTGCCGATGGCCGGCCGTGGGTGGTGCGGCAACGATTTGGTCCCGGCTCGGTGACGCTCGTGGCGTCCGGGTTGAACGGCGCGAGCAACAATCTCATCGTCCGCGAATATTTTCTACCGCTGCTGGTCCGGCTGTTCGCCGATGCCGCCGCCGGCAGTCTGTTCCCCCGGACGGTGGCCACCCGCGAACCGATCCGGCTGCGCGTCGCTGCCGCCGCCGGCGTGCGCAGCGTTGCATTTCAGGCCGAGAACGCCGAGCCGGTCAGTGTGACTCCGCAAAAACGCGGCGATGAATTGTGGGCCGCGCTGGCCGGTGGTTGGGACCGGTCGGGATTGTGTTCGTTTCTTATCGTCCGCGACAACCAACCCCAGCGCGTGTGGATCGGCGTGCAAGGCGCGCGCGTGGATTCCGACCTGACGCCGCTCACCCCGGCCGCGAAAGCGAAACTGGGCGCCATCGAGGTGGCCGACTGGCCGCAATTGGACGAAGCACTCCAAGCCAGCCGGCGGGGCGGCGAATGGCATCATTGGGCCATCCTCGCACTGCTGGGATTGTTGGTCGGCGAGATGTTGATGCAGCGGAGGTTTCTGTGAAGCCCCACGAGACCAGTGAATTTCTGATTCAGTTCGGCGCGCCGTGGTCGGCGTGGTGGTTGGCGGTTTGTCTGCCGGTCGCGCTGTTCGTGGGATGGTGGTTGTACCGGCGCCAGTTCAAAGGGATCGCGCGGTTGCACGTCGTCGGCTTGCTGGCGCTGCGGTTGGGGTTGTTGGCGGCGTTGGTATTCATTCTGTTTCGCCCCAGTCTGATCTCCCGCAAAATCCTGACGTACCCCGGCCGCGTGGTGTTGGCGCTCGATAACTCCGCGAGCATGACGGCGAAAGATACCGGGTACACGGACGAGGAGGCGTTGGTGTTGGCGCGGCGGTTGGGGCTGATGCCGATCGGGCCGGAAGCGGCGTTGCATCAGCAGGCGACCATCGTGGCGGGAATCAATGAGCAGGTGCAGGCGTTCGGGGAATTCTCGCGTGCGGCGGACCGGGGGCGCGACAGTTTCTGGAACGCGGCCAGTCAAGTGCGCGCGCAATTGCACGAGTTGTTCGAGCAACTCCAACCGCCGCTGCCGGAACTGCGCGCGTTGGCGGAAAGCTTCTTCACCGGCCCGCAAGATCCGGGACGCAAGGCGTATGAAGATTTTGCCGACCGCGCCGGGGCCGCCGCGCGGCAACTGCTCGAACAGCAAGCCGCCGCCGACAAACAAGCCATCGCCGCCGGCAACACCGGGTTGCGCGACGCCGCCAACGCAGTCCGCGCGCGCACGCGGTTGGAGTTGTTGGAGGAGAAATTACGGCAGACGCCGGTCTCGATCTCCAACCAGTTCGTGCAGGTGGAACGCTGGACGGGGCCAACGGATTTAGTCGGTCGGCTCACCGGGCTGGTCGAGGCGGACGAGCCGTTTCCGTTGTCGGGGATTGTGCTGTTAAGTGAGGGACGCGATCTCGGCGGTCATTCGGTGGCGGATTTTGCCCGGCAGGCGAATCGCCGGGAAGTGACGATCAACACCGCCGGCATCGGCAGTCCGCGCGAGCCGGTGGACTTGGCGATTTTGCGGGTGAGCGCGCCGCCGTTTGCCGTGAAAGGTCGGCCGGTGCGAGTGAAGGTGCTGCTGAAAACCTCGCTGCCCGCGCCGGCAGAGGTAACGCTCACAGTCTCGCAAGGCTCGACCACCGTCGCGGAACAACGTCTGACGCTCGGCGCGGAGCCGACGCAGCCGGTAACCGTCGAATTCTCCCCCACCGAAATTGGCCTGACCCGGTACACGGTGCGGTTGGAAAGTGTGGCGGGGGAGGTGTTCCCGGTGCAGAACAATGCGGGGGATTTTGTGGTGGATGTGCGCGACCGGAAAATCTGGGTCTTGTTCGCGGATTGGAAACCGCGCTGGGAAACCCGGTTCGCGTTGAACATTCTGCAACGACTCGATTACGTCGAATTGAATTCGGTCATCGGCATCGTGCAGGAAGACGCGCAATTGCCGCGCGGCGCGCAGAAGGGGATGTGGCCGGATTCGGTGGAGGCGTTGCAGGCGTACGATCTCATCGTGCTCGGCGATCTGCCGGTGGGGACGTTGACGGCGGCGGATCGGGAGGCATTGCGGACGGTTGTGGAACGCGACGGGAAAACGATCTGCCATCTCGGCACGCGCCGGGGCGTGGCGGCGGTGGACCGCGCGGCGGCCGGGGAGTTTCATCCGCTCACGCGCCGGTTGGCGGTGCCGGTCGCGGCTTCCACAAACGACACGGTGTTGTTGCAGGAACGCGGCACCGGCGCGGCGTTGATCACGGCGGCGTTCACGGGCGCCGGCAAGACGGCGCGGATTGAAACAGACGAATTGTGGCGGTTGCTGAATCCGACACAACTCGACGCGCACACGGAGTTGTACGTCGGGCTGGTGAGTTGGGCGATGCAAGGCGCGAACGGTGGCGCGGACTTGCGCGCGTACACGACGACCGAGCCGGTGCAGGTGTGGCGCACAAATGCGGTGCCGGCGCGCATCGTGTACACCAACACACCACCGGCGGAGGTGGGCGTAATGTTGGTCGCGGATGATCCGGAGTTGAAATTCCTCGCGCGCGACGACGCGTTCCTGACGCAGCTCGCCACGGCGACCGGCGGCGCGGCGGTGGATTTCTCCGATTTCGAAAGCAGCCTGCGCCAGATCAAACCGAAAGAACGCGTCGAGCGCCTTGAAAAGATTTGGCAGTTGTGGAGTTCGGCGGCCGTCTTGGTGTGGCTGGCGCTCACGCTCACGGTCGAGTGGATCTGGCGGAAATGGGTGGGATTGGTCTGATGCGCGCGCGCCTGACATTTGAACATCTGCCCGAGCCGGTGGCGACGCCGTTGCGGCAATTCTACCGGCGCAAGCGGTTGAAGCAATTGGGTCGGGTGGTGCTGCTCACCGCGCTGATTCATGGCGCGTTGGTGTTGGTGGGGGCGCATGCGGACCGGCTGTTCTTTTTGAGCGAAGCCGCGCGCGTGAAGATGGTTTGGGTCGCGCACGCCGCGACCGCCGCTGCGGCACTGGCCGGGTTGGTGTGGTTCTGGGCGCGACGACCGACGCTGCGGCAGATCGTGTATGAGTTGGAAGGTCGGTTGCCGGCGGATGTCGAGGAGCGGTATGTGACGCTGGAAAATGTGTTGGCGAGCGGTGGTCTCGCCGACCGGCCCGTGGCGCAGCATCTTCTCGCGCGGTTGCAGGAATCGGTGATCGAACACGCGCGGACGCTCACGCCGGGTCGGTTGGTGCGGGACCGGGTATTGCGGCGGTTGGCGCGTGTGTCGGCCGGGGTGGCAGTGGTGGTGGGGTTGCTGTTGGTGCCGAGTGGGTACCAGTTTCCGTTGATGATCGCGCGGTTTTATCAACCGACGAAGCCGTTGCCGAAGCCGAGTTTCTTGCAGGTGGCGGTCAGCCCGGCGGGGGCGGTGGTGGGGCGCGGCGGTGAAGTGGTGGTGCAAGCGCAGATCACCGGCCGGATTCCGTTTGGCTTGCAGTGGCTGCTGCCGTCGGCGGATCAGTGTGTGTTGACCATGAGCGACGGTGAAGTCGTGGCAATGAGCCGGGTGCAGCGGGATCTGTTTTTGTTTTCGCGGAGCGAGTTGGAAACCAATTTCGCGTTCACGGTGCGGTGCGGAGACGCGGAGACGTTGCCGCACACAGTGCGGGTGGTGGCGCAACCGCAAATCATTGAAGCCTCGCTCACGGTGACGCCGCCGGCGTATGTCGCGCAGCCAGCGGTGACCATCACGGAACTGGATCGGCTGGTGGCGTTGTTGCCGGGGTCAACCGTGCGGCTGACGTTTCGCACCGATCAGCCGGTGGTGACGCGGACGATTCAATCCGCGAAACCCATCGAGCCGGCGTGGGACGAATCCACGCGGACCGGCACGTATGATTTCATCGTGAAAGAGAAGCTGGCGTGGGAGGTGACGGTGACGAATGCGGAGGGATTCGCCAATCGCGAGCGGTTGCAGGTGGTGATCACGTTGCGGGAGGACGCGGCGCCGGTGGTGCAACTGGTCAGCCCGACCGGCGAGATCGAGACGGTGCCGGGTGAGTTGGTGCCGGTGACGGCGGAGGTGCGCGATGATTTTGGCGTGAGCGAGGTGCTGTTGCGATATGTGGTGAATCCCGATCCCGCCGCGGAGCACACGCCGCAAGAGTGGCCGGTGTCGCTGCCGGATACGAACGGTTTGACGGCCGTGGTGGAGACGGCGCTCGACCTCGACAAGACCGGCGCGGTGCCGGGCGATGTGGTGGCGCTGCAGTTGCGCGCCCGCGATCGCGCCGGCAATGACGGGTTTTCGGCGGAGGTGTTGGTGCGGGTGGTGCCGTTCACGCGCGACGAGAATGAGCGGATCCGGCTGGCGCATTTGCGGTTTCTCGCGGCGGCATTGGTGCCGGAGAATGCGGAGCGGTTGCCCGCGTTGGCCGGGCCGGCGGGGGTGGCGCTGGATACGCCGCCATCGTTGCTGACGATGTTGGAGCGGGAACATCATTTCACCGATGCGCCGCAGCACAAAGCCGATGTGCGACAATTGTATGGCGTGCTCTTGAAAGGCGCGCCGCCGGCGGCGTTGTCGGACGTGGTGCGCGGGTTGACGGGGTACCGGCAGGCGAAGAATTTGTCGTGGCGGTTGTATGGCATGCGGGCGGAGGCGGACCGGTTTCATGAACAATTGGGCCGGGAGATCGTGAACGACCGGCGGGCGAAGTTGTATCTCGATTCCCTGCAAAACATCGGCAGCGAACTGATCGAGCTGGGACGCGGCACGAAGACGTTGGCGCAGGCGGAAGTCGAGCGGGTGGTGGGCGAGTTGAACACGGCGGCGTTTCAATTGCGCCGGGGCAGCGTGGCGCGGCGACAAGCGAGTTGCGACGAAGTGCGCCGGCTGATCGGGGAATTGCTGGCGCTGAGTCAGCCCGCGTTGCCGGTGTTGGCGCAACAGGAGGCGCAGGCGCGGTCGCAACTCGCGGCGTTGCCGCGCGCAGCGACGGCGGATGAGCGGTTGCGCGGCCGGGAACCGTTCCTGCCGGCGCAGTGGGCGTTGGCGGCGGAGTGGGCCGATGCCGCGTTGGCGCAGGTGGCCGACGATGAACGCGCGTTGCACCGGCAGTTGACGGCAGCCGGCGCGCCGCCGGTCGCGTCGGCTTCAGCGGTGGCCAGCCGGCCGGCGGTGGCGGAAGTCGCGGAATTCTTGGAACGCCTCGGGGGGGAGCCGGTCGCGGTGGAATCATTGCGAGAGTTGGTGGGGCGCGTGGAGCGCCGGGCGGCGGACGCGACGGAGGATTTTGTGTTGGTGAAAGTTCGGGAAGCGGTGGGGCGGTATCGCGCGCGCACGGCGGATTTGGCGGCGGGGGAAACGGCGGTGCAAGAACAGGCGTTGCGCGAGGCGTTGCGGGGAGTGGTGACGACGGTGACGGAGGGCGGCCCGGCATTGGCGGAGGCGCAGGCGAAGTATCCGGTGTTGGAGGAATTTCGGCGGACGCGCCGGGCGGTGGAGACGTTGGCGGCGTTGCGCGCCGGGCAATCGGCGGCGGCGACGGGGTTCTTGACGGAATTTCCGGAGGCCGGGCTGAGTTATCTGGCGTCGCAAGCCGGGTTGGTGGGCGCGGCGGAGCAGGCGTTGCAGGAGGGGGCGGTGGCGCGGGCGGTGGAGTCGGTGCGCCAACTGGCCGGGGCGGTGCGGCGCAGTGGCGCGGGCGATTGGCAGTCGCAGTTGGCCGGGGCGTGCGCGCAGATTGAGCGTGATTTGTTGGCGTTGGATGTCGCAACCACCGAGGCCGGCGCAGCAACTCGGCGGTTGGTGGCGCTGGGCGAGGTGCGGAAACAGTTGCAGGCGTTGGCGCGGGAGTTGACGAGCGCCGGGGCGCGAGCGCGGGTGACTGCGTTGGAATGGCGGGGCGGCCCCGACGGAATTTGGGAGCCGCCGCACCGGGCGGATGCGGAGCGGTCCCGGACACGGTTGCAACAGCAGGTGGAGTTTGCGCAGCAACAGGTGATGGGAGCGATTGCGGAGGGATTGCGCGAGACGCCGGATGCGCGATTGTGGGAGCGCGGTTACGCGTGGGCGCAATGGTGGCAACGGGTGGTTCGGTCGGAGTTGGCCGATGCCGGCGGGGTGCGCGTGGGGTCGGGGAGCGCCGGCAAGGAAGGCGATCCGCGGTTGCGATTTTTGCGCGAGGAGTTGGAGAAGGCGCGGCAGGTGCGCGGTTTGAAACATTACGCGGACCCGACGAAAGAATATCTGGGCGCGGTGGGAGATTTTCTGCGGTATTAGGAGCGACGATGCACAAATCAGGAATCATATTCGTGCTGCTGGCCACGTGTCTCGGGGGGAGAGTGGGTTGGGCGCAGGAGGCGCCGGAGCCGAAGCAGGTGGAGGCGGCGGTGACGGCCGGGGTGCGGTGGTTGGTGAAGAACCAGATCGCAGCCGGGGCGGACGCGGGGAGTTGGGAGGGGACGCAGTATCAGACGACGGTGGCGAGTTTGGCCGGGTTGGCGTTATTGGCGAACGGGCATTTGCCGGGCGAGGGCGAGGCCGGCAAGGCAGTGGATCGGGCGATGCGGTATGTGCAGGCGAGCATGACGCCGGACGGGTTTGTGGGGGCGCGGGGAAATTCGATGTATGTGCACGCGATCTGCACGTTGTTTGGGTTGTCGTATCTCGGCATGTCGCCGGCGGCAGCACAAGAGCAGGAGTTGGCAGCGTGGTGCCGGAAGAGCATTCGGTTGATCATCCAGGCGCAGGGAGTGCGGAAGACGGATGTGGATCAGGGCGGTTGGCGGTACGGTCCGTTGAGCGCGGATAGCGATGTGTCGGTGACCTCGTGGCAGTTGTTGGCGCTGCACGCGGCGCGGCAATGCGGGTTCGAGGTGCCGGAGGAGGTTTTGGCGCGCGGATTGAATTATCTGAACCGCGCCTTCGTCGAGAAAGCGGACGGCGCGGCGGGGTTTGTGTATCGGCCCGGGGTCAGTCAATCGCCGGAACCCGGTGTGACGGGGGCGGCGCTGTTCATCAAGAGTTTGCTGGAGCGGGAAGCGGATGGGAAATTTGTGACGAGTTACGAGTATCTCCGAAAGTTCAGCCCGGCGTGGGGCGGCGAGCAGTACAAGGGGTACTTTTATTTTGTGTCGTTTTATGTGGCGCAAGGCATGTTCCAGTTGGGCGACAAGCCGTGGGCGGAGTATCGGTCGCCGCTCCAGCGGTTATTGGTGGAACATCAACTGAGCGATGGGACGTGGGAGTTTCCGCCGGACAATCGGTTGCAGCAGGATTCGGTTGGGCCGGCGTACGCGACGGCGTTTGCGGTGTTGCTGCTGTCGCTCGATCAACAATACCTGCCGATGTATCAACGACAGATGGGATTATTCCGATGAAAAATCAGATGCGACAGTTTGTGATGGTAGGATTGATGTTCGCCGGCGCGGTCCAAGCCGCCGAGCCGTGGCGGCATGTGACGAAGGCCGGTGGCTTGCCGGGCGAGGAGATTCAGTTCTTGCGGACGGATGCCGCGGGGGCGGTGTGGATCGGGACGTTGACCGGGCTGGGAGTGTTTCGCGATGGCAAATTCACGACCGTCGCTGCCGCCGGCGCGTTTTGGGATTTGTTGCCGATGGGGCCGGATACGTATTGGGCCGGCGGCGGCAACGGGGCGTTACTCTTGGCCGGCGGCAAACAAACGCCGAGTCTGCCGGGCAACATGGTCGCGCCGATCATTCGTTACAACGCCACGACCGTTTGGGCGTTGGCCAAGAACAGGGGCACGGCAAACAACGCGTTGATGGAACACGCCGGGCAGGAATGGAAACCGGTCGCGCGGTTTGAGAAGGAGCGCGTGGTGGATTTGTTGCAGACCCGCAGTGGCGCGGTCTGGGTGGCGGTGGAGGGGAATGGCGTGTTCATGGTTCCGCCTCAAAGCGACCCGGCGACGGCGACGCATCACTTGCCCGGCCTCAACGTCACCGCGTTGCGCGAGGATTCCCAAGGCCGGGTGTGGTGCGGGTTGTGGGGGAAAGGCGTGGCGGTGTGGGAGAAGGATGCGTGGACGCGGCACTTGAGCAAAGAGAAGTCGGTCATCATCGGCATTCGCGAAGCCGCCAACGGCGTGATCTGGGTGGCGACCAATGAGCAGGGGGTGTGGCGGTTCGACGGTAAAACGTGGACGAACGATCTCGCCGACGAAGGTTCGATCAACATGCTGGAGACGACATCCGATGGCCGGGTCTGGATCAGTTCGCAGATGACCGGCGGGTTGCGGTATTGGGATGGAAAGAAGTGGCAGGTGTCGCTCGCCAATCCACTCCCCATCCGTTGTCTGGTGGAAACCAAAGATAAAACGATCTGGGCCGGCGGTGTTTTGGACGGGGTGTACATCCGACCTTGACCGGCGGCACACGCATGAAACCATCACGGACGCTCCTCTCGTTGACCGTGCTGTTGGCCGGTGTGTTGCCAGCCGTCGCAGCCGGGCCGACCGTCACGGATCCCAACCTGGTCGTCACGCCCATTGTCACGGGACTGAACGCGCCGACTACCATGACGTTTCTCGGCACGAATGATTTTCTGTTCGTGGAAAAGAACACGGGCCGCGTCCGCCGCGTCTTGGACGGCGCGCTCCAGCCGGACCCCGTCCTCGACTTGGCGGTCAATAATTGTGCTGAACGCGGTCTCGTCGGGATCGCCGTGCATCCGCAGTTTCCCAGCGAACCGTACGTGTACCTGTTCCACGCGTTGTCCCCGAATGGAACCGACACCGGCTGTGCAAACGATTCACCCGCAAACCGGATTTCACGTTTCGAGTGGGTCAGCAACACCCTCACAAATCCCCTGACCATCTTCGAGTTCCCGAGTTACCCCGGCGTGCTCTATCATCACGGTGGAGTGTTGGCGTTTGGCCCTGACGATAAACTGTACGCCGTGACCGGCGACCAGTCACAGTTCTGCGACCTGCAAAATATTGCGTGCGGCGGTTACGACGACACCTCCGTGATCGTCCGCTTGAACGACGACGGCAGCGTGCCGGCCGACAACCCGTTCTACGACGAAGGCGGTCCGTTGATCCGGTATTACGCCTACGGCATCCGCAATTCGTTTGGGATGGCATTCGATCCTGTGTCCGACACGTTATGGAACACCGAAAACGGCCCCGACGTGTACGATGAAGTCAACCGCGTCCGCCCCGGCTTCAACAGCGGTTGGCGGGAACTGATGGGGCCGGACTCCCGCAGCGCCGGCAGTTCCAACAGTCTCGTCGTCCTCCCCGGCTCGCATTATGCCGACCCGGCGTTCTCGTGGCGCGACACCGTCGCCCCCACCGGCCTCGCCTTTCTAAACTCCACCGCGCTCGGTGCGGCGTACCTGAACCAGCTCTTCGTGGGCGAATTCAACACCGGCAATCTCTACCGCTTCGAGTTGAACGGCCCACGCGACGCGTTGCTTCTCAGCGGCAGCTTGGCCGACCGCGTCGCTGATGGCAGCAGCGAACTCGCACCCGTCGTGTTCGGCACCGGCTTCGGCGGCATCTCGGATGTGAAGGTCGGCCCGGACGGCAAACTGTACGTGGTGGCCATCCGCAACTCGGCCATCTACGTCATTGACCGCGTGGGGCGCGACCTCGCCGTCGTCAGCCTGAAAGCGCCCAAGAAGATTTCGCTCACGTCGAAACGTCCGGCGCGCACCAAACCCGTCAAGATCGTCATCCAGAACCGCGGCCCTGAAACCGTCACCATCGTGGATGCCGGTATGTTGGAAAATGTGCTGCAACTGACCATCGAATCCCTCGGCGGCTCGTGTCCCCTACCGGCCGCCGCACTGGTGCTGCCGAAGAAGGGATTTCCGATCACGCTCAAGCCGAAGAAAAAATTGAATATCGCCGTGCAGGTGACGTTCGATTGCGCCAACGACAACCTGACTGGCGCCGGCCGCGAAGATTTTCGTTACACGGCGAGTGTGGATTACAGCGCGCTCGGCACCGGCGCGGACGAAGTCCCGGCCAACGACGACTGCCCCCGCGCTCCCAGCGGACGCGACAAAGGTTGCGGCGGCAAAGGCGGCGCCGACGTGCTCACGGATGTTGCGGTGAGAAGCAACTAGCGCCCACGCGAGGCCGGTGTTTGCTCCCGCTCGCGGGGGACGCTCGCACCACCGTTCGGAGGCTACGCCGGCCGGCTGGTCACTTGGCGGCGGAGACGGGTCACGTCTTTCACCTTCACGGTACCGGGCGTGGGGGTCATCACGTTCGCGGCGCCACAGGCGATGCCGAGGCGGATGGCTTCCGTCATGGGTTCTGACTGGAGCAATGCAAACGCGATGCCGGCGGTGACGGCGTCGCCGCTGCCGATGGGGTTGCAGACCGTTACGCGCGGCGAAGCGAAATGGATTGCGCGGTTGGCGGCCACGAGCCACGCGCCGTGTTCACCGTGGGTGACGAGGACGTGTTGCGCGCCGCGGGCCACCAAGTCCCGCGCGCCGGCGATGATCGCGTTGGGCCGGGGGAGTTTGGTCGCGAGTGTGTTTTCGAGTTCGTGCACGTTCAGCTTGGCGAGCAAAGGCCGGTGCGCCAACGCGGCCAGCAGCGGGGCTTTCTGGGAATCAATCAGCACCGGCACGGCGAACTTCTGGGCGGCGCGCATGAGTTGGGCATACAACTTCGCCGGCGCGCCCGGCATCAGGGCACCGGTCAATGTGAGCAGGCTGGTGCGTTTCAGTCGCGCCGCGAATTTGCGATGGAACGCCCGCCATTCCGCCGGCGTGGGCAGCGACGCTTCTTCGACGAGTTCGGTGATGCGGCCGGTGTCGCGTTCGATCAACGTTACGCAGACACGCGTCCGGGCGGCGGTGGTGACGAAGTCGGTGCGGATGCCCAGCGCCCGGACGAAGCCGGCGTACTGGGCGCCGGTCGCGCCGCCGATGAAGCCGGTGAGGACCGGGTCGTGGCCGAGCGTTTTCAGGACATGCGCGACATTCGTGCCTTTGCCGGCGGAGGAATGGGTGACGGTGAATGAGCGGTTGACGCCGCCCATTTCCAGCGCGGCGAACTCACGGACTTCCTGCACAGCCGGGGTGAGACCGACGCATAACACCGGGCGGGCGGCAGCGGTTTTCATCGGGGACCTAGCGGACGGGCACGCAGGAATCAAGGAGTTCGGCGACGGTGGTTTGGGCGAGGCACATGCGGGTGTCGGCGCCGGCGTAGTACACGTTCAGTTTGCCGTCGGGCATTTCGACGGCGCCACAGGTGAAGACGACGTTGGGAACCTGGCCGACGCATTCATAGACTTCCTCGGGTTGGAGGATGAATTTGGGGGAGGAGGCGATGACTTTGCTCGGGTTTTCCAGGTCGAGCAGCAGCAGGACGAGGTAGTAGTTTTCGGACGACGCCGTTTTGGCGGTGGCGTGGTAAATTTCCAGCCAGCCGGCCTTGGTTTTGATGGGGATGGCGCCGGGGCCGCATTTGCGCCAGTTCCAGACGGTGGTGGGGACATTCAGCGGCGCGGAGTCGCCCCAGTAACGGAGGTCGGGCGAGTAGGTGATCCAGATGCGGCCGCCTTCGTCCATGGGGCGTTCGAGGCGGGCGTAGAGGCCGTTGATTTTTTCGGGGAAGAGGACGGCGTTGCGGTTGAAGGGGACGGAGAGAGATGGAAGCGGCTCGAATTTCACGAAGTCGCGCGTGTGCGCCATTCCGATCATGCAACCGAGGCCGGTAATCCAGACCGCGTGACAGACGTAGTACCGGCCATCGAGGGGCGTGATGCGCATGTCGAACCGGTAGGTGCCCATTTCTTTTTCGAGAGGGCGCAGCGGATATTCGATGGGCTGCGGGTTGATCTGGAAATGGACGCCGTCGTCGCTGGTGGCGGTGTGGAAATTGACTTGGCGCGCGTAATCCTCCACGCGGAGCAGGAGGAGCGTCTGGCCGTTGAAGCGGATGGCGCCGGCATTGAAGACGGCCGAACATTCGACCGGCATCTGCGCGGGGGTGATGATGGGGTTGGCGGGGTGGCGGATGAGCGGGGAAGATTTCGGTGAGGGCATGCGGGTCTCCATTGGGGGTGAGTTTTGGAAGCGGATGCTACCAGCGCCGGCCCGGGTTCGCAATCGCCTTTCCGACACCAAGACACAG
>Ga0105044_10003403_pt1 | contig 21861 bp, 23 predicted proteins | sample MAT01_FD_78092 | JGI IMG/M metagenome (GOLD analysis project Ga0105044, IMG submission 78092) | Freshwater microbial communities from Lake Fryxell liftoff mats and glacier meltwater in Antarctica - MAT-01 | ecosystem: Environmental > Aquatic > Freshwater > Ice > Liftoff microbial mat | place...
ACCGGAAGAAGCTGGCGCAAGCGGATGTCGATCCCCGGCGCGCGGTCGTTCAGCACGGTGAGAAGCTGTGGCAACAACACAGCCGAAACCCCATCCGGCGCACCGATGACAAAACTGCGCACGGATGTCGCGGGGTCGAACGGCTCGGCGGTCGCAATAACGCTCCTGACGCGCGCCAGCACGTCGGCGACGGGTGCGGCCAGGTCCGCCGCGCGCTCCGTCGGCACGACGCCTTTGGGCGTCCTGAGGAATAGAGGATCGTTCAACAGCCGGCGCAGGCGTCCCAGTCCGTGGCTGACAGCCGACGGAGAAAGTTTCAGGCGTTCCGCCGCCCGGCCGACATGCCGCTCTTGCAGCACAACTTCGAACAGCATGAGGAGGTTAAGGTCGGTGCGTGAAAGGTCAATTTGGTTCAGCATATAACTGAAAACGTATCACTGTATGCAGATCAGATGAAGTGCGATCTCATGATGACGCCATGGGGGCGTCAGGAGAAAAGAAGTGTTTCACTCTGCAAAAGTCGGCCACGGCGACGGCCGGTGTAAATGGGCGCGCGGTGCGATATCCTGCCGGCGGGTCGGGATCGCGCTGGGTGTGCTGCTGCCGCTCGCCATGCCGATGAAAGCCGATAGCGCCGGTGCGCCGGATTGCGCCGATCCGGCTTGTTGGATCGTCATGCGTGCCGAGGACGCCAACGCCGCCTTCATGCGCGGCGACATGGAATTATGGTACGCGCTGGCGGGACCTATCAGCGGCGACTTCACGCTTATGCAGCCGTTCGGCGGCGCGGCGTCGCACGGCTTCGACGGCAGCCCGGCGCATCTGGAGCGCATGTCGCGCTACTTTCAGAGTGGCGTGGCGACGCAAGAGCTTGAGCGCGTCTATGCCTCGGAGGAGATGATCGTTCTGGTGCTGGTCGAGCGTCAGACCGGCGAAGTTGGGGGGCTTCCGAAGCAGGACTGGTCATTGCGCGTCACACAAGTTTATCAGCGCCGCGACAATGTTTGGTACCTCGTTCATCGCCACGCGGATCCGCTGACGCGCAATCTCGACCTGAGGCGGGCCGCAGCGCTGGCTCGTGGCGCCGATCTCGACAACGTCGAAACACGCTGAAGGCGGAGGAGGATTAGACAATGGACCTTTCACACGCGGCGATGCTGCTTTGGGCTGCGCTGGTTTTCTGGGTGCTCGGCCAGATCTGGCTGGTCCAGACGGTCATCTACCCGCTCTTCGCGAAGGTCGGGGCCGCAGAGTATGTCCGCTATCACAGCTTCTACACGCGGCGCATCCCGCTCGTCGTCATCGTGCAAGGCTTCGCCACTTTTCTGCTGCCCATCCCGCTGGCCATCGGAGGCCCGCCGGTGCCCGCATGGATGAGCGCTGGGAACATCGGGGCCGGCATTGTCGGACTGCTCGTGACCGTGTTGCTCGAGATTCCGCGCCATAATCTGCTTGAGGGACGCGGCAAGGATGATCAAACGATCGCCGAACTGATCCGGTACAACTGGCCGCGTACCGCCTCGATTACGGCGCAGGCCTTTATCACCGCTCTGATGGTGCGGCACGTGTTCGCGGGGAGTGAGCCGCTGCCGGGTTGGCGACAGCTCGACGTTTCGTCCAAGAGGTCTTCCAGCTCCTGATCGTCGATATTCGGCGTGGCGGTGGGCAGGATGGACTTGTCGCGATCGGCGGCGATGGCGGGTTTGGTATTTCACCGACATGGGCGGATTGGACAATCTGCTGATCTGCGATGAGCTGAGCTCGACGATTTATGGGCTCGGGTTTGTCGGTCTGCTGTTCGTGGTCGGTTTCGCCTTCCAGGTCCGCCGCGCCTTCAAACGGCCGCGCTCTGGCGACGGCGGCGACCCGTCGCGACCTGCCGCGTCACTCTGCGAGGCGGGCCTAGACGACGGCAACCCGGATGCCGACTCGATGATCGCGCGGTATCTGGCCAAGCGCTCCGAGTCCGGCCCGGAGCCGGCAGTGTCCCGGCCAACTGCAAGTTTCGGGCGCCGCGTTCGCACGTAACTTCAGCTCGACGTATCGTCGACCAGGTCTGCGAGTTCGGCCTGGGGGATGTCCGGCGGGGCGATAGGAAGAAGGCTGTCGTCGGGGCTGGCTGCAATGGCGGGTTTGGTTTCGTCGAGATTGCGGCGGAGAAGGTCGCGGCCTGCGAAGCTGCCGCCTGTGATCTGGAGTTCGAGGCGCTCGGCATCTCGGCGCAAAACGTCTGCGGTGACGCCGGCCGCCTCTTCGCGATCGACGCCGAGATGGACGAGTATCCCCTCCCCAAATTCCAGCGCTGAATGAAATGTCTCGCGCATCTGGCCCGTCACGCCGGCCTGGATGAGTTTGAGGGCGTGAGAACGGTCGAAGGCGCGAGCAAAGATGTCGGCGAGAGGGAAGGCTGCCTTGACGATTTCGACGATGCGCGACGTGGTCGTTGCATCGTCTGTACAGACGGCGATGATCCGCGCCGTCTGCGCCCCGGCGGCGCGGAGGATGTCGATCCGTGTCCCGTCGCCATAATAGACCTTGAAGCCGAAATCGTAGGCGGTGCGGATGAGCTCAGTATCGCTGTCTATGACAGAGAGCTCAAAACCGCGCGCCAAAAGCGGCTGGCTGACGATCTGGCCAAATCGCCCATAGCCGATGATGAGGACCGAGCCGGAGAGGCCGTCAGCCTTGTCGACACCCTCCATGGACTGCGTGGCCTTGGCGGGCAGGGCGAACCGAAGCGCGAAGACAAGCAGCGGTGTAAGCGCCATCGACAGAACCACCGTCGCTGTGAAGACTGCGTTTTGCTGGCCTGAGACGATCCCGGTCAGAGCCGCTGCGCCATAGAGGACAAAGGCGAACTCGCCGCTCTGGGCGAACAGGGCTGCGCGGGTGAGCGCCTCGCGATGCGCCGTGCGCAGGAGGCGGCCGACCGTGTAGATCACCGTTGCATTCACCGCCATATACGCGCCGACGGCCGCGAGGATGGTGGGCCATTCGCGGACGAGTACGCTCAGATCGAGCGACATGCCGACGCTGAGGAAAAAGAGGCCGAGCAGGATCCCGCGAAAGGGCTCGACGTCGGCTTCAAGCTGATGCCGGAAAGTCGATTCCGAGAGCAGCACGCCGGCGAGAAACGCCCCCATGGCCATCGACAGGCCGCCGATGTCCATGATCAGGGCGGCCCCGAGAACAACGAGGAGCGCTGCGGCCGTCATCACCTCGCGCGCCCGCGCCGCGGCCAGCAGGCGGAACATCGGATTGAGCAGGAAGTACCCGACACCGGCGACGCCGGCGACGCAGGCGACCGCGATGCCGAGCGCTGCCCAGGGGTCACCCTCGCCGCCGCCCGGCGCGAGTAATGCGACAATGGCGAGCAGGGGCACGATCGCCAGATCTTCGAGCAGCAGAATAGAGACGTTGCGCTGGCCAGCGGGTGTCGAGGTTTCGCCGCGCTCCTCCATCATCTGCATGATGACGGCGGTCGACGACATGACGAAGCCCGCAGCCGCGATGAATGCAATCCTGGGATCGAGCCCCATGATAACGCCAAGCCCGGTCAGGACCGCACAACAGCTCGCTACTTGGATCAGGCCGAGGCCGAATATGTCGCGCCGGAGGCCCCACAGGCGCGATGGCTGCATTTCCAGCCCGATGATGAAGAGAAACATGACGACGCCAAGTTCGCCGATATGGAGAATTTGCGCCGGTTCGCGGAAGAGGCCGATGGCCCAAGGTCCGATGACAACGCCGGCCACCAGATAGCCGAGCACGGAGCCGAGCCCCAGCCGCTTGAAAATCGGCACGGCGACGACCCCGGCGCCCAGAAGCGCCACAACCTGAATGAGATCGCTGCCCGTTTCGCTCGCCATTTGCTCCTCCTGGCTCTGCCGGCCCAACTTAGCGATATCGGTCGCGAGGGCCACACGGTTCAAGGGGGCAGTGTCATATGTTTCGCCTTGGCGGGGCACCAAGTCTGCGCTCTAACATCGCTCCCGTCGGAATTGCGGGGCTGTATGCTGAAACTGATCGAGCTGACCAAGGCGTTCGGGACGCGGCGCGCCCTAGATTCGGTGTCGCTGGAGGTCGCGGACGGCGAGTTTGTCGGGATTATCGGGCGCTCGGGCGCCGGCAAGTCGACCCTGCTCCGCTCGATCAACCGCCTGCATGAGCCGACATCGGGAAAGATCCTCTTTAACGAGATCGACGTGACGGCCCTGAAGGGCAAGGCGCTGCGTCAGTGGCGAGCCGATTGCGCCATGATCTTTCAACAGTTCAATTTGTCGGGCCGGATGGACGTGCTGACCAATGTGCTGATCGGGCGGTTGCAGAAGCATGCGACGCTGCCAAGCCTGTTCAAGTTCTTCTCCACGGAGGAGCGCGCAGCCGCCATCGCGACTCTGGCGCGGCTGGACCTTGCCGATGCGGCGCTCCAGCGGGCCGAGACATTGTCCGGCGGGCAGCAGCAGCGCGTGGCGATCGCCCGGGCGCTGATGCAGGAGCCCAAGCTCATCCTCGCGGATGAACCTGTCGCTTCGCTCGATCCGAAGAACTCCGAGGCGGTGATGGATGCGCTCGCTGACGCCAACAAGCGCAGCGGCATCACTGTGATGTGCAATCTCCACGACCTCGATATTGCCGAGCAGCATTGCAGCCGCATCATCGGCATGGAGCAGGGCAAGATCGTGTTCGACGGCCCACCTGCGGCGCTCGACCGCGAGATGAAGCTGCGCATCTACGGGCAGGACCTGCGCGCGGCATGAGCCTGCCTCTCATCACGCGGCGGGGCTTTGGCGGGCTGGTGGCGGGCGGCGCGGCCATGGCGCTGACCGGCTGCTCGGAAAGTCGGTTCGATGCCAGTGGCTATCCCAAATGGCTGGTGGCCGGGTTTTCGGTGTTGGAGACCAACCCAGCGCGCATCGGTGCGCTGACCGACTACGAGACTTTCATCAGCAAGGATGTCGGCATCCCGATGCGCTCGTTCCGGGCGGCCGGGTATTCCGGCGTCTCGCTGGCCATGATGAACGACCAGATCGATTTCGGAATCATGGGCCCGGCGAACTACGCGACCATCAAGAAGGAAATGGGCGACGGCGTCGATGCGCCTTTGACCATGATGGAGAGCGACGGGAAGACGAGCTACATCTCGGTGATCTTCGTTAAGGCTTCGTCGAGCGTGAAGTCACTCGGTGACTTGAAGGGGCGCACCATCGCCTTCGCTGATGTCAACTCGGCATCCGGCTATCTGGTGCCGCGCTACTACATGCGCAAGGAAGGCAAGGATCCGGAAGAATTCTTCAGTCGTTACATCTTCGCGGGCGGACATGAGCAGGCTGTCTCGTCTGTCCTCAACGGCACAACGGAGGCCGGTGTGACGTGGGCCTCGGGCGTCGGCGACATCAAGGAAGGCTATACCCGCGGCATCCTCCACCGGATGGTCCAGGCGGGAACGCTCAACATGGACGATATCCGTATCGTCTGGACCAGCGGGCCGATCCCCAACGGGCCGTTCGTGATGCGGCAGAGCCTTCCCGCCGATCTGCGGAAGAAGATCATCGACGCCCATATCAAGCTGCGCGAGGCGGACAAGGCGGCCTTCGAGGCGCTGACAGGCGGGCAGGGGCAGGGCTTCGTGCCAGCCCCGCCCGGGTTTTATGACGTGATTTTCGAGATCAAGCGCGAAGAAGAAGCGGCGAGGCGCGCCAAGGCATGAGCGTGCTGGACGATCTGGTGACCGCGGCGGGGCCGGAAAAGGCGCGAGTCGCCATTTCGGCATTCGATCTGGAGCACGCCGCCTATAAGCGGCGATGGCGGATGTTCTTCGTGATTGGGACCGGCCTGTTTGCACTGTGCTTCATCGGCGCGGTGTTCATCGCCGATTTTAGCCTGGCGCGGCTCTTCAGCGGCTTCCCGCAGATGCTATCATTCCTTGATCGTTCATTGCCCGATCTTGCGTTGAGCAAGCTGGCCGACAGCACGACGACCGAAGGCTCGCTCGCATATTGGTTTTATGCATGGCCGAAATGGCTGGGGCTGTTGTGGGAATCCACCGAGATGGCGATCCTCGCGACGGCGCTCGGCGGCGGGGCGGCGTTTCTGCTATCGTTCGTCGCGGCGCGCAATATCGGCCCGAATCGTTGGGTCTCAGCTTTTGTACGGCGGATGCTCGAGTTCTTCCGGACGCTGCCCGATCTGATCGTGGCGCTGGTTCTGGTGCAGGCGTTCGGGCCGGGCGCGGCGGCGGGCGTGCTGGCCATTGCCCTGCATACGACGGGTGCGCTCGGCAAGCTGATGAGTGAAGTGCACGAGAATATCGACATGAAGCCGCTTGAGGGCGTGCGCGCCTCAGGCGGAAACTGGTTCCATACGATCAGATTCGGCGCGATGCCGCAGATACTGCCGAACTTCTTTTCGTATGCGTTGCTGCGCCTGGAGATCAACATCGCGGCGGCGGCAGCGATCGGCTATGTCGGCGCGGGCGGCATCGGGCAGGAGCTGGTGATCGCGATCGAGAATCTGCGCTTTGACGATGCGCTGGCGATCATCACGATGGTAATCGTGCTGATCTTCGCCATCGACCTGACGTCGGAGCGGATTCGCCACCGCTTCATCGGGGCGCGGACATGAAGAGCAGCCTCACGGTTACATCTGAAGAAATCCAGGCGGCGCGCGACGCCTATGGCGACGTGATTGCGCCGAGTCTGCTGCGCCGCTCCACGCCGTGGCTCCTGACGGCGCTGGTGTTTGGCTATCTTGTCTGGCTCTGGATCAAGTTCGGGCTCACGTTAAAGCTTTTCGCCAGGGGCGCGAGCAAGCTCGGCGAGTTCGTCGTCGAGATGCTGCCGCCCGATCCGGGACCCTACGCGGGCGAGTTCCTGTCGGCGACAGGCGAGACACTGGGAATGGCCTTTCTGGGAACGCTATTCGCGGCGATCATCGCCTATCCGCTGGCCTATCTTGGCGCGTCGAACGTGGTCCGAAATGGGCCGACGCATTTCGTCATCCGGCGCATCCTCGATATCTTCCGCGGTATCCCCGCGCTGATCTGGGCATTGGTGTTCGTGGCAGGCTTTGGACTTGGCCCGATGGCCGGCGTGCTCGCTCTGATGATGTCGGACTTTGCGCCGCTGGCGAAGCTGGGCGCCGAGGCCATCGAGAACGCCGACCGCAAGCCGGTGGAGGGCGTCACCTCGACGGGCGCGTCGAAGCTGCAGATTTTACGCTTTGGCATGGTGCCGCAAATCCTGCCGGTACAGCTGAGCCAAGCGCTCTATTTCTTTGAATCCAATGTACGGTCTGCTGCGGTGCTAGGCATCGTGGGCGCCGGTGGCATCGGCTATTACCTTTCCGATCTCAGCCGCAATAATCATTGGGACATGGTAGCGTTTATCCTCATCCTGTTCATGGTGCTGGTCTATGCGATCGACTTCGTCTCCAAGCGGCTGCGGGGGCTGATTACCGGAGAGCGCGTTTGATCCGCTTGGATCAGGCGGAAGGGATCGACCGGCTGGGCGCTCTGATCGCCGATTGCGACCGGGCGGCGGTCTTCACCGGGGCTGGTATTTCGACCGAAAGCGGCATCCCCGATTTCCGCTCACCAAGCGGCTTCTGGACGCGGATGAAGCCGATCCTATTTCAGGATTTCGTGGGCTCGCGCGACATCCGGCAGGAGGCGTGGAAGCGGCGCTTCGAGGGCGAGGAAACCATTGCCAAATCGCAGCCCAATGCCGGTCATCGCGCGGTAGCGCGGCTGGTGGAGCAAGGCATCGTCACCGATGTCATTACCCAGAATGTCGACGGGCTGCATCAGCGCGCCGGGGTGCCGGAGGACAAGCTGATCGAGCTTCACGGGACGGTACGGTTCTGCAAATGCCTGACCTGCGGCGCGCGCTACGAGAACGACGAGGTGCGGCAGATGTGGGTGGATAGCGGCGGGGACGCGCCGGACTGTCTGCTTTGCGGCGGGATCATCAAAGCGGCGACGATCTCGTTCGGGCAGCCCATGCCTGAGCTGGAGATGGAGCGGGCCAGTCTTGCGGCGCTCTCATGCGATCTGATGCTGGCTATCGGCTCGTCGCTGGTGGTGTTTCCGGCGGCGGGCATTCCCATCAGCGCCAAACGCAACGGAGCGCATCTGGTGATCCTCAATCGCGAGGAGACCGATCTCGATCACATGGCCGATCTCGTTATCAATGCCGAGATCGGGCCATTGCTGAGCGCCGTGGCGAGGGTTAACTGATATCGGGCACCTTGCCGTCCGGCATACAGATTATGGTGGGGTTGAAGGCCCTCTGGTTCGAGATCAGGGAGGGGCTCTCGCAGTTCGCGGCGTTCCAGGCAGACTAAAGCGGCCGCTCGCCTGCTTCCCTTAGGTCTCCATTCCTTCCATAGTCTTCGCAAGATCGCGGGGAGCGAAGCGTCAATGGGCGAAGCCCTGACAGACTGGATCGGCCGCGAGGCCGTGGCGGAGGATGTGGTGTCGCCGGTCCCCGCGCGGGCGCTTGCCGCGACCTTGGGTCATGGTGCCGATCTGCTCTTCGCGGTGGGTGATGCCCTGCCACCGTTGTGGACCTGGCTTTATTTTCTGCCGCTCGCACCGGCCGCCGAGGTGGGCAGCGATGGGCATCCCAAGCGCGGCGGCTTCCTGCCGCCGATCACGCTGCCGCGCCGGATGTGGGCGGGTAGCCGCTGCGCTTTTGATGCACCGGTCCGCATCGGCGACCGGCTGACGCGAACCTCCAGAATTCTCAACGTTGTCGAGAAATCGGGCAAGTCCGGCGCGATGGTCTTCGTCACGGTCGGGCACGAGGTTCATTCGGGCGGTGCGCTCGTCTTCGCCGAGGAGCAGGACATCGTCTACATGCCGATCCCGGATGTCTTTGCGCCGCCTGCGCCGGCGCAGATGCCCGGCGCCGATTGGAGCGAGCCGATGCCGGTCGATCCGGTGCTGCTGTTTCGGTTTTCGGCGCTGACCTTCAACGGGCACCGCATCCATTACGACCGCACCTACGCCATGGAGGCTGAGAAATATCCGGGGCTCGTGGTCCACGGGCCGCTTCAGGCTGTCGCGCTGATGGCGGCGGCGCAGCGCCACGCACCGGGCAAGACGCCTGAACGCTATGAGTTTCGTGGCATGCGGCCACTCTTCGATTTTGACAGCGTCAGCCTCAACGGCGTCGCGCGCAACGACGGCGGCGTCGACCTTTTCAGTACGAATGGCGACGGCGCGGTTGGCATGAAGGCAATCGTGCAGTGGCGCGCGGAAAATTAGGAAGCGGGGTTAGCCGGTGGTCAAGATTCTCGAAGGACTGAGGATCGTGGAAGGGGCGGCCTTTGTCGCCGCACCGCTGGCCGGCATGACGCTGGCGCAAATGGGCGCCGATGTGATCCGGTTCGACCGCATCCGGGGCGGCCTCGACCATCATCGCTGGCCGGTGACCGCCAATGGCCGCAGCCTGTTCTGGGCGGGGCTGAACAAGGGCAAGCGCAGCCTGGCCGTCGATATGTCGACGCCGCGCGGGCAGGAGATCGTCACGCGCCTGATCTGCGCGCCGGGGCCGGAGAAAGGGATATTCCTCACCAACCTGCGGGTGCGCGGCTGGATGGACTATGACGCGCTGAAGAAACATCGGCCTGACCTCATCATGATGTCGATTACCGGCGACCGGCGAGGCGGGCCGCAGGTGGACTACACGGTCAACCCAGCTGTGGGATTTCCCATAGCGACCGGGCCGGAGGGGTCGGTGGACCCGATCGGACATGTGTTGCCCGCGTGGGACTGCATGACTGGCCAGCAGGCGGCGCTGGGTATCCTTGCGGCGGAGCGCCATCGCCGCATGACGGGCGAGGGGCAATTGGTCGAACTGGCGCTGAAAGACATGGCGCTCTCCATGATGGGCAATCTCGGGATTATCGGCGAGGTGACGGTCAACGGAGTCGACCGGCCCAAGACGGGCAATTCGCTCTACGGTGCCTATGCGCAGGATTTCCTCTGCCGGGATGGCGAGCGGGTGATCGTCGTGGGGCTGACCGTGCGCCAGTGGGACAATCTGAAAACCGTGACCGGCACCAAGGCCGCGTTTGACGATCTGGCTGCAGCGCTTGGCGTCGATCTTGGCAAGGAGGGCGAACGCTTCAAGGCGCGGGACCAGATCACAGCCATCCTGAAGGCGTTTTTCGATACGCACGGCGTTCAGGATTTTGCCAAATCGTTCAACGATACCGGTGTGACCTGGAGCCTATATCGCAGCTTCAAGGAGGTCGTGGAGCAGGACCCCGATTGCTCGACCGAAAACCCGATCTTCTCGCTGCTGGAGCATCCGGGAATCGGAACCTATCTGACGCCCGGAAACCCGATCTCGTTTGCCGGGGTGGAGCGGATCGCGCCGGTCCGGGCGCCCAGTCTTGGGGAGAACACCGACGAGATCCTCGCCGAAATCGGTTACGACGACGGCGAAATCGGTAAGCTTCACGACGCGGGGGTCATTGCCGGGCCGATCTGCGTCGTTTGACATTCCGACGGTCAATCAACCTAGAACAAATGGCTGAAAAACTGGCCCCGGCCGACCCGGAGCCCTATATACTGTGCCAGGCTCCGCCGTCTCTTTCGCGAGTCGGGTAGACGCCCTATCTACGTGGGTAGCTGCGCGGGGAATGACCCCGCCTAAATTGGAGATGCGCGTGAGCTGGATGCTGGACGAAGGCGAGAAGAAAGACGAGAAGCCCGCAGACGCCCCGGCGTTTCAGGCGGTGGCGCAGGCGCTCTACAAGTCGCGCACGGTCCTGATTTTCGGCGAAATCAACGACAAGCTGGCCGAGCGCGTGTGCGCCCAGATGCTGGCCTTCTCGGGCGATGGCGACGGCGACATCAGGGTCATCATCAACTCGCCCGGCGGCCACGTCGAGAGCGGCGATACGATCCACGACCTGATGCAGTTCGTTACGCCCCGGGTGTTGATGATCGGCACCGGCTGGGTCGCCAGCGCCGGCGCGCACATCTTCCTCGGTGCGAAGAAAGAAAACCGCTTCTGCCTGCCGAACACCCGCTTCATGCTGCATCAGCCGCTGGGCGGCGTGCGCGGGCAGGCGTCGGATATCCAGATTGAAGCAGAAGAGATCATCAAGATGCGCCAACGCATCAACCGTATCATCGCCCGCGAGACCGGTCAGACCTACGACAAGGTCGATATCGACACCGAGCGCAACTACTGGATGGGCCCGGAAGAAGCTATGGCTTACGGCATTGTCGGCAAGATCATCGGCAATCTGGCGGAGCTTGGCTAAGGGATGACTGCCCCGTGGTGGAAGGGGGCGGTTGTCTATCAGATCTACCCGCGCAGTTTCTGCGACGGGGACGGCGACGGTGTCGGCGATCTGCATGGCCTGACCTCGAAGCTCGACTATGTGAGCGCGCTTGGGCCTGACGCGGTGTGGCTGTCGCCCATCCATCCCAGCCCGAACAAGGATTTCGGTTACGACGTCAGCGAGTTCAACGACGTCGCGGCCGGGATGGGCGGCATGGCGGCGTTCGATACGCTGCTGGCCGAGATGCGCAAGCGCGGAATCAAGCTAATCCTCGATGAGGTTCTGGCGCACACTTCCGAGCGCCATCAGTGGTTTGCCGACAGCCTGAAGGGTGAGGAGGGTCACAAGACGGAGTGGTATGTCTGGGCAGATCCCAAAGAGGATGGCGGGCCGCCAAATAACTGGCTCAGCATCTTTGGCGGACCGGCGTGGTCGTATCATCCGGCGCGGCGGAAATACTATTTCCACAAGTTTCTGAAATCGCAGCCCAAGCTGAACTGGCGCGATCCAGCGGCCAAGGCGGCGGCGCTGGATGTGCTGCGCTTCTGGTTGAAGAGGGGCGTCGACGGCTTCCGCCTCGACGTCGCCAACTCGTTCCTTCACGATGACAAGTTGCGCGACAATCCGCCGATCCCGCCGAACCTGCGCGGCGCATCGCATTGGGGCCATGCACCCTTCATGCAGAAGCACATCTACGATTCGAATCTTCCCGATAACCGTAAGCTGCTGGATGAAGTGCGGGCCGTCGTCGAAAACTTTGAAGATCGGTTCGTGTTCGGTGAGTTTTCGGAAGAGCCGGGCCTGATAGGTGAATTCGTGGGCCAGACGCATGGGCTGCATTCCGGCTACACCTTTACCTTTCTCGATGACCGTACCTATAGCCCGGCGATCTTCGCGGCGTATTACCGCTTCCTGAAAGACCGCCCGCATGTGTGGCCGTGCGTGACATTCTCCAATCACGACGTCGCGCGCGCCGTGTCGCGATTCGGTGGCGGCAAGCGTGACGACGCGCTGGCGAAATCGGCGATGACGCTTCTGATGTCATTGAAGGGCACTGTGCTGATGTATCAAGGCGAGGAGCTCGGCCTCGGCAACGGTTCGATCAAGCAGGACGAAGTGCGCGATCCGGTGGGTGATCTCTACTATCCCTCCAGCAAGGGCCGCGATCCGGCGCGAACGCCGATGCCGTGGCTCGTCGATGCGCCGAACGCCGGGTTCTCGGAAGCGAAACCCTGGCTGCCGGTCGATCCGTTGCATGCTGAGCATGCAGCCGACGCGCAGAAGCAGGACGGCAATTCGGTCTTCAATTTTACGCGCACGTTGATTGCCGCGCGGCGCGAAATCCCGGCGCTTGTCAGGGGCGATATCGAGATCATCGAGGCGAACGAGCAGGTGCTGGCGTTCCACCGCATTCTGCCCGAGCAGACAGTGCTGTGCGTCTTTAACCTCTCACGCGAGCCAGCGACGTACACGCTGCCGCGCATGTCGTCGATTTCGCCATTCGAATTCGGGCCGGGCGGCTGGGGTTTTGGCGGGCCAGGGCTAACGCTGAAGCCGTTCGGCACGTTTTTCGGGCAAGCGGGCTGACTAGCCCGGCGAGCAATCCTTCAGTGCCTTCGCCAGCGCATCGATGGGCAGCAGCACGCAGGAATGCCGGCTGCGGTAGGCCGATGCCGGCTTGAACACTTCGTATGCGGACCAGACGCCCTCAGGCGCTTTGCCGCCGTTGAGCATCGCCTGAACGTGCTCGCGCAGTGCAGAGATGGCGGTTTCCGGTTTGCCTGTTGCGTGCTGAGCGAGGAGAGAGGCGGAAGCCTGAACAAGCACACAGCCTTTCAACTCGGTCGCGACCGCTGTTATGCGTCGAGCGTCATCGATACGGGCATCGAAAATGACGCTGTCGCCGCACATCGCATTGGCCTCGCGCCCGCTGCAGCACGAGCCTTCAAGCCTGCCGGCGCCGTGTGCGTCGGCGGCGAGACGCAGAAGTGCTTTCTGATAGAGATCGTCGCTCATGGCTCAGCGCCAATGAGTGCGGCGAGGTCGGCTGGGGTGTCGATGTCAGTGAGAATGCCGGGCCCAAGCTCGACCTCGCCGACGGCCTCGGCATGGTCGGCAAGCAGGCGCTTGGCGCCGGTGTCGCCGGAGAGGGTTTTCATCTCGGCGAAGTAAGCGGCGCTCCAGAGCACGGGATTGCCGCGCTTGCCCTGATGGACCGGCACGACGACGGAGCGACCCTCGGCTGGGTCGAAGGCAGCGATCAGCTGGTTGATGTCGGCGCTTGAGACAAGCGGCATGTCGCCAAGTGCTACGAGGACGGCGTCGATATCGGGTGGCAACGCCTCAAGGCCCGTGCGGAGCGAGGAGCTGATGCCGGCGGCATAGTCCGGGTTACGAACGATCGTTAGGGGCAGGCCGCGCAATGCTGCACCGACCTGTTCGGCCTCATGACCGGTTACGACGATGACGGCCCGTATGTCTGAGCCCTGGATGGCTTCGACGGCGCGGCGGATCATCGGAACACCGCCGATCGCGGCGAGCTGCTTTGGGCTGCCCATACGCTGTGCGCGTCCAGCGGCGAGGACGACGGCGGCGATGCGCGAGGGAGACAGATCCAACGGCACAGAGAGGTCGCGCGGCTGGGGGCGCGAGTGAATTTCTTTCAGAAGTCCGCCCACACCCATCCCGGCGATGTCTTCGCCGCGAACCGGTAGTTTGGCGAGGAGGCGCCGGAGCACCCAGTCGAAGCCGTTGAGCTTGGGCGAGCGGGCGCAACCCGGAAGGCCCACGACTGGAATGGCGCCGTGCCGCCCCAACATCAGCAGATTGCCGGGATCGACCGGCATGCCGAAACGGAGCACGTCGCCGCCTGCGGCTGTGAGGCCGGAGGGAACGACATCGCCCCGGTCCGCGATGGCGGAGGCGGAGTAGATCAATACGGCATCAACGCCGATGGCGAGCGATGCGGAGATTGCGCCAGCGACGGCCTTTGCATTGTGCGGAACGACATGGTCGGCGGCGATGCTGGCGTTTGCCGGGGCCAAGCGGGAATTCAGCGTCGCGCGGTTCTTTTCGTGGATTGCGGCCTTGGTTTTCGGCAACTCGGTGGAGACGAAGCCAATGCGCAAAGGCCGATAGGGAGCGACCTCGACCACCGGGCCAAGAGCTTTGGCCAGCGAGAGCGTGGCATCGAGCGCGGCGCGCTTCACGGCATAGGGAATGATCTTGATTGTCGCGAGCATGGCGCGGGGCTCAACGGGATCGAATGCAGGAAGCGTCGCGACAGTGATCGCCTCGTCGACGGCGTTGATGGCGTCGATTGCATTGGTGCGGACAGTGAAAACCCCTGCGACAGTCGCATAGAGATTGCTGCGTCCGGTCAGCGCCGTGGCGACACGGGCGCCATCACCGGCCAGCGCTTCTGCGAGAAGCGCGGCGGCTTCGTTCTCGGGCACGTCGTCGGGATCGAGGCTGGCAGCGATGACCGTCGCAATACCCTCGCTTGCGAGCGAGGCAATGTCGACGGCGGTAAGGCGGTGACCCTTTCGGAAGCTGCGGTCGCCATGCGCAAGGATGGCGCCTTCGGCTTCAAGAGTGGCGATAGGACCGAACTTCACCGCGAACCCGCCCGGAGGGTTTCGACGATCTGGCCGACGATCGAGACTGCAACCTCGGCTGGGCTTCGCGCGTTGATATTGAGGCCGACCGGACCGCGAATGCGGCTGATGGCGTCATCGCTGAACCCTGCCGCCACAAGCCTTGTGCAGCGTGCGCCATGCGTCTTTCTAGAGCCGAGCGCGCCGATATAGAAGGCACGGCCGCGAAGCGCTTCCTGAAGCGCCGGGTCGTCGAGCTTGGGGTCGTGGGTGAGGGTGACGACTGCAGTGCGGCTGGTGATGCCGATCTCGCTGAGCGCCTCATCGGGCCAGCCATGGGAAACCGCCACGCCGGGAAAGCGCGCTTCACTGGCGAAGGCGGTGCGCGGGTCGATGACGCTGACCGTCCAGCCGAGCGCCGCCGCCATGCGGCTGAGCGGTTGGGCGATGTGGACTGCGCCGACGATGACGAGCGCGACTGGCGGATTAAAGACATTGATGAACCATGTCTCGCCAAGCAATTCGGCGGGACCGCTTTCGTCGCGGCTCGCCGCGCGAGCGGCGAGTGCGTCGAGATCGTCTTCGGGCGGGCTGGTAAGATCGATCACCCGCTCTTCCCCGGTAGCAAGGCGCATAGCGATAGCGATCTCGCGCTTGGCGGCGCGGGCGGTAGTGAGCGCCTTGAGGCTTTCCAGCTTCACCCGACGCGCTCCACGAACACTTCGATCTGCCCGCCGCAGGCGAGACCGACCTCCCATGCCTGTTCGTTACTGATGCCGAAGGAGAGCGTGACGACATCGCCGGACGTCATGATCTGCTGGGCTTCGGCGGCGACTGCGCCTTCGATGCAGCCGCCGGAGACTGAGCCGACAAAGGCGCCCTGATCGTTGATCGCCAGCTGGCTGCCGGCAGGGCGCGGTGCGGAGCCCCAAGTCTTGACGACCGTGGCGAGCGCGACTTTGCGGCCTTCGGCGAGCCAGGCTTCGGCCTGCTCCAGAACGCGATCATCGTTCATCGATTTGTCCTCACGCGAAGCGTTGCTGAGCGAGATGGGGTTTCCGTGGAGCCCCCGCAAGCTCTTTGGCGAGATCGGCTAGCGTTGCGATGTTGTAGAGCGGCAGGAAACGGTCGGTATGAGGCAGCAAGGCGCGTATCCCGGACGCCTTGGGTTGGAACGCCGCGTAGCGCAGGAGCGGGTTCAGCCAGATGAGTTCGCGGGCAGAGCGATGGAGACGTGCAGCTTCCAGTTCGAGCTCGCCCGCATCGTCACGGTCGAGACCGTCGGTGATAAGCAGCACGATGGCGCCCTGACCGAGAACGCGGCGCGCCCAGCGATAGTTGAAATCCTTCAGCGCCGCGCCAATGCGCGTGCCGCCACCCCAATCGCCTGCGTCGCGTCCAATCGTGTCGAGCGCCTCGTCGACGTCGCGATGACGCAGCGCCCGCGTCGCGTTGGTGAGGCGGGTGCCGAAGACAAAGCTTTCGATGCGCTGACCTTTGCGGCGGCGGTGTTCAGTAAGCGCGTGAAGGAAGTGGAGGAAAACTCGGGCATAACGGCTCATCGAACCGGAAATGTCGCAGAGCGCGACGACCGGTGGTGGTCGCTCGCGACGGGCGGCGCGCTTGAGGTCGATAAGATCGCCGCCTTCGCGCAGGCTCGCGCGCAGGGTACGGCGCATGTCGATGCGGGGTCCGTGTGCAGCGGGACGGAGGCGGCGGGTCGGCTTGGCGTCGATGTCAAGCGGCAGGCGCGCCACCAGGGTACGGGCGCGAGCGATTTCATCGGCACTCATCTGCTCGAAATCTTTGTGCCGCAGGATTTCCTCAGGCGAGGTCGTCAGCGTCATGTCTATTTCGAGATCGGTGTGCTCGCGTTCCATCGCGGGCCTGCCGCTGGCGAGGGCCTCGGCGAGGCGGCGGGTGCCGGCGGCTGTCGAAGGCTCGGTCTCCGGTTTCACCAGCGGCATCAACATTGCGATGGCGCGATTGCTGAGGCGGGGATCGCGCCAGAAGAGATCGAAGGCTTGATCGAAGAGCGCGATCTGCTCGCGGCGGGTGACGAGTGTCGCGAAGAGAGCCTGACGGACGGCCAACTTGTCGCCGATGCCGGCAAGGCCGACGGCTTGCGTCGCGGCGAGGGCTTGCCCTGGCCCCACGGGTAGCCCGGCGGCGCGAAGCAGCCGAGCGAAATGCAGGATATTGGGGCCGAGGGCCGTCACGCGGCAGCCTTTGCGCGGGCTTCTCTGATGAGGCGCGCTGTCTCGCCGGTGGTGAGGCGTGCGATATCGTCCTGGTACTTGAGAAGAACGCCGAGCGAGTCGCGGATCGTTTCGGGCGTCAGCTCGACGACGTCGAGCGCGGCAAGGGCGGAGGCCCAATCAATCGTCTCGGCAACGCCGGGTTTTTTGAAGAGGTCTTCACCGCGCAGGGTCTGCACGAAGGCAGCGATCTGCCGGGTGAAATCGGCGGGCAGGGTCGGTGCTTTGGCCTTCAGGATCGCGAGTTCGCGCTCCATCGAAGGATAGTCGACCCAGTGATAGAGACAGCGGCGCTTCACGGCGTCGTGGATTTCGCGGGTACGGTTGGAGGTGATGACGACAATGGGCGGCTCTGCGGCTTTGATCGTGCCGGTCTCAGGAACCGTGACCTGATAGTCGGACAGGATTTCGAGCAGAAATGCCTCGAAGGGTTCGTCGGCGCGGTCGAGTTCGTCGATAAGCAGCACGGGTGGGCCGCCCGGCTGGGGTTCCAACGCTTCCAGTAGCGGGCGCTTGATGAGGAAGCGGGCGTCGAAAAGGTCGGAAGCCTGTGTCCGGGTCGAGCTGGCTACGGCGAGGCGTATCTCGATCATCTGCGCGGCGTAGTTCCATTCATAGACCGCCGCTGCTGTGTCCAGCCCCTCATAGCATTGGAGGCGCAGCAGCCGGCGCCCGAGTGCGGCAGAAAGAACCTTGGCGATCTCGGTCTTTCCGGTGCCGGGCTCGCCCTCCAGAAACAGCGGTTTTCCCATACGCAGACTGAGGAAAACCGATACGGCAAGTGCCCGGTCGGCGACATAGCCCGCGCTGGACAGTAGTGCCGAAGTCTGGTCGATGGATTGCGGCAAGGAATTGGTCATGGATACCGACGTTAGAGCAGCCTGCGCGGAGGCGGAAGCCGAACCGCCGGTGCGGAGCAGCACGTTGTTGGGCATGGCCTGCATGGCCGGATCGGCCCTTTTGTTCATGGCAGGCAATGCTGTCATCAAGCATCTGGCCGAGGACGGCATCCCTCCGGTGGAAACCGTGTTCTTCCGCAGCGCCGTGTCGCTGGTGATCCTGGCCCCATTCGCCCTGCGCGCGCCCGGCATTCTGAAGACGGATTTCCTCGGCACTCATGTCGTGCGCGGCCTCATCCAGGCCGCGTCGATGATCGCATTCTTCTATGGCATCGTTCACATCACGCTGGTGGAATCCAATGCGCTGGAATTCACCTCGCCGATCCTGGCGACGCTGATCGCCATGATCTTTTTCGGCGAGCCGGTGCGGGCGCGGCGGCTGATCGCGATGGGCGTCGGGTTTCTGGGCGCGATGATCGCGCTGAGGCCGGGCTTTCAGGAGTTGAACCAGGGGCACGGGCTGATCGCGCTGGCCTCGCTGCTGTGGGCCTTGGTGCTGCTCTATATCCGCAAGCTCTCGGTGACCGAGAGCGCGCTGAAACAATCGGTCTTCATGGGACTGGTCCTGACGCCGGTGGCCGGCGTGCTGGCGGCGTTCGTGTGGGTGACGCCCAATTTCGAGCAATTCCTGTTTCTCTGCATGGTGGGTGCGACGGCGACGGGCGGGCAGTGGCTGTTTGCGCAGTCGTTCCGGCTTGCCGAGATGTCGGCCGTGCTACCGCTCGACTTCACCAAGCTGATCTGGTCGTCGCTGATCGGCTATTTTGTGTTCGAATATCTCCCCGACGCGATCACGCTGATCGGCGCAACGGTCATATTTGTAGCGGGCGCCTACATCACGCTCCGTGAAGCGCAGCTCGTGCGCCAGGGACGGGCGTTATGAAGATATGGATTGCAGCGGCGCTGGGGCTGGCGGGTCAGGCGTTGGCTGGCGGGGTCGATGACTGGCCGTCGCGCGATGTGGATCTGGGTCGCATTTACACCGCTCCCGACGGCTGGAGCGCCATGGTGCTCGTGACACGCGTTCACGCCTATGCACCGGAGTTGGAGGAATGGTTTGCGCCGCGCGCCGCTGCTTTGGTGGGAAAGAATGTCACGGCTTCGGCAGCGGCGATCGAGCGGCTGCCTGACGGAGCGATCCGGCAGCGCGTGACGCTGACGGCCTCCGGCATCATTCCGATGGACGTCGTCGTGACGGCCTACGTAACGCGCGCCGGAAATCAAATGCTTGTCGAGGTGGGGCAGAGCGATGAGGCGACGGCATATGTCGCTGAACATGTCGGCCGGCAAGACGTGTGGACGGGCGAGGCTTGGGCAAAGGCAGAACCCCTGCCGCCATTCGACATGACGGGACTTGAGTGCCGCATGGAACAGCAACCCTCGGTGGTCTGGGTGATCAACTCAGTATGCGCAGTGGACTGCGCGGCAATGTGCCAGGAATCTTGCGGTCTGGAGCCGGCCAGCGCGATGACGCTGATCGACGCCGAGGTCTGCCGCGCGCCGCGCTAGGCGAGCGCCCGCGCCACCGCCCGCTTGGCCATCACCGTCACAAGGTGCGCGCGGTATTCTGCCGTTGCGTGGAGATCGGCATTGAGACCGTCCGCCGAAACCTTGATAGCGGCGACGGCGTTGGGGGTGAAGTTCTTGGTGAGGGCGGCCTCCATCTCCGTCTGGCGGAAAACGCTGGGTGCGGCGCCGGTGACGGCGACGCGCACGCCCGATGCGGTTTTCGCGACGAAGACGCCGACGATGGCGTAGCGCGAGGCGGGATTGCGGAATTTCTCGTAAGCGGCGTTGTCGGCGGACGGGAAGGTGATCTTCGCGATGATTTCGCCCGATTCCAGGGCGGTTTCGAACATTCCTGTGAAGAAAGCGTCTGCGGGGATGGTGCGTTTGGTGGTGTGAATAGTGGCACCCAGGGCGAGGATGGCGGCGGGATAGTCGGCTGAGGGATCGGCGTTGGCGACCGAGCCGCCGATCGTGCCGCGGTGACGCACGAGCGGGTCGCCGATCCAGCCGGCGAGATCGGCGAGCGCCGGAATAAACTTGCGGACATCTGGTGAAGCCGCGACGTCGGCGTGACGCACAGATGCGCCAATGCTCAGGATTCCGGCGGAAACCGAGATGCCTCCGAGTTCCTTCACCGCGCCGAGATCGATGATGTCGGAGGGGCTGGCGAGACGCTGTTTCATTGTCGGGATCAGGGTATGGCCGCCGCCGAGGAATTTCGGGTCTTCAGCGCCGGAAAACAGGGTCTCGGCGTCGGCCAGCGAGGTGGGACGGTGATAGTTGAATTGATACATGGCGAGGCTCCTATTCGGCCGCGAGACGGCTGGCGTTCGCGGCGCGCCAGACGCGTTCGGGTGAGGCGGGCATGGTGAAGTCGCGGATTTTGAGGGCGTCGGTGAGGGCGTTGATCACGGCGGGCGGCGCGGCGATGGCTCCTGCCTCGCCGCAGCCCTTGATACCGAGCGGATTGGAGGGGCAAGGCGTGGTGGTCAGGCCGAGGGTGAAGCTGGGCAGATCTCCGGCACGGGGCATCGTGTAGTCCATGTAGCTGCCGGTGAGGAGTTGGCCATCTTCGCTATAGATGCCGTTTTCCAGCATTGCCTGGCCGATTCCCTGGGCGATTCCGCCGTGAACCTGGCCCTCCACGATCATCGGATTGATGATGATGCCGAAATCGTCCACCGCCGTGAAGCGTTCGATTGTGACGACACCGGTCTCGGGATCGACCTCGAGTTCGCAGATGTGACAGCCCGAAGGGAAGGTGAAGTTGAGGGGGTCGTAGAAGGCGGTTTCCTTAAGGCCCGGCTCGATCTCGTGCGTCGGGAATTTGTGGCCGACATAGGCCGCGAGGGAAACTTCGGGGAAAGACAAGGACTTGTCGGTGCCGGCGACGGTGAACTTGCCGTCCTTGAACTCGATGTCGTCGGCGGCGGCTTCCATCAGATGCGCGGCGATCTTTTTTGCCTTGGCTTCGACCTTGTCGAGGGCCTTGGCGATGGCGCTCATGCCGACCGCGCCGGAGCGCGAGCCTTAATTGCCCATGCCGAATTGCACTTTGTCGGTGTCGCCATGGACGATCTCGACATTTTCGAGCGGCACGCCGAGACGCTCGCTGACAAGCTGGGCAAAGGTCGTCTCATGGCCCTGGCCATGTGAATGGCTGCCGGTGAGGACTTCGACCGAGCCGGTGGGGTTCACGCGGACTTCGGCGCTTTCCCAGAGGCCCACGCCCGCGCCCAACGAGCCGACGGCGGCAGAGGGGGCGATGCCACACGCCTCGATATAGGTCGAAAAACCTATGCCCCGGCGCTTGCCTTTGGCCTCGGACGCGGCTCGACGGAATGTGAAGTTTGCATAATCGGCGATCTCAAGCGCCTTGGTGAGAGAGGCGTCATAGTCGCCCACGTCATACGCCATGATCACCGGCGTCTGGTGCGGGAACGATGTGATGAAGTTCTTACGGCGGAAAGTGACGGGGTCGATGCCAGTCTGGCGCGCCGCCTCTTCGACGAGGCGCTCGATGACAAAGGTAGCCTCAGGGCGGCCGGCGCCGCGATAAGCGTCCACCGGGGCGGTGTGAGTGTAGACGCCCTGCACCTCGGCGTAGATCGCCGGAATGTTGTACTGGCCCGAGAGCAGCGTCGCATAGAGATAGGTCGGGACGGACGAGGCGAAGGTCGAGAGATAGGCGCCGAGATTGGCGATGGTCTTGACCCGGAGGCCGAGAATCTTGCCGTCGGCGTCCAGCGCCATCGCAGCATGGGTGTGGTGGTCGCGGCCATGCGCGTCGGACAGAAA
>Ga0105044_10003404_pt1 | contig 21858 bp, 9 predicted proteins | sample MAT01_FD_78092 | JGI IMG/M metagenome (GOLD analysis project Ga0105044, IMG submission 78092) | Freshwater microbial communities from Lake Fryxell liftoff mats and glacier meltwater in Antarctica - MAT-01 | ecosystem: Environmental > Aquatic > Freshwater > Ice > Liftoff microbial mat | place...
CACTTCGCCCGCATAGATCTCATGTTTTTGCTTCTCTAGCGAATTAGCTTGTTGCAAAGTGACTGAACACAAGTTGGAAGTTGGTAGTATCAATGGGGCAACGATCAGGCCCACAAGGCGCATTACTAATTCTATTTTCTTCATAGGATTACAATTATCCTACAAAATAAATCATGTTCATTCTCAATCTATGAGAATCGTTTTGGAATTTAGTTTATTTCTTAAATATTCTTTGAAGCCATCATTTCCTGTGACAATTATCTCATTCAGCAAGCCACATACAAACCTTCCTACTCCTTCATATCCACTCACAAAAGCACTAAATGAAAAAAGAAAATCTGACCCATTCTTCACTTCAGTTACAAACGCTTGTGCAGCTGGAAATTCTTCAGTCAAGATGTACTTTGCTCTTTTGGTCAACAACAATGAAATATTAATGTCTAGCTTTCCGCCATATCCAAAAATATCTATCATCGGCAGGTTGACAATCGTTTTTGCATTCATCTGTTCATTAGATAATGCTAAATCTTCAATCCTAGAATACTTAAATATTTTGCATTCGTTGGTAGATAATTCCAAAGCCGTGACACTCATTTTTATTTCATCAAAATGTATAGGCAAAACAGTCCGGTTTCTGATCGCAGAGCCTTCAGTAGTTGTCCTATAATTTATCAAAATGATGGGAGTCTTGTATTCAATGGCATTAAATAATATAGTGAGTTGCCTTATGTGTTTGAGTTCTCCCATCAACGCTGGATCAGGCAACAAATTTGTCATTTGTAGTTTACTCAAAATTGAATTCGTTATTACGTTGTCTCTTGAATTAGATTTGATGGCAGCAGTGATGTATTTTTTTTCGTTTTCCTCAAAGTGCAAATTTCTGGAAGTGAGCTTAAGCGAATATCTGCTTTCGTCATCTACTTCGATGTCATACCCTACTTCCTTTAGTATTGGAATATACCGATACATTGTGGCAAGACTTACATCCAATAATCGGGCTAATTTATCAATGGATTTCGCAGGATATGCATCCAGATATTGAATCAATTTAAAAATTCTTAATAGTTTGGTACTTTCTTTTGATGCCACAATATTTTATTCTATTTCATAAAATCAATACTCTCGTTTTGGGAAAAATACAATTCCAATCCCCCATCATTCTTTCACAAACTTAGCATACTGCATAAGCTCATCGCCGCGGTTCAAAGTCAGGTAATACAATCCACTGTACAAATCACTGAAATCGAAAGTGGTTCTTTCTGGATTCACTCCAGAAAATCGCTTGACTTCTTGGCCTAAAATATTGTAAACTATCCATGTTAATTCCTTTGCATTCAAATTACTTTCCACCGTAGCCAAATCTTTAACTGGGTTGGGGAATATTTTCATTTGCTGCTTTGGAGTCAAAGTATTGGTATTCGTCATATTGCATAAATCCTGCAGATTCAAGGCAACATCCAATTGGTCAAAATCAACGCCAATATCCTTTCCATCTATACCTGCATTTGCATACAAACTTGCATTCGACAAGCCAAAATTGTGATAGTCCAAACCTCCATTGGCAAAATCAATAAATTGAACCTCCGTGGCTGTGACAGGAAAATAGTTTTTGCTGGAAGTGTTGTAATTACTGTATTTAGTTGAGTTGCCTCCGATCAATATGTTCTTATGAAATTTCTTATTCGCATCAGTTATTCCGGGCATAAAAGCGGCCATCGGACCATTGCCTCCTTGTGCAAATCCAGGCCCATACATGCCTTGATAACCGCCCGGAGACAGAAAGCTATTGAAAATATTGTTGCTGATTGAAATGGTCTCAATGGTATCATATACCCAAGTGATTGGACCAGTTTGAAAAACAGTGTTGTGATCGAGGATTAGGTCAGTTGGATTGCTGACTTTTAAGAATGTCCCATCATTGGGGCCATATATATTTCCATCTCCATATAAGGGACCACTTATTTCATAAAATAAATTATTTGCTATCCTTATGCGTTTCGACTGTTGCGTAGGCGATTGTGTGTCAGTGCCTGTAAGTGAAATACCCGAACCAGCTCGTTTTATGATGTTGTTGACAATGTCAATATCACTTACCTCGGCTTGTGGTGAGCCTCCGCCCTCTCCTCTTACTGTCAATAATATCGCAGCGCCACTTTGACCGATTGGAAGATCAGCCCATGAGTTCTCAAAAATATTACCCTCTACTAAAATTCGTTTGCCTGTTTTAAGCTCAAAAAGGTTTTTTATGGTCCAATGTTTTCCTTCATAACTGGGGTCTCCGACTCTCCATTTGAATGGCTTAAAAAAGTAATTGTTTTTAATCTCCATATCGGATGGCACCAAATTGGGAATTGCAGTTGCCGCTCCTCCAAACAAAATATTTTCCCCAGCTGCCTCCAAATAATTGTTATTGATGATAAAAGGTCCAGGGCCATTCGTTCCTCCTATTGCATAAGTGTCGAAACCGATGCTGTGAAAATCCGAAATATGGCATCCCAAAACAGCAGAATTGGCACAATTCAATATGACTCCCGACTTCATGATAGTGGCGTTGGTATGCCCGTGGATGTAGCATCGATCTATGATAAAATCATGTGGCACCTTACTCAAGGAATTTTGAGCAGCACTGGCATCACCCAATTGGACCAAACCATAACTGTTCTGAACTCCAAGATCAACACCTATTTCAAGACCTATAAATCGGTAATGATGAGCCGAAGTTGAAGTTTTAAAACAAGGCAACCCGGAGGGATTGGTCGTAATGATTTTGGGCATCGCATCTATTTGCAGCGGAAAGCTTGAATTGCCAGTTGGCTTTAATGGGCTAACTCTTAATCCCAATTTGGGTAACAATTCTATTTCGGAAGAAGTCAATATTATCCAATCGTTTCCTGATTTATTGGGCAAAACAAAACTTCCTTCAAAGGTGGCTCCTGCATCCAATACCAATATGGTGCCTAGTACGGCATCGTTGATTGCCAACTGCAGATTGCTGTAATCTCTTCCTATTGGTCCAACCGTTGTAATCTTATAATTGGATACGTCTGGCATACAAACATCTATTGAGGAGACATTCGGCGGTTCAGGGATTGCCTGTGCAGACAGATTCGAACTCCAAGTGCATAAGCACAAAAGAAACAGTTTCATTGTTTTCATTGGTTTCAATTTTAGTTATTTTTAGCATCTAATTTATTAATTGTTAGACTGGTAAGTGTATTTCATAAAATTTCACTAATTATTTTTTCCAATTCTTGAGCATGGTAAAATTAAGATATTTTTACCCCTTAGCAAAGGATTACTTTGTCCGTCAATTTGCTGTCTAAACAGCAATTTAATCTTAAGCTCAAAATAACGCTTGGTTACAATCGAAGAAAATATTGATTGTTCTAAACATGTGTTTGGTCTGATAACTGCTTGGAGACGCCTACAACTTTAGGACTATTCAGTCGGCAAAATCAAAAAAATTGTTGATTTCTGATGCTTTACATTGCTTTGGTTTACAGCCGTAAAGAACGTTTTGCAAGTATATTAAGCACTTAAAAAGAATCTCAAAACACAGCATGCATGTAGAGATGATAGGATAACTTTCATCTCTTTTTTTATTGAAACGCATTTGTCCCACTCACCTGCTCAAAAACTTGGTCTAACTTTGCATTTGATTATTTGCTGTTTTCGTTAATATGAAGCATAAAAATGCGCTGACTTTTATTTTCTTTACCCTACTGCTGGATATCATTGGCTGGGGAATTATCATACCTGTGCTGCCAGGTTTCATTACCGAATTAACAGGTGATACCGTTAGCCAGGCTTCTAAGTTAGCTGGATGGCTTGCCTTTACTTTTTCTATTGTTCAGTTTTTCTTCGCACCTATACTGGGCAATCTGAGCGACCAATTTGGGCGCCGTCCTGTGTTGCTCTTTTCGCTATTTGGATTCAGCATTGATTATATCTTGATTGCTCTCGCACCCACCATCACTTGGTTGTTTATTGCTCGGGTTATTTCAGGCATCACAGGTGCGAGTATCACTACTGCTCAAGCGTATATTGCGGATATCAGTACGGACGAAACCCGTACCAAGAATTTCGGAATGGTTGGGGCTGCATTTGGTTTGGGTTTTATTATCGGGCCAGTCATTGGGGGCTTCATGGGCCAGTTTGGCACACGGGTTCCATTTTATGCAGCAGCCATTCTCTGCTTTCTGAATTTTCTTTATGGCTATTTCTTTGTTCCTGAATCCCTAGCAATAGAAAATCGCCGAAAATTTGACTGGAAACGAGCCAATCCTATTGGATCTTTGATGCACTTGAAAAAATATCCTGCCATTCTGGGCTTGGTTGCTTCTTTGAGTTTGGTTTATATAGCAGCTCATGCTGTTCAGAGTAACTGGAGTTTTTATTCCATCTTCCGCTACAATTGGAATTCTAATATGGTCGGTATTTCTTTGGGAATTGTGGGTCTTTTGGTAGGCTTGGTGCAGGGCGTGTTGGTTCGATACGTCAATCCTAAAATAGGAAACGAAAAAAGCATTTACTTGGGATTGGGTCTATATGCGGTGGGCATGATGTGTTTTGGACTCGCCACTACTGGCACCTTATTTTTAATAGCCCTGCTTCCTTATTGCTTGGGTGGCATTGCTGGTCCGGCCTTACAAAGCATCCTTTCAGGTGGTGTTCCTCCCAATGAACAAGGGGAATTACAAGGTGCATTGACGAGTATCATCAGCGTCACTTCTATAATTGGCCCACCTGTAATGACTGGGATATTTTACTATTTTACCAAACCTGATGCGTCTACAATCTTGCCAGGCGCGCCCTTCTTTTTGGGTGCAATGCTGATGAGCCTCAGTTCATTTTTAGCCTATCGGGCGCTTCACATCAACAAGAAAGTGGAACTTAATTAGGAATCAGCAATCAACTTCCTAGCAGCAGCAATCGCCAAAGGCAGACCTTCGGGATCAGTTCCACCTGCTGTGGCATATCCGGCTTGTCCTCCACCTCCACCTTTGACATGTACAGCCAATTCTTTGACCATATTTCCTGCGTGAAATTTAGAACTCAATTCATTGGATACAGCAATGCTCACTTGCGGTTTGCCGCCACTGTTGGATCCCAGCACGATAACTCCTGAACCTATTTCATGCAAGAGTTGGCTTGCCAATTCCTTAACTGCTTTGCCATCCATTTCACCGACATCAGTGATGATTGTCTTAAAATTCTGAACGCTTTCTGCTTGAGCCAACAAATCCGATTTCATAAACTTAACCAATTGCAATTGGAGTTTTTCAAGATCTTTTTGGGATTTCTTCAAGTCTTCCTGCAAGGATTGAACTGCCACAACGATGTCCTTGGGTGCCTTCAATACTTCCTTCAATTCGGACAAGGTCTTTTCGTTTGAATCAACCCAGGCCTTGGCTCCAACTCCTGTTACTGCCTCTATTCTGCGCACTCCTGCTGCCACGGCAGACTCAGATGTTATTTTGAACAAGCCAATCTGGCCAGTAGCGGCCACATGCGTACCACCGCAAAGCTCACTTGAAAATCCTTTTTCGAAGGTAACAACTCTGACTTTGTCACCATATTTTTCACCAAAAAGCATCATTGCTCCTATTTCACGAGCTTCCTCGATTGGCACATCTCGCTGTTCATCCAACGCGATATTTAAGCGTACTTTTTCATTGACCGTATTTTCTATGGATTCCAACTCAGCGTCACTTAATTTTTGGAAATGACTGAAATCAAATCGCAAACGTTGATTGTTTACGTCTTGTCCTTTTTGGTTGGCGTGTTTGCCCACCACACGATGCAATGCTGCGTGCATCAAATGAACTGCGCTGTGATTGGATGAGGTGTCACGTCGCCAATTGTCGTCTACTTTTGCAGTAACTGGTGCATTTGGGCTTTCAGGCAGTTTGTTTACGATGTGAACAATAAGTTCATTTTCTTTTTTGGTATCACTGACTATTAAGGTTTCGCTACCTATTTCTATTTGTCCACGGTCGCCTGTTTGTCCTCCGCTTTCTCCATAGAAAGGAGTTTCGCTGAGTACCAATTGATATTGTGGTTCTGATTTTACCAGCACGGTACGGTATTTCACGACAAAAGCTCCTTCAACTTTAGTGGTATCGTAGCCTAAGAATTTCAAATCCTTGTTTTCTTTTATTTCATGCCAGTCACCGATTTCCTTTTTGGAATCCGCACGCGACCGCTGTTTCTGTTCAGCCAAAGCTGCCTCAAATCCAGCCTCGTCTATTTGCCAGCCCTGCTCAGAAGCGATTAACCTAGTAAGATCAATCGGAAACCCGTAGGTATCATACAATTCAAATGCAGTGTTGCCGTCTATCAAATTATGCTTTACGTCGAGTGCTTCAATGCGTGAAAGACCTTCGGCCAAAGTACGCAAAAATCCCTTTTCTTCCTCCAAAACTACTTTGGAAATAAACTCGCGTTGCTGTTGGATTTCTGGGAACACATCGCCCATTTCATCAGCCAAAATATGAACCAAAGCATAAAGAATCGGTTCTTTTTGATCCAAAAATGAATAATAATATCTGACTGCCCTGCGCAGAATACGACGGATCACATAACCTGCTCCACCATTGCCAGGCAATTCACCATCAGCAATTGTAAAAGCTACGGCTCTTATATGATCTGCCATCACTCGCATGGCTACATCTGACTTGGCGTTGGGATCATAACTTGCAGTATATTTTTTGCCAGTACGAGATTCTATAAACTGAATAAACGGTGTAAAAACATCTGTATCATAACTCTTGTCTTTGCCTTGCAAAACCATGCACAAGCGTTCAAATCCCATTCCTGTATCCACGTGTCTTTCAGGAAGAGACTCTAAGGAGCGGTCGGCTTTGCGGTTGTATTGAATAAATACATTGTTCCAGATTTCGACCACCAGCGGATGATCTTTATTGACCAAAGACTCTCCAGGTATTTTTGCTCTATCCTCATCTGTTCGAAGGTCAACATGTATTTCAGTACAAGGGCCACACGGACCAGTGTCACCCATTTCCCAGAAATTATCCTTTTTATTGCCATTGATGATTCGATTGTCAGGCAATACCTTATTCCATAAAGCATAAGACTCAGTATCGCGTTCAAGACCTTCCTTTTCATCCCCTTCAAAAATGGTAGCATACAATCGCTCTTTTGGAATTTGACACACATCTGCCAGGTATTCCCAGCTCCATGAAATAGCTTCCTTTTTAAAATAGTCGCCAAAAGACCAGTTGCCCAGCATTTCAAACATGGTATGATGTGTTCCATCAAAACCTACTTCCTCCAAATCATTGTGTTTACCAGAAACGCGCAAGCATTTTTGGGTATCTGCTACTCTTCTGTGTTGAGGTACTTTGTTCCCAAGAAAATAATCTTTGAACTGATTCATTCCCGCATTTGTGAACATCAATGTAGGATCGTCCTTATTAACTATTGGTGCTGAAGGAACTATAGCGTGTTGTTTAGATTTAAAAAAATCTAGAAAACTTTGCCTGACGTCGCGTGATTTCATGAAATGGAAATTCAGATATTTAATAGACTAGAAACGGAGAATTCTGTAAATTGGTGCAAATTTAAACGCAATCTCTACAACAAGTTCGACTCTTAGACGTTTTACATAATTCTTTTTACAGATTGGCAATATAAAAATATGTTATTACCCATGCCAAAAGTTGGGGGATTCAACATTGATTCGTATTTTAGCGGCTGTTAAAACGATAAAGTATACCATCCTACCCGACATGAACGTTTTTTAGTCCTTGTAAAAAATGCAACATGCCCAGAGAAAAATTTATATACAACAAGCATACACTTCGATTTGAGCGTCTTCAACTGACCTTAAAAGAAAGAGCTTTGAAACTGTTTAGTTTCGTTTCAGCAGTATTGGTTGCTTCTGTCATTGCCCTTTCATTGGCCTTTACTTACTTCCCTTCACCTAGAGAAAAAATGCTCTTGACCCAGATCAAGAACATGGATAGTAAATACACGGCTTTGAATCATGAAATAAATACCATGTCCAAAGTGCTTATAAATATTCAAGATCGCGACGCAAATGTTCACAGATTGATGTTTGGAATGGATCCGATTGACCCAAATGTATGGGAAGGTGGTGTAGGTGGCCGACCAAAGAAATTTAGTTTTGGACTGGGCAACGTAGGTGAAAGCTTACTTGAAACAGAACAACGCACACACCAATTGGAACGTCAACTCGTCATGCAATCTATGAGCTTGGATACCATCATGAATTTGGCAAAAAGCAAGGAAAGAATGTATTCTTCTATCCCGATAATAACACCAATAGGAGTTGATAAATTCAAAGGACGCATAAGTAGTTTATCAGGATTTGGTATGCGCATTCACCCTATTCTTAAAGTAAGAAGAATGCACACTGGTGTAGATTTTCCTGCATCTGTTGGAACAGCTATTCAGGCTACAGGTGATGGCCGTGTTGAAAAAATTGAATACAATGGAGGCGGCTACGGCAAAAACGTAACCATCAATCATGGTTATGGATACAAAACGCTTTATGCTCACATGAGCAATGTAAGCGTGAAAGAAGGTCAGAGTGTAAAAAGAGGTCAAAAAATAGGTGCAGTTGGTTCCACTGGGCGAAGTTCAGCACCACATTGCCATTACGAGGTTATTATAAAAGGTCAAAAAGTAAATCCAGTCCATTATTGTATTGAAGGAGTGACGCCAGCCGAGTACAAAGATTTGGTTGAAATGTCTCAAAACTCCAATATTTCATACGATTAACTCTGCACTTTGGACATACTCACTAAAATCCTATACGAACAAGCCAAACGTTATTTTACAATCAGTGAAGCCTCCAAAATGTTTGACGTAAATCCATCCCTGTTGCGTTTTTGGGAAGAGGAATTTAGCTCATTGCAGCCAACCAAAAACAGAAAAGGAGATAGACTTTATACCGAAAAAAATATCGACCAAATTCGCCTTATTTACCACCTCGTCAAAGAGAAAGGATATACACTTGAAGGTGCCCGACATGAAATAAATACCAAGAAGGGAAAGGAAGAATCCAAACAACTCTTGATCAATCGGCTGATTGATATCCGCAAATCACTTTCCGAAGGCTTGGAAGAACTCAATAAACTGAGCTAAAGTCCAATAGGTTTATCTTTGAACTACAATGTTTAAAATCACTTGCATCATTGGAAGCAATAATGATGGTACTTTGCCCGAGCAACTCACTCAATAGCGCTTCATACCACACTACACCTGCAGTATCCAAATTGGTAGTTGGTTCATCTATGAATAATATCTCAGATGCAAAAGCAAATCCAAGCAACAACCTGGCCCTTTGCTTCATACCTGAGGAATATTGGCTGATCAACTTGGTATTTACATTGTAAGGAAATCTTGCCAAAGATGATTCTTTGTTCCATCCTGCTCTCCATGACTTAAAGCTAGAAACAAAATCCAGTAATTCTGCTAAGGTGAACTCTTCGATCAGCTCGATATAGGGCGCGCAATAACTAAAGTGCTTGTAGACCTCTTCAATAGCCACCTCCTTAGCATTTGAACTGAAATAGCTGACAGAGCCTTCGGTGAGGGTCAGTTGCCCGGAAATACAACGCAAAAGTGTTGACTTACCTGCTCCGTTAGGTCCAGCAATCCCGATGCAAGTATCGTCTTCTATTTGTAATAAAATGCCTCTAAATATCCAATCGCGTTTGATTCGCCTTCCAGCATTGTTCAATTTGATTTTCATGAAATATTGATTTCACACATCAAAACTGAATGGTATTGAGTCCGCGCATAATCCCTCTTGTTGCTCCTTTGATAAAATCGAGGATCAAAGTCTTTTCAGGTGTATCTGGCATAGTCTGTTCAATAATCTGAACAGCTTTGGTAACGTTGTTACCTTTGACATAAAGGATCCTGTAAATGTCTTGAATATTCAAAATTTGCTCTGGAGTAAATCCTCGTCTCTTTAAACCAACTGTATTCACTCCGTTGTACGACAAAGGCTCGCGACCTGCCCTTACAAAAGGTGGAACATCTTTGCGCACTAGGGAGCCACCACCTATCATTACGTGGGGGCCTATCTTTACGAACTGGTGGACAGCAGTCAAGCCACCAAGCACCGTTTGGTTGCCAATGGTAATATGACCAGCAAGGTTTACATTATTAGCTAAAATTACGCGCTCACCTATCACACAATCATGTGCTACATGAACATAAGCCATTAACAGCGCATGATCTCCAATGACAGTTTTTTCATTCGCAGCGGTTCCTCTGTTTAGGGTACAATACTCACGGATAGTTACGTTGTCACCAATTTCAAGAGTAGATTGCTCACCAGCAAATTTCAGATCTTGAGGTACACTACCTACAATGGCTCCAGGAAAAAACCGACAGTTTTTGCCAATACGTACACCATTATTGATTGTAACATGAGGCCCAATCCAGGTACCGTCACCGATGATCACATCTTCTTCGATGATGCAAAATGGAGAAATGATTACATTCTGACCAATCTTTGCATTGGGGTGGATGATAGAATTTGTCATCAGTTATTATTTAGACCTTTTCACTATTTGTGCTGTCAGCTCTGCCTCTGAAACCATCTTATTCCCGACGTAAGCGGTACCGAGCATGCGCACAATACCTCTCCTGATTGGTTCCAATAATTCAAGCTTCAACAACAATGTATCACCAGGCACAACTTTATGTTTGAATTTACAATTATCTATTTTAAGAAAATAAGTATCCCAATCTGATTGATCTTCCTGAGTACTTATAGCGAGAACACCACCAATTTGAGCCATTGCTTCTATCTGTAGAACACCTGGCATGATAGGATTTCCTGGGAAGTGCCCTGGAAAATAGTACTCATTGAATGTTACGTTTTTTAAGCCGACAACTTCAGTATCTGTCATCTTGATTACCTTATCAACCATCAAGAAAGGATGACGGTGGGGCAAAATATTAAGCAATTCCTCATGCGTCAGTATAGGTTCCACTTTTGGATCATAAATAGGAATAGAGCTATTCTTTTTATCTTCCAGAAAGGCTTTCTTCAAAATTTTTGCAAACTGAATATTGCTTGTGTGTCCAGGTTTGGTAGCCACTATTTTGCCTTTGATGTGTTTCCCTACCAAAGCGAGATCGCCAATTACATCTAATAATTTATGTCTGGCAGGTTCATTTTTGAAACGCAGTTCTGCGGTGTTTAATATTCCTTCCTTCTTAACTTCAACTGCTGGCTTACCTAATTTTTCTGCCAATCTTGCCAAGTCTTGGTCGCTCATTACACGATCAACTATCACAACAGCATTGTCCAGATCGCCTCCTTTGATCAATCCATTGGCAACCAGCTGCTCCAACTCGTGCAGAAAAACAAATGTTCTACACGGTCCAATTTGGCTTGTGTATTCCTCTATTGAATTCAACGAAGCAAACTGCTGTCCAAGCACAGGACTATTGAAATCAATCATGGTTGTCACTTCAAAATGATCAGAAGGGACGGCCAATAATTCAGAACCAGACATTTCATCCTTGAAAGGTATTGGATATTTAATTACAAAGTATTCTCTTTCAGCTTCTTGTTCAACAAATCCAGCTGCATTGAGCGCTTCAATAAAAATCAGTGCGCTTCCATCCATTATTGGAACTTCAGGACCATCAACTTCTATCAAAACATTATCCAATTGCATTCCAATAAGTGCACTTAGGGTATGCTCCACGGTGCTGATCTGCGCATCACCAACTCTGAGCGTAGTTCCGCGATTGGTAGAAACCACGTACTGCGCATCCGCTGGAATAACAGGTTGCTCCGGCAAATCAACACGCTGAAACTTAAATCCGGTGTTGATTTCCGCAGGTTTGAAAGTAAGAGTAACCGCCTTGCCAGAATGGAGACCCACGCCTTTCACGGATGCCGATGACTTAATTGTTCTTTGTTTTGGCAAAATTTTAATAATTTCTGAGCAAAGATAATCGAAAGTTGAAGCTCTACAATGCTTGTTTCAAACACATTTTATTGAAATTCAAAATCATATAAAAAGCCTCTTCCCAAATTACTCTGGGAAGAGGCTATTTTCTTCATAAAATCCTTGCTTTTTGGAGCAAGTTTTTCATTATGCACATTGATTCAAATCCCGATATTATTCGATAATTATCATCTTTTTAACTGCAGAATGAGTATCCGTATCCAATTGGTAGTACATAGTACCGAATGCTGGCACTTCTGTACGATCAATACGAACTAAATTTGAACCCTTAGCGAAGTCACCATTGATGGCTTTAACAACTTTACCAGTTACATCATAAATAGTAAGCGTTGCTTGGCTTGCTTCAGGAAGATCAAATTTGATAGTCGTGAATTCTTTGAATGGATTTGGCTCGTTTTGATAAAGCGCAAAGTTGCTGCTTTCAATTGTTCCATTGTTGTTATTGAATTCAAGAACTACATCCATTGCTTCTTCGTTCGCATCGAATGCCATTGCTGGTGTCAAGCTTGAGTTAATACTTATTGACTGACTCAATTTACTTGTTTTGTTGGCTTTGAATGTAATGCTAAACAATACATCATTGTCCGTCAAAGTAGTGATTGATTTGCCATTCCAGCTGCTAGTGATTTTTCCACTTTCTAAGAAAGTTAGACCAAAGTTCTCACCGGTGATATCAGCAGCCACTCCTTCAATTCCTATGAAATCAAGAGCGTCAACATCAAAACCGATTGTGAATTGGTATCCACCAACGTTCGTAAAGTCTTTAGCAGTAAAGTTAACCTTGTACTCTTGACCTGGTGTCATATTCTGTTCAGCTACAGCCAAAGTGAATTTGTTTGCAGATCGAGTTTCATTGTTACCAATTGCAGCGTTAGGGTTAACATTATTGGTTACATCACCAATCTTGACACCTATGAAATTCAAATTCTGTGCTCCATTCAAGTTGTCCAATTGGATGGTTTCGTTGAAATCTTCCGTTAGTTCATTGTTGGTTAAGAATTTAAATGATTTGTCTACAAATCTCCATGAAGTATTACCAGGGAATTCAGTAGTGATGTTCAAAATCAACCTACGGATCTGCAATAGATCTGAAGCAGAAACTTTTTCATCTTTATTCGCATCCGCAGCAATCTTTTTGTAAGGAGTAGCCAAAGCTTTCTTACCTAAGATATGATTTGTTATAGTGATGATATCTAATGTATTCACTCCGTTCAAAGGTAGATTGTCTTTCTCAGGAATCACCGTATATGATTGTAGCGTAGGCAACAAGAAGCTGAATTGACCATTATTTCCAGTCATGAAATTGTATCCTGCAGCTACTGCAGTCAAATTCACGCCACCAACAGCTACTCCAGTTTCAGTTTCTACTTTACCAACTACAGAAGCCATCGGGTTGTTAGGACAAACTCCATCATTGTCAGTAATTAAGATAAAGGTTTCACAGAAATCCCAGTTTCTTTCAGAATCTTCAATTGTTCCGTTGCTATTTTCGTCATATCCACAGTCACCTACCCATACTCGCACTGCCTGAGATCCAATCTCGGTACAATCGAAAGTGATTGAAGTGGTAGTGGGAACATCTACTCCGTTAGAAGTTTTTGTTTTTTCTACCCTAAATACCAAATCAGCAAATGCACAACAATTGTCATAGCTAGAACCATTTTCCCAATCACTTGCCCAAATTGTAACCATTTGTTGTACTGGCATATTCGGAGCAGATAATCCATTGATACAAACTGGTGTAGGTTTCTTACAATCTTTCACGTAGAAGATGTATGAACAGGTAGTAAAGTTTCCACAACCATCTGTTGCTGTCCAAGTGATTCGGTGCTTACCGAATGGTACGGTTGCATTGAATGTATTTGAACTTACACCAAATGGTGAAGAAAATTCTATGGTTCCATCATTGAATGCATCAACTTTCCAAGAGTATTTTATCAAGCTTGAAGGAGAACAAACATCTGAAGCAGAAGCTACCAGTGTTACATTCTGCTGACAAGCAGCAGATGAACAGATTACTGTATCCTTGCATGAAGCAAATACAGGTTTAGATACATCAATCAACTTAATGTATTGAGTCAATTCGAAGTATCCGTCTCCATCATCTTCAAAAGCTAAGATATTATTTGGGAACCCAGGTATAAAGTCTGAGCACTGGTTGTGCCAAGGCAATGTAGGGAACCATTCTTGTAGATCAGCAAATGAAAGCGCTATACCTCCAGGAGTCTGAGTTGTAGAATTCTTGTCATACTGACACCAGTCAATAACTTTCCATTTCACGATGTACTTGCGACATGCACCTGGAACTACTGTCAATTCATGAACAATTGGCTCGATACCCACACTTTCACAATCACCTGAATGCACAGGACGATTCGCTGCAAGAGCGATGTATGCATTGATGTCAAATCCTTCCAAAGAAGTTGCAGCTGAATTACAAGATACTGTAACATCACAAGGGAATTGAACTACCAATGGTGTCTCATCTTCGAATGATACGCGCTGGATACACGCACGAGAGTTTGTGAACATATCGGTAGCTACCCAACGACGACGGATAACATTGTTGTAGCATGGATTTGGTTGATCAAGATCAGACCAAGTCAACATGATTCCACAAGCTTCAGTATTGTCTTTAACTGTAGGCTTAAGTGCAGTCGGCAATCCCCATGTAATATGAAGACAAACATCATTCACTTTACCTCCAGCTACTGGAGAGTTGTCATAAACTTGAAGAACCCATGTAGAAGCCCACTGGAACTTATGACTAGATCCTGACGGAACTGATACGATATCAGTGGCATTCTCAGGCAATAATTCAATGGTAAATGCATCAACCACACGGAATAGGTAATAAGAACCTACGGTGAGGTCAGCAATTGAACCACCAGTGTTGCTTTCATAACGCAATGTCAATCTTTGACCATCGGTTAATCCAAGTGCATTCAATAAGTTGAATACTTCAAAACTGCTGATGCGGTTGGTATTTGCATCGATTTCATTAAACTGAACATTAGCAAATAATTTGCTATTCTCGTTGTTCAATGGATAACCGTTGAATAATTTCAAGTGGTCACCTTGTGGTCTCATTTGGCCAACTATAAATTCTTCACCAGTAGAAATCACAGTTCCTTTGTTGTAAGAACCTATTGTAGGAATCTTAGGAACACACTGGAACTCCGCAGGCGATTTTATGCCAAAGCTATTGAATACATCAATATCATAGGCTTGATCATTGAATACCACATTGATGTCTTCGCCATATTGGTTAGGGCAAGAATTGGTATTAAATACTGTTGCCTTGACACCAAATGGTGAAATCAATGCAACTTCTAACTGATTGGTATAAGCATGTGAAATATTCAATCCCAAATCCAAATCTGTAATAATAGAACCTTTAGGGAATCCTTCTACATCAATAGGGAATTGATATTTGCGTGCATAAACTTCTGAAATATTAGCTCCAATTGTTTGACAAACTATCGTTGTATCCAAGTTGGTTGGAGTATAAGGTTGACCGCACCATACTGTAATATCCGGAGGACATGTAATGGCAGGACGTATCTTATCTTCAACTTTCACTACAGACCAACAAGTATTGATGTTGCCATCTAAGTCTGTCACTCGCAATTCCACTGTAACATCTTGTCCACCTTTTGCATCGCAGCAATAGAATGGAACTGTAGGACCAAATGGAGTTGCATCATTACCTTGACACTTAGGATTATCTAAACGTCTTGCAGTAAATGTGATTGGCCCACAATCATCAAATGAACCATCATCAAATGTCACAGCAGAAACTACCGTTACAGAATCAGTCAGAGAAATATTATGTGCATCATCACAAACTGCAACTGGTGACACACCGTCTTTGATTTGTTTAACTACAGTACAAAATGTAATATTTCCACAATCATCAGTAGCAGTATAAGTGAAGGTATAGTTGCCTGGCGTTAATTCCAATACAAAGAAGTTATCAGCACCTGGATCGGTTGCAGAATATAAGAATCCTTGTGCATCAACTGTTGAAACTACTACATCAATGTTATTTAATGTTGAGCAGTTGTCAGAAATAGCTATCCAAGGCAATTGAACGATTGCGGTACATCCTTGGTAATTGTTGCTTCCTGGCTGTATTGCAGACACAATGATCTGGTCAGCAGATGGGCAAACAAAATCAGGTCCGATTTTATCAAGAACTTTAATGATCTGGTCATGCGTTACAAGAACACCAGTACACCAGTCTAGGCAAGTCCATGTTCTGATTACTTTGTATGATTTTTGACAAACATCAATCACTTGATCTTTGAAGGTGCAACCGATATTTGAACAATCTCCTAGCACTGGTGAACCAGTAACGGCTACAGTTGGATAATCGTCATTGCAAGAAAGTGCAGGCTCATCAATATCATCATAGTTTGGCGGCAATACTACATCAGCCAATTGCTTTCTCAATACGAATATTGTTTGAGTACATTGGTCAACATTTGAATAATCATCAGTCGCTTTCCATGTTCTCGTAATGATCTTGCTGTAAGGACTTGCACATGCCTGATTGGCAACAACATCAATGAAAGAAACATCAACAAAGTTATCACAACCGTCCAAAGCAGTAGGATCAGGATTGTATAATGTATTTTGGTATTTGAATTCAAAACGTAAAGTAATCAAAGCACCAGCATCTCCGCCAGCATAATCTCTAACCAACAATTGGTAATTACCATTCATGTTTGCTACGTTGGTAGCATTAGTCAAGGCATTTATTGGCTGATAAGTTCCTTGAATTGCGTAAGCACCTGTATTGCATGTAGCTTCCAACTGAGCAGCTGTCAAGGTAGCTTGATCGTCAAACATCACTTGAAGATTATTATTTGCACAACCAAAACCTGTAGCTGGTACACCTGGTCGATCAAATAAACGAATAGTGCCACCTGTAGGTGTAATCAACACCGCATCGATATCGCCAATCCATGTGTGCGAAATATCAACAAATATATTCAAATCTAGGTTTTGAACTGATGCTGGGTTCGGTAAACCTGAAGTAGAAAGATTAATAGTAGTTAAAGCATTATCCGCAATTGGAATTGCGCCCGTCTGGAATTTTTGAACAACTGTTGCAGTAGTTCCAGGAATAATTGGATCTTCGCAATTAATTACATTATCACTGCAATCCAACACAGGAGGAAGCTTATCTTCAACAGTGATATTGGACCAGCAGAAGTTACCTGATACTGGATCAAATACTTTTCCTGTCAATACGTCTCCAATGTAACTTCCATTGATAACTGGGCTACCAGGAATTAACTTACCATTTTGATAAATTTCTACAATATAATCATTGTAACAACCGTAAGGTCCACCTTCAAGAAGGTCATCAGCACCTACCAAGGCTTCGCAATCCTCATCCAAGCTTACTTGAATTTGGTCATTACAAACCAATGCAGTTTTGGCATTAGGGTATTCTGCAATTATGATACAGAACTGACAAGTTGCAGTATTACCTGCAAAATCCGTAGCTCTATAAGTCAAACATGTAGTACCAATTGGGAATAGATCTCCATTGGTATAACCTGAATTGTCAATCTGAACTACTGTAGGTGGAGCACCAATTATTTTTGAATATCGGATTGTTCCATTCCACGATCTTGCGGCGAAGTTTGTACCTGTAAAGTTAGGGTTGGCTTTTCCAATACCGGTTGTGATAGTCATATCACCGTTGGTATATACATTGTTGTTGTTGGTATACCTCAAAGAGTTGGTCGCTATGTTATAGCTAGTCAATATGAAATAAATACCACGTGTTTCACCAGGCTGCAACACCAATCCGCCAATTGGAACATTGGTTGGTAGGTTGATACCCGCTGAAGTACTGTTTGCAGTACCCATTGAAGTCCATACCGCTGGGTTATTTGTATTACCTACATAAGTATTGATACCAGGATTGGTATTGAATATTTGAAATGATACTGGTAAACCAACTGCTGAGTTAATATTACCATCAAACGAGTTAATTGTAATCGGACTGGTTGTGTTATTTGTAAGATTAAACATGTTACCAGCAAACTGATTGTTTGAGTTGAAAGTAGATGTTATCATACCGGTAGTGATAGCTATTTCACAATTGTCAAATGCTGACGGATTTGTGAAATAAACTCCTTTGTCACATTCTCCGGGATCCAGCACGATATTGATATTACCCGGACATGTCAAGGTAGGAGGAATATTATCTACTACAGTTACCACAGCTACACATGATGATGTTTGTAAGCAAGCATCTGTTACTGTCAGCACTACATTGTTAAGACCAATATTTCCACATGTGAATGCCGTTTTGCTCAATGTAATTGTTCCTCCTAAACTTCCGTTGTTTACTTGAGCAATTGTCAGAGTAGCATTTCCAGCAGCATCTAAGAAGATAGTAGCTGGTTGGCAAACTGCACGAGGAGCAGGTAAGATTGTAACAGTGAATGTATTAGGTGCACCTGGGCAATTCACACCACCACCAGTAAATATTGGTGTTACTATAATTATTCCAACAATTGGTAATGCTCCTAAATTAATAGGAATCCATGAAGCTATGTTCCCCGTTCCTGAAGCAGGAATTCCTATTCCAGTATTGGAATTTACCCAAGTGTAGCTCGTAGCAGTTCCAGTAAATGCGATTCCACCAGTTGGCAGACCACTACAGAATATTTTATTGGTTTGCGGAGTTACAGTTGGAGTTGGGTTAATTGTAATTGTGTACATAATTGGCGTTCCTGTACAAGTTACTCCACCACTTGTGAAAGTAGGTGTAACAGTGAATGTACTGGATATTGCCGTAGCACCTGCATTGGTAGCTACAAAACTAGGAACATTTCCTACGCCATTCAATGGAGCCAAACCAATTGCATCAGGAGTTCTTACCCAGGTGAAAACAACTGCGCCTACTGGGGTTCCAGTAAAATTAGATGCTGGAACAACATTTCCAACGCAATAGCTTACACTTGGCACTGCAACAATTGTAGGAACCGGATTAACGGTTACACTTTGTGTGATTGCTTGGATGCATCCTGGATGTGCACCTGTTGGTACCCCATTGTCAGCATCGAATGTGAATATTACAGGATATGTTCCTGCGCCCAATGTTGAAGGACTAAATATTGTGTTTGGAGCACCGTTAACTGTAAATGAACCAGTTCCCGTAGCAGCTCCTCCCGGAGGGCCTCCAAGGGTAGCAGTACCACTCAAGGTTACGTTTGCATCATTTGCACAGTAAGTCAGATTCAAACCATTGATTTGCGGGTTAGGGTAGAAGCAATTGTTGCCAATTCCCAATGTTACTGATCCGTTTGTAACAGAAACAGTATATCCAATTGCATCAACATGCTTTCCAGATAATGTGTAATTACTAATACCACCGCCCAATGGAACTTGAGTCAATACAAATCCAATAGGGAAGTTGATAGGAGCTCCTGGAGGAGCTGGTGAAGACGGTTGAAATAATCCAGCTACCGCTGAAATTGTCCAAGACTGTCCACTAGGTGCATTCACCGTTATTACTTCATTGAATTGACCGTTAGTTAGCGTTGTTGCATTGTTAATACAAGAGCATGGGTCAGATATAAAAGGCTCACAATTTTGAATGCTGATGTTAGCTGATCTTGAAGGTCGACAGGTTGGATCTCCAGGTACTGGTGACAGTATTGCATACAGGAAGTAAGTACCTGCAGTTGGTATTGGTGCTGTCAAAGTTGCAACTGTTCCACCACTTGTTAATGCATTGTTTGCTACGGTTCCAAGTGAAATTCCACCAACATAAGGGTCAGCAAGTGCTGTAGCCGAATATTTAAATTGAATACCATAGGTTGAACCCATGGACACTAAACCTGAAGCCGTTAACGTAAAGTTTGTTTGTTTACAAGAGTTTGAAACGTTTGAAGTAAGGGCGCCAATCGCTGGACATGTGTTACAACTTGGCACTAAATCAAGTGATATGGTACTTGTTGTGGTACAGCCATTTCCTGCAGTTACAGTTACGAAATAAGCTCCTGATAAAAGATTTGTCTGGTTCTGGTTTCCATTAATTAAGCCACCACCACCTGAGGTAGTCCAGTTAAAACTATAAGGTCCAGGTGCTCCACCTAAAGTAAGGGTAATTGAACCATCAAAAGATAAACAAGTAGTTGGTAAAACAACTATAGGAGTTATGGTAGTAACAGGATTTACATTCACAGTTCTTGAAGCAGTTGCAGTACAACCTGCACCACTTGTGACTGTAACTGTATAGCTTGTGTTTGCTATTGGACTTACTACAATTGGATTAGCCGTTCCACCTGGAGGTGTACTCCATGCATAAGTGCCTCCACCAGATGCAGTTAATGTTGCTGATTGACCAGCACAAATCGTCACTGAAGCTGGCAAAATACCTGCGATTGGAAGCGGATTAACTATTACTGTTCTTGAATCTGTAGCTGAACAGCCATTTGAGTTGGTCAAAGTAACTGAATAAGTTGTGCTCATAGCCGGAGAAACAGTAATCGGATTAGCAGATCCACCTGGAGGTGTGCTCCAAGCAAATGTACCAGTACCTGATGCCGATAGTGTAATACTTTGACCAGCACATATCGCAGCAGGGTTCGGTGTAATTGCTGTAGTTGGATTCGGATTTACCGTAATTGTTTGTGTAAATATTCTTGAACAACCTGCAGCAAGAGTTACCGTTACTGAATATGGTGTAGTTGCGATAGGGTTTACATTGATACTTGCAGTTGTTGCTCCACCTGGAGACCAAAGGTAAGATGCACCATTGGTAGCAGTTAAGGTCACCAATGCTCCTGAACATGTAATACCGTCGTTGGCCGCAATTCCTGAGTTTTCTGTGAAAGCAAAAGTAACATCTGTACCATTGAATTCATCCGCTCCTATATCGGGTCTTGTTGCATTTCTTGCCATGCCATCATAATCGACCGTTACACCAGCTACTGGCATACCACCTTGATTGATACATTCGTTTGACACGATATGCAAATCAGTATCTGAGGTAAACGTTGGGTTGATATTTAAAGAAAGAGCATCAGCTGGGTAAGCTGCTTTCCAGTCTGCCAATGTCAGTTGATTGGCACCATTGAAGCCAACAGTATAGACAGTAGGAGCTGTGCTGATACCAAAGTAATCATTGTTATTGATTTCAGCAAAAACAAATCCAGTTGGAACATAAAGGCTATACGCTCTTGATGTAGTACCCAATGAGAAACTTTGCTCATTGAAAAATATATTGTTCTTGAGCACAGTTCCAGTAACTAACGTTGATGTAGCAATAAAAGGAGATGAGATAGAAGCCGTACCAGTTGACAAAGTTACAACTCCATAAAAATGGACTGAATTGTTAGCAACTGTAAAGTTAGTTCCACCAGTCAATCTGATTCCAAAAGCAGCAAATGTTGTGGAATTGATGTAATTAACAGTCCTCATGTCAGAAATAAAGTTGTTCGCTATGAGATTGTTATTGACACTGGTTGCTATATTGAAGTTAATACCATAAGCTGCCCATTGGCCGGTATTGTCATTGTAAATTCCGGTGATATTATTTCTGGTAAATGATGAATTTTGAACACCTGCTCCGCATTCAATTGCAGTAATTGATGTCTGTGTTGTTGTTTTTAAGTTGAACAAGTTGTTTTGTGAAATCACAGCACCATTAACAAATGACAAGTCAATTCCTCTCAATCCAACAAAATTTATAAGATTATTAGAACCAATCGAGTTCTGAGTGATCGACAAACCACCAAGATCACCTACTACAGATGCTGCTCTTGCATAAATACCATACTGAACAGTGTTGATATTATTGTTTTGGATGGTCAAGTTGTCATTATCATCTCCCGTTGCA
>Ga0105044_10003405_pt1 | contig 21854 bp, 18 predicted proteins | sample MAT01_FD_78092 | JGI IMG/M metagenome (GOLD analysis project Ga0105044, IMG submission 78092) | Freshwater microbial communities from Lake Fryxell liftoff mats and glacier meltwater in Antarctica - MAT-01 | ecosystem: Environmental > Aquatic > Freshwater > Ice > Liftoff microbial mat | place...
TACCAGGGTATGAAGCAGCGCCACCCGGCGGCTCACTCAAACAGTTCATGGCACAGTTCCAGCGCGTCAACCAGCGCGTCCACTTCGGCGCGGGTGTTGTACAGCCCGAACGAGGCGCGGCAGGTGGCGCTGACGCCAAGGTGGCCCATCAGGGGGGCGGCGCAATGCTGGCCCGCGCGCACCGCCACACCGCGCTTGTCGAGCACGGTGGAAATGTCATGGGCATGGGCGGGGCCCTGCAGCGTAAAGGAAAAGATCGCCCCCCGGTCGCGCGGGCGGCCCTGCAGGATCAGCCAGCCCAGCCCCTCCAGCCGTGCCAGGGCATAGTCGCGCAGATCCGCCTCATGCGCCGCGATTTCGTCCATCCCGAGGGCGGTCAGGTAATCCAGCGCCACACCAAGCCCGATCTGCTGCACGATGGCGGGGGTGCCGGCCTCGAACCGCATCGGGGCGTCGTTATAGGTGACGGTCTCGCGGGTCACCTCGCGGATCATGTCGCCGCCACCGATAAAGGGGCGCATTTCCGCCATGCGCTCAGCCCGGATGAAGATCGCCCCGGAACCGCTTGGGCCATATAGCTTATGCCCGGTGATTGCATAGAAATCGCAGCCGATATCCTGCACATCGACCGGCATATGCACCGCCGCCTGGCTGCCATCAACCAACACCGGCACGCCCCGCGCCCGCGCGCCATGGCAGATCGAGCGGGCATCGACGCGGGTGCCCAGCACGTTCGACATATGGGTCACGGCCACCAGTTTGGTGCGCGGCCCGATGGCATCCAGTATGGACTCCGGGTCCAGATTGCCCTGCGCATCGCAATCGACCCATTTCAGCACCACCCCCTGGCGCTCGCGCAGGAAATGCCAGGGCACGATGTTGGCATGGTGTTCCAGAATGCTCAGCACCACCTCGTCACCCGGTTGAAACCGAGGCGCGGCCCAGCCGTAGGACACCAGATTGATCGCCTCGGTAGTGCCGGAGGTAAAGACAATCTCCCGCTCCGACCCGGCGTTCAGAAAGCGGGCGACCTTGCCGCGCACCGCTTCGTAATTTTCGGTGGCCAGATTGGAAAGGAAATGCAAGCCGCGGTGCACATTGGCATATTCCTGGCTATAGGCATGGGTTATGGCGTCAATCACCACCTGCGGCTTTTGCGCCGAGGCACCATTGTCCAGATAGACCAGCGGCTTGCCGTTGACGCGGCGCGACAGGATCGGAAAGTCGCGGCGGACCGTTTCGACATCATACATCGTCTGCACCCACAGGTTTCGCCCGCACTTCCGCCAATGCCGCCCGCCAGATCAGCACAAAGACGGCCAACACCCCAAGTCCGGTCAGCCGCGCCACCCAACCGGGGCCGGCAAAGCCCGCAACCAACCCCTGCACCAGCATCAGCGGTGCACTGGCCAGCAGGCTCCAGAACAGCGCCAACCGGGCGGGATAAGCTCCGCCGACCTGCCCCCGGAACCGCAGCACCAGATAGCTGAGGCCTGCGAGGGCATAAAACACCAGCGGCAGCAGGAACAGTGTGGCCAAGAGCGCGCCGCCGATCCGCGCCTGCAGCGGCACCGCAGGGTCAAGATGCGCCGCCCGCGCCAGCCCCGGCAGTTCGGCGACAAAGATCAGCAGGCAGGCCGCCATCAGCATCGCCAATGCCCGGTCCTCGCGCGGCCCATCCGCCAGCTTGGCGCGGATCACTGCACGCGGGTCGCGCCAGGTCGCCAGAATGTCGGCACTGATGGTCATTTCTGCCGCCGCTGCAGCCAGCCTTCAAGGCGCGCAGTGATATCAGCGGCGATGGCACTATCTTCAATCTCGGCAATGGCATCGGCAAGGAAGCTCAGAACCAGCAGCCCCTGCGCCTCGGCCAGCAGCAGGCCACGGCTGCGCAGATAGAACAAAGCCTCGTCATCCATCGCACCCGAGGTCGAGCCATGCGAACATTTCACATCGTCGGCATAGATCTCCAACTCCGGCTTGGCCAGAAACTGCGCATCGCCATCCAGCAGCAAGGCCTGACTGATCTGGTAGCCGTCGGTTTTCTGCGCGCCTTGCTTGACCAGAATCTTGCCCTGAAACACCCCGGTTGCGCCGTTGCGCAGCACCTTCTTGAAGACCTGACGGCTCACGCCACGCTCGGCGGCGTGGGTGATGAACACCGTGTCATCCTGATGAAAATCACCATCCCCCAATGCCGCCCCGGCGACATGGGCAGAAGCGTCGGCCCCGGTCAGTTCGATCACGCATTCATTGCGAGTCAAGGCACCGTTTGCTGTCATGGTGAAGCTGCGGAAATGGCTGTTGCTGCCCAGCCGGGCAAATATATGGGTGGCGGCCACCCGTTCATGATCGCGGCCCTGGGTGCGGATATGGTGGAAGGTAGCGCCGTCGCCGACCTCGACTTCCATCACCATGTTGAGCCGCGCGGCGGCGGGGCCATTTTCCAGAATGGTCAATCCGGCCCCCGGTTCCAGCTTGATGCTATGGTGCAGGAATACGTCGGAACTTTCTGATTGATGGTGATAAATCAGCGATACAGGCTTTTTGGCGCGGCCGGTCGCGCGGATCAGCATGCCGTCGGTGGCACAGGCAGAGTTGAGTGCCGCCAGCGGGCGCATCACCGGTGTCTGGCCACGCGCCTCCAGCACGCCGTACAGATCGCGCGCCCAGTGGATGTCGCGCTGCCCCGCATCGGCAAGGCGGCTGATTTCCACCCCCGCCAGCGTCGGATCGTCCGAGGCACCTTCGTCAAACACCCCGTCGACAAACACCAGCTTCAGCCGGTCGATGCCGTCAAATACCGGGGTTTCCCTGGCATCGAACAGGGCGGCATGAACCTCCGCCCCGATCAGGCGCGCCGGGTCGGTATAGCGCCAATATTCATCGCGGCGGTGCGGCAGGCCCATGGCCTGCACCCGCCCCATCGCCGCCTGCCGCGCCTGCCCGGCCCAGCCGCCACCGGCGGGCAAGGACTGCGCGGGTATCTGCCGTGAAAGCTGCATCAGACCGCCTCCGCCAGCAGGTCGGCATAGCCGTTGGCCTCGACCTCCAGCGCCAGTTCCGGGCCACCGCTGCGCACGATGCGGCCATCGGCCATGATATGGACGAAATCAGGTGCGATATGGTCCAGAAGCCGTTGATAATGCGTGATAACCAGAAAAGATCGCCCCTTGGATCGCAGCGCGTTGACCCCGTCAGCCACCAGCTTCATCGCATCGACATCCAACCCGCTGTCGGTCTCATCCAGCACGCACATCCGGGGCTCCAGCATCGCCATCTGCAGGATCTCGTTGCGCTTTTTCTCGCCGCCTGAAAACCCGACATTGACCGGGCGTTTCAGCATGTCGGCGTCGATCTTCAGCGTCTTGGCCCGGGCGCGCACCTGTTTCAGGAAATCGCCGGCGCTGACCTCGGGTTCGCCGCGCGCCTTGCGCTGTGCATTCAGCGCGGTGCGCAGAAACACCATGTTGCCGACACCGGGGATTTCTACCGGATATTGAAAGGCCAGAAACAGCCCCGCCGCCGCCCGTTCCTCCGGCTCCAGCGTCAGCAGATCATTGCCATCCAGCGTGGCGCTGCCCCCCGTCACCTCATAGCCATCGCGGCCCGCCAGCACATAAGACAGGGTCGATTTGCCAGAGCCGTTCGGCCCCATGATCGCATGCACTTCGCCAGCGCCGATCTTCAGGGTGACACCCTTCAGGATCACCTTGTCCTCGGCTTCAAGTTTCACGTGCAGATCGTTGATTTCCAGCATATTTCCTCGCAGATGGCCTATTGTGGCCGGGTAAAGAAGTCGAATATCCGGGTCATGTCCGCAATCGGAAATGCCCTTGGTTGCAGCTCGAACCGCGCCATCCGCCCGACATGCGCCACCGGGGCGGCAAAGGCTTCGACACGGTGATAGGGCTTGCGGCCCTTGTAGTCATCAAACAGCACCGTCACCGGCGCTGCGATCCGCAACATCACCGCCATGAAGCAGGCGGCGCGAAAGCGGCCGTCAATCAGCACCACATCCGGGTGGCCGAAATCCGGGCGATCCCAGACCGACAGCGGGTAGCGGTGATAGCGCCGCCAGCCGGCGTCGCTGACCGGGGCACCCCAGGCCCCGGTCTTGCCGATATCCACCGGATGCAACCGCACCGCCGCCGCCAAACCGGCGCTGTCCAGATAGGCCTGCAACTCCGCTGCCCAACCGGGGTCGCTTTCCACCGAAAACACGGTCTTGCCCGGCATTTCCGCCGCCATCACCGTGGACCCGCCAGAGCCATATTCCAGCACCACCGCCGCCGCGCGGTAGCAGGCCTCGACCAACCGCGCCTCGGCTGGCGGAAAGGTCAGTTCCGGCCGGGCTGGCACCCTGTCTCCGGCGTCCGGCATCGCTAACCTACTGATCCTTCTAGCGAAATCGCCACCAGCGCCTGCGCTTCCATGGCAAACTCCATCGGCAGCGCCTGCAGAACATCCTTGCAAAAGCCGTTCACCACCAAAGCCACCGCCTCCTCGGCATTCATCCCGCGCGAGCGGCAATAGAACAGCTGATCGTCATCGACCTTGGAGGTCGTGGCCTCATGCTCCACCCGCGAGGAATTGTTGCGCACTTCGATATAGGGCACGGTATGGGCGCCGCACTGATCGCCGATCAGCAACGAGTCGCACTGGGTAAAATTGCGTGCCCCCTTGGCGCGCGGATGAACCGACACCTGCCCGCGATAGGTATTCTGCGCCTTGCCCGCCGAAATCCCCTTGGACACGATCCGCGATCTGGTATTGCGCCCCAGATGGATCATCTTGGTGCCGGTATCGGCCTGCTGCATGTTGTTGGCGATGGCGATCGAGTAGAACTCGCCCTGGCTGTCATCGCCGCGCAGGATGCATGACGGGTATTTCCACGTGATCGCCGACCCTGTCTCCACCTGGGTCCACATCACCTTGGCGCGCGCCTCGCGGCAATCGGCGCGTTTGGTGACGAAATTGTAGATGCCGCCCACGCCGTTTTCATCGCCGGGATACCAGTTCTGCACCGTCGAATATTTGATCTCGGCATCTTCCAGGATCACCAGTTCCACCACCGCCGCATGCAACTGGTGGGTGTCGCGCTTGGGGGCGGTGCAGCCTTCCAGATAGCTGACATAGGCACCACGGTCGGCGATGATCAGCGTGCGCTCGAACTGCCCGGTGTTTTCGGCATTGATGCGAAAATAGGTCGAAAGCTCCATCGGGCATTTCACCCCCGGCGGAATATAGACGAACGATCCATCGGAAAACACGGCGGAATTCAGCGTCGCAAAGAAATTGTCGGTGGCTGGCACCACAGTGCCCAGATATGTGCGCACCAATTCGGGATAGTCGCGGATCGCTTCGGAAATCGGGCAGAAGATCACCCCGGCCTTGGCAAGTTCGGCCTTGAAGGTGGTACCAAGTGACACCGAGTCGAATACCGCATCCACCGCCACCCGGCGCGGCGCAGACCCCGGTTCACCTTCAATCCCACCATCAACCTCACCTTCAACCCCCGCCAGAAGCATCTGTTCCTTCAGTGGAATTCCCAGCTTGGCATAGGTCGCCAGCAACTTGGGATCGACCTCATCCAGCGATTTCGGCCGCGTCGCCATGCTTTTCGGTTTGGCGTAGTAGAACTGGTCCTGATAGTCGATCTCGGGGTAATGCAGCATCGCCCACCGTGGCTCTTCCATCAGCTTCCAGCGGGCAAAGGCCGCCAGCCGCCAGTCGAGCATCCACTCCGGCTCGCCGTTCTTGCCCGAAATCAGTCGTACGATATCCTCGTTCAGCCCGCGCGGCGCATATTCGGTTTCGATCTCGGTTTCCCAGCCGTGCTTGTATTTGCCCGCCATCGCCTGCACGGCTTCAACCGTCTCGCGGTCAACTCCGTCACGCACATCGGCACCATCCAGCATATCCATCGTCTTTTCCTGTTCTGTTCCAACAACTCGCGGCGCGATCCTCACGCAGCACGCGCTCTTTGTCTGCGCCACTGCGCTGCCCAGCTTTCGGCAAAGCGCATCACCTCGTCTTCCGTCGTTTCCAGTCCCAGCGACAGCCGGATCGCCGAAGACGCCGCCAGATCGTCGTATCCCATCGCCCGCAAGACCCGGCTGGTCCGCACCTTGCCCGAGGAACAGGCAGACCCGGCAGATACCGCAAACCCTGCCAGGTCCATCTGCATCACCTGGGTTTCGCCTTTCCAGCCCGGCACCATCAGGCAGGTGGTGTTGGGCAACCGTGCCCCTGCCTGCCCCACGATCACCGCCTCCGGCACCAGCGCCAGAAGCGCCGCCTCCATCCGGTCGCGCAGCGCCGCTACCCCGTCCCACCGGCCCTCCGCCAGATCGCGCGCCGCCGCCTCTGCCGCTGCGCCAAACCCGGCGATGCCCACCACATTCTCGGTCCCGGCCCGCCGTCCCTGCTCCTGCCCGCCGCCACGCAAACGTGCCGCCAGGTCAACCCCGCGCCGCAGCACCAGCGCCCCGATCCCCTTGGGCCCGCCAAGCTTGTGCGCCGATACCAGCGCCATTTCCGCCCCCAACCAGTTGAAGGCCAGCGGCAGCTTGCCGAACCCCTGCGTCAGATCGCTGAGCGCCAGCCCCTCGGGCAAAGCCTGCACCACGCCGGTTTCGCTGTTGGCGATCTGCACCGCGCTCACCGCCGGTTCCGCCACGCCGACCAGTCCCGCCGCCGATACCGGCAAATCGGCCCTGCCCCAGGCCAAAACCGCCTCATGCTCCACCGCCGCACAGAAAAGCCCGCGCCCCTCCATCGCCAGCGCCGCCGCCTCGGTGGCCCCCGAGGTAAAGACGATATCGCCCCCCTCTGCCCCCAAAGCCGCCGCCACCTGCGCCCGCGCCCGCTCCACCAGCCCGCGCGCCGCGCGCCCTTCGGCATGAACCGACGACGGATTGCCCGCCACATCCATCGCGTCGATCATCGCCGCCCGCGCCTCGGCCCGCAGCGGCGCGGTGGCATTATGGTCGAGATAGATCCGGCTCATGCCACCCCTCCCGCACCCGGGTTTCTTGTTGGCAAAAATATCCCCGCCGGAGGCTCCGACCCCTGAACAAACCTGAAACCGCTCATTCGTCCACCACCTGCAACAGTGTCGGCACCGCCGGGCAGGGTGTCAGTTCATTGCCGACCACATCCGACAGCCGGGTCTGGTGCAAAAACACATAGACCTGCGCCGACAGGCTTTCCCACAGCCGGTTGGTCATGCTCTGCGCCCGGGTTCCCGACAGCCCGCCGGTGGCCCCTGCCCCCTGATGCATCGCCGAAACCGTTTCATCGACCGCCTCCATCACTTCCGAAATGCGAATCGCTTCGGGGGGCCGCGCCAAACGGTAGCCGCCGCCCGGCCCGCGCACCGACTCGACCAGCCCGGCGCGCCGCAGTTTCACGAACAACTGTTCCAGATAGGGCAAGGACAGGTCTTGCCGCCGCGATATTTCGGCCAGCGATACCATGGCAATGCTATTGGCTGCCGCCAAATCTGCCAAGGCAACAACGGCATAGCGCCCTTTGGTCGATAGTTTCATGGCCAAACCTTTTTCAACAGCAGCAACGGCCTTTTCGCTGGCAAAACGCTGCCAAAGAGATTGACGCAAGGCAGAAGGGCGCTTAACTCACTTCCACCCGACCTGCAGCCTGTCACGGTTGCTCGGTTTAGAATGGTTCTAGGTTGTCTGAGCGATTTCGTCAAGAATAACCGCCGGACCTACAGAAAGCAGGCGAGGCAATGCCCGAGGTGATTTTTCCGGGGCCCGAAGGCCGCCTTGAAGGCCGCTATCATCCGCAAAAGGAACGCGACGCGCCGATCGCCATCGTGCTGCATCCCCATCCGCAGTTCGGCGGCACGATGAACAACAAGGTGGTCTACAACCTGCACTATGCCTTCTACAATCTTGGCTTCACCGTGCTGCGCTTCAACTTCCGCGGGGTGGGCCGCAGCCAGGGGGAATATGATCTGGGCATCGGCGAACTGTCAGATGCGGCGTCCGCGCTCGATTACCTGCAGTCGATGAACCAGAATGCCAAGCACTGCTGGGTGGCGGGTTTCAGCTTCGGGGCCTGGATCGGCATGCAGCTTTTGATGCGGCGGCCAGAGATTACCGGCTTCATCTCGGTGTCGCCCCCCGCCAATATGTATGATTTCTCGTTTCTGGCCCCCTGCCCGGCGTCGGGCCTGGTCATCAACGGTCTGGCCGACCGGGTGGCACCGCCCAAGGATACGCTGAACCTGGTCAACAAGCTGCACGAGCAAAAGGGCATCACCATCACCCATGAACAGGTCGAAGGTGCTGGCCATTTCTTTGAAGATCCGTACATGGACCCGATGATCGCTTCGGTCACCGGCTATGTGAAACGCCGCCTGACCGAAGGCACGAGGTAGCGCCATGGCCACCCGCGAAGAACTGGCCGACGAACTGGCAAGCGATGTGATGGCGGCGATGACCCGGCTTGGCGACGATTCGATCTGGGAAAAGGTGTCAAAGGTCATCGGCACCTCGTCCCTCACGACGCAGGAGGCGTTTGTGACCGCGATGCGCTCCCGTCTGGCGACGCAGCGGGGCCGCACCCATCTGGAGCAATTGATTGCCCGCGCCGAAAACCCCGATCTGCCGCCACCGGAGATGCCCGCCAACGTCGCCCCCACCCCGGCTTCCGACAGCCACTGAGGCTGCAACCTGCGCCTGCGACACCTGCAGTATACCACCGCATACCGCCTTTCCCTTAACCGCATTTTCAACTAGATCGCGGAAAAGCACTCATCCTTGAAAGGGCAGACCATGACCAAGATCAAAGTCGCCAACCCGGTTGTCGAACTTGACGGCGACGAGATGACCCGGATCATCTGGGATTTCATCAAGAAAAAGCTGATCCTGCCCTATCTCGACCTCGACCTGAAATATTACGACCTCGGCATCGAGGAGCGTGACCGCACCAACGATCAGATCACCATTGATGCCGCCAATGCCATCAAGCAATACGGCGTCGGGGTGAAATGCGCCACCATCACCCCGGATGAAGCCCGGGTTGAGGAATTCGGCCTGAAACAGATGTGGAAATCGCCCAACGGCACCATCCGCAACATCCTCGGCGGCGTGATCTTTCGCCAGCCGATCATCTGTTCCAACGTGCCGCGCCTGGTGCCGGGCTGGACCAAGCCGATCGTGGTCGGCCGCCACGCTTACGGCGACCAGTACCGCGCCACCGATTTCCGCTTTCCCGGCAAGGGCAGGATCACCCTGAAATTCGTCGGCGACGATGGCACGGTGATCGAACGCGAGGTGTTCGCGGCACCTTCCGCCGGGGTCACGCTGGCGATGTACAATCTTGATGACAGCATCATGGATTTCGCCCGCGCCTCACTGAACTACGGCCTCAACCTCGGCTGGCCGGTGTATCTGTCCACCAAGAACACCATCCTGAAAGCCTATGATGGCCGCTTCAAGGATCTGTTCCAGAAGGTGTACGAAGAGGAATTCGCCGAAGCCTTCAAAAAGAAATCCATCACCTACGAACACCGCCTGATCGACGATATGGTGGCTAGTTCGATGAAATGGTCAGGCGGCTATGTCTGGGCCTGCAAGAACTATGACGGCGATGTGCAGTCTGATCTGGTGGCGCAGGGGTTCGGTTCGCTTGGCCTGATGACCTCGGTTCTGATGACCCCCGATGGCAAGATCGTCGAGGCAGAAGCGGCGCACGGCACCGTCACCCGCCACTTCCGTCAGCACCAAAAGGGCCAGGCGACATCAACCAACTCGATAGCTTCGATCTACGCCTGGACCGGCGGCCTGCGCCACCGCGCCAAGCTCGACACCAACGCGCAACTGCTGCGGTTTGCCGAAACGCTGGAAAAGGTCACCGTCGCCACGGTGGAGGCCGGTGACATGACCAAGGATCTGGCGCTGCTGGTCGGCCCCGATCAGAAATGGCTGACCACCGAAGGCTATCTGGAAAAGGTCGATGAAAACCTGAACCGGGCGCTTTCGGGTTAGATCGATCTGCCTGCCGATCAAGGGTCGGCGGCAGATTCGCCGCTGGCCTTTTGCCGCTGCCTCCTGTATCGCGGCGGCGCAGCATAAAGGCAGTCACTATGGACCTTCGCAATATCGCGATCATCGCACACGTTGACCATGGCAAGACCACATTGGTGGACGAGCTTCTGAAACAGTCAGGCTCGTTTCGCGAAAACCAGTCGGTTGCCGAACGGGCGATGGACAGCAACGATATCGAACGCGAACGTGGCATCACCATCCTTGCCAAATGCACATCACTGGAATGGGGCGGCAAACGCATCAACATCGTCGATACCCCCGGCCACGCCGATTTCGGCGGTGAGGTCGAGCGGATTCTGTCGATGGTCGATGGCGTTGTGCTGCTGGTCGATGCTGCCGAAGGGCCGATGCCGCAAACCAAATTCGTCACCGCCAAAGCCCTCGCCCTTGGCCTGCGCCCGATCATGGTACTGAACAAGGTCGACAAACCCGACGCCGAGCCGGATCGCGCGCTGAATGAGGTGTTTGACCTGTTCGCCAACCTTGGCGCGGATGATCACCAACTGGACTTCCCGGTGCTTTATGCCTCGGGCCGCAACGGCTGGGCCGATCTGGCGCTGGATGGCCCGCGCAAGGACTTGAGTGCACTGTATCAGATGGTGATCGACCATGTTCCCGCGCCCGCGCAGATCGCCCGCAGGGGCGAGCCGTTCCAGATGCTGGCAACCACGCTCTCGGCCGACCCCTTCATTGGCCGCATCCTGACCGGGCGGGTCGAATCCGGTACCCTGCGTGCCGGTGAAACCATCAAGGCGATCAGCCGCACCGGCGAAAAGCTGGAACAATTCCGGGTGTCGAAGATACTCGCCTTTCGAGGTCTGACCCAGACCGCCATCGAGGTTGCCGAGGCCGGCGACATCGTCACCCTCGCGGGCATGTCGAAATCCACCGTCGCCGATACCCTGTGCGCGCTGGAACTGGATATCCCGCTGCCCGCACAACCGATTGATCCGCCAACGATTTCGGTGACGTTCGGCATCAACGATTCGCCCCTCGCCGGCAGAGATGGCCACAAGGTCCAGTCGCGGGTGATCCGCGAACGCCTGATGAAAGAGGCCGAGCTGAACGTGGCGATCAAGGTTGCCGATACCCCGTCGGGCGACTCGTTCGAAGTGTCGGGGCGCGGCGAACTGCAAATGGGCGTGCTGATCGAAAACATGCGCCGCGAAGGGTTCGAACTGAGCATTTCGCGCCCGCGCGTGCTGTTTCGCGATGTCGACGGCCAGCGGCTGGAACCGATTGAAGAAGTGACCATCGATGTCGATGACGAATATGCCGGCTCGGTGATCGAAAAGATCACCGGCCCGCGCAAGGGCGAGTTGATCGAAATGAAACCCGCCGGGGTCGGCAAGACCCGCATCATCGCCTATGTGCCGTCGCGCGGCCTGATCGGCTATCATGGCCAGTTCCTGACCGATACCCGTGGCACCGGCGTGCTGAACCGGGTGTTCCACGACTGGGCCCCGCACAAGGGCCCGATCGAGGGTCGCCGCGCCGGGGTGCTGATCTCGATGGAAAGCGGCGTGTCGGTGGCCTATGCGATGTGGAAACTGGAAGATCGCGGGCATTTCTTCATCGGTGTGCAGGAACCGGTCTATACCGGCATGATCATCGGCGAGCACAACCGCGACAATGATCTGGAGGTCAACCCGCTCAAGGGCAAACAACTGACCAACGTCCGCGCCTCGGGCACCGACGAAGCGGTGCGGCTGACCACCCCGGTGCGGCTGAACCTGGAACAGTCGATCGCCTATATCGACGATGACGAACTGGTTGAAGTGACGCCGAAAGCGGTGCGCATGCGCAAACGCTACCTCGACCCGCATGATCGCAAGCGCCAAAGCCGCGCGGCGGGCTGAGCGAAACCCGGAGCCTGCCGCCCTGTCCCGGCTGCAGGCTCCGCTGCCTGGCGTCACAGCTTCTTATCGGCGCACAATATCCCCGCCGGAGGCTCCGCCCGCGCCATCAGTGCAGGCCCCTCAAACCTCCTCCACAATCACCAGATCGCGCACCGCCGAAACTCCGGCAAAAACCAAAGCCTCGCGGTAGCGTGGCGACTCGTAGCAGGCGACGGCCGCTGCCAGCGACGGAAAGCGGATCACCACATTGCGCGCCCGACCCGTGCCTTCCATCTGCCGATACGCCCCGCCGCGCGCAAGGAACACCCCGCCATGGGCGGCAATCGCCTCGGGTGCGATGGCAGCATATTTGCCATAGGTTTCCACGTCGCTGACCTCGACATGCGCAATCCAGTAAGCCGCTTTTTCGCCGCTCATACCAATTCTCCGATCACTTTTTCCGCCGCCTCAATCGCGGCACCCGCCTGGGCAATATCCGCGCCACCGGCCTGTGCCATGTCGGGCCGCCCGCCGCCGCCTTTGCCGCCCATCATTTCCGCCGCCGCCTTGACCAGCGCCACCGCCGACAGCCGCCCCGTCAGGTCTGCCGTCACCCCCGCTGCCACCGCCGGTTTGCCGCCGGTATCGGCGATCAGCAACACCGCGCCAGAGCCGATCTGCGCCTTGATCCCGTCAATCAACACCGGCAGATCCTTGCCCGAAACCCCGGTCAGCACCTGCGCCACCAGCGTGATGCCATTGACCACCCGCCGATCAGGGCCCGCGCCGCTGCCACTCATCGCCAGATCGCGGCGCAACTGCGCCACTTCGTTCTGCAGCGCGCGGCGTTCATCAACCAGCGCCTTCACCCGCTCCACCAGGTCCGCCGGTGCCGCCTTTACCACCCCCGCCACTTCCGCCAGCACCCCCGCCTGCGCCGCCAGATGCGCCAGAGCCCCGGCTCCGGTCAGGGCCTCGATCCGCCGCACCCCGGCGCTGGAGGCGCTGTCCCCCAACACCACGCACAGGCCGATATCGCCGGTGCGCTTGACATGGGTACCGCCGCACAATTCCAGCGAATAGGTGGCGCGGTCAGAACCTTTGCCCGATCCGGGCAGGCCGCCCATGCTGACAACCCGGACCTCGTCGCCATACTTCTCGCCAAACAGCGCCTGCGCCCCGATGGCGCGGGCATCATCGGGCGTCATGATCCGGGTATCGACCGCCGCGTTCTGCCGGATGAAATCATTCACCTCGGCCTCTACCGCTGCCAGTTCGCTCGCCGCCATCGCCTTGCCGTGCGAAAAATCGAACCGCAGCCGGTCGGGCGCATTCAGCGAACCGCGTTGTGCCACGTGATCGCCAAGCGCACGCCGCAACGCCTCATGCAACAGATGCGTCGCGGAATGGTTGGCGCGAATGGCACTGCGGCGGCTGAAATCCACCACCAGTTCCGCCCCGTTGCCCACAGCGATAACCCCATCGGTGACGCGCGCCAGATGCACGAAAACACCCTGGGATCTCTTCGTGTCGGTGATCTGCGCCTGCCCGCCGTCGGTTTTCAACAAGCCGGTGTCGCCCACCTGCCCGCCCGATTCTGCGTAGAACGGCGTCTGGTTGACGACAATCTGCACCTCGGCACCTACCCCGGCCTCGGTCACCGCCTTGCCACCCCGCACCAAAGCCAGCACCTGCCCTTCGGCCCGCTCGGTGTCATGGCCCAGAAACTCGGTGGCGCCATGCCGGTCGGCAATGTCAAACCAGATCGCGGCTTCGCTGGTCTCTCCGGTGCCGGCCCAGGCCGCCCGCGCCCTGGCCTTTTGCTCGGCCATCGCCGCGTCAAACCCGGCCACATCCACCGTGCGGCCCTGTTCGCGCAGCGCATCCTGGGTCAGATCCAGCGGGAAACCATAGGTGTCATACAGCTTGAATGCCGCCCCGCCATGCAGCGCACCACCTTCGGGGATGCGCGCCACCTCGTCCTCCAGAAGCTTCAACCCTCGGTCGAGCGTGGTGCGGAACCGGGTTTCCTCCAGCCGCAGGGTTTCCTCGATCAGCGACTGCGCCCGGCCAAGCTCGGGATAAGCCGCCCCCATGCCCCGTACCAAAGCGGGCACCAGCCGGTACATCACCGGATCCTTTGCGCCCAACTGATGCGCATGCCGCATCGCGCGCCGCATGATGCGCCGCAACACATAGCCGCGCCCCTCATTCGATGGCATCACCCCGTCGGCAATCAGAAACGAGGTTGAGCGCAGATGGTCGGCAATCACCCGGTGATGGGTCTTGCCCGGGCCATCGGGGTCGCTGCTGGTCGCGTGGGCCGAGGCTTCGATCAGGCTGCGCATCAGGTCGGTGTCGTAATTGTCATGCTTGCCCTGCAACAGCGCGCCGATCCGCTCCAGCCCCATGCCGGTATCGATGCTTTGCTTGGGCAGCGGCATCAGACGGCCATCGGCGAACTGTTCGTTCTGCATGAACACCAGGTTCCAGATCTCGATGAACCGGTCGCCATCCTGTTCAGCCGACCCCGGCGGGCCACCCCAGATATGGTCGCCATGGTCATAGAATATTTCGGTACAGGGACCGCAAGGGCCGGTCGGCCCCATCCGCCAGAAATTGTCATCGGTGGGGATGCGGATGATCCGGTGCTCGGGCAGCCCCGCCACCTTTTTCCAGATCGCCGCCGCCTCGTCATCGGTGTGATAGACGGTGACGCAGAGCCTGTCCTTGTTGATGCCGAAATCCTTGGTCAGCAGTTCCCAGGCAAAGGCGATCGCGTCTGATTTGAAATAGTCGCCAAAACTGAAATTCCCCAGCATTTCAAAGAACGTATGGTGCCGCGCCGTGTAGCCCACATTGTCCAGATCATTGTGCTTGCCCCCCGCCCGCACGCATTTCTGCGCCGTGGTGGCGCGCTTGTAATCGCGGTGCTCTACCCCGGTGAAAACGTTCTTGAACTGCACCATGCCGGAATTGGCAAACATCAACGTCGGATCATTGCGCGGCACCAGCGGCGAGCTTGCCACCACGGCGTGACCGTTGCGCCCGAAATAATCGAGGAAGGTAGAGCGGATGTCATTGAGGCTGGGCATGGTCGGCCTTTCGCGGCGGCATGGGGTAGGCCCCGTTCAAAGCGGATCGGGCAAATTCCGGACAGTGGTTTTGCCGCCTGATCCGAGAAAAATCAAGAGATTGGATCATATCGGGCGATTCTGTGATCGCCCGATATGATCTAACGGCAGGGGCAAGGGCTGTCCACCGCAACCACAGGCTCGGTAGCGGTCGGGTCGTACCGGGGTCGTGCCATGCAAAAGAGCCGGGGATCGCACCCCGGCCATTGTCGATCTTCACCAGCATCGCGCCCCGGCCCACACACGTGGCAGGGCAAAATGGCGGCCTCAACCCTCCATCACATCTTCACCGTCAGACGACGGCATCGTCAGATCAACCCCGTGCGAGGCCCTGATCCTGGCTTCAATAGCGGCGGCGATCGGCGGATTGGCCTTCAGGAAAGCCTTGGCATTTTCGCGCCCCTGCCCGATCCGTTCATCGCCATAGGAATACCACGAGCCGGATTTTTCCACCACCTGCGCCTTGACCCCGAGATCCAGCAACTCGCCGGTCTTGGAAATGCCCTCGCCGAACATGATGTCAAACTCCACCTCGCGGAATGGCGGGGCGACCTTGTTCTTGACCACCTTGACCTTGGTGGAATTGCCCACCACCTCATCGCGGTCCTTGATCGAGCCGGTGCGGCGGATATCCAGCCGCACCGAGGCATAAAACTTCAGCGCATTGCCGCCCGAGGTGGTTTCGGGCGAGCCGAACATCACGCCGATCTTCATCCGGATCTGGTTGATGAAGATCACCATGCAGTTGGTGCGGCTGATGCTGGCGGTCAGTTTGCGCATCGCCTGCGACATCAGCTTGGCCTGCGCCCCCATCTGATGGTCGCCCATATCGCCTTCCAGTTCGGCCTTCGGCGTCAGGGCCGCCACCGAATCAATCACCACCATGCTGACGGCACCCGAGCGCACCAGGGTATCCACAATCTCCAGCGCCTGTTCGCCGGTGTCAGGCTGGCTGATCAGCAGGTCATCGAGATTGACCCCCAGCTTGCGGGCATAAATCGGGTCGAGCGCATGTTCGGCATCGACAAAGGCGCAGATGCCGCCCTTTTTCTGTTCCTCGGCAATGGCATGCAGGGTCAGCGTGGTCTTGCCCGAGCTTTCGGGCCCGTAAATCTCGATGATCCGGCCCTTGGGCAACCCGCCGATCCCCAGCGCGATATCCAGGCCCAGCGACCCGGTCGAGGTCGCTTCGATCTCCAGCACCGGGGTGCCCGCCCCCAACCGCATGATCGAGCCCTTGCCGAACTGCCGTTCGATCTGTGCCAGGGCGCTTTCCAGCGCCTTCTGCTTGTCCATGTCGCGCTTTCCGTTGATCTCGAGGAGGTTCGCCGTAGCCATTCGCTGATCCCTTATTCCATAGCCTGCCGTGGGCGGCAATGATTGCCTTGTTCACTTCTTGTTCTCATCTCTATGAGATCAAATGCAGAACATTTCAACAAGTTTATCGCAAATCCGAGTTTTTACTGCTTTGGTTAAAGAGTGGTTTACATTCGACGACGTCGCCGCAAAAACTGCCTTGTGTGTCGGGATGGACGGGCCGTTGGATGATGGTGTTCTGGGAACAGCGGCTGGTGGTGCTGGCGACGCCGAAAACCGGTTCCACCGCGCTGGAAACGGCACTGGAGCCGCAGGCAGCGCTGGTCAGCCGCCGCCCGCCGGAGCTGAAACATACCCCGGCCTACCGCTACCGCCGCTTTCTGGCACCCTATCTTGAAAAGACTGCCGGAGCGGAGTTCGAAGTGGTGGCGATGATGCGCGAACCGGTGGACTGGCTGGGAAGCTGGTACCGCTTTCGCCAGCGCCAGACCCGGCCGCTGAGCAGGTTCGATACCTCGGGCATGAGCTTTGATGCCTTCGTCGAAGGCTACATCGCCAAACCCCGCCCCGGGTTCGCCGATGTGGGGTCGCAAGCCCGGTTCCTGTCGCACAATGGCGATCTTGGGGTGGACCGGGTGTTTGCCTATGAAAACATGGCGGGATTTCTGGGGTTTCTGTCAGACCGGCTTGGCTGCGCGATTGATCTGGGGCAGGAAAACGTCTCTCCCAACCTGCCGTTGTCCCTGTCCCGGGGGGTCGAAGCGCGCTACCGCGCCGCCTGCGCCGAGGAATTTGCGCTGTACCGATCCATCGGGTAGCCACAGGACCGCCTGTCCGGCTGTTGGCAAGTCCGGCAGTTGGCAAGTCCGGCTGCTGGCAAGTCCGGCTGGTGGCAAGTCCGGCTGCTGGCAAGTCCGGCTGCTGGCAAGTCCGGCTGGTGGCAAGTCCGGCTGTTGGCGAGTCCGGCCGCTTGTCCAGCAGCGGGTCGCGCCACAGCGGTCTTGAGCCGGCACCGCCGCGCGGTCAGTGGATCTGTCCCTGCACCGTCGCGGTCAGTTCGCTCAGCGAGAAAGGTTTGGGCAGGAATACCGAGTTGGGAATGCGCGACTGGGTTTCGCTGAAGCTGTCTTCGGCATAGCCGGAGACAAAGACCACCTTGACATGGGGCCGGGTTTTCAGCGCCTCGCGGACCCAGCTGGGGCCATCCATCCCGGGCATGATGACATCGGTCACAAAGACATCGACCGCCAGCGTGGGATCGGCCAGGGTTTTCAGCGCTTCTTCGGCGCTGTCGGCCTCAAGCACGGTATAGCCACGCATCCTGAGCGCGCGCGAGGCAAAGGCCCGCACCGGGGCCTCATCCTCGACCAGCAACACCACCCCTTCGCCCTTGCGCAGAACCGGTGCAACACCTGCAGCGCCCGGGCCCGGCAGTTGCGGCCGCGTATGGGTCGGGACCGGCAGGCCCGGTGCGGCAAAAGCGCGGGGCGGCGCCGCAGCGGCGGTGGCGGAGCCGGTGTAGGCCGGGAACATCAGGGTAAATGTGCTGCCCGAGCCAACCACTGAATCGACGAAGATGAAGCCGCCGGTCTGCTTGACGATGCCATAGACGGTCGACAGCCCCAGACCGGTGCCTTCGCCGGTGCGTTTGGTGGTAAAGAACGGCTCGAAGATCTTGGTCAGCTTGTCTTGCGGGATGCCACACCCCTCATCGCGCACCTTGATCACGACATAATCACCCCTGGGCACCGCGGCGCGATCGCGTTCCAACACCTCGCTCAGGGTCCGGCATTCGGTCTGGATATGGATGGTACCGCCACCCGGCATCGCATCGCGGGCATTGACGACAAGGTTCATGATGACCTGTTCCAGCTGCCGCTTGTCGGCCAGAATGGCACGCAATTCCGGGTCGTGACTAAGGTCGAGCGACACTTTCTCACCGACCAGCCGGTTCAGCAGATGCGCCAGATCCGACAGGCTGTCGCGCAGATCAACCACTTCGGGCTGCAGCGTCTGCTTGCGGGAAAAGGCCAGCAACTGACCGACCAGCGCCGCTGCCCGGTTGGCATTCTGATGGATCTGCACAAGGTCGGAATAATCCACATGTCCCTTGTCGTGGCGCAGCAACAGCAAGTCGCAATGGCCGGAAATCGCGGTCAGCAGATTGTTGAAATCATGGGCAACGCCACCGGCAAGCTGGCCGATGGCCTGCATTTTCTGGCTTTGCACAAACTGCGCTTCCAGGGTTTTCAACTGGGTGGCATCGTTGAGCACCGCAACCAGACCGGCGCGGCCGTGGTCGACCACCCGGCGCAGGGAGATCTGCAGAAAGGTTTCCTCGGCCGGCCGGATGGCACGCAGCACCTCGGGCCGGTTCACGGCGCGCCCCGCCATCGCATCGGCAAGCCAGTCGGCCACGGGCCGGCCCAACCCCTCGACCAGCCCGGACAGCTGAATTTCTTCACCCGGCGCCATGGCCACCAGCGCCCGGGCCAGTTTGTTGGCGGCGTCGATGCTGCCGTCATGGGCTATTTTCAACAGGGCAACCGGCAGATCCTCGAATTCCGACTGTTCGATCGGCTTGTCACGCTGTGCGGTCGAGGCGGGCAGCAGATAAATCTCGCGGCGCCCGCCGGAGCCCTCGATCTCGGCGACCAGCGCGCGGATCGATCCCACTTCGGTGGTGACGGTGGCTTCTTCGCCAGAGGTCAGCGGCAATGCCGGGAACACCCGGTCAAGCGTCTTGACCCTTCCGCCGACCAGCCGCCGCATCGCCTCGTTCATGAACAGGATGGTGCCGCTTTTGCTGGCGGTCAGCATCGGCAGGCTCAGGCTTTCGGCACCACGACCGCTGACCGAGCGTTCCATCATCTCTTCGAGACGCCACAGAAAAGCGCCATCGGCGATCCGGTGTACCGCCAGCCGCACATGGCCGCGCCGTGTCACCACATCTTCGCGTGCCGCACCGGCCACTGCAGCGCGACCCTGCAGGCGGAACATGACGGCGGCGGGATTGGCGAACAGGTCGCCCATGGCGCGGATCATGGTCTGGCCGCCCTGCACGCCGAACCGGTCTTCCGCCGCCTTGTTCTGATAGGTGATCTGACCATCGCCGTCGGTAGTAAAGCTGGGCGAGGCATCAAGCGCCACGAATTCGCCGATCGCTTCGGGTCTGGGATGCGCCCTGCGGCGAGATGGGCCGGCCAGCACCCGGATCACCGCAACCAGCGCCACCAGCGCACCGGCGGCACCAAACAGCACCAGCGCCCCGACCGGGTCGGGGATCAGCAATGCAGCGCCAAGGCACACCAGCGCCGCCAGCGCCAGTTGCCAGACACGGGAAGACAGGTTGCCTGCAACCTCAGTCATGGGATGCTGTGAAAGCGCCGGGTCCGACACCATCATCCTCCGTGCTCGATTCGGTTGCCTGCATTCGGCGCTGAAAAGCTTAAGCACCGCTTAATCTTCGCGCGATCACCTCTCTTGGTTGTGTAGATTGTCCGTCATTCCCGCGTCAAGTGCACAACATAAAAACCGTCGCCACCGTCCAACGGGGTGAACCGGCGCTGAAACAGGATTTTCCAACCCGGATGCCGGGCACAAAATCCGGCGATCTGGCCGGAATTCTCCTCGGACAGCAGGGAACAGGTCACATAGGCCAGCACCCCGCCCGGCCCGACCAGGCCAAGGGTCCGCGCCAGTATATCCGCCTGCAGCGCCAGCAATTCACCCAAGCGTGCCGGGGTCAGCGCCCATTTCGCCTCGGGGCTGCGCCGCCAGCTGCCGGATCCGGAACAGGGCACATCGAGCAGCACCAGATCGAACGGCGCCGCCTTGGCCACGGCCGCCTTGTCGAGCAGGCTGACCCTTACCCCCGCCCGCTCCGCCCGCACCGGCAGGTCGCGCATCCGGCGCGGGTCGGCGTCATGGGCAAAGACCTGCGCGCCGCGGTCCGCCAGTGCCAGCGCCTTGCCACCGCCGCCGGCGCAATAATCCAGCACCCGCCCCGCTCCCGCCAACGGCATTGCCGCCACCACCGCCTGCGAGGCGGCATCCTGCAGATCGACCAGCCCATCGGCATAGGCGCGCGACGATTGCAGCTTGCGCGCCCCCTGACCCAATTCCAACGCGGTTTCCGCCAGCCGGTGCGGCAGTGCCAAAATCCCCTCTGCCGCCAGCGCCGCGACCGCCGCATCGCGGCTGCCGCGCGCCAGGTTCACCCGGACAAAGGCCGGGGCGCGGCGCTGCAACAGGCCCATCACGGCGGCGAATTCCGGCCCCAGCGCCCGTTGCAGCGGTTCACCAAGCCAGTCGGGGCAATCGAGCGCTGCCAGACCTTCCGGAACAGCGCCTGCCCCCTCATCGCCGGTCAGGGCCGCCGGGGCATGGCCGATGCCGGTGAAAATCTCACCCGGCGCGCGACCCTCGGCCCGCAATGCCCCGATCATCAGGCCCCGCCCGGTATCTGCCCCGCCCAGTGCGGCAAAGGACCTGCGGCAGCGCAAGGCCCCAAACACCAGATCGCGCAGCGCTGCGCGGTCGCCCGAGCCGGCAAACCGGCTGGCGCGGCCCCAGTTGGTCAGGGCTTTTTCGGCAGGATTGCTTGCCGATATCTGGTCAAGCACACCCATGGCGGCGGCGACCCGGGCGGCGGGGGTCACGCCAAGGCCCCACGGGTGACGCGCCCATCACAGAGCGTCAGATCAACCGCCAGCGCGGCAATCCGGTCCGGTGGCGTGGCGTCGATATCGCGCGACAGCAGCACCAGATCACCCAGACAGCCTTGGCTGACCCTGCCCTTGCGATGGTCCATATGCTCGCCATATGCGCCGCCCAAACCAGAGGTTTCCAGCGTGGCCATCAGGCCGATCCGGTGGTCGGGCAGGCCATCGGCCCAGGGTTGCCGCGTCAGCGCCGCCGGAATGCCGCGCAGGGCGCTGATGTCCGATACCGGCCAGTCCGAGGCGAAACAGAGCCGCGCCCCGGCCCCGACCAGCGCCGCCCAGGGGTAGGTATCGCCCCGGCGCGCCCGGCCAAACCGGGTCAAGGTCGGCTCCAGCGGAACATCCATCGCGCCGGGCGGATGCGGCGGCTGGATGGATGGCAGGGCACCCAGCGTGCCGAAACGGGGAATATAAGCGGGGTCGATCGGTTCGGCATCTTCGATCCGGTGGCGGCTGTCGCGCCGCCCATTGGCGCGCAAAGCTTCCCCATAGCCATCCAGCACCCGGCGCACCGCGCCATCGCCGATGGCATGAACCGCGATCTGCAATCCGCGCCGGTCAGCCTCGACGGCGATTTCGGCAAAGTGCCCGGCACCAAACAACGCCTCGCCGCGTCGGCCGGGCTGATCGGCATAATCGTTCAGCATCAGCGCGGTGCGGCTGTCGATCACCCCGTCCATGAACAGCTTGACAGAACCGCTGGACAGCCAGTCGCCATGCCAGCCCGCCGCCAGCGCCGAAGCGGTTTCCAGCGCCGACAGA
>Ga0105044_10003406_pt1 | contig 21851 bp, 15 predicted proteins | sample MAT01_FD_78092 | JGI IMG/M metagenome (GOLD analysis project Ga0105044, IMG submission 78092) | Freshwater microbial communities from Lake Fryxell liftoff mats and glacier meltwater in Antarctica - MAT-01 | ecosystem: Environmental > Aquatic > Freshwater > Ice > Liftoff microbial mat | place...
GGCCTTGTAAAAATTGAGACGGGGTTCCAGGACTTCTCCACTGTGCGTTCGAGTTGTCTGAACGGACAGGCGTCGCGCTCAGTACCGCAGGGTCGTGCCGATGTGGGTTTAGCTGCCTGATGGCAGCCCCGTGCGTCGCAGTGCACCACCCAGGCGCAGATGCTCGTGGGCCGCGAACAGGCTCACGTATGTTCCGACCGCGTGGCTCGCGGTGACACGGAGTAGTCCGCCGATACTGCGACCGCTGGTGTCCGCGGTGCCCGCGTACACCCGTGTTCCGCCCGCGTACACGGGATCGCGCTGGTCGAACCGTCGCGCGATCCCGTACTCGAGCGCGAGTCTCGTTCGAGGGGTGACTGCGAGGGACACGCCGGGCGCGATGAGCAGCTGATTGCGCAGGCTGAGGAATTGCCCTTCCCCCATGTAGGCAGTGCTTGCGTACAGCGGATTGAACTCTCGCACCGTTCCGGGTCCGCGGGCTCCGCCGCCTGACGCAACGTCAACCCGGAGTTCGAGGCGCGGCTTCCATCCGTCGCGCGACAGCATCACGCTCTGTACCGAGAAGACGCCCCACGCGTCGACTGGCCGGCCGTCGGCCCGACCGTTCTGATGCGCCACGGTCCAATCGATGGCGACTGGTCCGCGCTGTCCCCACAGCCGCGCGCCGTGCGTGTCGCGTGCGTCAGGCGCAACCGCGTTTCCCAACTTGGATCGCGGCGTCTGGGTGCGCATCCAGAAGGGGTCCAGAAACAGCGAGGGCCCTGCGCCGTCTCGCGCGACGATCACACTCGCGTTCACGCCGCGCAGCCGTTCACGGCGATCCACGATCTCATCGAACGACCCGGGCGACGGCCGGGTCACCCGCAGATCGAACGCACCAATCCGCATACGCCGATTGTGGGCACACAGCCGCACACCGTTCCAGGTACGGTGCACGTTGGGTCCATCACTGACACTCACGAGTTGGCGGGGCCCGTCGGCAAACTCTTGCCGCCCGATCATCGCGCCGAACAACGCCGTGCCCCGTCGGCCGCGAACGTCGACGAACAGCTGCTGCAGCGACGCATTGTTTTGGAAGTTTGCCGTCGCCACGTGGGAGAGGCGGTCTACCTGCCCCGTGGCCATCTCGCCGTAGAGGCGAACATGGCGGTCCACACGCGCATCCATGCCGACCGTTCCGCGAAGCAGCGACTGACCAAATGAGTTGCCGCGCGCGAGTTGGCCGTTGGAGAAACCGTCGTGACGAACGCGCGACTCGGCACTCAGCGTGAGCGACGCCCCACGTACGAGGCGCATCGCCTTGAGCGGCGGCGCGGTGCCCGCAGACCGCATGCCCATCGAGTCTTCGGCCCACCGGCTCATGAAGCGACCGCTACCGACCATTGGCCCCCACCCTGCCGCACGCAGCGGATACGGGCCGACTAGGATTGGTGCCAACGCCCCCGCGTCGCCTCGGGTCGGTGCTTGACCGGATGCCGGCGCCGCCGCACCGATAACCAACAGCGCGAGTGCCGCAGCGCGGATCGCACGACCGCTCGTCGCCATTCCAATCGCGACCGTCAGCAGTACCGACGCCATGGCGAAGGTCAGTCGCATACCGAGAGCAACGGCGGTCCGTGTATCGGCCTCGGGCCCGAGCGACTGGACGCCGAGCGCGAAGATTGCGCCCATGACCGAGGCGCCCGTGACCAACCCCAGGTTGCGCGACAGGCTGAGGAGCCCCGCCATCATCCCGCGCTCCAGAGCCGGCACCCCTGACATCACGACCGTGTTATTCGCGACTTGAAACAGCGCGTAACCTGCCGTCAGCGTCGCAATCGGCCCGACATAGCCGCGGACGCCTGAGGTGACGGGCAGCAAGGCGAGCAGTATGGTGCCCGCCACCATGCCAACGAGCCCGGCGAGACTGGATCCGGTTGCGCCGACGCGGTCGACCACGCGGCCAGCCGGGACGCCAATTACGTCGAAAACCAACGGGCCCACCGAGAGGACAAGGCCCACGCGCGCCGCGTCGAGGCCGAGCGCGCGGGCGAGATAGAACGGTCCGACGACGAGCGTTGACATCATGACGGTCGCGACCAATGCGTTCGCCACGAGGCCGGCGAGTAGCCGTCGATCCCGGAGTGCGGCGAGGCGCACCAGCGGCGTTGGGGCGCGCGCCTCCACCCGCACGAACGCGATCGCACCGCCGCCCGCCAAAAGAAGCAGCGCGAGGGAATGCGCACCGAACGTTCCGTTCGATGCCGTCATCGCGAGTGCATACGCGGCCAGCGTCAGTGCCAGTAGCACCGTGCCGGTGACGTCGAGGCTCCGCAGACTGGTGACCGCACGCGGTGGATCGGCCGGGAGATGCCGTCGCGCCACGACGAAGGTGATGATCCCCAGCGGGACCGTGAGGAAGAACAGGGCCCGCCATCCGAATCCGGCGAGGAGCACCCCGCCCACGGAGGGGCCGAGGGCCGTCCCCACCGCGGACATGGTACCGAGGAGTCCCATCGCAGTGGCGGTCTTGGTTGCCGGGACCGAGTCGCCGACCATGGCCAGGGACAGTGCCATCATGATCGCGGCGCCCACGCCCTGCACGCCGCGCGCTGCGATCAGCGCCCAGAGCACGGACGTCAGACCGCACGCGAGCGATGCGCCGGTAAAAAGCCCAATGCCCAGCACGAGCAGTCGGCGCCGCCCCACGAGGTCGCCAAGCCGCCCCACACCAACGATCAGGGTCGTGACGGCGAGGAGGTAGGAGAGGACAATCCACTGAACGGCGTGGAAGGACACGCGGAACGCCTGCGCGAGCGATGGCAGTCCCACGTTGGCGACGCTTGTACCGAGCGCGGCCAGGAGCGCCGACATCGCGAGACTCGCGATTGCCCAGCGGGCCGATGGCGTGGGTGCGCCGGAATCCTCGATTCCTAGCCCGACTGCATCCTGCGTTCCTTCGAGTACTGATTCCACTGTGCGCTCCACGTGCTGGCGACTCCGGCATTGGAGTCATCCGCAGCGTAGCCGTGCGTTTGACATGGCGGAACACGCATGGCTTGCACATCATTGATGCATGGAACGCCACATGTGCCCCCGCTGACCTTTCCAACGATTATGACCCGGCCCGACCTCAACCTGCTCGTCACGCTCGATGTGGTGCTGTCGGAGGGGAGCGTTGCCCGGGCGGCACGGCGGTTAGGTCTCAGCCCATCGGCCATGAGCCGTGCATTGTCGCGCTTACGCGACGTGACGGGCGATCCGCTGCTCGTGCGCGCCGGCCGTGGCCTCGTGCCGACGCCCCGAGCGCTCGAGCTCCGCGACCGGGTCGGCCAGATCGTGCGCGATGCGGAGTCGGTCCTGCGGCCCGCCGAGCGGCTCGATCTGGCGCGATTGGCGCGCACGTTCACGCTGCGTACGAGTGAGGGCTTCGTCGAAAATTTTGGCGCCGGCATTGTGGTGGTCGCGGCCGCGCAGGCACCAGGCGTGCGGTTGCGATTCGTCCAGAAGCCCGACAAGGACAGCACACCGCTCCGCGACGGCTCCGTCGACGTGGAGACCGGGGTGGTCGAGCAGTCCACGAGTCCGGAGCTGCGCACACGGACCCTGTTCGAGGATCGTTTCGTTGGCGTCGTGCGTGCCGGCCACGCGCTCGAACCGGGCACGGTCACCCTGTCGCGCTACTTCGGCGGCCAGCACATCAGCGTGGCACGGCGGGGTGCCGAACGGGGCCCGCTCGATTCGGACCTCAAGCCGCTCGGACGGGAGCGCGAGGTCATCGCCATCGTCGATGGGTTCGCGAGCGCGCTCGCGCTGGCCAAAGACTCTGACCTCATCGCAACGGTCCCGGAGCGTCACACGGGGAAGCTGCGCGCTGGCATGCACACGTTCGTGCTCCCGTTTGAGACCTCCGCTTTTACGGTCTCGATGCTCTGGCATCCGCGGCTGCATGCGGACCCGGCCCATCGTTGGCTGCGCGGCCTGGTGGCCGAGAGCTGCGCGATGGAACGGTGATGTAGCGTTTCATGCGCATATACCGTGCGTGTCATGCGCGTTCCGCCGTTCCCCAAGGACTCCTACCGTTGCGCGAGGCGCGAGGCTTGACCTGCGCCTCGCGGCGCCGTGCGTGAGTGAGGCCGGGCGCGCCCTGCACGGAACCCGACACGCTGCTTGGGGCTGTCGGACTGCGGCTGGATCGACCAGCAGTCCAGATCGACGTCCAGCGGCTCGCGGTGCTGGCTCCGCGCGCGATTTTGATCGGACAACGCGTGGTGGCGCGGATAGTTCTGCCCGGATGCCGGAACATTCAGAGAGTTGAGTGGACATGAGCGCCCACAGGAGTCATTCCGTTCCAGCCTCATCTGGTCCGTCGCCGACCTCCTGCGCGGTGACGTCAAGCAGTCCGACTACGGCAAAGTAATCCTGCCGTTCACGGTGCTGTGCCGCCTGGACTGTGTGCGGGAGTCGATCAGGAAGGCCGTGCTCGCGGAGCTGGACAAGCGGACGAAGGCGGGCCTGAACGCCGACCCGTTCCTGCTCAAGACCGCCGGCCACTCGTTCTTCACCCCGTCACCGCTGGATCTCAAGACCCTGCTCGGCGATCAGGTCCATCTCGGCGAGAACGAAACCGCTGGTCAACACTTCACGCCGCGTGAAGTCGTTCGTCTCATGGTGAACCTGCTGCTCATCGAAGACGACGACGCGCTCAAGAACCCGAGCATCGTACGGTCCATCTACGACCCCACCGCGAGGACCGGCGGCAGCAAGAGAGAGGTGCATATGACCACGCGCCTCACCGGGGCCGCAACGACATTCCTGCCATTCAACCAAGTCGACCACGGGGGCAAGGGAAATCCCGTAAACCCCGCTGGACACCGCACGGCGTAGCTGTGGGAGCCGGTGTGGCGGCGCGAGAGTTGGTTGGAGATCCTCTGCCGCTGTTGCGTGGGCCAGCGCGACGCGAAGCAGGTCATCGCGAGTGTCATCTTTCTGCGGCCGAACGTACAGGAAATAAAGCCGACCACTAACGCAGAACCCCATACACCAGAACGGTTTATGGGGTTCGCAATACGATTTTGACTCAAGCACGCAACCGGGATCGAACCGGTGACCTCATCCTTACCAAGGATGTGCTCTACCGACTGAGCTATGCGTGCGGCACACTGCCCATCACGGGCAGACGCGCAACCTAGTCCTGCTTGACTATCGACACAAGCGCAACGTCCTCACCCCATCATCGCCCGCAGCAGCTGTGTCCCGGTCCGACTCGCCGTCAGTCGAGTGCCGTCCTTCATCTCGACGCACAATCGGCCTGCGTCGAACGGCGTGAGCGAGGCCACGAAGTCGAGGTTCACCGCGTGCGAGCGATGGATGCGCACGAAGCGCCGCGCGTCGAGGCGTTCGAGCAGCACGGTCAGGGTGATGGTCAGCAGGTGGGAGCGTCCGCGGGTCACGATGCCGACGTAGTCATCCTCCGCCGCGAGGCGCTCGATCTCGTGCACGGAGACCGGCACGATGCGCCCGCCCGCCTGCACGAAGACGCGCGTCAGCGGCCCCTGCACCGCACGCACCCGCGCGATCGGTGCGAGGGCGTCTCCAGCGGCCGCCGCGATCGCGCGCTGGGTGCGCACCACTGCACTTCGGAAGCGGTCGGCCCCAAAGGGCTTGAGCAGGTAGTCCACCGCGCCCAGCTCGAAGGCCTGCACGGCATGTTGGTCATACGCAGTGGTGAACACTACCGCCGGTCGATGCGCGGCCCGCTCCAGCACCGTCAGACCATCGACCTCCGGCATCCGAATGTCGAGAAAGACCAGCGAAGGTTTTAGCCGATCGATCAGCGTGATCGCCGTGGCCCCATCTGACGCCTCACCGATCCACTGCAGCGACGGATGCGCCTCGACCAGATCCCGCAGGTGTAGGCGAGCCAGCGGCTCATCCTCACAGACGAGCGTGCTGATCAGGTTGTCCGAGCTACTCACGTTGGCAGTCGTACGGTGACGGCAAAGCCACCCTCAGGCACCGCCCCCACGCTCAGCTCGGCCGCCGCACCGTACCGCGCGGCCAGCCGACGACGCAACGCGTCCAACCCAACGCCGGTCCCTGCCGACGCTGCGGTCGCGTGCGCACCCGGCCCATCGTCGCGCACTTCGAGCACGAGCCGGTCTGCATCGAGCCGACCACCAAGACGGACGGTGCCCCCGGCCGCGCGCGGCGCGATCGCGTACTTGATCGCATTCTCCACCAAGGGCTGCAGCACAAAGCTCGGCACAGACACGTCGAGCGTTCGCCTGTCGATCGCGCGCTCGACGCGCAGCCGATCGCCGAACCGGATGGACTCCAGGGCCAGGTAGGCCTCAGTGAACGCGATCTCCTCGGCGAGGGGCACATCCTCGCGTGCGCCGCGCTTGGCGTCGAGCACGTAGCGCAGCAGGTCGCTCAACTGTTCGAGCGCCTGCAAGGCCGCCGCCGGATCTCGTGGCACGAGCACGGAAACCGAGTGCAGCGTGTTGAACAGAAAGTGCGGATCGAGGCGACCGCGCAGCGCCTCGAGCTCGGCCCGGGCGCGCAAGGCGTCCGCCTCCGTGGCAAGCATCTGCTGGACCCGCGAGCGCTCTGAGGCCTGCCGCGCCCACGTGACGCCGCTCAGCGCCGCGTAAATGAGCAGCGCCTCGAAGGTCTGCCAATGGATCCATGGCGACGCCACTTGCAGGGCCTCGCGCCATTGTCCTCGTGAGCCGCCGATGTCGTAGACGATCAGGACGTCCCAGAGTCCGCCGTACAGCAGCGCCATCGCGCCATGCACGATGAAAAAGCGCGGACTTGGCGCCGCCGGCCACCCCCAGCGGCGCGAGAGCCAGAGCACACCGACTCCGAGCAGCGCAGCCCAGCCGACCGTGGACAGGGCGGCCAAGACCGCTTGTTCCACCGGCAGTTGCGCAGACCGCCCGATCATCAGCGCATAGAGCAATACGAGCGGCGTCCAGGCCGCCACGTACCAAAGCGCACTTCGCACTATCGCAGTCACGCGCATGATGTAGTGAGATTAGCGCGCCGCAAGCTTCGGGAGCAACTCATCCCGTACCCAGCGATACCCGGGCTCAATCGCAAGCGCCCTTTCATAGGCGGCGCGCGCCTCGGCAGCGCGGCCGCGCTGCTGCTCCATCTGGCCGAGCCAAGCGTAGGCCTCTGCCTTCCCCCAAGCGGGAAGGGGTCGGACGGGCGCGTCCGACTCGAATGCGGCAACCGCTCGCTGCACCAGAGCGTATCCCTTGTCCTTCCCGCCGCCCCACATCGCTGGAGTGAACCACTTGCTGATCCCCTCGAGCAGCAGCACGCGCGGGTTCTTCGGTCCCATCGTCTGCGCGGCCTCCGCGGCGTCGCTGGCAGATGCGCCCCACTTCATTCCTGCCATCATCCCCGAACCGGCGAGGGACCCCATGCATGAACCAAGCAGCGCCTGCGTCTCCGCGAGCGGCTTCGCAGCGGCCGAGCGCTTGAGCAGGTTGACAGCCCGCTCGAGCGCCTCTGTCCGCTCGTCCTCCATCGCGTCGCCCGCTGCCCGCATCGACTCGCGGTAAAGGCCATACGCGCGATAGTGCAGCAGCATCGGGTCATCCGGAAACGCCGTGAGTGCCTTGTCGAGCATCACGCCGGCGCGCACGAGTCCTGCGGAGTCGTCCGCGATGACGGCCTGTTCGATGATCACGCGCGCACTGTCGGCCCAGCGCGCCGCCCCTGTCAGGGGCGCGCCGGCCAGCGGCACACTCTGCGCGGGCGCGGCGGCCGTGAAAGCGGCGGACAGGAGGAGTGCGCCGATCGCGGACCGCGCAGTATTAGAAGAGAAGCGTGGCACCAGCATAAAGGACTCGGTTGAAGGGGGCACGCACGGGGAGGCGCTCGGAGTAGTCGGCGGACCAGCGGTAGCGCATGACATTGTTGCGATCGAACAGGTTCGAGAGACTGCTCCAAAGCACGACGGCGCTCGTGCCCGCAAGCGGTCGATACCAGCTCGCGGAGAGGTCGGAGCGCAGATAGCCCGGCATCCGGTCCCCGTTCGGGGCGCCCCAGATTGGCTGGAGGCCATCGCGGGACTGGGCTGCCCCCACGATATCGGTGAAGGGCCGCCCGGTCGCGTATCGCAGCGCCGAGCTCAGGCGCAGTGACCCGAGCTGGCGATCCGTGATCCACGAGACGGAGTGTGTCACATCGCCAAGCGCCGGCGCATTGATGCCGGTGTGCGGGTCATCACGTCGCGACCGCACGATGCTCCACGACACGCGACTGCGGCTTAGCTGCCCCATGCGCCAGCGCACCAAGAGATCGACGCCACGCGCGTGCCCCTGCGCGCCGCCGGCCACATCCAAATCGCGTGTGAACTGCCAGAGATTCGTGTACTGCTTGTCGTACAGTTCAACGCGCACGCCAGCGCTATCTCCGCCGAGCTGCGCGCCGACGATCGCCTCGCGCACGCGCATCGGCGCAAAGTCACGCTGGCCGTCGCGCGGCCTGAAAAACGTTGGCTCGGCGACCTGGTGCAGTACACCGAGGGCGGCGGTGAGTCCGAGCCGTCCACGCTGCCAAGCCACGCTCAGGCGGGGGTCGACCGTGCGACGTGCGGTGATGGTTGCGCGATCGGTGCGCACCCCGGCAATCACGCGCACGCCGCGCACATCCTGCCAAGTGGTCTCAAAAAAGGCGCCCGAGCGATCACTGCGCGACCGCGCCTCGAAGAGCGTGCGGGTGGTGTCCAGCCCCGTGGCGATCAGCGCGCCGTCGTACTGCGCACTGAGCCGCTCGAAGTCCGCGCCCACGCGCACGCGGAGTCCGCGGTCGGACTGCCAGCCGAGCGATCCGACGACGTGCGTTACGCCAAGCTGGGTGCCGAGTTGCAGTCCTGTGATGTTTTCCCGTCGCGTGAAACCCGAATGGCCGACCGTGAGCGCCGGGCGCCATGCCGTCGCGCTGTCGCGCCAGGACAGGACCGTCATATTCTGCCCCGTCTGCGCGGAGTAGGTGGTACCTGTCTCTACTCCGGCATCACGCACGCCCACGCGTGACCCTTCGCGCACGGCAAAGAGCCGCAGGCGCCCCGCCGTCCCGGTGGCCCACTCGATCGTGCCGCTCACGTCCCCGCCCTGCGGCGGCGGGTCAAAGGGCTGCGCCTGTCCAAACGTCGACGTCACTGCGGTCATCGAGTTCACGTTCGCACTCGCCCGGACGCCGAGCCGTGGGGATGGTGCGGCCGCCAGTGCCACGCCCGCGTTGCCGATCGAGAGCGTTGCGCTCCCCTCGCGTTTTTTCGGTCGCCCGGCCGTCTCCAGCCGCACGAGTCCGGAGAGCGCGTTACCGTACTGGGCGCCAAACCCACCCGCTGCAAACACGGTGCGGTCGAGCAGGAACGGATCGATCGTGGCGGTCACATGCCCAAGCGGGTTGTCGAAGCGCGCGGGCGACAACAACCACGCGTCGTCGACGAGCACGCGCGTTTCGGTGACGTCGCCCCCGCGCACGAAGAGCCCGCTCCCTTCGTCCACGGCCTGCGCTCCGGGAAGGGTCTGCAGCGCGCGCGACACGTTGCCTGCTGCTCCAGGCGTCTGCACGACATCGAGCGGCGAGAGGCTGGCGGTTGTGCCGCTACCAAGTGTGTACTCACCGGCGGCGACCACAGTCATCGTGGTCAGTGAGGGAGGCTGCGGGACAAGGACCAGCGAGACCAGCGTGTCGAGAGGCACGATCAGGTCGAGCGCTGAGGGGTGAAAGCCGATGCGACGTGCCACGAGCGTGGCGATCCCGCGATGCGTGCTGCGGAGCGCAAATTGCCCGGTGCTGTCGGTGACGCTCGCGTCACTCCCCTCGAGCAGCGCGATGGCCACGCCGCGGGCGGGCCGCGCATCGGGGAAGCGCACGACGCCGCGCACCACCACGCGCGAGGTGTCAGCGGCGGCCTGAGCGCACAGCGCTGGCGCTACGGCGGCAGCCACTGCGCAGCCGCACGCGATCGGGAGCAGGGAAGCCATTCGCATAGACCGCAGCGTATGGGTCCCGGAGACACGGTGCTACAACAAATCGGTGAACCGACAGCCGCGCTCGGTGAACCGCGCGGCTCAGGCGCTCGCGATTTCCTTGGTAGCCTGTTTGTACCACTTTTGCCGAGCCCGCGCGGCTTGGTCGAGGGTGGTGCCTTCCGGCAGCATCCTCGATGCGGCTTTTTGCTCCACGTAGATGCGAATGCCCAGCCGGCCATTGCTGGCCTGACGGAACACACCGACGATCCCGGTGCTGCTCCGAGCCACGGTGAAGACCTGTGCGTGTTCGATCACCGGCTTGCCCAGCCGCTGGTGCTCGCGTCGTACCCACTTGGCGCAGAGCAGCCACGCGCGCGCAGAGCCGCCGGCTTTTTTGTCGCTGAAGAACTTGGAGGTGTGTTCGCCGTAGGCGTTGACGCGCCCCTGCCAGCCGAGCGAATTCTTTTCCGGCTGCTCGATCCGGATGACGCCCTTGAGGGTCACGATGGGGTTGGCCTTGACCCACGCCACGCACGCCCGGCGAGCGGCAGCTTCGGCGCGCGGCGTGGGCTGGAGAAATTCCATCCGGGTCGGCTTTCCGTTCTCGACGCCGTAGCCGTACCAGCCGTGCTTCCCGGTTTCGTTGTTCTCGATCCGTTCCATCGAACGCGGCGCGCGCGCGGATTGTCTCGGCGACATCGGGCTACTCGTTTTACCAGGGTTCACTGTCGTACTTCGCGGGCATGGCGAGAGGTGGTGGCACCCTCTCCACAAGCGCAGCATGATAGCGCTTGGGGACAGGTTGGTCGACCACGCGAGCTGGCGTTGTTGTGGGTATGCCGGTGATAAATAGGAAGAGACTACGGCGATCCTTCGTCGCCGTGGGTTGGAGGCTGCTCCCGCGGGTCGTCATCGATGTCGCCTTCGTCGGGCCATCGAGGTGACGGGGTGTCTGGCTCCTCAATGATCTTCGGCGGCACTGTCGGATTTTCTTCGAATTCTGGGATCTGGTCCGGTGTGGGGAAATCGATGCGGGGTGGCGTGTTGGGCGGCGACGGTTCGTCTATCGCTGGCATTCGAACTCCTGTGGGTGAGGTCACGAGCGATGATGCGCGTGAGGGTTTGCGGATTACTCGGCCACCAAGGCGCACGGCGGATGATTGAACAGACGGTGGTCGGGAGCTGCAGGCGCAACTACCATGCGAAGGTCCACGTGAGCAGCGCACCGAGCACCTGAAGGTTTCGTGGCGTGAGCCCGCGACTGAGTGATGGCGGCGTTGCCTGCAGCCGTGTTTCCACGCTTCCGCGCGCGCTCAGTCGGTCGCCGATGCGGTGTTCGAGCGATGCGCCCGGAACCGTGAGCGACGGTCGCACTCGGCCAAGCAGAAACGTGCGGTTGTTGAGATAGCGACCGAACTCAATTTCGGTGCCACGCAGCAGTACGTCGAGTCCACCCAGTGAGACATCGGCAGGCAACTGTGCCGGCGTGATGTTGAGGATATCGGCGCGCGTGGCGGTCGCGAGATCCGCACGCAACTTGTCCACCAGCGCGCCGACGCCAAGCGTGGCCAGCTGTCGGGTGGCGAGCGCCGCCACATTGCCGGCCAGCGACGATCCGCCAGCTCCGCCGCCTTCCAAGCCAGTGCCGGAGAACTGCAGCAGCGAGGACGAGGATCGACCGAACGCGAGAAAAGAGATGAGATCGGACTGGGGTAGCGTCGGCTGCGCGTCGCTTTCGAGCGAGATGGTCGGTGCTTCCAGCGTGCCACCGATCACGACACGAATGTCGAGAGGCGCGCGGCCCGCCTGCTGTACCTGATACACCGCGATGATCTGCAGGCTCGGATTCAGATCCTCTCCACCAACGAAGCGGACCGTGCCACGCGCGACATCGAAGCGTTTGCCGAACAGCGTATAAATCCCCTGATCGGTTTGCAGCGCACCGGTGATGACGAAGGCATCGCCCGGCGGATCGAGACGTACGCGAAGCTTCCCGAACACTTCGATATTCGCATCCGGCGATCGACCGAAGGTGCCGCGACGAACATCCACCGTCATGTCGAGCTGCAGATTCTGCAACAGGGCGTTCGGCGCCGAGGCCAATCCGAGTTCCCGCGCGGTGGCGCTGTCGGCCACTGCGAGCACCTCTGGCCCCTCGGCATCGATCACCTGTTTGCGCGCGGGATCGGGGAGATACACCACGCCACGCGTGATCGCGATTGCGCCGCCAACGCGCAGTGAATCCAGTGCTCCGCGCACCTGCACTTCTCCGTCAGCAAACAGCTCGCCGGTCGCGTCATCGAGCACGCGCGCGTCGGCGGCGCGAAAAGCAAGGTTAAAGTGCGGGTTTGCGATGGGCGCGAACACGATCGAACCCGTGCCAGTGAGCATCCCTTTGCTGCGCGCCGATAGTGTGTCTACCAAAACGGAGTCGCCGGACATGCGCAGTCGCGCGGTCACGTCCTTGAAAAGCACCCCGTTGGCAGCGAGCCGCATTTGGCTCATGTCCAACGCTGCGCTGCCGGACAGACTGGGTTTGCTCCACGTGCCGCGCACGTACACATCGCTGCGCGCGCGCCCCTGCAGGTCGGTGACGGCGTCGCTCAGCTCCATGAACGGGGAGAGCGGGATGCTGTCGCCGACAATTCGCACGTCGAGTGGCTTGTCGTCCGGCAAGCGGGTGGCAACCGAGTCGGCGAAGGAGAGATCGAGCGGGACCGTGCCCGAGACGCGCGCGAGTTCGCCGCCTGTTTCTCCGGTCACACGCGCATCGATTCGCATCGAACGCGCCGCATACGCGAGCGTCGTGCTGAGGTCGGGGAACGACGAGCCGCCGTACGTTGCAGCTGTCAGCGCAACCCGGCCCTCGAGCGTCGGCGCTGCCCGTGTGCCGGTGAGCATAACGTTCGCGTTCAGCATCCCATCGGCCGCCAGATCGCTCTGCGAGATAGCCAGCCATGGCGCGATGCGCACGCGTTCCACGATGGCGTCGAGGCGACCCGGATCGGCGTCGGGGATCTCGCCGTTGACGAAGATTCGCCCACCACTGGCCGCGTCACGCAGCTCCAGCGAATCGACGTGCAGCCCGTCGTCGCCCCAGCTGATGACACTGGCGCGGCTCGAGCGCCAGACTGTCGAGTCGAGACGGAGTTCCAGTTCCCGCAACCGCAGTTCGCCCGCATTGGTGCGCAGCGCGTATTGCGCGTCGAGGCGATACACGGATGTGTCGCCGGGAAAGAGCGCAATCTGAACGTCGCCTTCGCCGCGCCGATACGTCGCGCGAACTCGCGTGCTGTCGAACGCGAAACCGGCCGCACGCAGCGAGTCCACGCCCGCATCGACGGCAATGGTGTCGTGTTTGGTGAATGCACCACGCCAATCCGCCCGCGCCGACCCCGCGCCGACCAGCGCACCACCCCAGACAATGCCAGGTGTGGTGAGCGTCGCGGCAACATCCGCACGCTTGACGTCTCCGGTCGCGGTTCCCTCCACGCGGAACGAGCCAGCCGTCGAGTCGGTCGCGATCGCCGGAATTTGCACGGGGCGGCTCATCCGACGCGTGTCCGATGCGACGCGCACCGAAGCCGCCAGCTCGGCCGCCGGATCCTGTTGGGCACGTGCCTGCAGGCGCAATGAATCCAACCGCTCGCGGAGACGCGCCACACGAAGGCCAACTGCGGGACGCGCGGGAACGAGCGTGGTGTCGCTTGTCCCGATCCACCGCCGGAGTCCGTTCAGATCGTCCACCTGCACCGCGAAACGCAGGGTGCCGTCGTGCGCATCACTGAGCCCGAACGTACCGCTGGCGGTGGCGGACCCGAATGACGTTGCACCCGACAGCGAATCGAGTTGCAACACCCCATCCCGCGCTCGGGCCTCGAGCACGACACTGCGAAACTCGGCGCTATCGACCATGAAAAGATCGAGGCGCGACGACAGGTCGGCAGCCAGCGTTGCCGGATCGGTTCCACGACCGGCGAGCGATACACGGCCGTCTACCAACATGAGTGGCAGCGACGGCATGATGGACTGTGGCGCAACCTCACCCAGCACCACTTCAGCGCGATACTGCGCGGTGTCCCCTCGGCCGACGCGATATGAAGCGTCGCCCTGCAAACGACCGCTGTCCGGGAGAACGAGCGCGAACTGCGCGTTGATGTCACGCGGTGTACCGGTCACATGCACGCGTCCGGACGCGGTGCCGCGGATACCCAGACTGTCGACGAAGGCGTTGGCCAGCGTCAACGCCAGTGCTTCCACCTGCGCCGTCACGTCCATGCGCACGCCGTCGGCCAGCGACATGACGCCCTGCACCACCATGCGGGACGTCGCGCCTCGATCGACGTGCGTGAGACGCACGCTGCCGCGGATTCGACTTTTGCTGGAGCCCGAGAGCGTGCCCTCTGCAGTCATGACTCCACCCACCGGAATGTCGACGTCGAACTCGCGCGCGAGCGAGAGCGGTACGCGCTCCCCACGCACGAACAGCGCGTTGGCCGTGAGTGCGTCGCCCTCACCCGCTCCCACCCCAACGCCACCGCGCGCAACCGCGCGAAACGACGCGTGCCCACGCGGACGCAGGAACATGTCGAGGTCAACCTGCATCGCCGTGAGTGGTCCGCGCACAGCTGCGTGGCCGCTCAGACTTCCCTGCACCGGCAACTTCAGATTGGGAACCAAACGCTCCACCAATGATGTCGGGAGCGCTGTGATTTCGAGATCCGTGTCCGAGAACGCCGTGACATCGTCGCTGAGTGCGAGGCCTAGCGAGCCGTCGATACGCGTGCTGTCGATGGCGATGCTGGCGCTTGCGATGCGATACTCGCTCGGCAGAGAATCGCGCACGAGTAGCGCAACCCGCATGCGTGCGGTTCCACCAGCGGGCAGGCTTGGGTACAGCGCCTGCACGTCGGCAAAGACCAATGTCGGCACATCGAGCGACGCCCTGATATCACCCGATGCGTTGTGCACGACCACTTGCCCGGTAGCGCGACTGTTGGGCAGCAGCAGCCTGAGGGCAGAGACGGTGGTGCTATCGTCTTCAATGCGCACGACAGCTGACAATTGTTTAATGTCGAGATGTGGCGGGCGAAACAGCGCCGCGATGGTGGAGAGCGAATCGACATCGATACGCATGCCGGACACGCTAGGATCGGCGATCACCAGCTGCGGAATGCGTGCACGCATCGAACGGAACGTCATGACTTGCACAAAGCCGTCGGTGGAGCGCTCGATCACTGGACGGGCATCGGGTGCGAGTGCCGCGGCAATCACACTGTCGCGCCCGGCAGCGGGGCCATCCGGTGCCCACGGGCGCCGCACGGTCACATCGCCGTCGCGAACGACGACGTCTTCCAGCCGAACCCAGTCGCCAAGTCCGATCGTGGTGTCGCTGGAGGCGATTGAGTCAGCGGGAAAAATGCGCTGATAGTTCCACGCGCCTTTGGAATTCTGCGAAAGCATCACCACGGGGCGACTCAGCGTGACATCCGTGATGCGCACTCGCTTGCGCAACAGCGGCATGAAGTCGAGACGCAACGACACGCTGTCAGCAGCGAGGAATGTAGCGCCCAGACTATCGGTGATGCGTACACCAACGAGCGTGAACTTGCCGAGCAGGTCACCTTCGATTCGCTCGACGGCTAGCGTGCCGTGCACCACCTCACGCAGCGCCCCCATCGCCAAGCGGCGCACTCGCTCCCGGCCGAATTGCGTGCGGGACAGCACCGCCACCGACGTGATCGCCGCGACGACCGCTGCCACGAGCACGAATGCGGTCACTTGCAGAATGCGACGCATCAGAACGCCGGTCCGATGGCCAAGTGTAGCGTGAGACGACTGAAGATCTGCTTGAGAAATCCTCCGGTCGCCTCGGCTTGATCGAATCGTCGTGGCGTTGTGAGCGTGACGAGTCTAACGCTGCTGTCGGCTGCCGTCACCTGTGTGATGACAGGCAAACGCTCCACCACGCGCGGACGCACCCCGAGATCGAGGCGAACTGGCCCGACCGGCGTCACGAAGCGCACGCCAAAGCCAGGTGTGATTGTCGCCGTCGACCCAAGCAACGCCGTGAAGCGCGTGGTGCCGACCACCGCACCGTCCACGAACACCGCTCCGCTCAGTCCAAGCGATGCGAGCACGGGAAAGCGCAGCTCGACATTCGCTTCGACGAGTCGCGTTCCGCCGAGGGGGCGTGGTTGGAAGTCACCGGCACGGATGCCCGGCGTGTTGGGGTCGCAGCTACCGTCGATCAACGAGGCGTTGAGGCAGGGTGCGGCCAGTGTCGTGTCGGTGAGTCGCGCCGGATCGATCGTCAGCACGCGCGGCCCGAGTTGATTCTCGCCGTAGCCGCGCACGGAACGTGACCCGCCAGAAAAGAAGAACTTGCGGGGATGCAACACGGGCGCTGCGTTCGCGTCCTCAATACCCAGCAGCATGTTCGTGTTGGCGAGTGCGCGCACCGCACCAAGGCGCAGGCGCGCGGCGAGCACACTCTGTCGCGTCATGCGACGATACGTGCTGGCGGTGGCCGTGATCCGGTTGAATGCGAAGTCGGAGCCGGTGTACTGGGACGCATGCTCGAGGTCGATGCGAGCGCGAACACCGCGCCTCGGCACGAACGGATCGTTGGTGTTGTCGAAACTGGCCACGACGGAGATGGGCGCGAGCGGATTGCGCTTTGACACTGCGTCGATGGCGTTCCGCACACAAAGTCCTACCGATACGCAGAAATAGACGTCCGACGCCTCGATAGCCGACGCTTCGAACGTGTAGCCGAGCGTGGCGCTTGTACGGAGGTTTGGGGAGTGCGTGAAGGCCATCGTTGCGCCCGCGCCGACGTCGGTCACCACACCCGGCACGCTGCGTCGATGCGTATAAATGGATGCCCCGATCTGATTGCTCGGACCGAAGGCCCACGGCTGCAAGAAGTCGACACCGGCCGACCAGGTGGGACGCAGAAACTGGTCGCGTTCGGCGGCGCGGGCTCCACTCGTCACGTCGTAGAAGAACGTCGAACCGTTCAGGTTGCGCGCGAGCAGATTGCTCATGGTGCCGCGCACGGTCAGACGCCGTGCACCGCCCATGAAGTGATTGCGGGTCCACTCCGCATCGAGCTGCAGGAAATCGACCGTCGTCACGCCGCCAGTGACCTCCAGTCGACGAAGCGGCGCCTCGCCCACCGTCGCGACGATGACCTTGACGCTGTCAGTGGTCGGCTCCGCTTTGATCTCGACACTGTTGAAGAGCCCGGACAGGTAGAGCGCGCGGGTGCTCTCCAACAGGTCTTCGCGGCGATAGAGATCACCGGGCTCGAGCTGTATCAGTCGCCGCACCGTGCGCGATTCGATTGCGGTGTTTCCCTCAATCCGAACGCTTCCCACCACCGTGCGCCTGCCCGACCGGACGGCGATCGTCACCGGTCCGCGATTGGCTTCGTTGGAGACCGCGCTGGTGTCGATTTCGACTTTGCCGTCGGCGAATCCGCGATTCCACAGTGCGTTGCGGAGCGACAGGCGCGCAGAATCGAGCGCGACCATGTTCAGCGCATCGCCGCTTTGCACCGTCAGCGCATTCCGAACCACAAGACGCGGCAGCACCGTATCCGACTGATCCACGACGAGCGTATCGATTCGTGTGGGTTCATTCTCAGTAACGTCGAACGCAACGGCGACGCGGCCGCTTTTCGCTTGCGACGTCACCTTGACGGCAGCGTCGCGGTAGCCGCGCCGCCAGTAGAACAGCCGAATGCGAATGGCGTCGCGCTGCATCTCCAGTGGATTAAGGTACTCACGCTGCGTGAATGTGCCTGCGCGACTGAAACGGCAGATGGGGGTGTAGATGATGCTCTTGCAGGCGCTGGCCCGCGTCACCAGACCGTCACGGAGTTCGTCTGCATCGACCGCATGCACGCCGTTGACTTTGACAGCGGTGACAAGCGCGCCGCTGCTGGAAGTTGCCTGGGCATGGACCACAATCGCGGGTGCAATCAGCGCGACGCTCATGAGCACCGCGATCATCCAGACCCGTGGTCGGCGCGACATCATTTGGTCGGAGCCTCTGCTCGAACCGCGTCTGGCATCAGCGGAGCGCGCCTCCCATACCGTTCGGAATAGAGGCGAGTGAACTCCGCGCCCAACAGCACGATCTGCGTCGAGTAATACACCCAGACCAGAATGACCGCGATCGTACCCGCTGCTCCGAACGGTGAGCCGAGCGCGCTGTTGCCGAGATAGAGGCCGATGAGCCGCTGACCAAGGGCGAAGAGCACTGCCGTTGCGAACGAGCCAACGGCCACATCACGCCAGCGTAGGTGCACATCCGGGAGTGCCCGAAACAGGAGCGCAAACAGCGCGCCGGTCACGGCCAGCGAGATCACTTGGTTGAGCAAGGCGAGGAGGAACGGCAGTCCCGGGAGCACTGTGCCAAACCATGTCATCAGCAACTGCAGGGCCGCGCTGACCGTGAGCGAAACCAGCAGTAGAAATCCGATCGAGACGACAACAGAGAGCGAACGCAAACGCCGCTTTACCAGCGCCGGCACGTTGATGCCGGCATTAGGCTCGATGCGCACCCGCCAGATCATGTTCAGTGCAGCCTGAAGCTCGAGGAACGCACCCGTGGCGGCGAAGATCAGTCCACCCACGCCGAGCAAGGTGGCGGTCATTCCGTCGCGTGGCTTGTTCGCGCGCTCCAGGATCGCTCGCACGGCGTCGGCGCCGTCACGCCCGATCAAGGCAGCGATCTGGGTGAGGAGCTCACTACGAACCACGTCCTCACCGACCACGAACCCAGCGACGGCGATGACAATCAGCAGCACGGGGGCCAAGGCGAAGAGCGTGTAGTAAGCGATCGCTGCACCATGCCGCGGTGCGTTGTCCTCAAAAAAGTCGAAAAAGGTCTGCTTGAGGAGGCTCAGAATTCCCGTCGGTGGTGCGGCTTCCATCATCGCTTGACGGCCTACCGTTGGGGAACGGGATGTTGGCTCAGGAGAGCGACACCCTGCTTGCAATTCTTGCGCCGTTACGAGCCGGTCTGCATTGGCGGGTGGACCACCCGGCCCGATGGAGACGCGGTACATGTCTTGCTACCACGCGTGGCGCTTTCGTAAATCTGCCGCTGGTTCTCATTCAACCTGGCACGCGTCAGCGTGTCGGGGATCACGACACCGCGCTTGACGACGCGTTCACGCGATTGGCTGGCTACATCTACGGCAACAACAGTCTGGACGAGAAGATGGCCATGACGTCGCCTGTTTTTCAGGAGGAAGGAGCGCCGGACGACGATGGCATGTCCACGGCAACGCCGGTCGCGCAAAGTGCGGCTGGCGACGGATGGACGGTGTCGTTCTTCTTGTCGAACGCCATGCAAGTTGAAGATGCGCCAACGCCCGACGATACATCGATCGAACTGCTGACAGAGCCCGAGACGGTGCGCGCTTGTCTTGGATACACGGGCAACAACAACGCTGAACGGCGTGCCGAAGCGAAGGGTCGGCTGCTCGATGTGCTATTGAACAGTCCGCGCTGGCGCGTCGTCGAAAAAGTGTCGTGGGCACAGTACGATCAGCCGTTCGCGATTCCGTTCCTCAAGCGCCACGAGGCACACGTCGCGCTTAAGGAAAAGACCACGGCCTGAGAAGTGACGCCGGTCATACTGCGGCTGCAGAAAATGGAGACTCACTGCAGCCGGTGCACGGCTCGGCTCGTGGCGTCGGCGCTGCCTCGTCACACCCCTACGGAGCGGTCTCGCGTTCGTGGTGGCGGTGCTTGACGGTCATCGTCAACGAGATCCACGCTGTGGGCCGTGATGTCTTGTGCTTCGTCCAGCTTGCCCGCCTCGTTCGCGTCGAACGCATCGTTGCCGGCCGGAGCCAAGGTCGGATCTACCTGAGGTAGACTGTTACTGCACCACGCCCCGGCGGAAGCGCGCCTCTCCGCTGTCGATATAAGCGCGGTACCCCGCGCGGTCGATGAACGGCGCAACCGAGTCCGTCGCGTTTTGCCGTGCGACGAACTTACGGTACCGTCCCCAATTTCTCGCGTGCGATGTCACCCGGACGTTGGCGTTGAGCGCCCGGAGCACGCGAAAGGTCCGCTCGAAGTCCGAACGGTATCCGGCATAGCGCCCTCCGACCAATTCGATCGGGATGCACGGGCTGACGACGTTCAGTACCCGGGTGCCCTTGCGGACGGCGAATTTGTACGAGGCGAAGCGGCGTGTGTGGCCGGGCGTGAGGTGAGCCGTGAGCACCGTGGACTCGACCCGGAGCGCGTCGCCATCCTGGAATCGGTGGTCAACGTGCGCCCCCGGGTACCGCAAGATCCCGATCCGCATGAGGAATCGCTTGGACCAGCCCACGACGTACCACTGCAAGATCATGATCGTGGACGACATCTGGACGTCGGTCGGATCGACGAACTTGGACAACAGCTCGTTCCGGCTGAATGACGAGGCGAATCTGAACGTGTACGACCGCGCGTTTGCCTCGACACAGATTGCGGATTTCGAGGCCGATCGCGCCCGAACCCCCAGATCACGTTCGCGATGTGGAAGCACCGGCCATCGCGACGTCCGTCCCATCGTGCAGTTCGTGCGCTTCGAAGAGTATTTGCTTATGAAGACTCTGCTTCTGATGCTGTAAGGGCGAGCAGCTGTTCGATAAACTCGCGCTGCTTATTGCGTGATGCATCGCCAACGTGCGCCTGCATCCAGCGTTCAAAGAGCCGCCGAACGGGCTGCGCCATTACACCGCCGCTGATCACAGGAAACGTGGCTCCGGGACTTGCAGGCGGCTTGACACGCGTGGTGCCGGCGTCCGCTGGTGCGACGAGTCCGTAAACGATTGCATTCACGCCGGATAACATTGCGGCACCGGTACACATCACACATGGCTCGAGCGTGGAGACCAACGTGAGCCCTTCATCAACGCCCTCTTGGCCAGCCAGGCTGGACAAGGCATTAATCTCGGCGTGAGCCGTCACATTCCGTGAACTGTACATCGTGTTGTGAGCTTCTGAGCGAACGCGACCGGCGGAGTCGACAATCACACATCCGATCGGGGCCTCGCCTACTGCTAACGCGTGAGAAGCTCGATCGATTGCACGACGCATCCACGTATGGATCTGCTCTCCGGAGAAGACCTGTTCACGTTCACTGATGGCGGCCGGGCCGGTTGCTGACAAGGAATATCCGAGCACCACGCTCTCCCGCGAAAGGAATTGAGATCGAAAGTGTTGAGGCTGCGTTGTTTCGGCATACTGCACGACGATGAGAAAATCGCCCTCGGGTCGGAGCTCGGCGAGCGAAGCATTCGTCACGCTCGCCGCGGTACTGCGCATGCAGTTTCCCATCGATGACGTGGAGCGAGTCGGCGGTTTGTCGGACCGGCGCAGTGTGTGGTTCAGACTAAAGGGCAAGTCTCATACCCAGTTTGAGCTTGGCGCGCTTGCCAGCAAGAGATCATGTTGTTTCGTGTGTCGCTCTCGCGTCGGGACGGTGCTGCCTGATCCGTGGACATTTCGGATCGAACGAAGCAATCCGTGAGGCGACAGGCATTGTGTGGCTCCGCCCGATGGGCATTCACGACTGCGACGCCGACAGGGGCTCCTGCTCGGATGCTGCTTGGGAGCCGGATTTTGTACCAACAAAAAACCGCCGACTCCAGACCCTCGGAGACGGCGGTGAACTTGTTCTCCAACAACACGTTCCAAAGAGCGGGAGACGGGACTCGAACCCGCGACTTCAAGCTTGGAAGGCCTGAGGGGTACCGGACGGAATACGGCATCCAGAGCGAGAACGGCCGGTGGCCGAGGCGGAATTCGGCGCCAGAAACGGTCCGGTCGGTACGATTCGGGGACTTTCTGGAAA
>Ga0105044_10003409_pt1 | contig 21845 bp, 16 predicted proteins | sample MAT01_FD_78092 | JGI IMG/M metagenome (GOLD analysis project Ga0105044, IMG submission 78092) | Freshwater microbial communities from Lake Fryxell liftoff mats and glacier meltwater in Antarctica - MAT-01 | ecosystem: Environmental > Aquatic > Freshwater > Ice > Liftoff microbial mat | place...
GCGGATCGTCGTGAGCGACCCCGGCATCATGCATACGAGCGAGGAGTTTGCCGAACGCGACAGCCACGGCTCGCCGTTGTACCGGTCGATTCGAGAGAGATCGCTCCAAAAACTCTTGGAAAGAAACTGCCTCGCTCACTTCTCTCGTCAGCAGCACGCTCTCGCCGGGCCATCCAGGTCGTCGGCACGCCCATCCCAGCGGTTCAACTGACAGGATGGCTCGGTCGGCGAGGTGCAGAGCGTTTTCAAATTCGAGACGAGCCTTCGCGGGACGCAGGGCTTCGCGGGCCCAGGCTCGCAGGTTCCACGTCCGACACTGCTTCACATAAATCGCCCCGGTCGGCAGCGACACACGCGAGACGCTGCGAGCCGGATTCTCTTTCACTCGATGCGAGAGCCCTTGCGCTTCCCAGGCCGTCAGATTGGGGCCATCCGGGCCGAGCCAGTCTTCGGCGCCGGGCAGAAGCTGCCAGTGCCAGCCGGCCGCGTCCGTACGCCGCTTCAACCGCGGCAGAGCCGTGGCGAACGGAGTCAACTTGCGCAGGAAGTGGCTGAACATGGAGCCCCTTGAAGAACCTTACGCCGCGAGCGGCACCAGCGTCTGGAGCGCGATCGTCCAAAGTCTCACCCCGGCTTCGATGCTGTACTGTGCTTCCACCTGCCGCCGACCGGCAAAGCCAAGCCGATGGCGAAGGAGTGGGTCGTCTCGAAGTCGCTTCACCGCGTGCACCCATTCCTTGGTACTTCGCGCGGGGAACCCGGTGACGCCCTCGCGAACGAACTCTTGCTGCACGCCGACAGGATTGGCGATCACCGGCAGCCCTGCGGCCTGGTATTGCAGCACCTTCAGGCCGCATTTCCCCCGGCTCCACGGGTCGTCAGGCACCTGGGCGATGCCGACATCCGCAGCGGCGATCTCTGAGGATTCCGTGGCCTCGCTCCATCGACATTTCTCGATCGGGAGATTCGGAATCTGCAGGAAGCGATCGCAGATCAACTTCAAACGAGTGCCAGGGACGTGCTGCCCAATCGCCGAGAGCGTCTCGCGGAATTGCTCGAGCCCTTGCAAGGTGCTGGAGGAACCGACCCAGACCAGTTGCAAGGAATCGGGAGTGGAAGATGAAGTCTTCGCGGAATACTTCGCCACATCCACGCAGGTGGGAACGACGACGACGCGGCCATGCGTGATCCATTTGCGGGCTTCGGCAGCGAGGTAGTCGTTCCCGGCGATCACCAGGTCGCAAGCCGCCATCGTGGCCTGGAAGCGCAGGGCTCTCTCGCGATCTTCAAAGCCCTTCGGAGAGTACGAATCTCGCAGCCAAACCGCGTCGTCGAAATCGAAGGCGAGATATTTCACCCGTCGGCGAAGGCGAGCAAGTGACCAGACGGAAAGCAGTTTCCGCTGAAGAATCACGACATCGGCGTGAACCAGATCGCGGCCGATTGAGAAGCGTTCGAGCAGCCCACGCGGCAAGGAGTGAAAAGTAAGGGAATGCCCCGCCTGCGAGAACGCGGGCTGGAACGCTGCCAGGCGATAACGGCAGCAGACGTGATCTTCGGATTCCACAAGTGCCGCCAGTCGCACCGCAAGCCCTCCATGGCTTCGTGTCGAAAAGTCCGCTCACCTTGCTGTTGCAATCGCTTCCTCGCGGGTCGCTGTCGTGTCACCGCGGCTTCCGCCGGGAGGCCATCGCTCTTGCGATGTCGCGGCTCGCATCCGCTTTCTTCATCGCCTGACGCTTGTCGAAGTGCTGCTTGCCCTTCGCCACAGCGATCTCGACCTTGGCCTTGCCTCGCAGGAAGTACATCCGCAACGGCACCAGCGTGAACCCTTGCTGCTCCGCCTTCTCCGCAAATTTCGCAATCTCCCTGCGGTGCATCAGCAGCTTTCGAGGCCGCTTGGGCTTATGGTTGAGTCGATTGCCGAAGAGATACTCCGGAATCTCCGCCCCGAGCAGCCACACTTCGCCCTCTTCGATCTTCGCGTAAGCCTCATCCAGGCTGGCATGGCCCTCACGAAGACTCTTCACCTCCGTGCCGACCAGGATCACGCCGCACTCGATGCGATCGGAGATTTCATAGTCAAAGGTCGCTCGCCGATTTCGACAGATGATCTCGGGCTCATCGTCCGCGGCCTTCTTGTCACTCTTCGCAGCCTTCGCCATGATGCATTTACCTGGTGCCCTTGAACCGATCCATTCTACCAGCCGTTCAAACGGCGAGTAGTCCAACTGGAAACGGCCCTATCGCAGCGGCATCGGATACCAGCTGACGGGTGCAAGGAATCGATGCCGCGATACGTGATCCTCGAACATGATTGGCCCACGCTGCACTGGGACTTGCTCCTCGAAGCGGGGGGCGTGCTCCGTGCCTGGCGGCTGCTGGGTTCTCCGGAATCCGTGAGCCCCATCCCGGCCGAGGCTAATTTCGATCATCGCAAGCTTTACCTCGATTACGAGGGCCCGATTAGCGACGGCCGCGGAAGTGTGAAGTCGTGGGACGCCGGAATGTTCAAGTGGATTCAGCAACTCGAAAACGAGACATCGCTGGAGCTGACTGGCCGGAAATTGCGGGGTCAAGCGATTCTCACTCACGATGGGATCGCCTGGCAGTGGCACTTTCGGCCTTCCAGTTACTGACCCATTCCCGTGGAATTCTCGGAGAGCGGGAACCCTGGAGTCGATTCCATGAACGAGCGACCTGCGATCGTGATGTGGCCTTCCTTCACGTCGAGTGTCAGAATCTGAGCGCTCGGCCGGGCCTGATCCGCGTAGAACTTGAAGAGTCCCACCGGATGGCTCTTGTTGCGATACCAGGTCACTTCGATGTTCGAGTTTCGAGCCGCCTCGCTGATCCCTTCGAGGATCGACTGAGTGCCGATCGGCAGAGCGCCCGCGCTAAGGTCGGAGAGTTCCACAGCCACGACGTTCGTTTCCGCCGACACAAGCCAGACCTGCATTTCCAGCCAGCCCACGGTGCTCCAAAACCCTTCGCCATAGCGGAATCCCAGGCGAAGCCTATCGCCTTCGATCGAGAGCCTTGGCGAATGAAATCCCGACGGCAGCAGCGAACAGAGCCCATGATCCTTGCGGCCCATGTTCTCCTGAAGGAAACAGTTCAGATCCTCGGCGGAGAACGTGTCGCCCCAGACCGGTTTCGAGCGAATGTCGTTTTTGAGATCCTGGACTCGCGTCATCAGCCGGGCGGCTCGGTCGCGCGTGTTCCAGTCCGCAGGGCAGCGAGCCGCCGCGTAAAAGGCGGGCTCGCGCTTCACGGCGACAAGCAAGCCGACGATCGCACCCGAACTGGGCACGAGGATCAGCAACAGGACGATGAGAAGCGATCGGCGAGATCGCATGGCAATCCCTCACAAGGTCCCGGAGTGATACCGTAAGCCGTCGAAACGATCAATCACAGATCGAAATCGCACGTCAAACTGTACGGCCTGGGCAGATCGGGACGGGAAATTGCCACTCCACTACGTTCGGAGGCCGCTACGAAGTTGGCAAACGTCCGCGAAGGCGGGTAAGTTAGAAAGGGTGGATTCCGCCTTGGTGTGGATTCCGCCCCTGAATGGGAGTCTACCATGATTGCGCGTCAAACATTCGCGAGCCTGGCTTTTCTGTTGCCAACCACCTTTGCGGTCGCCCAGCTACCGCCATCCGCGGATTCGTTCGCGGCTGCGAGGGCTCGTCAAACCGTCGCCGATCAGAAAGCCCAGGCCGACGTGACCAACGCCATTGCGGAAGCCGATCGACTTGCACGCGGCAACCCTGCCCGGGCGGCCGCGGTTCTGCGAACTTCCATCGATTCCCTCGATCTCTCGGCAGCCATCAGCACTGGAGCGAGGAAAAATCTCCTCGGACAGTTGCAGTCCAGGCTGACGGCGATCTCGACACCGACGAGCGCAGCCCTGTTGCCCAAGGTGGACGAAAAAACTCAGGCGGCCAGACTTCAACGAGATGTCGTGCTGACCGCGGCGAAGAAGGAAGCCAACGTGATCGCCGACGCGGTCGCAGGCATCAATCGCGAACTCGATGCGGGACGGTTGAAGGAAGCTAACGTCAAGATCGAGGTCCTGTCGAAGGCCTATCCGAACAATCCCGCCGTGCAGTTCCTTCAGGGCGAGGGAGACGTCCGCACTCGCATCGCGGACGCGGCCGAACTGGCTCGCCAGCAAAACGTGCGGACTGTCCTCGCCATGAACGACGTTCAGCGATCGGCCCTTCCCGCCATCGGAGATATCGAGTTCCCCAAGGATTGGAAGGAAAAGACGCTTCGCCGGCAGACGCAGGTCGAACTCTCCGCTCGCGAGAAGGCCATCATCGAGTCGCTCAACGCGCCGATGACGCTCCTCGCCAACGAACGGCCTTTCGAGGAGTTGATTCAGGAAATGTCGAACAAGATGCAGCAGGACATCATGGTCGACCCGAAATCGCTTCAGGACGCGGGCCTGGACCTGAAGAAGCCCGTCAGCGTTTCGGGGCGGGACATCTCCGCGAGAACATTCCTACGTCAGGTTCTCGCCGGCCAGGGCCTCACGTTTGTGGTGCAGGATGAGGTGATCAAGGTGGTGACGGTCGAGCGAGCCCGCGAAATGCTCGTGACTCGCGTCTACTACCTCGGCGATATCGTTTCGGGCGTCGGCCCCTTCGGCGGTTCGCTTCGCTGGGGAACCCTGCTGGACTACGAACAGACAGTCGCGAACGTGCGCGTCATCATCGATTCCATCGTGAACTCGATCGACCCGATGAGTTGGAAGGAAAAGGGCGGTGCTGGCACTGTGAACTTCCACTTCGCGAGCATGTCGCTCATCGTGCGAGCCTCGTCCGAAGTGCATGCTTCGCTGGCGAACAAGCTTGGCAAGGGAAAGTAGGAGGCCTCAAAGGGCGAGCCCGCGATTGAGGCCTTCTCGAGTCAAACAGAGTAGCCAGTACTGTTTCGCCCGGAACTCATTGTGAGCGAGTTCCTGCTCCTGCTCTGATAGGAAATCGAGGGGCAGCCTTGAACGCCTGGGCTGTTCGGACTCTCCAAGAACGAGAACCTCGTGAGTGCTCGCGAATCGCGATCGCAGCCGGTCGGTGACGTTCGGCACGAAGGTGTCATGGGTCTCGATGATCAGGGTGGCGGATTTTAGTTGGGATATCACCTCGGGCGTAAAGAGGTTGTCCTCATAGCCCTCGCAGTCACTGATAATAAAGGCGTTCTCTGCCACATTTCCCATCATCCACCCAGCACTACAAAATCCCTCCACCCTCACGTTTCTGACCTCATTGACCTTCGCCATTTCCGCGACGGCCTCGCGAGCCCACGAGTCGGTGTCGAAGGCGATGACAGGTGCATCTGGATACCGTTTCGCGAGCCCGATGGCGTAGAAACCAAACTTTGCGCCCACGTCAATCAACTGGGAGTATTGTCCTTTGAAGATGGCTTCCCAGGCGGAATCGAGTTCACTTTCGTAGGTGCCCAGGAGAAACGGCCCCAGGTTTTCCGCGGTCGTCATCGGGCTCAGAGTCATTCCGGCAAACGGCCCTTCCTGCACTTTGTTTCCCAGATGCTGAACCAGTTTCTCCCCGAGAGCTTTGCAACCCCAGGTCTCGAAGAGCCGGTGAGAATGGGCCCGAGCCCGAGCCGAGATTTGGGCGGTCATCCATTGAGGAGCCACGGCGAAGAGCGCCTTTTTCAACATTGCCTTCATCAGCCCACCTGTCGTCAGATGTGGTTCCAAGCGAGTTCTTCAATGCTGGCTGGGGCCAGCTATTCGATCCTCAGCCTCACAGCAGGCGCCGCGTGCTCCGTGGTCTTTCCTTCGCGTTTGGCGAAGACGACGAACGCATTCGTCGTCGGCTTCACCCAGTGTTCGGCGTAAAGCACCACTTCCCGGCTCGTGTCGCGTTCCGTGATCAGGATGCCATTGAGGCCGACGTTCATGACGCGAACGCCGTGAGGCAGCCCGGCGACGGTGATCGGTACGCGGCCCTTGAAGCCGTTGCGGCGTTCAATGGCCACGGTGAACCTAGCCTCGTGGCCGGGGCGAATCGCCACCTCGGGTGCTTGAACCGACGTGGCGAGATCGCCAAGGGTTGAAGCGAGGGCGACGGGTTTACCGAGAGCTTCCTTTGAAACCTCGCGATCCGCGATCACGGCCTTCGCGATCATCTTCAGAGGAGCGGCGCTCCGAGGGATGACGGCATTCTCTGTCGCGCTCATAGCGATCGTCGTCGTGTTCAAGTTCCCCGCAATCACGGCCGAGGGCGCGTGAAATCCTTCGGGCAGTCCCTGGAGTTCCACATGGATAGGACCGTCGAAATCGTCGAACCGATCGACGGTCACGTTAATGGGTACCGCGCCGCCCCTCCAAACCTCTGGAGCGGTCGGCGTGAAACGTATCGCGTAGTCGGGCCGCGGTTCGCGAACCGTCAGGCGGTAGGCGTAACCAGTTCCACCGGCGCCACGGCTGTCGCGGATGCGAACCTGGTATTCGCCATCTGCGGGGGGATCGAAGAACAGCTTCGAGTCCGCGCCCAGGCCAGGTCCGCCGTCGTCGTTTCGCTGGTAAAGCGTGTAGACAGGCATGCCGTTGGGCGGGAAAGTGGTGCCGGGCGGATGGGCGTCCACGCGGTAAACGGTGACGCCGAAGGGGTGAAAGGTCGGGGTGGTTCCTCGGTATCCGACCCGCTTGCCGTTGACTTGATAGAAGAGGCAGTCGTCATCGGGGCCGCGGGGCAACTCGACAATTCGCATGAGTTCGCCATCGGCGTAGAGGAAATCGTCGATACGAAAATCGTGCCAGGTTTCCAGGCGAATGCCCGGCTTCTCCGCATCGTGGTCGCGGAGCGAAGTGAAAGTCTTCGCAGTGCAGCGGAGCACGGCCAGTGGCATCGGCTTGCCGTTGCGATCCAGAATCTCGATCGTGGAATCCAGCGGCGAGCCAAGTCGGTGAGCGTTGACTTCGATCACGAGTCGGGCACCCCTGCGGGCAGGGAAGCGAATCGTGTGAGCTTCGTCGGCTTTCGCGAGGACGCCGTCCACAGTAGCCGGTGTGGCGGTGAGTGTCGTCTGGCCGTCAGCTGATATCGCGGACGAGGGAAATTCGTCGACGATCATGGTGGGCATCCCGAGCACAGTCTCCCCCGCGATTCTCGGCAGGGTCACAGGCACGCGCGACCCTGTCTTCGCTTCAATGGGGATGTCCATCATCACGGTGGTGGTCTTGCCAAGGTTGACGCCGAGAAGTTGAACCCTGGAGCTTCGGCCCCGTGTGACGCCCAGCGGGAAGACACCGTTCACCACGGGGATCGGGCCGACACTGAGGTGATATTTGCGATCCGCACCGCCCTGGAAATCCCGATCTCGCAAGCCGATGGCGTAACTCCCGTCGGCCGGGGCGATGAAGCCGAGCGTTCCGGCACCTTCCGCGAGAACGCGGCCGGACTCGTCAGTAAGTGTGAGCACGGGATCAAGTCGGCTCGTGGCGTCGTGCAGGGCCGCCTCGATTCCAATCTCTTCGCCGGCCTTTGCCGAGAAGCGGAAGTAGTCGACGTCGCCGGGTCGATCGATGCTACCGAGCACCGTCACTGGCCGGGTGATTGGCATCGCCTTGCGTGCGGAATCGGTGGTGGCGGCGGCTTCGGGCACAGTGCGGAAGCGATCGGTCCGAGCTTTCTTCTCTTCCAGCAGCAGTGTCGTCATTCGTTTCCCGGTGGCATCGAGCAGTTCCGCCACGCCATCATGACGGCCGACGGCAACCTGCTTGCCATCAGGACGCAGGGCGAACCCCAGCACGGTTTCCTTCTGGGCCGGGAAAACCGCCGCTTCCTTCAAGGAGGCGGCGTCCCAGGCCTTGATCACGCGATCCTCACCGAGACTAAAGAGCTTCTGGCCATCGCTTGTGAACGCGAGTCGAGTGACGGGTCGTTCGTGAGCGAAGGCGGACTTCACGAGCTTGCCGGCCGTGGCGTCCGCCTGCCAGACTCGAAGACTGCGATCCACACCGCCCGCGGCCACGAACCGGCCGTCCGGACTCCAGGCCACGGCGTATTGCCAGTCGGTCGGTTCGCTCAGCGTGTAAAGCCGGGCACCGCTGTCCACATCCCACACTTTCACCGTGCGATCCGCGGACACGGACGCGAGCCGTTTCCCCTCGGGATGAAAGGCGAGTGCGTAGATCGTGTCGCTGTGATCCTTGAGGGTGCGAAGGGGCATCGTCGTTCCCGCGACGACAGGCCAAAGGTGGATGACGCGATCGTACCCGGCCGTGGCGAGAAGCTTGCCGCCCGGGCTGAACGCGAGGCCGTAAATCGAATCCGTGTGAGCCTTGGCGAGCCGCAGAACACGCGGGCCGACGCTGGAATCTTTGGCGACGGGATAGACATCCAGGAGCCCCGCTTGCCCGGCATCACCTGCTGCAACTGCGAGATGAGAGCCATTCGCAGAGAACGCCAGCGTGGTAATCCGCCCGGGAATGGCGTCGATCTTCGCCAGCGGCTTGCCACTCGCATCGAAGAGGTGCACCCGGCTTCCCTGACCCACGGCGAGAGACTTCCCATCAGGATGGTAAGCCACCGCCGTCACGGGTTCCGCACCGGCCGCCGGGGTTGTGATTACGAGAATCAAGAGAGAGAAACGCCACATGAGGATACTCGAAATCGCCATTCGCGAGAGGGAAGCAAACTTCGCTTCGTGTCGTCGCGATCGGTGGAGAGTGTTAGTAATTGAAGAGGAACTCGCGGCCTGTTAGCACGGCCCAGACGAGATCCTCGAGAGCTTCTCGTCGCGCAGTCTCGCCGGGCTCGGGGGAGGAATTCAGGATTTCCACGAACTTCGCTTTCTCCTCCGCGGAAGCAGCACGTGAGAGTGCGAGCAGGAAAAGCTGATCGACGACGCCATCATTCGGCGTCTTCTCCTTCAGCCAGCGAGAGACGATCGACTTCGGATCGCGGAGTTTGTCGTTGAGCGTCTGGCCATTGTTGAGGTGCAACGCCTGGCTGACGCTGGAATCCTCGGTTCGTTCGCAGGAGCAGGTCTGGGCACGTTCGGGTCGCCCGAAGGCTTCGAGGAACCGCGAGACGAGCAGCGTATCCGGCAGTTCCATCGCGCGGGTGCCGGCGGGGTAGTCGGTGCTCTTGGCCGTGCCGCCGCTGGGGCCTTTGGAAACGACCTCGAATGCCGTGGGAACGCCAACGATGTCCGCGTAAGCGTCGAGGATCACCTCTGCGGAGAGTCGGCGGACGAGATAGTGAGAGTAGTAACGATCATCGACGACGTTCTCCGGCAGGGGTTTCGAGGAACGTTGGTAGGCCGCGGAGTTCAGGATCAACCGCATCAATCGCTTCACGTCGTAGCCAGTGTCCCGGAAGTCTTTCGCGAGGAAATCGAGTAGCTCGGCATTGCTGGCCGGGTTCGATTCGCGGAGATCGTCCACAGCCTCGACGAGTCCGCGGCCCATGTAGTTCCGCCAGACGCGGTTGACGAAGGCCTTGGCGAAGAAGGGATTCTCCGGAGCCGTGAGCCAGTGGGCGAAGTGCTGCCGACGATTGCGATCGCTTTCGAGAGACAGGGCTTCGCCATCGAGCGGGGCCGGGGGCATGGGCACGCCACGGCGGATGTGAAGGGCCTCGCCATCCGGACGGTCGACGACTATGACTTCGCCCGCTCGCTCGCCTGCCTTGAGGCTGACCCGCGCGAAGAGGTTCGTGAACGCCCAGTACTGGTCCTGGGTCCACTTTTCCATCGGGTGGTTGTGGCACTTCGCACAGGCCAGCGACAGACCGAGAAATGTCACCGAGGTGGATTCCGCGAGTTCGGTCACATCCTTGTGCAACACGAAGTAGTTGGCGGCGCCATGTGTGAGCGAGTTCCCACTGGCGGTGAGAAGATCGCGGGCGAAGTGGTCCCAGGGTTCGTTGTCCGCAACGGCCTGGCGGATGCGACGTGAGAAGGACCAAACGGCAGGTTGAGGGAGCCGACGACTGGAAACAAGCAGCAGATCCGACCAGCGATAGGCCCAGTAATCGACATACTCCTTGCGTGCGAGAAGCGAGTCGATCAGCTTCGCCCGCTTGCCAGCCGCGCGATCCGCAAGGAAGGCGGTTACGTCCGAAGGCCTCGGAAGAATACCGCAGGTATCCAGGAACGCCCGACGGATGAACTCGGCATCCGTGCACAAATCGGACGGAGGCAGGTTCAGCGCCTTCAGCTTCGCGAGGACGTGAGAGTCGATATCGTTGTGCTTCGCGGCACGAGTGAACACAGCCGGGTCGACCACGTTTGGGAATGGCGACGCGACCGGAAGGATGGCGACTTTGGTGCCGAAGTTCGCGGTAATCGCGGCCTCGCCGGGCCCGGCCGCGGTGATCAGACCGTTCTCATCCACGGTGGCCACCTGATCAAAACTGGATCCGAAACGAGTCCAGCGTGTGACGTCTTCGGTGTGGCCGTCTGAGTAATGGGCGCGCACGATCACACGCAGGCGATCCTTGGCCGTCAGCACTGCGGCCTTGGGGAAGAGTTCGAGTCGATCGAGTTCCGGCTCGTTCACAAGCGGCCCTGGCGAACCCTGGCGAATCCACTCGAGCAGTAGCCGGTAATGATCGTCTTCCACAAGGAGCTTTCGACCGCCGCCGTGCGGGATCAAGCGGGCGCCCTTCTTCAGCAGGAGGCTCTCCTCGGCTTTGGCGTTGTCGATCCGCCGGGCCTGGGCCTGCCGGGTGAGCACGAAGTGATCCATTTCCGGGTCGTAAGCGCGTAGTGAGAGTTTCAGCCCACCTTTGCCCGCGAGGGCGCCGTGGCAGGCGCCGGAGTTGCAACCGATCCGGGTAAGCGTCGGCTCGACATGACGGCGAAAGCTCCAGCCATCCGACGAGGCGGTCCGTTGCACTCGCACGCTCGCCTTCACTTCCTGACCCTTGAAGCGAGCCGTGACGGTCGCCGTGCCGTTACCGATGGCAGTGAGGATGCCGCCATCGACTTTGGCCACAGCCGGGTTGGACGTCTCGAACGTCGCTGCGGAGGTATGATCAGCGATCGTCTTGCCATCTCGTTCGGCAACGAGCAGGAATTGCTGGACGTTGTTGGGGCCAACGATCTTGAGTTCGGCTGGATAGAGACGTAATTCCTGACCAGACGCACCCGACGCAAGTGCCAGCAATCCCAGCAGAGCGAAACTTCGCGAAAGCATGGAAGACCCCGGTTGAAAGAGGTTCGAGGCTTGCATCAGAACAACTCGCTCAGCGGCTTTACGGAGTAGTCGACCAGCGGGATCGGACGGCCTTGCGGGCCGGGAAGCTCGTGGTGGACGTCCAGGCCCAGGCCGCGGTAGATCGTGGCGGCCACCTCCGCGGGGGTCACGGGGCGTGTCTTCGGGGCGGCGCCCATCTCATCGGATTCGCCGACGATTCGACCGCCCTGAAGCGGGCCGCCGGCCATCAGCATCGACCACACGCCAGGGTGGTGATCGCGGCCGCCAGCGGGGTTGATCTTCGGCGTTCGGCCAAACTCACCACAGGCCACGACCATCGTGTTCGACAGCAGGCCGCGGTCCGTCAGGTCTTCGAGCAGCGTGCTGTACGCACGATCGAAGTCCGGCACCACCAGCTTCGCCATGTCCTCGATATCCGTGAACGGCTTCGAGCCGTGGATGTCCCAGGTCACTTCGCTAAAGACCGTCTCGAACATGTTGACCGTGACGAACCGCACGCCCGCTTCCACCAGGCGTCTCGCCATCAGGCAACTCTGGCCGAAGCGTGTGCGGCCGTAGCGGTCGCGCATTGTGGTCGGTTCTTTCTCCAGGGCGAAGGCTTCGCGAGCTTTGGCCGAGGACATGAGCCTATAGGCGAGTTGGAAGTTCTCGTCCATCTGCCTGGCGGCAGGGTTCGCTTCGAACGCCGCCGCGGCTCCGTCGACAGCGTCGCGCAGCTTTTGCCGACGATCGGTGCGGATCGTCGACAAATACTCCGGCGGCAACAGGTCGGGCACTTTGAAGTTCGGCGTCGACGGATCCGCATTGAGAATGAAGGGATCGTATCGTTTGCCGAGATACCCCGCCGATTCGCCATGGGGCAGGTTCCCGCCCGTGCGGCCGATGGGCTTGGGAATCATGACGTGGGCAGGAAGCTCGCCACGGCCTCCCTTGAGATAGCCGAGCACGCAGCCCGCGTTCGGGTGCTCGATGCCGCCCGTGAAGAGCCGACCCGATTGCATCATCTGGTAGCCCGTATCGTGGACGGCACTCGCGGTGTGATACATCGAACGAATCACCGAGAACTTGTCTGCCAGCTTCGCCATGCGAGGGAAAGTCTCGGCGATTTGCATTCCCGGCACAGTAGTCTGGGCGGATTTGAATGGGCCCCGAACTTCCGCAGGGGCGTTCGGCTTGGGGTCCCACGTATCGATTTGGCTCGGCCCGCCGACGAGCATGAGCAGGATGCAATTGACGTCGCCATCCTTGCCAGTGGCTTCGCCCGCAGCCTTCGCACGCTGGTAAGCGGCGAGAGTGAGGCCCAGCGGGGCGAGTGAGCCCGCGTGGAGGAAATCACGGCGCGAGGGGCCGCTGCAGAGCTTGCCGCTACGGGGTGCATCGAGGCGTATCATCCGAAACCCCCTGGAAAGACAATGGTCTTGCGAGTCAGGCCCTCGCAATCGCACAGGCTCCAGTTTAACAGCCTCCTTGTGACTTGTCATCGGTCAGGTGAAGCGAACAGCAGAAAGTCCCCTCACGGCAATGGCTTTTTCATGGCCTGTAACGGTCGCCTTCCCTAAAAGCCCAAATCCGCTCTTGATTCCCTGGCTGACCACGCTATTTACGGCAAGCCTTTGACGGGACGGTGCCCGCCCAGGATGGACGGCGGCAGGCCGCGAGGATCGGCCTGGCCTCCCGCAGGTAGAGAGGAACTCGACTCATGCGCAAGTTGCTTCGTGGCCCTGCCGCTCTTCTGGTGGGTTCCGTATTGACCGCGGCGGCCTCGGCCCAGGCGCCGGTGGCCCCGGGTGCTCCACCCGTGGCCGCTCCGATGACTCCGCCCGTGACGGCGCCCAGCGCGCCGGCGGCTCCCGAGGTGCGGCCCACCGGGACCGCGGCCACGGTGAATGGCCAGGCCATTCCCGAGGTCGCCGTCTATCGCGCACTCCGGCAGTTCCCGCCCACGCATCAGGAGGCGGCCCGCAAGGAGATCGTCTCCCACCTCGTCGAAAACACCCTCATCGACCAGTACCTGAGCGCTCTCAAGGTTACCGTCGAAGACAAGGACGTCGAAGTCCTGCTCAACGAATTGAAGGCGGATCTCGTCAAGGAGAAGAAGGATATCGCCAAGGAACTCGAAGGCATGATGCTGACCGAAGCGGAATTCCGAGGCGAAGTCGGTGCCCAGATGCGCTGGGAGAAGTTCGTGAAGGCTCAGGGGAACGATGATGCCCTCAAGCAGCTTCATGCTTCAAATCCGGATGTCTTCGATGGCACACTCGTTCGCGCTCGCCATGTGCTGCTGACGCCAGGCAGCGATGTGACGAAGCAGCAAGAAGCGGCCCAGAAGCTTCGCGCGATCAAGGCGACAGTGGAAGCGGAAGCCAAGAAGGTGGTGGAAGCCATGCCCGCCACCGCGGATGCGGCCGCCAAGGAACAGGCTCGCACCAAGCGAAGCGACGACCTCTTCGCCGCTTACGCGAAGGAGCACTCCGTCTGCCCGTCCAAGAAGGATGGCGGCGATCTCAACTACTTCCCGCGATCCGGTGCCATGGTGGAGGCCTTCGCCAAGACGGCCTTCGCGATGAAGCCCTTCGACATGAGCGACGTGGTCGCCACCGAGTTTGGTTATCACCTGATCATGGTGACCGAGCGAAAGCAGGGCACCCCGAAGAAATTCGAGGACGTCAAGGAAGACGTTCGCATGATGTACGCGATGCGGCTCCGCGAAGCGGTGATCGCCCAGATGAAGCCCAAGGCTCAGATCGTGGTCACGCCAATGACCCCGGGCGCGACGGTTCCGACGTCCACGCTGGCCCCGACAAAGTAATCCTGACGATGGCTTTCACACCGCGCCGCGGAGTTCTCGGAGCCGAATGCGTGTCACCGACGCCTTCGGTTCTGGCAACTCCTCGGCGCGGTTTTACAGTCTAATTTCGGAAGGGTCGATGTTCGCGGAGAAGTTCCAACACTCGACGCATATCCGGTGGTAGCGGAGCCTCGGCTTCGATCCAGCCCCCCGTTCTCGGGTGCTGGAATCGCAGGCGAAAGGCGTGCAGGGCCTGTCGGCCAATCAACACTTCATCGCTCTGTTTGCCCAGCCCGCTCACGATCTCCGACATCATCGTGCGATTCCGGCCGCCATAAATCTTGTCCGAGATGACGGGATTGCCAATGTGGGAGAGATGCACGCGGATCTGGTGCGTGCGGCCCGTCTTTGGTGAAATCCTCACGAGCGTGAAGCCGCGGAATCGTTCGAGCACTTCGTAGTAGCTGACCGCCTCCTTGGCGTCCGGATCACGGGAGACAATCATGCGAAGGCGATCATGCGGATGCATCTTCATCGCGGCTTCGATGTAGTCCGAATCGCGGTCGAGTTCGCCGTGCACAAGAGCGATGTACTGCTTGAACACCTTTCGCGTCTCGAACTGGTTGCTGAGGTGGCGGTGCGTGGTGCCATCCTTCGCGATCAGGATCACGCCGCTGGTGTCCTTATCGAGGCGATGAACGATGCCCGCACGGATGCTGCCGTTCTCCTGGCTCAGCTGGTCGCGGAAGTGATATTGAAGTGCATTGACCAGTGTCCCGGACCAGTTCCCCTTCGCAGGGTGAACGACCATGTCGAATGGCTTGTTGATGAGCGCGAGATATTCGTCCTGGTAAAGGATTTCGAGAGGGATATTCTCGGGAACCGGTAGATCGTGCGTCGCCTCGGGCAGTTGAACATGCAGGGCATCGAGATTGCGGACCTTATAGCTGGGCTTGCAGGCCCGACCGTTGACGGTGATGCCGCCGGCCTCGATGGCCTTTTGGAGTTCGGAACGGCTGAAGTCCTGAAAGTTCAAGGCGAGATAGTGGTCGAGCCGCATTCCCTCGGCCTTGATGCGAACGACGAGATCGATCGGCTCGCGAGCGCGCGACGCGGGCGCCTCCACAGGTGCGATTGCGGGAAGTTCGTCATCGTCGGTCGCGGGGATGTCGTCGATCATGAGTGGCGAAAGCCGCTTGGGGCTTAGAGCCGTGGCGGTCCTGGACAGGTGACCGGGTTCCACAACGCTAAGCCGCAAGCGGCTCAAGATGTACGAGCGCTTCGGATCACTTCGGCGCGGGTTCGGTCTTCGGCGCGGGTTCGGTCTTCGGCGCGGGCTCGGTCTTCGGCGCGGGCTCGGTCTTCGCACTGGGCGTTTCCGGTGCTTTCGGCGGAGTGATGTCGGTCGGGGCCTTTGGGCCTGGGCCGATTGGGAGCTTCAGATCCGGGCCAGTGCCGGGCATGCCGGGAAGACCGGGAATTGGAGGACCGCCCGGTCGCAAGCCGCGGTGGGTGTCGTCGTTTGGCATGTCCATCGAGAACGGCTTGTACAGGCTCGATTGAAGCTGAGTGATCTCATTCGCGTTGCGGTTCAGGAACGCAGATTGCTCTTTCGCAGCCTTGCCGAGCGGTGTGTCGCCAGCGGCTTCGGCCGCCTGGTCGAAGTACTTCACCGCCGTAGCAACCTCGCCGCGCTGCTTGAGAGTGTTGTCCTTCATCGGCACGCCGATGAGCGCCTGTTCCGCTTTCGCCAGGCCCCACAGACACTCCGGCCGCTGCACGGGATCCTTGGCAAAGCCCTCCGCCAGAGACTGGAAGTTCTTGCGGGCCGTTTCGATCTGCTCGATCGCGTCCTGCTGATCCTTCGGAGACATCGACTTGAGCTTCACGATTCCCTCATCGAGGGCGTGACGTGTGAGAAACAGCAGAGCCGAGCGACCAGGGTAACTGTTGGGATCCTGCTTCGCAAGTCGTTCGAGAGCGGGAACAGACGAGGCCTGCTCAAGCTGAATCCACTCACGCGAGTTGGCCCCGCTGCGAATGCTGGAGATGTATCGCCAGGCGATGACAGCCACCAGGATGAAGACCGCGACGCCCAGGATTTTGTAGCTGAACCAGCCCGTTCGCTTGAGCTTATCAAGGAAGCCTTGAACGGCCTCGACCGGGGTCGGCCCATCGCCTGGGCCGTGGTGTGCACCTTCCACGGGAGCGGTGGGGTGTACGAGGTCCTTCGTCTTGCTTTGATCCGCTGACATGAGAGAAACTCCGGGGCTGGCGAAATCATTCGCCGGAGAAGCCGGATTAACCGATACAAGCATCCAATTGGTTTAATCATAGAAATGAACGGTGCTCTTGAGAAGGGGGACATAAAAACGGGATCCGAGACCCCCCGGTTACGTAACCGCGATAGGGTCAATCGAACGCCTCCTTCGTGCCCCCAGCCCGGATCAGGTGCCTGCAGGAACTGGGCCATCCAAAAGGGCAAGGTTGTCGAGTAATCACCGAACACGATTGTCCCAGACGTTCATTTCCGATCCGAAGTGACAGCCGAAGTGGTTTCGGCACTGGCAACCCAGTTACCATCGCATCGAATCTGCCGTCAATTACGAAGCAGCCTGCTTGGTGGAGCAACAATTCGGATGCAAGCGAAGGGACCGCTTGGGCAATTTTTGACTACCCTGACACATTTGTTTCTTCCGAGCCGCTTGCCGACGGCGCGCCGCTCGACAGCGGTTCCGCGTTAGTGAGCAAACCCATGGAAAGAACGCATGTCACCGTCGCAATAATCCGCACAGGCAGACTCCCTGACAGCAAAGGCTGAGAAGTTTGCTAAAAAGTGTCGGTTACGAGGTGGCAAAATGCCGGGCCTCACCCTACCCTCGTAAATAAATACCCTCCACGGGCGAACCACCTTAAACACACACTACGGTGGCTCATGGAAACCTTCTTTCTCATCTGTGCCGGCCTCGGCGGATCGATCATCCTCCTGCAGTTCCTCGCGTCCGCTCTCGGCCTGGGTCTCGACCACGATCACGACTTCGATCATGGCCACGGCCATGACAACGGCTTCTTCGGGCTTCTCACCGTCCGCTCCATCGCTGCAGCGGTCTGCTTTTTCGGACTCGCCGGCATGAGCGCCCTGAGCTACGGCGTGCCCCTGCCCGGCACTTTCTCCGCCGCCGCGCTCGGCGGGTTCGTCGCCCTCTACTCCGTGGCCAGCATCATGAGCTTCTTCCAGAAGCTCGTGCAGGACGGCACCGCCGACCTGGAAACCGCACTCGGCACCACCGGCACTGTCTACTTGCGGATCCCGGGATCGACGTTGCCCGGCAAAGTCACGCTGCACATTCATAACCGCACCATCGAATGCGTGGCGTTTGCCACGACTGAGATCGCCACCGGCCGCACCGTGCGGGTGATCGCCCTCCGCGGCGACGCCGTCGAAGTCGAGCCGCACACCGAAATCATCCCACTGGAGACCCGCTAATGTTCTCCCAAGTTCCGAATGCCGTTTCAAGCACCACCAGCGACCTGCCCTGGCCACTGATCCTGGCCCTCGCCGCCGGGGTGGTGCTCTTCAGTTTCATCCTGCTGCTGTCGCAACGCTACAAGCGCTGCCCGTCGAACCGCGTGCTCGTCATCTTCGGTAAAACCGGCGGCGGCAACGCGGCCCGCTGCGTCCATGGCGGCGCGGCGTTCGTCATGCCTCTCATCCAGGACTTCGCCTATTTGAATCTCGAACCCATCCAGATCGAAGTACCTCTCAAGGGCGCACTCTCGATCGAGAACATCCGCGTGAATGTGCCGAGCGTCTTCACCGTCGCCATCGGCACCGACCCGGCCACCATGCAGAACGCCTCGATCCGCTTGCTCGGCCTCGACACCGAGGACATCAAGCAGCAGGCCGGGGACATCATCTTCGGCCAACTGCGGCAGGTGATCGCCTCGATGCGGATCGAAGACATCAATCGCGACCGCGATAAGTTCCTCGAAAGCATCCTGATCTCGCTGGAGCCGGAGTTGAAGAAGATCGGCCTCGTGCTGATTAACGTGAACATCACCGACATCACGGATGAGAGCGGCTACATCGAAGCCATCGGCCGCAAAGCGGCGGCGATCGCGATTCAGCAGGCGAAGATCGACGTGGCCGACCAGGAGAAGAAAGGCCAGATCGGCGTGGCCGAGGCCGAGCGCGAGATGACCGTGACCGTGGCGAACGCCACCAAATTGCGCGAGATCGGCACCCGCGAAGCGACCCGCGAGCAGGCGGTGCGCCTCGCACAACTGGATAAGGAAACCAGCGTCGGCCAGCAGACCGCTCTCTTTGAACAAGAGGCGCTCGTGAAAGCATCGCAGCAGATGCAAGCGATCAAGATCGCCGAACTCGACCGCGATCAGAAGGTCGGCGAGCAGCGGGCGGCGTTTGAGAAAGAAGCCCTCGTCGCCGATGCCGACCGCGAGAAGCGGGTGCGGCTCGCCGACGCGAATGCGAAAGCGACGAGCGGCGAAGCGATGGCCCAGGCGACCATCGCCGCGTCTCAGGCAGAGTTAGCGGTGAAGAAAGCGGCCGCATACAAGCTCTCCGAAACGAGCAAGCGGACCGCCGAGGCCGAAGTGATGGAATCGCAGAACCGGGCCATGGCGAAAGCCGCCATCGCGGACGCCGAGCGCATCGAAGCCGAGAAACGGGCGAGCCTCGAAGCACCGGCGAAGGCCGAGAAAGCGCGGATCATCGTGGAAGCCGAGGGTGCCGCGGAGAAGCAGAAGATCGAAGCTGAGGCCGCAGCGACCTCGATTTACATGAAGCTCGAAGCCGAGGCTCGCGGCCAATACAAGATCCTCGAAGCCAAAGGCGACGGCCTCAAGCGGATCATCGAAGCCTGCGGATCGAGTCAGGCTGCGTTCCAGATGATGATGCTCGAACACATGGACAGCCTCGTCGCGGCTTCGGCAAAGGCGATCTCGAATATCAAGTTCGACAAGGTCGTGGTCTGGGAAGGCGGCGGCTCCAATGGCACAAGCTCCACCGCGAACTTCCTGCAGAACATGGCGAAGTCCATGCCGCCAATGCTGCAGGTGATAAAGGACATCGGCGGCATCGACATGCCGGAGTTCATGGGCAAGATCACGAGCAACGAAGAAGCGAAGCCCGCAGTGTGATGATTGGCTGGGTGCCATGCCCACGGCTTTGAGGGGAGCGGAAAAGGGGTCAAGTTACGGTTATTGCAGGCAAACCGATGCTTGATAGCTTATCCGCATGGTCCGTCGCACTTGATCCACTGAATGCGATCAAGAGCTGTCCTGACCTATATGTTTTCGGCCGGATTCCTGAAGGCATCGGAAACCTAACCTGACCCCTTTGTTTCTCCTGCTTTGCCTTTTTTCTCCGCGATCAGGTGCTTGCTCAACGGGGCCGCCGCCGCGCCGACCGCGAGCCCCACCAGTCCGGCCAGCGCTGCACCAACGATCCAGGCGACCAGGCCGCCGACCCACGGCAGCATCGATCCCGCCGACGCACCAACCTGCTTGATCCATTGCTCCGGCCCGCTGAGCCCGTACTCGGCCAGACCGTGCAGGATGATGCCGCCACCGACCCACAGCATCGCCAGCGTGCCGATCAGGGTTAGCGTCGACAACACGTACGGCATCACGCGCACCAGACCTCGGCCGATCGCCGACCAGGGCCGGTTGCGGCGGGCCAACGCGACGCCGACGTCATCGGCTTTCACGATCAAGGCCACCGTGCCGTAGACCGCGAGCGTGAGGCCCAGTCCAACGACCGCCAGGACGGTCGCCTTCATCGCGAAGGACGCCTCCCCCACGGTCGACAGCGTGATCGCCATGATCTCGGCCGACAGGATGAAGTCGGTACGGATCGCGCTGGCGATTTTCTGCCGTTCAAGTGAATCGGCGTCGCCGGCCTGCAGGATCTCGGCTGGCGTTGTTGGCGCGGCCGGCGTTGGGGGCGCGGCCGGTACGATTAGCTCGCGCACCTTGCCGAATCCTTCGTAGCAGAGGTACGCACCGCCCAGAATGAGCAGCGGCATGATCGACCATGGTGCCACGGTCGACAGCAGCAGCGCGCCGGGCAGCAGGAACACGAGCTTGTTGCGCGTCGATCCCCAGGCGATCTTGCCGATGATCGGCAGCTCGCGATCGGACGCAAATCCCACCACGTAGCGCGGGGTCACGGCCGCGTCATCGATCACGATGCCGGCGGCCTTACCCCCCGCCTTGGCCGCCATCTTGGCGACATCGTCGAGTGAGGCGGAGGCGATCTTGGCAATCGCTGCCACATCGTCAAGCAAGGCCAGAAGCCCAGAGGCCATGGAGTCTCCGTGCAACAGTATTTGTGAAGGTCATGCTCGTGCGTGCCCGCCGAGCCTTGGCGTCTACGAGCCTATCGTCAATGATAGGAAATAGGATTTGCCCAACGATTTGCCAAAACGTGCCGCAAGGCGATGCTGCCGGCCGGACCAACTACGTGGGGCATACCACATATAACGTGGAGCTGATGCGGCAGGTGTTACCGACCGCGCCGAATCCTGAAGCAACTGGACAGGAGTTGAACTCTTTCTGGTCGGCGTTGCCGGGATGGATATAAGGATCTTCATCTGTTCGATGGCAATCGCGGTGCGTGCACTGATCTCGGCAGGCCAGCTGGCCGCGAGTTCGAGAAGCGTCCCGCCGGGGATATGCTCATAAAGCAGCCAGGGAGCATCGCATTTCAGCTTGCAGGAAATCAGCTTGACGATGTGGGGATTGTTCTTGAGCTTACTTTGGACGATTTCGATGGTTTCCAGTTCATTGGCGAAAATCGCCTGCTGAGACTCGGGATCGAGGCAGAATTTGAAGACGAAGAACGTGTATTGCATCTCCTCGTGGCGAGCTTTCCAGACCTCGCCGAAACCGCCGATAGCGAGTTGCTCCACGAGGATGTAATCCTCGGCACCGGGCGGCCGATCGCCGACTTTGAAGCGGGAGAGCCGCGTGGGAAAGGTGATGGCCAGGTTAACGGCCTTCAACGGGTTGAATCGCTGCGGAACCGTCTGGCCGGTGGGATCCTCCGGCCGCGTGAAGGTGGCTTGGATTTTCGCGATGGTCAGCGCGACGAACTCTTTCGCGGCGGCCTTCTCCTCGGGCGGCTTGTCCGCCAGCTCGTTTTCAATGATTCGATCGATGAATTGCGACTGCTTCTCCGGCGGCAACGCCACGAGGCTGGTCATCTGAGCGGCGATCGCAGCGGACTGCTGTGCTTGTGGCACGCGGCGACGGAAGATGCCGATCACGCGATCGGCCAGATCGATGACGTGCCGCGACCCCTGTGCCAGTTTGCCAATGTTCTCGACGACCGGTGCGCCGAAGGCAAGCGCGCCGAGAATGGCTCCAACGTATTCCATGGCCGACCTCAGAATGAAGGAAATGCTTCATATTTAAGTAATCCGCTCGCCGGCTGGGAATATTGCATTCCATTGCGGATCGCCTGGAAAACCTCAATGCCCCCGACGTGGAACGCCCTCGTCATCTATCATCATGTGAATGTGGAAGGCACCATCACACATCGTCTCAACTTCTACTCCGTCCCCTGGTCCTACATCGGTCAGATCCTGCCGGTCCGCATCACCGACGGTGAAATCATCATTTACTCGACCCGCCTGGAGGAGATCGCCCGCCATGCTCTCGTCCCCGCGGCGAGCATCCGCGTGCGGCAAGTCCTCAATCGCCATCATTCCACCGCCGATCCCGAGGAGCGAACGCGGCTGTTGTAGCAACGCTTCGCGGAACTCGGCCCCGCGGCCACGGCCTTCCTCGAAGGCCTGTTCGCCAAGCAAATCCAGGGTAAATTGCAGGCCCAAC
>Ga0105044_10003412_pt1 | contig 21830 bp, 18 predicted proteins | sample MAT01_FD_78092 | JGI IMG/M metagenome (GOLD analysis project Ga0105044, IMG submission 78092) | Freshwater microbial communities from Lake Fryxell liftoff mats and glacier meltwater in Antarctica - MAT-01 | ecosystem: Environmental > Aquatic > Freshwater > Ice > Liftoff microbial mat | place...
TGCAAGTTTGAATTAATCAAAATTACAATTAATTAAGAATAATTCAAAAGAAAGAATTTAGCATTTGTGGCATAGCTTTCTCTATGTACTATTACAATGGTCAATATATAATGTTATTTATTCATTATTCGTGAGGAGATTATTGAACAATGAACATTGATAATTGGTGACTAAAGAAAAGCCGATCGATAGAAGCAATCGGCTTAAAGTCTGAATTTCTTTTTTGAGTCATTAATCTTTTAATTTAATTATTTTGTCAAGTTTGTCTATTAGAGGAGGCAAATTTTTGTTAACCGTTTCTCTCTGCATAAAGCTCTTTTAAATTTTGCAGAATAGAACTCGTTCTTTTATAGTTTGGACTTTTTTCTACGCTCTTTCTGGTGACAAGATCAACATCTCTTCCATAAATCTCTTCAAGTTCATTTTTCATCTCAGAAAGTTCAAATAAACCATAATGTGTGTCTTCATTGAAAGAAACCAACAGGTCAATATCACTATTATTATTGAATTCAGAGGTTAATGAAAACCCCAAATTGAGATAACTCCCGGATTTTCCATTTATTGCAAAACATTTCAATTGCCTTATTCATGTTTAAAACTAATTCTATTATTCATTTTTACAATTATAAAAAAAACCGATCGCTGAAAAGCAACCGGCTTAATTGAAATTATAATTTTAAAATCTACAACTTAAAACAATCTAACTGCATCCGCTTGTTTCACCGCAATTAGTGCACTTCAGACACGTCCCGTTGCGTACCATTGTAACGCTTCCGCATGCAGTACAGATATCGCCTGTATAACCTTTAAGCTTGGCTTCCTTTATCTTTTCCATTGTAGATGTTTGCGCTACTGACAGCTTTATTTTTGAATCAACTGTTGACGGCACATCAGTCCGTGGTTTATCTTTTTTGACCGGCTGCTCTTCTATTATTCTTTCACTGTAAATTTCCTCTTCATCAAAATCATTATCACCATCGATCTTTGAGATCGCATCTATCGGCGAGCGCTGAAGCTCTGAATGCTTTTCAATATGCGACAGATCATTCCTTCCAAGATATGATACCGCCAGCTCTCTGAATAAATAATCAATGATCGATGTGCTCATCTTAATATTAGGATTACCAATGACAATACCGTTTGGCTCAAATCGTGTATAGACAAAAGCGTCCACAAATTCCTCAAGTGGAACTCCATGCTGAAGTCCGAGAGAGATCGCGATCGCAAAACAATTCATAAGACTTCTGAATGCCGCGCCTTCCCTGTGCATGTCAATAAAGATCTCACCAAGCTGACCGTTCTCATATTCACCGGTCCTGAGATACACGGAATGATTTCCGATCTTCGCTTTCTGTGTGTAACCTTTCCTTCTGAATGGAAGCTTCCTCCTCTTTGCAATGTACCGGTGAATGATCCTTTCAGCAACTTTTACAATATCATTTGTTCTTGCAACTTCCTGACTTACATCCTGTCCCATATCAATACTGATCGCGTCATCATCCTTCACTGAATTAAGCGGCTGGGATAATTTTGAGCCGTCCCTGTAAAGCGCGTTTGCCTTTACTCCTAAACGCCATGAACTCATGTAAGCATTTTTCATATCCTCAATAGATGCGTGATTAGGAAGATTGATCGTTTTTGAAATTGCGCCGGAGATGAACGGCTGTGCCGCCGCCATGATCTTGATGTGAGCATCGGCTGAAATGTAACGTGTTCCTTTTTTGCCGCATTTATTGGCGCAGTCAAATATCGCATAATGCTCTTCCTTAAGATAAGGTGCGCCTTCAACTGTCATTGTACCACATACATAATCATTAGCTTCCTCGATCTGCTCTTTTGAAAATCCAAGTTCTTTAAGAACGTTAAAACTAGCATCATCGAGCTGCTCTTCAGAGAATCCTAATGCGTTAGTACAGAAGCCTGCACCGAGTGTCCATTTATTAAAAGCAAAGTTAACATCAAATACCGATGGAAGTGACTTTTCAATTTTGTTCAGAACATCTTTTGTAAAACCTTTGCCCGTCAGTGACTGCGCATTGATATGCGGACAGCCGACAAGTGAGCCGTGTCCCTTTGTATATTTAATTATTTCATTAATCTCTTTTGCAGTATGCCCGAGATTTTTTAGTGCCGGCGGAACTGATTCATTTATGATCTTAAAATATCCGCCTCCGGCGAGTTTCTTGAATTTTACCAGAGCAAAATCCGGCTCGACACCGGTTGTATCACAATCCATAAGCAAGCCGATCGTTCCGGTTGGCGCGATGACGGTTACCTGTGCATTTCTGAAACCGTGTTTCTCACCCAGCTCAAGCGCATAGTCAGAATCTTTTCTCGCTGCATCAAGCAGATCATCGGGACAGAATTTTTTATTAATGCCAACAGGTGTAATGGACAAATTTTCATATTCATTCGGCGTCATGTTGTAAGCAGCGCGTCTGTGATTTCTTATTACACGAAGCATGTGCTTTTCATTGTTTCTGTATTGCGCAAATGCCCCCAGCTCCATTGCCATCTCAGCGGAGGTCGCGTAAGATGTCATGTGAAGTATTGAAGTTAATGCGCCGGTAATTGAAAGCGCTTCATTTGAATCGTAAGGTATTCCCTGTACCATCAGCAGTGCGCCGAGATTTGCATACCCAAGCCCGAGAGTCCTGTATTCATAAGAAAGCTTTGCAATGTTCTTACTTGGAAATTGTGCCATCAAAACGCTTATCTCGAGAACAATTGTCCACAATCTTGAAGCATGTCTGTATTTTTCGATCTCAAATTTATTCTTTTCAAAATCAAAAAACTTGATCAGATTGAGTGAAGCAAGGTTGCATGCTGTATCATCCAGGAACATATATTCAGAACATGGATTAGAAGCTTTGATATCACCGCCTTCAGGGCAGGTGTGCCATTCATTTATTGTTGTGTGAAATTGTATTCCGGGATCCGCGCTTGACCAGGCAGAGTACGCGATGTCTTCCCACAGATCTCTTGCCTTAAGTGTCTTTGAAGGTTTCGGAGCGCGGCTTTCCTTTGCTGATTTTTTTAATTCTGTTCTGAAATATAAATTCCAGTCTTTATCATCATTAACCGCGTCCATAAATTCATTTGTTGCACGAACACTGTTGTTAGAATTCTGTCCCGACACAGTAAGGTATGCTTCGGAATTCCAGTCAGTATCATATTCCGGAAATTCGATTTCATCGAATCCAAGCTTGGCAAGATGCACAACCCGTTCTATATAATTTTCCGGAGTCTGCGCCTTCCTTGCTTCATTGATCGCGATCGCAAGCTGCTTATTTGTTTTTCTGTCGAAGCCGTCATTTTCGGGATGAACATCCTGACATGCTTTTATGATCTTATTGAGATGATAATTTAAAATTTTTGAACCGGCAACAAGTGATGCCACCTTTTGTTCTTCGGTAACTTTCCAGTTGATATATTCTTCAATGTCAGGGTGATCAAGATCAAGTGTAACCATCTTTGCCGCGCGTCTTGTTGTTCCGCCGGATTTAATTGCGCCTGCACTGCGATCGCCAATCTTAAGGAATGACATTAAGCCCGAAGATTTTCCGCCACCGCTCAATGGCTCGTTTGTGCCACGTACATTTGAAAAGTTTGAGCCCGTTCCCGAGCCATACTTGAACAGTCTTGCTTCGCGAACCCAAAGATCCATTATTCCGCCTTCATTTACCAGATCATCTGATAATGACTGGATGAAGCAATTGTGAACCACTACTCCGTTTGCCGCGAATTGTGATGATGAAGTCTGAATGTCATAAACCTCTTCATCACCCATATAATCAATTGAAATTATTGTTTCCTCTGATAATTCACTCTTGCTTTTTCCTGGTACAGTTATATTGAGTAACTTTAGCTTTTCAATCTTGTCTTCAGAAATAAAATTTATTTTCTCCGCGAACTTTTTTCTCTCAGAAGCATAAGAAATGCTAACCATGCTAAGCGGTTTGCGGTTGTCGCGGCTGTCATTGCAAACACTGACATTTGAGTAGATACTCAGGCTTAACAGGAGTATCTGTACATCATGTGCAAGTTGCCCGGAAATTGTGCTCAGCACTATATCACCAGAACTTCTACCGTTTTCGGTTCTAATTCTCACGCATCCGTCCGCCTGAAAAAGGCTTCTTAAAAACCATATCTTCTCATTGTCGGTGGACTTGAAAATTATTTCCGGTACATGAGCTGTAAATGAAGTTGAATTTAACTCGTACTCATTTACAAATTCATCTGCTTTCTTTGAATCAAATTTTACTATACGGTAAAGTTCGTTGATATTTTTTCTTGTCACGCTTTTATATGTCCCGAATATTTCCTCAAACAAGTTTGTTACAAAACCATATTCATCATCGTTAATGGTGATCGCTCCGAACATTGTAGTTTTATTATTCTTGTTATACTTTCCATAATATCCGTCACCCGTTATCCAGCCTGCAAGAGCAGCTTTGGACAGATCAAGGTGAGTTGCAGCAGGCATTTCGGAACTGCTGTCTATCCCCATTTGTGATAAAGTATTCCTGAATTCTGATTCGTTGACGGCACGGTTTCGATTCTCAGATAATTCTGCTTCAGAAAACAATTCATCATAAGACGGAAGATTCTTTAAGGAATATTGCTGTACTTTTTTTCCAAGAAGATTCTTTAATTCATTCCATTCATAGTTCCCACCGTCTTTTAATCTTTTGTCAGAAGAATAAATATTATGATCATCGGTGAATTCAATAAAATTTCCGTTTTTAAGCGTTGCACGGTAGATACTTTTTACTCCATTATTTTTAACAGCTATAATATCGGCATAATCATTTCCGTCAAAGACCTTTATGCCGGTTAGATTTCTGTCAACAATATCCTTTATTTCATAGATACCTTTATCGGTAAATAATTTTGTATTTCCTCTTGCACACGCATGGGGTTGCGGATGAGTATATGCATCCTTCGATGTCATCAGTTTTTCAGTTTTCGGATCTACATAATAATGTCCCTGTGACGGTCCGGTAATTCCGTAAGCCCAGTTAAGTCCGGTATTAAACCATTGCGGTGAATTCGGGGCGGCAAACTGCATAGCCAGCATATAGCATAATTCTTCATAGAAATTTTTTGCATCATCCTCGGTTTGGAAATATCCGTGCTTCCATCCCCAGTATGTCCAGCATCCCGCAAGCCTTGTGAAAACTTCACGTGAATCTTTCTCGGAGGTATGCTTTTCTTCGTCAACTATGTTCTTCAGTCTGTCTGTATCAGATTCTGAACGCTGCAGCCACACAGGGATACCTGATTCATTTACTTTTTTCAGATAAACCGGAACGCCGGCTTTGCGGAAATATTTCTGTGCGATGATATCTGTCGCAACCTGCGACCAGTGCTTAGGTACTTTGATATCGTTCATTTCAAATACGATCGAGCCGTCAGGATTTCTTATCACGGATGACCTGGTATCAAATTCAACCATGTCAAAAGCGCTTACGCTTTTATCAACGAAAAGTCTGTTAACTTTCATTTACATAAAATTATTCGGGTTAATGAAAAACTTATTTAAGATTATATTGCCGGTGTAAATTTTTTTAATGTTAAAGGTTGTATCGTGATTTTTATTTTTTAAGAAAGGTGTTTGTAAAATGTAAATTTGTTTAGTCAATTTTTTCTAAGAAATATTATTGAAGAAAACGAAGTAAGAAATTGGATTGATCAAAATTATAACAAATGATTTTCAAATGCAAACGTTTACAAAAAATTTCACTATTGACTATAAAAATATTTTTACAGCAATAATTTTTTTTACAATGTATACCAAAAAAAATATTTTCCTGACAAAATTTTTGCAATATTATTTCATCTTTTCGAGCAGTCATTCTTTTTCAACTACAGGTAAAGTTTCCTTAAGCTTTTTCTTCAGGAATCCGATAGTATTCTTGTCGTTTTTTTCTGAAGCAGTTCTTTAATTTAAAATTGGTAACATGCCGATTGCTTGATCCGGCAGGGTAACATATTCTTACAGCCTCGAAGCTGACGGCAATACTCAAACAAAGAAGATGACACATGTAAAATAATGTTCGGGATTTCCGAAAGACAAAGTAAGAATAAAGCCTGTCGCTCATCAGTGGCAGGTTTTTTTATTTGTAATTGTAAAAGCTTTTTTGAATGGTTAGGTTTGTCTGACATAGTTAATAGTTAATAGTTAAGATGCTTTGACCTTTTCAAACCTCTCGATTAAAAATTCATAAAAAAATTATATGTTAAAGATATTCACAGTTGATGCTTTTACGGACAAGTTGTTTTCAGGAAATCCGGCGGGTGTATGCTTACTGGAAAAAGATATTGATGATAAGTTAATGCAGAACATCGCTGCCGAGATGAATTTATCCGAAACGGCTTTTGTAAAAAAAATTGATGAAGGATTTATGCTGAGATGGTTCACGCCTAAATCTGAGGTTGAGCTGTGCGGGCACGCAACCCTTTCAAGTGCACACATTCTCTGGCAGGAAGGGATCCTCAAGCAGGATGAAGAGGCAGTTTTCAAAACCGTATACAAAGGTATTCTGAAAGCAAAGAAAATCGGTAATACAATAACTCTTGATTTCCCTGTCAACAGACCTGAAGCTGCTGAGAGTTTTTCAGAGCTTGAAACAGCTCTTGGCGTAAAGCCTGTAAGCCTTGGAGTAACCGAGCACCATTATATTGCAGAGTTTAATTCTGAAGATGAAGTAAAAAATATCAGTCCTGACTTTAAATTGCTTTCCGGGCTTGACAAATATGGTACTATCGTTACATCAAAGTCAGATCACGGAAAATATGATTTCGTTTCAAGATTCTTTGCGCCGTCAAAGGGAATCGATGAGGATCCTGTAACAGGATCAGCACATTGTGTGCTGACGCCATACTGGAGCGAGAAGCTCGGCAAAAAGGAAATGAAAGCGTATCAGGCATCAGAAAGAGGAGGAATGCTTATGGTCACTTTGAATGGTGACAGGGTCTTGATTGCCGGCGAAGCTGTTACAGTTCTCAAAGGCGAGTTGATGTTTTAAATTCTTAAGAACAATAAATATGAAAACAAAAATTGTAATACTGCTTCTGATCATCTGCATTCCGGAAATTTTATTTTCACAATTCAATAATATACAGATCACAACCCGGCTCAGGGAAAACTTTCTCGATAAAAGCGGAAGACCGCTTACAGGTAAGGGAGTCCTGATAGGTGATATTGATTCAGGCATAGATATATTTAATCCTATGTTCTTCTTCGCAGACGGTGGTGAATTTAAGTTCATTGATGTGGATAAGAATGACAAGTTCACCTCCGGTAAGGACGCCATAGACATGAATAAGAACGGTAAGGCAGACAAAGGTGAAATGCTTCGTTACATTGAAATGCAGGATGAGGTCTACAAGTTGCTTCCGATGGACGCCGGCAATTATAATCCGGGCATGGACTTTCTTTACATTGACAAAAACAATAACGGGAAAAGAGACTACGGTACAAAGGATGGTTTCACAGAAAATGATCCGACTTACGGCGAGCAGATCTTTATTTCGATTGATAAGGATGAGAATGATGCATTAGACAAAGGCGAAAAGTTAATCGCGCTGAAGACATCAAAGGTCCGCGCTGTCAGAGAGAAAGACGGTACTGTCAGAAGAAGAGGTATCGATCTTATCAAAACAGAACCTGATTCGATTTTCGGACACGGGACTTCGGTCTCAGGTGTGCTTATCGGCGGGACATCAGGCGTGCAGGAAGTTCATGGCATCGCCCCTGACGCAGAGCTCGTTTTAGCTACCATCGAATATGACTATACTCCGAGATTTGTAAAGAACTTCCCTGATCTTGTGAGATTTATTAAAGGTGAGGGTGTTGATATAATTTTGTTTGAGGACGGCGAATGGGGATGGGAATTCATGGATGGTTCATCTGAAGAGGAACAGCTTGTTAACGAATACGCCCGTGACGGAATTACTATCATAGGCGGCTCAGGAAATCTTGCTTCCGGAAAAATGCATCTGAAGGATACATTGAAAGGCGGTGAGCAACAGACTTATATAATTAATGCAGCCCGTGAAGCTGAAGGAAAGCTGAACAATGGGGTGTTTGCATCTCTTCTGTGGAATAATTCAGAAGCTGATCTTAAGGTAATCATTGAAACACCGGAAAGTAATATCACTGCTGAGCTGGATCCGCAAAGCAATTATACAATAGCAGGTGGTTATAATATTTATTATGCAAAAGAAGTATCACCTAAAGGAACGGCAATGTTTAAACTTTCATTTTCCAAAACCGATTCTTCAGACGTTGGCGGCGAGTGGAAAATAAATGTTACTTCAGATAATAATGTAATAGTTAACGGGTACGTTGTAGATGTCACGCAGTCGTGGGCAGGTAATACTCACTGGACAACAAACTTAACTGATGAAACAACAGTGACTTTTCCTTCTACTGCTGACAGTATTATTTCTGTAGGGGCTTACGCTGTCAATTTCGGGTGGGATGAAAAGGTCGGAGAGCTGGCAACTTACAGCGGAAGAGGAGTGAACATTGACGGAAAGACCGGAGTTGATATTACAGCTCCGGGACATACTTCTTTTTCAATCGGAACAGGTCACCGTTATGTCATCTTCAGCGGTACAAGTGCCGCAGCCCCTCATGTGACCGGCGCGGCTGCGTTAATGCTTCAGTATGATCCGACGCTGACTCATTCGAGGATCCGTGAGATACTGATCAGCACAGCGAAGCAGGATCAGTTTACAGGCTCCGTTCCGAATCCCGAATGGGGCTATGGCAAGCTTAACATTGAAGCGGCAATTAAATACCTGATGAAGAATAGCTTATAAAAAATTTTATTTCAAAAAGGATCTTATGATACAACGTGATTACTTTATGAGAATGGTGGAGATGCTTTCCACTGTGCTTGTAAGAGTTCTGCCGAACAAAGAGAAACGAAATTACGAAGAAGCTGAAAAGGAAATTGAGACTGCGGCGAAAACCATTGTCGGTCTCGATCTGAATATCATTGGTGTGCTTGGGATCAGCGACGTCATTAAATTAATGAAGACATCAGATGTTTATTCAGGAAGATGTCTGATCTCAGCCGAGCTTCTAAAAGAATACGGTGACATATTCAGATCAAAGGAGAATTTCAAGAATGCTGATAATTTTCATTTGAAAGCGTTATGGCTATATTCGGAAGCATTAACAACTAAAGAGATACCTGAGCCCGGGACTTATTTTCCAAAATTAAACGAGCTGTTAATGTATTGTTCGGAAACAGAATTTCCTGCTGAGATGAAGGAAAGTCTGTTTCAATATTTTGAAATGTCAGGGCAGTATTCGAAGGCGGAAGATATTTTGTTTGAGCTGATTGATGATGACAGAGATGGTATAAATAAAAAGGGAATTGCATTCTACAACCGGCTCAAGCTCCTTTCGGACGACAAGCTTGTCGAAGGGAATCTCAGCAGGGAAGAAGTTGAGGAAAGCCTTGAAGAGATTACAGGCACACAGCATTGAAATTAAATTACAAACTAAATAAAAATTAAAAATAAAAATCTAATGAAAAAATTATTATTTGCAGTGATGTTCTTTACAACATTTGGGATTTGTAAATCGCAGGATACCATTACTACAGCGAGCGGTTTAAAATACATAGCTATGGAAAAGGGGAGCGGTACAAAAGCCGAAGCCGGGAAAGCGGTTGAAGTTCATTACACGGGATATTTAACAGACGGAAAAGTCTTTGATTCATCAATTGAGAGGAAAGAGCCGATAGAGTTTGTACTTGGTCAGGGGCAGGTTATAAAAGGATGGGATGAAGGAATTACACTGATGAATGTTGGTGATAAGATGAGACTTATAATTCCATCTGAACTTGCGTACGGCAAAAAAGGCGCGGGAAATTTGATTCCTCCTGATGCTACGCTAATATTTGATGTTGAGCTGATGGGTGTCAGTGACCCTAAAAAAAGTCTTGACGTTGTATTGCTTCAGACCATCATTGAAAAAGATGTTCAGGCAGCTATCGCGCAGTACAAGGATCTCAAAGCGAATAAATTCGATGAATATAATTTTAAGGAAAGCCAGCTAAACGCCATCGGTTATACATTGCTGCAGGCAGGTAAAACTAAAGATGCAATTGAAATACTGAAGCTTAATGTAGAATCATTTCCATCCTCCTCGAATGTATATGACAGCATGGGTGAAGCGTGCATGATCGACGGCAACAAAGAGCTTGCCATAGAAAACTACAATAAATCTTTAGAGCTCGATCCGGGTAATAAGAACGCTGAGGAGATGCTTAAGAAACTGGAAACTGATAAGTAAAAAATAAATAATCGGAAAGACTTGATAAGAGAAGTAAATATAAACGATGCAAAAGCGATCGTTAAGATTTATAACCATTACATTAAAAGCTCCATAGCCACCTTCGAAGAAGAAGTGATAAGTGAGGAAGAAATAAAAAACCGGATTACAAAAGTGTCAAAAGATTACCCAAGGATAGTTTATGAAGAGAATGGCATTGTGTCGGGATATGCATACGCAACAAGGTGGAAGGATCGTAATGCTTACAGGTTTACAGCGGAAATCGCTGTTTATGTTGAAAACGGAAATGAAGGAAAAGGAATTGGAACGGAGCTGCTCAAAAATCTTATAGAGCTTTCGAATAAGAAGGGGCTTAATAAATTAATGGCAGGCATCGCAATTCCAAATGAAGCAAGCATTGCTTTGCATGAAAGATTCGGATTTGAAAAGTGCGCACATTTTAAGCAGAGCGGTTATAAATTCGGGAAGTGGATCGATGTTGGTTACTGGGAAAAGATACTGGTTTAGAAATTAAGATTTACTTTTGAAAAATCAGTAATAGAATAAAAAAAGCCCGTGATGTTAATCACGGGCTTTCTTCTTTAGATAAAAAACTTTTTATCCTACTTTTGTAACATTTGCAGCCTGCGGACCTTTTGCTCCGTCTTCGACTTCAAATTCAACTTGATCGCCTTCGTCAAGTTTTTTGTAACCATCAGCGTTAATAGCTTTGAAATGTACGAATACATCTTGACCGTTACTTCTGGTTATGAATCCATAACCCTTTGTGGTGTTGAACCATTTTACAGTTCCTTTTTCCATTGCTGTGTTGTTCCTTTTTTGTTTTAGTGAATTGTACGCTTGCAAATTTTTTGGCTCTTAAATCTTTTTCAACCGGGATTTTATTCCTGATTTATTTGCGGCGACTTTCCATTAAAGGTCATAACACCAGCAAAATATTAAAAGCTTGTTACTACTTTCTTATTTTGGTAGAACAATCCCTATTTGCAGGGACAAAAAAAACGCTGTACTGTTTTTTTACTTGTATAAGTTACTTATCTCATTGTTTAATTACAACATAAAAGATGTTAAAAATTTGTAAATCGTAGTAAATTGTATAAATTTATATTATTAAAATCATTTTTTTAATTTCAAAATAATTGCCTGCTTAAAATCTGTAAAAATATACTCCGCTTGATAAATTACTTCCATTAAAAGTAATAATATAACTTCCGGCATTCCTGAATTCATTGACTAAGTCAGCGACTTCTTTTCCACTTACATCATATACTTTAATGCTTACATAATTATCAAGAGGTGAATCAAATTGAACCTTTGTTTCTTAAACCGGGACATAATACCTCCTTTTTATTTTATTAAAATAAATTTTTTAGTTAATGTATTATTTTCACCATTTAATGTATAATAGTAAATTCCTGAAGTTAATTTCTCAGCAATATACTTTAGCTCATAATTTCCCTCATTAAATTTATTATGAAACAAATTTACAACTAATTGTCCTAAGTTATTAAATATGTCCATTTTGTAAATCCCATTTTTTCTTATATAAAATTCTATTACAGTAGTACTGTTAAATGGGTTCGGGTAATTTTGCTTAAGTTCAAATGAAATGGGAATAATATATGAAATCTGTTTTATATTTGTTATTGTGTCACCACCTCGAATAGTATTCCAGATTCTTCCTCCATTTCCGCAAGTCCAAACCAAACTATCTGTTGTAGGTTCTATTGAATATAAAACTCCGGGGCTTACGTTTTGTCTTATCCAAGTATTTCCTTCATTTGTTGTTTTATATAATTCATTTGTTCCCCCTACCCACCCAGTATTTTCTTCAATGAATGCTATACTAGTAGAATAACCGGTAACATAAAAAAAACACAGAAATAATTTCCATCTCCAAATACTCCGTTTTGAATTGCTAACCAGTTCTCTCCTCCATCAGTAGTTTTTAATATTGTTCCAAACCAACCAACTGAATAAACTACACTATCATTTACAGGATGAATTCCAAGAAGTGGCTTGGTTGGAACATTTGTTACTTGCTGCATCCAGTTCGTTCCGCCGTTTGTTGTTTTAAGGATCACACCACCTACTCCGCAAGACCAGCCCGTGTTCTTGTCTATCATTTCTATATCATACAAAGGAGAGCTTACACCGCTTTGCTGCTGCATCCATTGAGCATGAGCATTTTGCATTAAGCTATTCACAACGAGAATGCACGAGATTATTTTTTTCATAATAATGAAACCTAAATTTTGAAAAACTTTTTTTGAAAAGATCGGAGTAGGACTTTAAAAAATTCTTTTTGGGTAAGAATATGTTTGTAAAACATTGCCCCCCCCCATAAAATCAAGTCAAAAGTTTGAAAAATATTATTTTTTATTTCTTATATAAATTGTCTGAGAGTCACACACAGCTGCTTAGGGGCAAATCACCTCTGTCCAGACCAAAGCAAGTTGTAATTTTAAATGGGGTAATAATTAAGTATGAAGTGATGAAAGAAAAAAAATGAAGCAACAATATCTATTTAGAAAGTTACCAAATGATCAACCATGGCGAATGATGAACAATCACATGGATGTAAGTAAAAAATTATTCTTAAGCAAATCAACATTAAATAAAAATCCTGACATTTTTAATGAGTTTCACAGAAAAAGGTTTGTAAAGTAAAAGAAAAGTTATGATGACTATCATCTCAGGTTTGAACTTTACTTTATCAAATTACTACATTTCATATTCATACAGCTCAAGCTCTGTTGCAACAATATCCCTTAGCTGATACAAAAACCATTTATCTATCTTTGTTGAATAGTGGATCTCATCAACGCTTGCTCCGGCAAGCATCGCGTATCTTATGAAAAATATGTTATTGCTCCTCGGTGTCTGCAGCTTTGTTAATAATTTCAATTTGAGATTTTCTTTTTCATCTTTGCTTAATCCTGAAATGAATTCAGAAGTATAAATATCCTTTCCATCAGCACCCAGACCATACCGTCCAAGCTCAAGTGAGCGGATCGCCTTCTGAAATGCTTCCTTGAAATTTCTGCCAAATGACATTACCTCACCTACGGATTTCATCTGAACGCCAAGCACATCATTGTCAGGACTCGTCGAACGAAATTTATCAAAATCCCATCTCGGAATTTTTACAACAATGTAATCTATGACCGGCTCAAAGCATGATGGTGTTGTCTTTGTTATGTCATTTGGGATCTCATCGAGCGTATATCCTACAGCCAGCTTTGCGGCGATCTTCGCGATCGGAAAACCCGTTGCCTTTGATGCGAGCGCCGAGCTCCTTGATACCCTTGGATTCATTTCAATCACGATTATTCTTCCTGTGTCAGGATTTACGGCAAACTGTATATTCGATCCGCCGGTCTCAACACCGATCTCGGATATGATTTTTTTGGATGCATCGCGAAGCAATTGATACTGCCTGTCACTTAAAGTCTGTGAAGGAGCGACAGTGATAGAATCACCGGTATGAACTCCCATCGGATCAAAATTTTCTATCGAGCATATCACAACAAAATTATCATTCACGTCTCTCATCACCTCGAGCTCAAACTCTTTCCACCCGATAAGAGATTCTTCAACAAGCACTTCACGTGTTGGTGAAGCATCAAGTCCCCGGTTGACGATCGTTTCAAACTCTTCAAAATTATAAGCTATGCCTCCGCCGGTTCCCCCAAGCGTAAATGACGGTCGGATGATAATTGGAAATCCTGATTCTTCTGCAAATCCTTTTGCTTCGGAATAATTTTTTGCGAATTTTCCTTTTGCGACCTCAAGTCCTATCTTTATCATTGCATCATGAAAAAGCTCGCGTGACTCAGCTTTCCTTATCGCGTCAACTTTAGCTCCGATTAGCTCCACATTGTACTTTTTCAGTATGCCTTTTTCATGAAGATCCATAGCGGCATTCAATGCAGTCTGTCCTCCCATAGTGGGAAGGATTGCTTCGGGCTTTTCTTTTTGTATAATTTTTTCGATGTAATAGCTTGTGATGGGTTCGATATATGTAGCATCAGCGATCTCCGGATCTGTCATAATTGTTGCCGGATTCGAATTGATAAGGACAACCCTGTATCCTTCTTCCTTTAATGCTTTGACGGCTTGTGTTCCGGAATAATCAAACTCACACGCCTGACCAATTACAATGGGTCCGCTGCCTATGATGAGAATTGTTTTAAGGTCTGTACGTTTTGGCATCAGAGCTTTTGTGCTATATTGGGTGAGTAAACGGATCTAATCAATGCTTATTCTTTTATGAACACCGTTGGCGGAAATTTTCTTGCGCAAGTCTTCTTTCAATTCCTTTTCATATTTCTTAATCACCTTTTTCACAAAGTGCTCCTGAATGTTCACCTTTTCAAACTGCTCACCGGATATCTTAAAAAGTTCTTCCTTCTTTGAATAAGAACCGTTGCTCATCATTACCCATGTCTTCTGTGTATCGGTCAGATACAATTTCAATATGTCAGTAATGTCTTCCTTGATCCGGACATCTTCAATCGGGAACAGGACTTCAACACGCCTGTCAAAATTTCTCTGCATGATATCCGCACTGCCAAGATACAGTCTCGCATTACCATTGTTGTGAAAATAATATGCCCTGCTGTGTTCGAGAAATCTTCCAACTATGCTGTAAACATTTATATTCTCGCTGAGATCCTTTATCTGTGGTCGAAGCGTGCATATTCCTCTTGTGATAAGGTCTATTTTTACACCTGCTTTAGATGCCTGGTATAAACGCATTATGACTTCTTCATCAACCAGCGAATTATTCTTAAACAGTATATAGCCGTTGTCGTTTTCCTTATGTGACTTGATCTCATCATCGATCATCCTAAGGATCTTTCTCCTCAGATTCAGCGGAGCGATCAGCAATTTCTTATAACTCCTTTGCTTTGAATATCCGGTAAGATAATTAAAAAGGTTTGAAGCGTCCTTGCAGAATTCCTGATTTGCGGTGAATAAGCTGAAGTCAGTATATACTCTTGATGTTGCCGAATTATAATTCCCTGTACTCAAATGAAGATATCTCTTCATTCCCTTTTCTTCCTTCCTTACCACAAGCGCCATCTTACAGTGTGTCTTCAGACCAACAACACCATAAACAACATGCACACCGGCATTTTCTAGAGCTCTTGCCCAGATGATATTATTCTCTTCATCAAATCTTGCCTTTAGTTCAACCACCGCCGTGACCTGCTTTCCGTTCTCGGCTGCTTCTATGAGTGATTGTATAATTGGTGAATCACCGCTTGTTCTGTATAATGTAAGTTTGATAGCGTAAACGTTGGGATCTTCGGCTGACTGTGCAATGAATTCACTGACAGATGAGAATGAATAAAAGGGGTGATGCAAAAGTACATCGTGATCGGAGATCATTTTGAAAAAATTATCCTCCTCACGGAAGTAGGATGAGATGCGCGGTGTAAACCCTTCATACTTCAGATCACGCTTATCAATTTTATATAAAGACATCAGGTCGCCGAGATTCAGCGGACCGTCGATCTTGTAGATCTCATTATTCTCAGCTTCGAGAGTATTCTTCAGAAAATTCAAAAGGTTCTCCGGCATATCCCGGTCTACCTCAAGCCGTACAAGAATTCCAAGCCTTCTTTTCTTAACTTCTTCTTCAATAAGAGTAAGCAGATCCGCCGCCTCTTCTTCTTCAAGCTCGAGATCGGCATTGCGGGTAATGCGAAAGGCGTAGCTTCCAACAGCTTTCATTCCTGCAAAAAGCTTTTCCGCGTTGGCTTTGATAATCTCTTCAAGAAGTATAAAATTGTATTCATTATCAGACTCGATCAGATAATAACGTGAAATATTATTCGGGATCTGAACTACGCAAACTTTTTCTTCAACATCCTTAGTATCAGGATCGTCCAGCAGAATTGCAAGCGCAAGGCTTCTGTTGATCAGGTTTGGAAACGGGTGAACATTGTCAATTGCAAGTGGAGTAAGTATGGGAAATATTTCATCTTCAAAATACTGATCTACCTTTTTCTTTTCCTCATCATCGAGTTCATCATATTTAAAGAATCGGATATTGTTTTTTTTAAGCTCGGGAATTATATCTTCATTGAATGCCTGATAACTTTCTTCAACAAGCGGTGTGAGCATTTCAAAAATGGTGTCACGCTGTTCCTGTGCAGCCATCCCGTCAGAAGAAAGCTCATTAACATTACTCTTAACTTGTCGCTTCAGTCCGGCAACACGTATCATAAAAAATTCATCGAGATTTGTGCTGAATATGGAAAGAAATTTCAGCCGTTCAAGCAGCGGCTGGGAATTGTCTTTGGCTTCTTCGAGAACTCTTTTGTCAAATTCGATCCAGGAAAGCTCGCGGTTTAGTAAATATTCGGATTTATTCTTAATCATGGTCAATGAATTTACCTTTAATAGCAAACATTTTCTATGAAATTCGTTGTCAATGAATCAGGAATAACTTATTCGAATTGATATTCCAGTATTTTGAATTTGAATGTAGTCGTTTATTAAGAGATCAATAGTTTGACAGACATCTTTTATGAATCAGGCATATAAATTGTTCATCTTTAAATCTAAACAAACTTTACAAACTGTCTACGCATTGAGGTCTTTATACTTTTTCTGAAAATATATTATTAGAAAAGGTACGAGAGCTGTTGGAGTCAGCCAAGACCATAGTCCGGGAAGAAGATTGTTCACAACAAGAAATGCGGTCCAAGCTGCAATGTAACCTCCGATCATTTTCGGAATGTGAAACATTACAAGTCCGTTGAAGTCCTTAAATCCTTTTCGGTATGTGAACTGATCACTTACCGAAGTAAGAATGCCAAGCGCACCGAAAATAATAAGCACCCATCCGATATTACGTCCGCTTTTATTAAGAATTACTCCGTACCCTATCATCAATAGACTTACCAATGTCATTAAGCCTGCGATAATTTTATCAGATGTTCTGCCTTTGCGATCCGGGAGAGAGTTAAGACTGTAGATCCTGAAACCGGTAATGATAAAGTATGCGCTGAATACCGCTATCGAAGTCAGAAAATAATTTTCATATCCGGGTAAAACCGACACAATGAACGCGAGTGTTACAGTTACAATCATTGCATAAAAAAAGACCTTACCTGCCATGATGTGCTTCGTACTGCCTTTGACAGCTATTAAAGCAAGCAGCCCGGCGATCAATGTTACACCTCCGGCTGTTGCGTGAACTATGATGAGCCATGTAACCAATTTATCCATTTGTTTTAGGATGTGATTTTGAAGGTAAATAATTTCTCTTAAAATAATTTTCATTAACCATTGTTTCAAATCACATTCTTATCAATTATCAATTATCAATTATCAATTATCAGATTGTCAGAAGTTCAATTTTACAAACTTTCAACTTTCAACTTTCAACTTTTAACTTTCATTGTTATATTGCCTTATAAAGCCCTGTCACACTTGAAGCATAACTATAAGCCAGTTACCGTAAAATTTTATCTAAGGGATTCGCTCACTGTTTCAAGGGAACTGCTTGGTAAAATACTTATCCGAAATACCGGTAAGAAAATTCTTGCCGCTAAAATTGTCGAGACTGAAGCTTACCTTGGTGAACATGATCCGGCAAGTCACGCTTATCAAAAAATAACAAAACGTAACCGGGTAATGTACGAACGTGGAGGTCTTGTCTATGTTTGTTTCATTTACGGAAATTACTTTTGCTTTAATCTTGTGAGCGGACCTGAAGGAACTGGCAATGCGACACTGATACGCGCTGTCGAACCGCTTGAAGGAATTGATGAAATGAAAAAGTTCAGAGGACCTGTAAAAAATCTGCACGAACTTACGAACGGTCCTGCTAAGCTTTGTCTTGCAATGAATATTGACAGCTCTTTATATGGAGCAGATGCTACTGAAAGCAGAAGTATTTTTATTTCCAAACCTGATAAGAGGGAAAAACCTGAGATCATTACCACCAGACGCATCGGACTTAATGTAGGAGTTGATTTTCCATACAGGTTCTTTATTAAGGATAATCCTTATGTGACAAAGCATAAGTTCAATAAAGAGGTTTTGTAAAATATAGAATTAATACACCGGTAAGTTTATACATTTAAAATATTACAAATGAAAATAAAATTTTGCGGAGCAGACAGAACTGTAACAGGTTCTCAGCATTTAATCGAGCTTAACGGAAAGAAAATATTGCTTGACTGCGGATTGTATCAGGGCAAAAGAGAAGATGCTTACGATATAAACCGGACCTTTCTTTTTGATCCGAAAGAGATACACTGCGTCATACTTTCTCATGCACACATTGATCATTCCGGGAATCTTCCGTCGCTTTTCAAAAAGGGTTTTTCCGGTGATATATACAGCACTACGGCTACAAGAGATCTTTGCTCGATCATGCTTCTCGACAGCGCGCACATTCAGGAAAAGGATACTGAATATGTAAATAAAAAAAGGATACGTAAGAACCTTGCTCCGTTCAAGCCGCTTTACAAAATGAATGACGCCAAAAATGTTTTGAGAAATTTTAAGACTGTGTCATACAGAAAGAAATTTTTTATTGACGGACTCGGTGAAAGCGTAACAGTAGAATATTTTGATGCGGGACATATTCTTGGTTCGGCAATGATGGTCCTTGAGATCAATGAGAACGGGAAAAAATACAAGTTCGCTTTCTCAGGTGACATCGGCAGACCCGGCTTGCCGATACTTAAAGATCCGGAGTTTATCGGTAATGTTGATTTTATCATCTCGGAATCGACTTACGGCGGAAGAGTTCATGATAAGTCAAACATGATGGATGACCAGCTTGCGTCGGTGATAAAGGAAGCTTTGGGACGTGGTGGAAAGATAATAATCCCTGCCTTTAGCGTAGGACGAACACAGGAAATTGTATATTCATTGTCAAAAATATTTGACCGTGGTGAAATTCCAAGAATCCCGATCTTTGTCGACAGTCCGCTTTCAACCAAAGCAACTGACATTTTCAAAATTCATCCCGAATGTTATGATGAAGAGTTTTCCAATATGATATTAAACGGAAATGAAGTTTTTGAGCTGCCAAATCTGCATTATGTGCTGGATGTGGAAGATTCAAAAAAGATCAACTTTATAAAAGAACCTTGTATAATTATCTCCGCGTCTGGAATGGCTGAGTCGGGTAGAATTCTTCATCACCTTAAGAACAATATCGAAGATCCGAAGTCAACTGTGCTTATTGTGGGATTCATGGCAGAGCATACACTTGGCAGAAGGCTCATCGAATCACGTGAAGAGGAAAACGTGATGGTAAGGATATTTGGTGAGGAATTTTATATACACGCGAAGATCGTTGTGCTGAATTCATTCTCCGCTCACGCAGACCGGGACGAGCTTCTTGCATACTTTGATAAGTTTGACCGCAATCAGATGCAGAAGATCTTTCTTGTTCACGGTGAGCCCGACATGCAGGAAGCATTTAAGGAAGGATTGAAAGGGCAGAATTTTAAAGACATTGAGATCCCGTTCAAAAGTCAGGAATTTATAATCTGACCATAACTGAACAAGTCCTTAAACATTATATTAAATAACTGAAAATCCAAAACAACATTTCAGTATTTGACACGCATAATTATAATCCGAAACGAGCTGCACCGGAAAATCAACTCTTCATATAGTGATTGTTTAAATTGGCAAAAAGTTTTTGTAATTTAAAAAAATTCAGAATGGATCATCAGGTCGTTTCACTTGAAGAAATAAAGGTCATTGGAATAGAAATGCGAACGAGCAACGCTGACGGGCAAGAGGACTTTCCTCTTCTGATGAACAGGTTTTATTCTGAAAACATTATGGACAAGATTCCGAATAAAGTATCGGAAGAAGTTCTGTGGCTATACACCGAATACGAATCAGATTATACAAAACCCTTTACACTTGTGATCTGCTGTAAAGTAAAAGACTTCAGCGATATACCGGAAGGGATGGTATCAAAGACAATTCCGGCTTCAAAGTTCGCTGTCTTTTCTGTTACAGGGAAAATGCCCGACGAGCTGATAAAGACCTGGCATTATATATGGAGCTCTGACCTGCAGAGAACTTACACAGGTGACTTTGATCTTTATCCTGAAACTCCCGGGCAGAATAAACCGGCAGTATCTGTTCACGTTGCCATTAAATAAAAAATTTAAAAAACATACCAGCATGGAAAAACCTGAAATTGAAAAATTGATGTATCCGATCGGCAGATTTAAAAGTCCGGAAAGCATTACGCAGGATGATTTAAGAACTTACATATCAGAGATCGAATCATTACCTGCGGATCTCAGGAAGCTCGTTGCGGATTTTTCAGAAGAAAAACTGAATACACATTACCGAAAAAACGGATGGAGCGTGAAGCAGGTCGTGCACCATATTGCTGACAGTCACATGAACGCGTTCATTCGTTTTAAAGCCGCTCTGACCGAAGACACGCCAACGATAAAGCCGTACTATGAAGATAAGTGGGCTGAGCTTGGAGATTCTAAAAATACGCCGGTAGATGTTTCGTTGAATTTACTTGATGCCCTTCACATTAAGTGGGTCAATCTCCTCAGATCGATGAACGAAAAGGATTTTACAAGAACATTTTTTCATCCCGAGCACGGTATAGAGTGTCCTCTGAATGAGATCGCGGCAATGTACGCGTGGCATGGAAAGCATCACTACGCGCATATCAATGAACTGAAAAAAAGAATGGAGTGGTGAAAATAATTTAATTTCTCCTGAAATCATCAGGCTCCGCATCATCATCAATGTCGGCTTCTTCAGGTTCCTTTCCGTCATCATAATCATCATCGTCTTCCTGCTCTTCCTCCCATTCATACTTTACAGGCGGATCATTTTTTCTGAAAATAAAGGCGCAGACAATTCCTGTCAGCGCTCCGAATAAATGCGATTCAAATGATATCTGCGGATCAGTCGGCAGCACACCCCATACCATTCCACCGTAAAGAAATACGATCAGCAAAGAAAGCGCGATCGATCTTTTATCCAGTCTGAAAAGTCCGCTGAAAAAAAGGAACGCTGCGAAGCCATATACAAGACCGCTTGCGCCGATGTGATAGGACGGTCTTGCAAAAATCCAGACAAGCAGCCCGTCAACGATATAAATTATGAAAAATACTTTTATCACCGAGCTCCGGTAGAAATACAAAATTCCAAAGAGAAGAAGGAAAAGTGTGATTGAATTTGAAACAAGATGAGAAAAATCAGCATGGATCAGTGGTGCTGTGAGAATGCCGATCAGACCTTCAATCTTTCTCGGGAATACACCGAACGAGGAAATGTTCTTTCCTGAAGCCCATTGAATAAACTGAATTATCCACAGCAAAACTACAAAGCATCCGCTGTAGAAAAAGGAAGAGATGATCTTATTCTTCTCCGTCTTATCTTCATCAGGTACCTGATCCTCGTTACCCGTTGTAAAATTATTAATCATAAGAATAGTTCAGCAAATATAATTGAGTAAGTTGAAAGTTGAAAGTTGAAAGTTGAA
>Ga0105044_10003414_pt1 | contig 21815 bp, 19 predicted proteins | sample MAT01_FD_78092 | JGI IMG/M metagenome (GOLD analysis project Ga0105044, IMG submission 78092) | Freshwater microbial communities from Lake Fryxell liftoff mats and glacier meltwater in Antarctica - MAT-01 | ecosystem: Environmental > Aquatic > Freshwater > Ice > Liftoff microbial mat | place...
CAGAAACCTGCTCAAAAGCCGCATTAATTTCATCTGCCGTAACCTCCAGGGCAGAAACAGAAGTGGCATCAAGACGGTCAAAACTGCAGGTCAGCTCCAACAGGGCTTCATCACCACGCTGGCGGACGTCCGAGATAATACCGAGCACAGCCTGCTCAACACTCTGATCAACACCTTCCCCACGCGCAAGTATGGCAGCGAATCTCACTTCAAAGTCAATATCGTTAATATCAAGAAAAAGCATCTGTAAACTCCGAAAAACCTTTAAAACCAGCAGTTATAAAACCTTCTCCAACCCCTGGATAATCTCGGTAATACGTTTGTATTTGATCTTCATGCTGGCACGATTAACAATCAGACGAGTAGAGATCTCGGCAATCTGCTCAACCTCCACAAGTCCGTTCTGACGCAATGTCTCACCGGTCTCCACCAGGTCTACTATCCGCTCGGACAGACCGACCAGCGGGGCCAGTTCGATAGAACCGTACAGCTTTATGATCTCAACCTGAATACCCTTTGTGGCAAAATATTTTTCCGTCACATAAGGATATTTGCTGGCAATACGCACATGGGACCAGCCGGTCGGATCATCGTTACCGACCATATTGGTCGGCTCTGCCACAATCATGCGGCAATAACCGAACTTCAGGTCCAACGGTTCATAAAGATCCTTGCCCTGCTCCATCAAAGTGTCCTTGCCAACGATGCCAAGATCGGCACTGCCGTACTCAACGTATGTAGGCACATCTGTGGCCCGGACAATCATGTAACGAAGCTTCAGTTCGGGATTTTCGAAAATCAGTTTGCGGGAGTCGCTGAGCAGTTCGCTGCAGTCAATACCAATCTTACCGAACAGCTTCACTGACTCTTCCAGGATTCTCCCTTTGGGGATTGCTATGGTAATCCAGTCACTCATATTTTTCGGGACCGGGGACTCGGGACCCGGGACCGGGAAAAGCGTTTTCACACCAGTCCCTCGTCCCAGGTCCCGCGTCCCGGCCTTTACTCCTTTACCCTTATAATATCTGCACCGAGGCCGGCCAGTTTCTTTTCTATAGACTCATAGCCGCGATCCAGATGGTAGATACGTGAAACCTCAGTAGTGTTATCAGATGCCAGACCAGCCAGGATCAGCGAAGCCGAGGCACGCAGGTCAGTGGCCATAACCGGTGCTCCGGACAGCTTTTTGACCCCTTTAACGGTAGCCGTGTTTCCTTCAACAACAATATCCGCACCGAAACGGAGCAGTTCCGAGACATGCATGAAACGGTTCTCAAAAATATTTTCGCTGATAACGCTGGCCCCTTCGGCAATACACATCATAGCCATGAACTGGGCCTGCATATCAGTCGGGAAACCAGGATAAGGCCTGGTCTTGATATTAACACTGCTGATCTTTTTCGGGCCCTTAACCCTGATGATGTTGTCGCGGCTTGTGATTTCCACACCCGCATCCTGCATCTTGAAAACCAGAGCATCCAGGTGTTCCAGCTTCATTCCTTTTATTTTGATGTCACCGCCGGTCATGGCTGCGGCAATCATGAATGTTCCGGCCTCGATGCGATCTGGCATAACATCATAGCTTACCGGCTGCAGATCAGACACGCCCATAATTCTGATCGTATCCGTACCGGCACCCTCAATCCTCGCCCCCATCTTGTTCAGAATCATGGCCAGGTCGATAATTTCCGGTTCGCGGGCGGCGTTTTCCAGAACAGTCTCACCCTTAGCCATGGCTGCCGCCATCATCAGGTGTTCAGTCCCGCCAACGGTTGAAACATCAAAATTGATGCGTGCACCTTTCAGCCTTTTGGCCTTTGCCTCCACATACCCATGCTCCAGAGTAATTTCCGCACCCAGGGCCTGAAGTCCCTTGAGATGGAGATTGATCGGACGGGCACCGATGGCGCAGCCGCCTGGCAGAGAAACACGTGCTATGCCGAATCTGGCCAACAGCGGCCCCAGAACCAGCACGGATGCACGCATGGTTCTGACCAGATCATATGTGGCCTCATGACTGTTGATACCTGAAGTATCAATTTTGACCAGGTGACCATCGCCCTCCACATGCGCCCCGAGCGATTCCAGCACCTTGATAGTAGTGTTAATATCCCTCAGAAAAGGCACATTTCCGATCTCATTACAGCCTGGAGCCAGGATGGTTGAGACAAATATGGGCAGGGCAGCATTCTTTGAACCGCTGACCGTAACCTCGCCTTTTAGTTTTTTGCCGCCTTTGATGATTAGTTTATCCACGCGTAGTATCCCTTTGCAAAAGCCTCAAAAAATAATTGTTTATCATAGACCATGGAGGCTGTTATGTAAAACGGAAATGTCATCTTGCAGTCACACTCACAGATTGTAAGATTAAAATCAAAATGGGCTTTTTGTCTCTCGGATTTATGATATAGTGCTTCAATAATAATTTTGACTACCTTGTCGGGATACCCCATGCAAAAGCCAATAAAATCACCTCCGGTTGCCATTTCAGCACTAAACCTGTCGCTGGGTGTCAGCCTGATTATCATTACCCTGCTCTATTTCCCTCTCGACTTTTTCAGTAACACACTACTGGAAAGCAGTATTCCAACCGCAGACTCTTACGAACTGATCAACAAACTGCGACTGGCCTTTGTAATCGCCATCATTGCGACGGTCATGTTTGTATTTCTGGTCATACGCCACTTTTGGGGACAAATCACCAAACCACTGATTGATTTCAAAGAGCATATTGAACAGCTACCTTCAAAAATCGGCAGTGACAGACTTTTTTGCGGAAGCAGTGTCAAAGAGGTTGCAAAACTAGGAAACACTTTCAACAAACTGATCCATCAACGGGATCAGGAACAGGAAGAGATTGAAAAACGGGATCAGATATTTCGCACAGTCGTAGAATTTTCAACAGACATCTGTTTCTGGTTGACTCCGGACAGAAAAACCATGCTTTACATTACACCATGCTGCGAACGCATCACCGGCTACACCGATGAAGAGTTCTACCGGGATGCAGAACTACTGGACCGCATTATCCATCCGGATTTTCGCCAAGTGTGGGACCAGCACAAAAACATTGAAGGGCAGCGCGAGATCCTCGATCCGATCGAACTGGCAATCTTCACCCGTGATGGTTCCACTGTCTGGGTAAATCACGTTTGCAAACCGGTCTATGACGACAAGTCCGTGTTTAAGGGAACACGTGGCAGCTTTGATGACGTTACTGTTATCAAAAAAGGCATGTTGGCACTACAAACAAGTGAAGAGGAGCTAAACCGTCAAAACGATTACCTGCTTGCCGTACACGAGACCGCTCTAGGCATTATCGGACGCCTGGACCTCAATAGCCTGCTCAAAGACATTGTTACCAGAGCCGCAAGGTTAATGAACACAGAACATGGCTTTATTTACCTTTTAAACAACAGCAGAACCGAAATGATACTGCAGGTAAAAACCGGATATTACGAAGAACTTGATGTTCCGCCGTTAAAACGCGGTCAGGGCATTGGCGGCCATGTGTGGGAACTTGGCAAACCCTTTGTCACCAGGGACTACAGCAAATGGGATAAAGGCTTCAAACACCCGGGATATGAAAAGATCAAAGCAACCTTCGGAATCCCGCTAACCTCGGCTGGCAGGGTCACAGGCGTTATCGGGCTGGCCTACCTTGACGCGCAGCAAGAGTTTGACACCGCCAAGATTGACACAATGCAAAAGTTTGCCGAATTGGCCTCCATAGCAATTGATAATGCCCGCCTCTTTGAGTCAGCCCAGAAAGAACTGCTGGAGCGCAAAAAGGCCGAGGCATCACTGCACAAACTTACCTACGCTGTTGAACAAAGCCCGGTTTCGATAATCATTACCGACATCCAGGGCAACATTGAATACGTCAATCCCCATTTTGCCGAAGTCACCGGCTATTCCAGCAATGAGCTGATCGGACAAAATCCGCGTATACTGAAGTCCGGTTTTACAAGCGATGCAGAATACAAAAAAATGTGGAACACCCTCATGGCCGGCAATGTGTGGCATGGTGAATTCCGCAATACGAAGAAAAATGGCGATGTATACTGGGAACTGGCGCAAATATCCCCCATCAGGGACAAGGGCAACGTCATTACCAACTTCATCGCTATCAAAGAAGATATTGATGACCGCAAGACGCTGGAAAACCAGTTGCGCCACTCGCAAAAAATGGAGGCCGTCGGCCAGCTGGCCGGCGGCATTGCACACGACTTCAACAACGTCCTGACCGCGATTATCGGTTATGCCAGCATACTGCAGATGAAGCTACCATCCGGCAGCCCACTAAAGGAAACCTCCGTACACATCCTTTCTGCGGCCGAACGCGGCTCCAGCCTGACCCAGGGACTACTGGCCTTCAGCCGGAAACAGGACACAAATCTGATCAACATCAACCTGAACGACATTATCGAGCGGATCAAAAAACTGCTCCTGCGCCTGATTGGTGAAGATATACAGTTGATCAGCATACTTGATGTTGACACACTGCCTGTACTGGTTGACAGTGTCCAGATCGAACAGGTTCTGATGAATCTGGTTACCAATTCACGGGACGCCATGCCGGATGGCGGTTCAATTGTTATTAAAACAGAAGCAATCAAAATGGACGATGAGTTCATCAACGAGCAGGGTTTCGGAACACCCGGTATTTTTGCCCTTCTCTCTATAACAGACACCGGGGAAGGAATGGATGAAGAAACAATCAAGCGCATCTTCGATCCATTTTATACGACAAAAGAAACCGGTAAGGGTACCGGACTCGGACTGTCCATCATCTACGGCATAATCAAAAAGCATAACGGCTTTATCGCCTGCACCAGCACACCGGGCAAGGGGACCACATTCAACATCTACCTGCCTTTTTCCACTTCACAAAATGAGCGTTCTGAATTCGTAGAAACGGAAAGCGCCTTTACCGGCGGCAGTGAAATGATCTTGCTTGCGGAAGACGATGATTCAATGCGTTCACTATATACAGAACTTTTGGAAGAATTCGGCTATGCCATAATTGCCGCCAAGGATGGCCTTGATGCACTGGAACTGTTTCGCGAGAAAAACCAGAATATCAGCCTTGTCATACTGGATGTGGTCATGCCCGGCATGGGCGGAGTAGAAACATACAAAGCGATGCAAGCCATCAAACGGGATGTCAACGTGCTTTTTTGCAGCGGATATCCGGCTGAAACTATCGGACAAGAACTGATCGACAGACCCAACATTCACTTCCTGGCCAAACCGTACATGCCCAAGGAACTGCTTATGAAAATCAGGGAGATTATGAAAAATGAAACCTGAAAAAAAAGGAAACATATTTGTAGTCGATGATGATCGCTATGTGCTTGACAGCGTAACAACGCTTCTGCGAGACCATGGTTTTTCGGTCAGTGCATTCAGCAGTGGCCATGACGCCATCAAAAGGTTTGTCGGCGAACCGGTTGACCTGGTCCTGACCGATGTCAACATGCCCGGCATCACCGGCATCGAATTGCTGGAAAAAATCAGGTTTCTCGACCGGGACACTCCGGTTCTGCTGATGACCGCCTACGCCGACCTGGACACAGCTGTTCAAGCCATCCAGATGGGTGCATTCGACTTCATCATCAAGCCCTATCGTCCGCCCTACCTAATTCATTCCATTGAAAAAGGGATCAATTACAAACGCCTGACCAATATCGAAAAAAACTATAAAAAAGATCTGGAGTTGACTGTTCGACAGCGGACATCAGAACTGAATGAAGCATTGAAAAAGCTGACTAACATGAGCCGGGAGATTATTGAACGCCTGACCTCCGCCGCCGAACTAAGGGACGAGGATACCGGCCTGCACATCTCCAGAATCGGCATGTACGCCAAAAGCATATCCATCCATCTTGGCATGCCGGAAGATTTCATCGAAAACATCTCTGTGGCCAGCGCCATGCATGATGTGGGCAAGATCGGCATTCCGGACTCAATTCTGCTGAAACCAGCCCCACTGACCCATGAAGAGTTCAACATCATTAAACAGCATACAACCATCGGTGAAACAATCCTGCGCGGATCCTCCCACGCCATGCTTCAGATGGGTGCCACAATTGCAGCATGTCACCACGAGCGCTGGGATGGCAAGGGTTATCCCAATGGATTTGTTGGCGAGGAAATTCCCATGGAAGGAAGGATTGTCATGCTGGCCGACCAATATGACGCTCTGCGTAACAGCCGTGTCTACAAACCGGCTTTTGACCATGCCAAAGCCTGCGATATTATTCTGAACGGTGACGGCCGGACAATGCCGCACCACTTCGACCCCGGCCTCTTGACGGCGTTCAATGATATCAAACATATTTTTGCGGAAATATTTGATTCGAATCAGAATTGATTTTTATAGGGATTAGCGTATAGCGTGCAGCGATTAGTAAAAAACTACACGCTAATTCCTATACGCTAACCGCTAAACAGCTACCCGTTAAAACGGACTCCGTCGATATAAACCTCTTCCACCTTGGCCCGTAAAACAATCTGCTCCAGCAGTTTTTCCGCCGAGCCCACTTCGCCAAAGCCTGTGACCACCTGGAAATCAGCCCGTTTTCCTGCCTCAAGAGAACCGACACTGCCGCACATCCCCAGGGCAGAGGCACCGCCAATTGTTGACATAGCAAACAACTCAACAGGACTCAGTGCGCCTGAATAGGCTTCCAGAGCAAAACGCATCTCGTCCCACATGGAAAGAGAATCATTGCTTGCCAGGGAATCTGTCCCCAGTGATAGCGGTATGCCCATCTTTTTCAGCAGACTGACCGGTGCCTTGCCGACATTGAGGCGCTCGTTGCTGCGCGGGCAGAGTGCTACATTGACACCTCTGTTTCTGAGGATTTCAGCATCATTGAGGGTAACATGCACACAGTGGATCGCCAGGGTACCGGGTGTCAACATCCCGGCACCATCCAGCAACGCGGTAGAACTGCACTTTCGTGGCGGCATCAGATACTGTTCCCAGGAAACATGGGGATAAAAGACTTCCGCTATCTGCCCGCTGGAATCAAAGACAAAATCCGTTTCTTCCCGGGATTCGGAAAGGTGTATGGCAAAAGGGAGAGAGGCTGACTGGCCGACCGATTTGAGCAGAGGATAGTTTGCATCGGCAATGGTATATGGGGAATGGGGAGATAGCCCCGCTGTAAAACCAGCGGGCTGGCAGTTTACAGCATATTCAACCGCTTTGCTCAACATGCCGTTGAACCTGGTCGGATCCTGTCCTAGCACCTCATAGAAAAGACGGCCGGAAACAGCTATTTTTCCGTAACAATCCGAAACAGCCGGATTACTGACAATCTCTCCAATTGTTGTTGTCCCGGACTCCAGACAGATACGCGCTCCCTCAAAAACAGAGGACCTGTAATCCTCAACCGTCAATGAACGCTTAACCTTGATCAGTTGTATAATCCAATCAACAAAACGGCGCGGGTGGTAGTCCATATTCGTCTTGAGCCGCCAGGACGGATAGTGGGTCAACTCCAGATGTGTATGGGTATTTATGAAACCGGGTAGAATGGCGCACCCCGGATATTCCACAACCGGAACATCGTAGGTGCTTTTAAGCTCGGCCTGAGTTGCAACCGCTGCAATAGTGCCGTCACTAACAAGCATCGCTCCACCGGACAAAGGCTCGGCTTCCGGCGAAACCAGCCAGGAAGCAGCAACAATATATGTGTTCTTTTCTGTTTCAGGCATGACCATATTTTTACTCCTCTACCAGGCGAGTAGACTGAATACTGAAGGAAACAGCAAAAATCGTGCACTAAAATAGCTATTACTTCTGTCTTCAACCTTCAGCCTCAAATCCTGAGCATCTAAAATAAATACCATAAAAATCAGATTCCACACATAGATTCAAGCGTTTTTCCCAAGATATTTAGTTTGACTCATGGTTTCTAAAAAAGTAGATTGTACGGTCTACAACAGGAGCTATTCATGTTACGCGCTTATCTTTTTCTGGCGGCATTTATTCCGCTGACACTTTTATTTGCTGCCAGCGCGCTGCTAAGCACTTTTTTTGACTCCACCGGCAGAGCTTATGCTTTTCATGCCCGTCTCTGGTCCAGACTTTCACTGGGTATGGCTGGTGTCCGTGTGGAAATATGCGGTCTGGAAAACATTCCGTCGGGCCCGGTCATCTTCATGAGCAACCACCAGAGCAACTTTGACATACTGACCATGCTGGCCAACATACCGCGCCAGATTCACTGGATTGCAAAGAAAGAACTGTTTGATGTACCCATATTCGGAGCTTCCATGCGTCGCGGCGGCTACATTCCACTGGATCGCAGCGACGGACGCAAGGCACTGAAAAGCATGGAATTCGCCGCCTCGGTTATCCGTTCAGGCAAAAGCGTTGTCCTGTTTCCGGAAGGAACACGTACCCGCAACCTGCAGTTGCTCCCCTTCAAGCGGGGCGGCTTCATGCTGGCACAGAAGGCCGGCGTGCCGGTAATTCCGGTCACCATCAACGGCAGTGGCAGAATCAATCCGGCCGGCCGAAAAAGGCTGTACCGCGGCACCATTTCAGTCACATTGCATCCGCCGGTCATGCCGGCCACAGGTGTTTCCAGAAATGAAGCCGAAACAATATTGATGACAAAGGTGGAAAGCGCCATAGCATCAGCACTGGAGAGTTAAATGCATGCCGGCCTGAAATTCATACCGTTGATAATAATCGGCCTGGGTGCCATGATCTGGGCCCTGCCCGCCGCCCACACCCTGCGACGACCGCTGGACATCTGTGCTTCGCTGGCCGCCCTCTGCGGCCTGGCGGTCATGCTGCTCGGCACACTGTTGACAATCATCCCGGACTTTTTCAGGTAACCAATGAATAACCACCTTATCAAAATACTGCTCAACGGAGCCATCCTGATCGTGCTGATGCTTCTGCTGTTTTTTGCCAGCACCTGGTGGCGCCTGCAGACCCAGTTTGCCGCAGGTGAAAAGGCATTTATCAATGGTGATTTTGTCGGTGCGGTGGCCGGTTATGAAGCCGCCATCCACATGTACATACCCAATAACCCCAAAATTGAACAGGCTGCCCAACAGCTCTGGATCATAGCCGTAAACAACGAGCGTAAGGGTGATATCAAGCGCGCCCTGATCGCCTACCGAGCCCTGCGCAGCTCTTTTTATTCTGTTAAATGGCTGAAAAGTCCCGGACTGGACTGGATCGCACGCTGCGACAAAAGAATCAGCGAGCTGGTCCCGCTGCAAAACGAAAGATAACTATGACAGAATCTAATTTTCCACTGCAAATCATACCGCTGGGCGGACTGGGTGAAATAGGCATGAACATCATGGCCTATGAATATGGTGACGACATCGTCATCGTGGACTGCGGCCTGATGTTTCCAGAGCCGCACATGCTCGGTATCGACTATGTAATTCCTGACATCAGCTGGCTGCGGGAACGCAAAGAGCGCGTCCGCGCCATCTGTCTGACCCACGGCCATGAAGACCATATCGGTGCTCTCCCCTTTATACTGCAGGAGCTGAACATACCGGTTTTCGGCACCGCCCTGACCCTCGGCTTTGTCAATGAAAAGCTGAAGGAATACAAACTGGATGATCAGGTTGAACTGATTACAGTCAAACCGCGTGAGACGATCACCCTGGGAAACTTCAGTATTGAATTCCTGCGTGTAGCCCACTCCATAGTTGACGGCTGCGCCCTGGCGATAACCACTCCGGAAGGGGTCGTAATCCATACCGGCGACTTCAAGATCGACCAGACCCCGGTGGACGGTGAACTGACCGACCTGGCCAGTCTTTCCCGTTACGGCGAGGCCGGTGTGCTGGCACTGCTGTCCGACTCCACCAACGTGGAGCGTGAAGGTTACACCCTATCGGAAAAGGAAGTCGGTGTTGCCTTTGCCGAAATTTTCCCCAAGTGCAAAGGGCGCATCATCGTTGCCGCCTTTTCCAGCAGTATCCACCGCGTCCAGCAGGTGGCAGATGTGGCCATCAACTGCGGCCGCAAGATTCTTCTCAATGGCCGCTCCATGATTGCCAATGTGCGCATTGCCCGCCAGCTTGGTTATTTGACCATCGCAGACAGCGACCTGATGGACATCAAAGAACTCAACCACCTACCACCCGAGCAGGTCTGCATCATCTCCACCGGCAGCCAGGGCGAGCCTAACAGTGCCTTGACACGGATCGCCATGGATGATCACAAGCAGATCAAACTGGAAAAAGACGACACCGTCATCCTCTCCTCACGTGTCATCCCTGGTAACGAGCGCACCATTTCAGAACTGGTCAACCACCTCTACCGCCGCGGTGCCCAGGTCTTCCACGAAAAGGTCTCCGAAGTACATGTCTCCGGCCACGCCAGCCAGGAAGAGCTCAAACTGATGCTCAACACCGTCCGGCCGCGCTTTTTCATCCCGATCCATGGTGAATACCGCATGCTGGTCAAACATATCGAATTGGCCCGCAAAGTTGGCATCCCGGAAGAACGCTGCATCCTGGCCACCAACGGTGATGTGGTTTCCTTTTACTCCGACACCGGCGCCATAGTGGAAAAAATCGAATCCGGTCGTGTCTTCGTCGATGGCAAAGGGGTCGGCGACGTCGGCAACATCGTCCTCAAAGACCGCAAACACCTGTCGGAAGACGGCATGGTGGTAGTCATCATCGGCATCAACCAGTCCAGCGGCACAGTCATCTACGGCCCGGACATCGTCTCGCGCGGCTTTGTCTTCGAGGATGAGAGTCAGGATTATCTGGAAACGGCCCGTTGCGTTGTGACCGATGCACTGAATGAACTGAATGAAGAGATGCGCTGCGACTGTGAAGAAGTCAAACAGATCGTGCGCCAGAGTTTGAGAAGGTTTTTCAAGAAAACCATCGAAAGACGTCCGGTGATCCTGCCGGTGGTTATGGAGATGTGATTCCGATTTTCACATAACTGAAAACAAGAGGGACAGGCGATTTGCCTGTCCCTCTTGTTTTGAAACAATGACTTTCATGCATGCCATAACTAACGGCCTATTATTACCATTAATTTGCAACTACAGTATGGCTCAAGGTTTCCAGTCGTTCAGTTCGCAAAACGTTTTATCATCCGGGTTCAGACCATTAGTAGTCATTTTGCCTGTAGAAGGTCGACAAATTCGAGTAGATTGTTCGTTGTCCTGTGCCGTAGAGCGTGACCATACAGTTACAAGACCAGAGTTTTGAATTGTCTGATTGCACCCCTCTTTTGCATAGAAGGCATGGATTGCATTGCGTTCAAAATATGTCAGTGATTCTTTATCAGTATCCTGATTGGCAAACCATTTATTCCACTTTCCTTGTTTACCATCAATTTCCACTGTCCAGCCGTTATTACGACGTGACTGTTTAAACTGGTCGCTGTCCCAATGCATAACCATAAATTTATTCTGATCAATGCATTGTGGTTTTGTCGGTGCCATGTAAATTTCCTGCGGATGATGGTAATGAAAAGGGTAAGATGTATTGAATAACTGAACAGTCATACCGATTTCTGCCTCTACTTTTTCACCATCAATATCTTTAATGCGTAAATTACCCCAGGGGCCCATCAATTCGGCATACAGATATCCACCACGAAAGCATTCGTTGCCCGCATTCGGGTTTTCTGCATAAAAAGGTATCCAGCCAACTGAGGCCCATAGATTTGGTAACCCATTTATGCTTACATCTTTTTTTTTAGTGAGCTGTAGTGTCTGTTCGTTAAGTTACAGCCATAAAATTCTCATTCAATTCAAGCCCTGACTTACCTACTTCACCACCCATTTTTTTGTAATAGTCGGTCAACAATGGTCGATTTAGCCATTTCGCAACCGGAGACAGTTTCTGTAGTTCTGTGCTTGGCGTGTAAAGAGGACTTTTTTTCCGGAGTAATCTCAACAACATCTTTCCCATCGGCTGCTTTTCTAAAACTATTAATCGCTTTTCCAACAGAGTTACCGATTTCAGGTAATTTCCCAACCCCGAAAATCATCATCACAATAACCCCAATAATAATTAATTCAGGCATTCCAAAACCAAACATATGTTGCGCTCCTTTTTCAAATAACTGGAATTAAACCTCCAATTTTTAGATGTCTTGTAGTTGTAAGGTTACGTCACTTGATTTTTTTGGTGCTACTTCACTTTAAAATTAAACTTTTTGTGACACTGCGTACAATATATTTCAGACTTGGTATGTTGTCGGTGACACAGGTTGCAATCCAGCTCAGTCCCATAATGTGGCGAAGTGTGTGGATTGGTCGGGTGAACGTCTTTCGTCTTTTCCGCAAGCTTAGAAGTGCTGCCATGACAGGCTACACATTGCTCCATGATCAGTGCTTCAGGCGTTGCGGTCTTGCCATGGCAATCAATGCAGCTTACTTCAGATAGCTGATGGAAATGACTGCCCGGTAGTTTACCGGCCAGATTGTGCTTATCTTTTGTGTGGCAGGTTTTGCATGTTTCCCAATTCATTTTTTTGGTATCGACATGTTTTTCAGGCAGTACCTTTGTTTTATCGTGACAGGCAGCACAATCACCGGCTTTTGCATTGGATTGTGTTGTTTTGGGGGCCGCCCAAAGGGTTTGGCTGAATAAAAATATCATTATGATATTGAATAAAAAGATCGATTTAGCTGCTTTTTGATGTAAATGAGTTTTCATATTTCTCCCGGATTGTTACTGTTGATAAACGTACAGCCTGGCGCTTGACAATTGGCTCCAGGCTGTACGTTAAATTTCAACCTATGCTTTTTCTTTTGCAACATTTCTTCCGGCAACACGACCAAAGACGACGCAATCAGGAATTGCGTTGGACCCCAGTCGATTAGAGCCGTGAACTCCTCCGGTTACTTCACCTGCAGCATACAGTTTCGGAATGACATTCCCAAAAACATCAATAACCTGAGCATTCTCATTGATTCTCAGGCCACCCATACAGTGGTGGATTGCTGGCCACTGGGGAACAGCGTAAAATGGGCCTGTAACCATAGGAGTCATAGCCTTGGAGATTTGTTTGCCGAATTCCGGATCCTTGCCCTCAGCCAGATAGCGGTTATGTTTCTCGATAGTATCTACCAGGGCATCAGACGGCATTCCTATTTTTTTCGCCAGTTCGGCAATAGTATCGGCAACAATAAAGCGACCATGTTTCAGGCCAGCATCTACTTCCTTGCGAGTCCCGCCAAGTTTTTCGATCATTTCATCGCTAAAAATTGTATAGGTGGGCTTCCCCTTGGGGCCCAGGGCTATCTGGGCAAAGCTTACATGATCACGCCTTGCAAGCTCACTGATAAAGCGTTTGCCCTGATTTGTGACGTAGACAATTCCGTTTCCTGGTCCATTGAACGGATATAGTGCCGGAGAATCAAGAATACCGGTGTCTGGATCCGCATAGGGATATAGTTGAATAAAACACATTTGAAGTGAGTCTGCACCGATTGCCTCAGCGTAGCGAATCATTTCGCCAGTGGCACCTGGGTGGTTTGTGCAGTTCCAATCGTCACCTGCAAGGTACGGGTAGTGAGCAGCACGCATCTTTGCATCGCGGCTGAATCCACCAGATGCTATGACAATGCCATTTTTAACCTTGATATTTTCTTTTTTGTTGCCCCTTTTTATTTCTACGCCTAGGACCGGACTTTTGGGATCTGCGTTCGCTCTCCAAATCCATGTTACTTCACTTGCAAGCTTGTACTTTGCGCCGTGTTTCTCGGCAATTTTCTTAAGTGCGTTCACATAAACTGAACCACTACCTGCAGGATGTGTGCGATATGCTGTGTGTCCACCTGTCTTAAGTAATGCCGGGCGGATTACTGCGCCACCTTCGTCTATCATCCAGTTCAAACAGTCTGTGGCTCCTTCAGCCACAACTTTGGCAAGTGCTGGAATGCTGTAGTTGTCCCCACCCTTGAGGAAGTCTTTAAAGTGCTGATCTACACTATCATCACCCAAATTGTATTTTTGGCGATAATTGTACTTATCACCAGAGGATGCGTAGACACCGCCGTTGATGATGGAGTTGCCCCCGTAGGTTCTCATTTTGTCCACAATCAGCACTTTTGCTCCATCTTTGGCTGCTTGAGCAGCAGCGGAACATCCGGCAAAACCTGTGCCTATGATCAGTACTTCGGTGGAGTCATCCCATTTTTGGGGGAGCTGACGGCTTGCTGCTTCTGCAGTCCCTGGTGAGGCCATGTTCAGAGCAAAAGCGCCAGAAGCTGCTGCTAAGCCGACTGCCAGAGACGTTTTAAGAAAACCTCTTCTACTACTGTTAGTCAAATCCTGGGTAACTTCTTCTTGGAGCGGTTCATTGATGTTACTCATCTTTCCTTCTCCTTTGTTTCAAAGATAACCACATTTAATGTTTTTAGTGGTCTGCTGGGATCGCCGGTTAGGTCAGCAAATAATATAAAAATATTTTGTCGTACACTAAACGTTTGATTAACAACTTTAAAGGTTAGAAAGTGGGGTAATAACGGGTATATAATCATACCCGCAACCATGAGATTAAGAACAAGAATGAAATTGAATTAAAAACATTAACTTGATATATGATGTATCAAGTTGATAAAACGCTTGTTCAAGGGTATTTAGGTATTTTAGATTTATAAAAATTTGTTTTCAGTTATCGGGGATTTAATGTTAACTCACGAGGAAAAACTGGATAATTCAATATTTGAGGAAGTTTTCGAATCCACTTCAAATTTGGTCATTGTTACTGATAATAAAGGTTGTATCGTGCATACCAACAATAAGGTTGAACAACTGTTTAACGCTAAATGTCTTGGTATGCCATTTTGGAACTGTTTAGGTTTGGAGTGTCGTAATCTTGACGAAGCACTGAAATTTCTGGGAACCTTTAGCCAATTGCCCGGAACAGAGAGGAAATCTTATACCTACGAAACAAATGGTGTTTTTTATGATATCAACATTATAAAACTTAATAAAAGTGATAAAACACCCAAAGGTTTTTTAATAATACTGAACGATATTACAAGCTTGATTAAAGGACGCGAAGAACTAGAGCGTCGTGTTGAACTGAGAACTTCAGATCTTACTAGATATCAGAAAATGTTACAGGCGGTCTTTCAAGCAGTCGGCAAAGGTATTTTGCTTATTGATGATGATAGAGAAATTATTAAATCAAACCAAAAGGCGTGCGAAATTTTTGGGTTTCACTCTACCAATTTATTGGGTATGGAAATTTCTACGCTATTTAATGCCTCCCCAAATGAAAATCTATTGGATACATTGGACTCAATTATTGAAGGTCAGATTGTTAGCTCCGAAATATCAGCTATTTATTTTGATCAAAGTATTTTCCCTGCCGTATTCACATTAAGTGTTATTATTATCGATGGGCACAGGCTTTGGATAGGAATTATTGAGGATATTACTGAACAGAAAAGTATGGAACTGCAGCTTAATCAGGAGAAAATTGCAACCGAAGAAGTTAACATAACTCTTCGTAATGTTTTGAAAACAATACAGAATGAAAAGCGAGAGCTGACAAATAATATTTCCAACATAATCGCTAAGGATATTTTGCCTGCGCTGGATAAAATTAAATCAAACACAAATGATGCTGAACAGAACGGATACATAGATTTTTTGGGAGAATTACTGGTCTCACTTACTAAAGGGTCTGAATCAGCACTTGATTCAAGATTGCTTAGACTGAGTAAGACCGAAATGAAAATATGCAAATTCATTCAATCTGGATTTAGCAGCAAAGAGATAAGTTCTACAATAAACCTTGCTTTTGATACAATTCAAACACACCGTAAGAATATTCGTAAAAAGCTCGGTTTATCTGGTTCAGGCGACATAAGCCTTTATGGATATCTGAAAAATCAAAAGTTAGTGTAAGTCTAAAGAACATATTTATTGGTAAAGGAAGTTAAGAAGATGCCCAATGAAATATATGATGTAATAGTAGTAGGATCTGGCTTTGCAGGACTATCGGCCGCTATTGAAGCTAGAAATGCTGGATGCTCAGTGCTGGTAATTGAAAAAATGAGGGTGCCTGGCGGTAACTCAGCTATTTGCGGTGGATTGATTGCAGTTGTAGATTCTCCACTTCAAGCTGTAGAAAAAAAATCCGATTCACCCCAAATACTTGTAAACGACATGTTAAATGCTGGCAAGGGTTTGAATCATTTAGCTCTTACTCAGACCGTTGCAGACCAATCTTTAGATGCTTTTTTATGGCTGCGTGACTACTTGGGAGTTTCCTTTAAAGATGATCTGATCCATGGTGGTGGACATTCTGTGCCACGCCTATATATAACTGAAAATTATAGCGGTGTTTCTGTTGTACAAGCACTTCTTGTAAAATGCCGTGAACTTGGTATTCCCGTACAACTGAAGTGTGCAATGAAAAATTTGATCACTGATGATTCAGGTAGAGTCATTGGCCTGAATTCAATTTCAGGGTTTGTTTTTCCTCAGCAGAACAGTGGAAAAGAAAAGAAAATAATGGCAAAAAAAGCAGTAATATTAGCAACTGGAGGATTTTGTCAGGATATTAAATTCAGAATGATTCAAAATCCAAAGTTAAATGATAGTTTTAAAACTACTAACCACTCCGGTGCTACGGCTGAATCCTTAGTAAGCGCATTAAAAGTTGGTGCCACACCTGTTCAATTGTCATGGTTTCAGTTTGGCCCTTGGACATCGCGTGATGAAAATGGATGGGGAACCAGTTCAATGTTTACTTTGCTGATTGGTTTTCCACATGGAATCATGATTGATGCAAACACGGGGAAGCGATTTGTTAATGAGTTGACTGATCGTTTATCAAGATCTAACGAAATGACAATTTCTGGTCGTGATCCAATGATAATAGTGGGTGAGGAAGCGGCACTAAACTATCCGAAATTACAGCTATGTATTAAGAGAAATGCTGTAAAGCGTTATGAATCTTTAGAAGCTCTTGTGCTTGATCAATCAATTAATATTGCTACTCTTACGACTACAATTAATGAATACAATAAATATGCGGATACAGGCATTGATCTTGAATTTAATAAGCCATTTAACCAAAACAAACGATATCAAATTAAAGCACCATATTATTTGGTTCGACTTGCACCAAAACTTCATTACTGTAATGGTGGTATTCAAATCAACTCTCAGGCACAGGTTCTTGATATATCAACCCATAAACCCATTCCAGGTTTTTATGCTGCAGGTGAAATGACCGGAGGGGTTCATGGTGCCAGCAGGCTGGGTGGTATGTCTTTTTGCGAGTGTATTGTTTTTGGGCGGATCGCTGGAATAAATGCTTCGAATGAGAGTGATTGCTGACCTTCTGTACATAAATATTCGGACCTATCCAACCTGAAAAGTGACTAGAGGATAGGTCCGTAATTGATAAGTTTTCCAACCATAAAAATACCGACTGGCAAATCAGGTATAACATTCCACACACTTAAACCTCCAACCTCTTCAAACCATTTAACCAGCCAAAACAACTACTCTTAATGGCTTTACTGATACCGACACAACAGGATATAACGACATATCAAGATCCGCTTGAACCACCTCAACTACTCAACCGTCGGAGCCTGAATGTTTCGCTTGATCATGCTTGGCACTATATCGGCCCTGTTTTTCAGCAGTACTTTTGTACTGAACAGGGACATGAGCCTGGAAGGGGGGCACTGGCTGTGGACCTCCAGCCTGCGCTTCGGCTATATGTTTGCCATGCTGGTCCTGTACCTGTTTTTCACAAAAGGCGTCAAATACCTGCTTGAAATTGTCCGGATTTTCAGCCGTTTCTGGCTATTCTGGTGCCTCGCCGGAGGGATCGGCTTTGGGCTTTTCTACTCCCTGCTCTGTTTCAGCGCCTCATATGCACCGGGCTGGATCATTGCCACCACTTGGCAGATCACCATCCTGGCCACCCCGATTATACTGATTGCCATAGGCAAACAGATTCCGCTTAAAGGACTGCTGCTGACCGGCCTGATCTTCGCAGGCATCGTGCTGGTCAATATGGAATATGCCCACACTGCAACGGCACGGGAGGTTGTTTTCGGTGTGATTCCAGTACTGGTGGCGGCATTTGCCTACCCCACCGGCAACCAGATGGTCTGGGAGGCATCCCAGAGCGGCTACAAGATGATTCCACACATTGAACACCCGCTGATGCAGGACAGCTTTGCCCGTGTTCTGCTGCTGACCATCGGTTCGATTCCCTTCTGGCTGATCCTGTTCCTGTTTGTTTCCCCTCCCCCGCCTTCAACGGGTCAGCTGTTCAGTACGGCAATGGTGGCACTGTTTTCAGGAGTAATTGCCACCACTGTTTTCCTGCATGCCAGACATAACTGCGTACACCCTTACGAGCTTGCTGCGGTTGACGCCACCCAGTCCATGGAGGTTGTATTTTCATTGATCGGTGAGATTATATTTTTGCAGGGTGCGTTTCCGGGTCCAGTCGGCACAATCGGAATTGCACTTACTATCATCGGTCTGATAGCATATGCACGGCGGCAGCAGTACGCCTGGCTTCAGCCTGAGATGTAATGACACTACGCCGCAGAATGCCAGACCGATTAGTAAGGAGTACCATATGACATCCATCGTAGATTTGCGCAGCGACACCGTAACACAACCGACACAGGCCATGCGTGCAGCCATGCTGGCGGCGCCCCTGGGAGATGATGTCTTCGGCGACGACCCCAGTGTAAATGCGCTGCAGGAAAAAATTGCCGCCATGCTGGGGTTTGAATCGGCACTGTTCCTGCCCACCGGCACCCAGAGCAATCTGTGCGCCATCATGGCCCACTGCCAGCGAGGTGACGAGTATATTGTGGGACAGTATGCCCACTGCTACCGCTGGGAGGGGGGCGGAGCCGCCGTACTGGGCAGCGTCCAGCCCCAGCCGCTGCAAAACCTGCCGGACGGCACCATGGCACTGGAAGATATTGCTACTGCCATCAAACCGGATGACGCCCACTTTGCCCGCACCAGAATGCTGGCACTGGAGAACACCCAGGGAGGCAAGCTGTTGCCAATGGAGTATCTTCAACAGGCCACACAACTAGCCACCGACAAAGGATTAACAAACCATCTGGACGGTGCCCGTATTTTTAACGCTGCCACAGCCCAGGCCGCCCTGGTCAGGTCAGATATTCTGACGGAAGCGCGTCGCATTGCCTCCTGTTTTGACAGCGTTTCAGTCTGCCTGAGCAAGGGACTGGGCACGCCGGTCGGCTCACTATTATGCGGAGACCGGGAGTTCATCACCCGGGCCCACCGCATCCGCAAAATGGTTGGTGGTGGCATGCGTCAGGCCGGTATACTGGCTGCTGCCGGAAGCTACGCCCTTGATCACCATCTGGACCGACTGACAGATGATCATGCCCTGGCAAAGCGACTGGCAAACGGACTGACCGGTCTACGGGAACTGCAGGTTGAAACTCCCCAGACCAATATTCTTTTTGTGGACCTGGTGGGTACAGCCTGGGAGCGGTCAGCAGAGTTGCTGCTGCATCTGAAGAAGCATGGCATTCTGGCTACCGGCCTGTACCGACTGAGGTTTGTAACCCATCTTGATCTGGATACTGCCGACATTGATCGGGCCATTACGGCCATCAGGGATTTTTTCAGAAAATAGGGGGGGTTGTTATGGGCCGCCGGGCATTTGCGCAGTTTCTACAGCAGTACCGTTGCATTCTCGGCGAGGGGGCAGTCATTGAGCGTCTGCGACGAACAGAAGGGTGCGAACTGGACCCGTGGGTCGTCAATTCGGCCTTTATTTATGATTCGATTAAACGGTCGGTGCTGGAAGAAATCTACCGTCAATACCTGAATATCGGGCAGGAATTCGATCTACCGCTGCTGCTCTCCACACCGACCTGGCGAGCCAGTCAAGAACGGATTAAGCAGGCCGGTTATGCCGGGCGCGATCTGAATGGTGACAACTTCCTGTTTCTGGATGGCTTGCGCCAAAGCTATGGAGATTATGCTGACAAGGTCACCATATGCGGCCTGATGAGCTGCCGGGGAAATGCCTATGACCCGACAGAGGCGCTGAGTGAGCACGCCGCCAGTCAATTCCACGCCTGGCAGGCAGAAAAGCTGGCTGCATCGGGAGTTGATTTCCTGCTGGCAGCCACGCTACCGGCTCTCAGCGAGGCCATTGGACTGGCCCGGGCGCTGGCCACCACCGGACTTACCTACCTGATCAGTTTTGTTGCCAGACCGGAAGGTACATTGCTGGACGGAACGCCTCTCCTCACCGCCATTGAAACCATCGACAGCAGAGTATCGCCACAGCCTCTGGCCTATCTGGTCAACTGCACCCATGTTTCATTTTTCAGTTCTGCACTGGTCAAGGAAGGGCTGGTTTCACCAATTGTGCAAAAAAGGATTGTGGGACTACTGGCCAATACCGCTGCACTCAGTCCGGAAGAGCTTGATGAAAGCACAACTCTCGTTGAAGAATCTCCGGAAACTTTTGGCAAAGCCGTGGCGACTTTACAAGATGAATTTGGCATGCAGATCCTGGGAGGCTGCTGCGGCACCGATCAACGCCATATCCGCTGTCTGGCTGAGGCACTTAAACCTTTTTCTTAAGATCCATGCGCATCTTTTGGCACTTTTTTAATGCTTCACAACCGCACGACCACGGAACTCACCCTGCAGGATGGACTGGATCATTGACTCCAGGTTCTCAAGCGAGACTTCCGTTACAATTGCCTGCAGATGCTCAGTTTTCCAATCTCCGGCAAGCTTTTCCCAGACCTGCAGCCTGATGCCTGACGGGCATTTCACGGAATCAATACCGATCAGACTTACCCCTCGCAAGATGAACGGGTAGACATTGATCGGCAGTTCTGTTGACCCGACCAGACCGCAACAGGTGACAGCACCACCATAGCGGGTGGATTTTATGGCGGCAGCCAGGGTCTCGCCACCAACCACATCCACACAACCTGCCCAGCGTTCTTTCATCATCGGGCGGTCAGAACAGGCAACAACCAGATCACGGGTAACAATTTCTGCCGCACCCAGATTTTTCAGAAACAACTCGTCAGAATTTTTTCCAGTAGAGGCAACAACCCAATAACCCGACTTGGCAAGGATTGCCACGGCAATGGAGCCGACTCCACCGGTTGCACCGGTAACAAGTATTTCTCCGTCTGAAGGTTTGACTCCTGCCTGTACAAGTTTCAACACCGATAGAGCAGCAGTGAAGCCTGCGGTACCGATGGCCATGGATTCCTGTAAACTTAGCCCGACGGGAAGCGGTACAGCCCACTCCGACGGTATACGGATCACTCCGCCCCAACCGCCGTCTGTCTCCATCCCCAAGTCGTACCCGGTAATAATCACCTTATCACCAACACTAAAAGTGCCGCTTTCACACGAAACAACCTCTCCGGCCGCATCAACACCAGGGGTATGTGGAAACTGTCGCGTTACTCCGGGATGGCCGGTTGCAGAGAGTGCATCCTTGTAGTTAAGCGAGGAATAGGCGACCCGAACGACCAGATCTCCGGGCGGCAGATCATTGATGCCTCTGTCCATGATCTGCCGAACGAATTGTCCATCATCTGTTTTTTTAACCACAAGAGCCTTGAATTGTGTTGGTACGGACATAATTTTCTCCCCTTCTGAAGATAATTAAGTTATGGGATCAGGACGATCTTGCCCAGCGTACTGGACTCCATGACAGCATGATGCGCCTTGGGAGCTTCGTCAAGCGGCAGTTCCCTGGTAATGATCGGTCGTAAAGTGCCGTTTTCAAGCCCTGCTATAAAAGCGGCATGCATACTAATCTGATC
>Ga0105044_10003418_pt1 | contig 21807 bp, 14 predicted proteins | sample MAT01_FD_78092 | JGI IMG/M metagenome (GOLD analysis project Ga0105044, IMG submission 78092) | Freshwater microbial communities from Lake Fryxell liftoff mats and glacier meltwater in Antarctica - MAT-01 | ecosystem: Environmental > Aquatic > Freshwater > Ice > Liftoff microbial mat | place...
CGAACTCGGAAGTGAAACGCGCCAGCGCCAATGGTAGTGTGCATCCGCATGCGAGAGTAGGTCATCGCCAAGCACCTTATGCAATAAACAAAACGCCCTGCCAAAGCAGGGCGTTTTGCGTTTCAGTCGGTTCTAACGTGTGGGGCTAGGCAGAACTCGTACTGTGGCGCTCCACGCGCAGATGCACCGGTCGCCAATGGGTACTCCTGACTACCTGTCCGATGCCGAACAGCGCTTGCCTGCTTGCTGCACGAATTTGAACAGTATTCGGTGCGTCCAGTCGTGGAATCGGATGTTGCTGAAGTAAAAACAAAGGGTTAGGAAATTCGTGCCGGTTGGCACGTGCTTTGCGTATACGCTGGCATGGACATCGCCCGACCCGAACTTGCAGTAAAACGCCAGCGCCGCCGCTGGATACTCGGTGCTATCGCGACTTTGGTTGTCGGCTCTGCAGTCTTTGCATTGTCGCGGCTGCAGCCAGCCGCGCCATTGGTGGACCGCTCGGCGGTCTGGATCGACACGGTCAAGCGCGGCGATTTGCTTCGCGAGGTTCGCGGGCCCGGCCAACTAGTACCCACGGAAATCCGCTGGCTGTCGGCCGATACGGCGGCGCGCGTGGAACGCGTGCTGGTGCGGCCGGGTGCCCGTGTGGAAACTGACACGCTGATTCTTGAATTGCGCAATGCGCAGACCGATGATCAACTGGCTTCGGCGGGAACCGCACTAGCTGCTGGTAAAGCCGACCTGGAAGCGCGACGGACGCAACTGCAGAGCTTGGTGCTCGATCAGCAGGCGCAAATTGCGTCGGTGAACGCCGAGTACGAGGGCGCGCGGCTGCAGTCGGAAGCGGAGGGCGAGTTGAACCGCCGCGGCATCGTGTCGGCACTCCAGTTTCGTCAGACCGAGTTGCGCGCGCAGCAGTTCAAGGAGCGTCTCGGCATTGAGCGGGAGCGCCTTGCCATGCAGAAAAACAATCAGCAGTCGCAGATGGCGGCCGAGTCCGCCCGTCTGGAGCAGTTGCAGAACACCTACGAGCTGCGCCAACGGCAATCCGAGGCCCTCAACGTGCGGGCTGGCATGAGCGGTATCCTGCAGGTGATCGCGGTGGAGGAAGGGCAGCAGGTCGCTCCCGGCACTAACTTGGCGCGGGTAGCGCAACCCGATGTACTTCGCGCCGAACTGCGCATTCCGGAAACGCAAGCCAAGGATATCGAGCTCGATCAGACGGTCCGCGTCGATACGCGCAACGGCGTAGTTCCTGGTCGCGTGGTGCGTATCGACCCGGCAGTTCTCAATGGCACCGTCCAGGTTGATGTTGACCTTCTCGGCGCCTTGCCGCCGGGCGCGCGTCCAGATCTCAGCGTGGACGGCACAATCGAAATCGAGAAGCTCGAGGGAGTGGTGTTCGTCGGCCGTCCGGCCTTCGGCCAGGCGGAGTCGACCACTACCCTGTTCCGAATCGACGCCACTGGCGACGTTGCGCGTCGAATTCCGGTGCAACTGGGCCGTGCATCGGTCAGCCTGATTGAAGTGGCGCGCGGCCTGGAGCCGGGTGATCGCGTGATCTTGTCCGACACCTCCGCCTATGAGCAGCATGAACGCCTGCGCTTGCGCTGACCCAGTCGCACCCATTCTGAAATCCAAGGACTGACCGCATGACCGCCAAAAATGCCCTCATCTCGCTGCGCGACGTCGGCAAGGTGTACCTCACAGAAGACGTCGAGACCCATGCCCTGAGTGGCATCCACCTGGAAATTCACAAGGGTGAGTACATCTCGATCTCGGGTCCATCCGGCTGCGGTAAGTCGACCTTGCTGGCGATTCTTGGGCTGCTCGATACGCCCACTAGTGGCAGCTACCACATCAACGAGCGGCCGGTCGTTGCGATCGGCGCGAACGAGCGCGCACGGATTCGAAATCGCGAGATCGGTTTCATTTTCCAGGCTTTCAACCTCATCGGCGATTTGAGCGTGTTCGAGAATGTCGAACTGCCGCTGACCTATCGATCCGGTGTAAGCAAGTCCGAGCGTCGCGCCAAGGCGCAGCAGGCACTAGATCGGGTGGGCATGGCGCATCGTCTGAAGCACTATCCCTCACAACTATCCGGCGGCCAGCAGCAGCGCGTGGCAGTGGCACGTGCGCTGGTCGGCGACCCTTCTATCCTGCTGGCCGACGAGCCGACCGGCAACCTCGATTCGAAAAACGGCGAGGCGGTCATGGTTTTGCTCGATGAGTTGCATCAATCCGGCGCGACCATTTGCGTTGTCACCCATGACCCGCGCTACGCAGATTTCGCCGACCGCAAGGTGTTCATGTTCGATGGGCGCGTGGTGGACGAAGAAACCATGCACCGCTTGCGTCACGAGGAAGACTCGCGCATCCGCCGCGCCGCGGTCGGCGCCTGATAAGGACACGATCATGACCTTCGGGCTTTCGGCTATTCGACAAACTGCGCGGGCGCTGGCCCAGCAGCCGGGCAACTCATTGCTGATCGTCACTGTACTGGCGCTTGGCCTTGCCGGCGTCATCGCGATGTTGTCGATCATCAAGTCGATGGTCTGGGACCCCTTGCCGTTTCCGAACGCAGAAAATGTGGTCGCGCTCGGCTGGCGTGATCTCGACAACGATGCAGCAAGCGTGCAATCCATGCGTGGCGACCAGTACCTGCGCCTGCGGGAACGGACGGCTGGCTCATGGGAGCTGGCCGGTAGCAGTTCCGCGACGGTCAACCTGCAAGTTGCCCAGGGCGTCGAGCGATTCGACGGCGCCTTCATCACCGACAACCTGTTTCCCATGCTCGGCGTTGAGCCGCTCTTGGGTCGCGGATTGACTAGTGATGACAACCAGCCCGGAGCGCCACTGGTAGCCTTGCTTGCTGAAGAAATCTGGCGTACGCGCTTTGCGTCCGATCCGGAGATCCTCGGCAGGCAGGTGCGCGTCAATGCCCAGCCTGCGACCGTGGTCGGCATTATGCCCGCGAGGTTCAGTTTCCCCGGTCGGGAGCAGGTATGGGTGCCGCTTCAGATCGACACCGCGGAGGCTGGCAAGACTCGCGATGTGTCCGCATTTGCCGACGGGGCGACGGGCCTGCCGGAACTGACCGGGAAATTGGAGGCGTGGCTGGGGCACGAACGCAAGCTTGATCCGCGCTACTTCGCTGACCAGCAAATCGAAGCCTTCACCTTGCCGATGGCGCTTCTGTTCTCCGACAGCGAGACCCGGCAGATTCTGTACCTGATGCTGGTGACGGTTGCCTTGGTCCTCATCGTCGCCTGCGCCAATGCGGCGAATCTGATGCTTGCCCGCTCACTCGCCAGCAGTCGCGACTATGCCTTGCGCCTGACGCTCGGGGCGAGCCGTTCCAATCTAGTGACGCAACTGCTGGCGCAGAGCCTGGGGCTGGCTGCGATTGCACTGCTGATTGCCGTCCCGCTCGCGCAGTTCGGCATCGATGCGGTCATGCGCGGTTTCAGCGGGACCGATGACGGTCCGCCGCCATGGATGGTTTTCAGCATTGACGCCGAGATGGTGCTTGTCGCAACCATCGTCGCGGCTCTGACCGCCCTGATCGTGGCCTTGCTGCCGATCCTGCGCCTCGATGTCGGTGCACTCGGCGCCGTGATGCGCGATGGTGGTCGCAGCGTCGCCGGAAGCGCCTCCGGGAAGCTCAGCCGCTTCCTTGTGGTCGGTGAAATCGCGTTGGCGTGCGTGGTGTTGCTGACCACGCTGATCGTGGTACGTGGTGTGGACAATCTGGCCCGTACCGACCTCGGCATTAAGCCGGATGGCCTGCTCACCGCACGCATCGCGCTGTTTGCCGATGCCTATCCGCAGGATGCCGATACGGTGCGTTTCTTCGAGCAATTGGTCGAGCGCCTGCGTCTGGAACCCGGCGTCGAGTCCGCGGGCGCGGGCACGACTTTGCCCGGACTCATGGCATCCACCGAGCGGGTCATGCCGGAGGGCCATGATGCCGACGGCCAGTCGGCTCCTTCAGTGCGTTACGCACCGGTAGACGCGGGATTCATTCCTACCTATGGCATCGGCATGCTAGCCGGACGCGGATTCGATGAGCGCGATTCCGCGACCAGCGAGCGCGTGGTCATCGTAGACCAACGCTTCGCAGACATGTTCTTCGCAAGCGGTGACGCGCTCGGCCGCCGCGTGCGCATTCCCTCTGAGGGGCCGGAAGCGCAATGGCATACGGTGGTCGGCGTCGTGCAAAGCCTGCACTTGGACGATGCCGGTGATCAGCTGATGGCCAACGCACTGGTTCCGCTAGCGCAGCATCCCGCCCGCTTCGTGAGCGTCGTCACGCGCGTGCGCGGTAACGCCGAATCCTTCAAGCCGCGCTTTCTGGAGATCGTGCGCAGCCAAGATCCGGATTCGCCAGCCTATTGGCTGCGCACATATGAGGAAGTCCTGCGCACTGCCATGGCCGGCGAACACGTGCTATCTGGGATGTTCTCCGCCTTCGGCGTGCTGGCACTGGTGCTAATCGTGGCGGGCCTGTACGGCTTGATCGCGCAACTGGTTGGCCAGCGCGTGCGCGAGATCGGTGTGCAGCGGGCGCTAGGTGCTTCGAGTGTCTCAGTGTTGCAGGGATTGTTCGGCCGCCTTTCAGTGCAAGTGGCGATTGGTTTGTTGATTGGCATCGGGCTTGCCTTGCCATTCGGCGAGCAGATTTCGAAGGCCTTGCCGGGATTGCACGTTCAGGTGGAGGCGGTGACGGTGGCCGCATTGGTGATGATCCTGGTCGGTGTGTGTGTATTGGCCACGCTGTTCCCGGCAATGCGTGCGCTGGCCGTGGACCCCACCGTGGCGCTGCGCCATGAATAGGCTCGCTGCCCTGGTCAATCGACTACGGCGAGCGCCTGGTTACGCGCTGAGCCTGCTGGCTACCCTGACCTTGGGTCTCAGCCTTGCGATCAGCATGTTTGCCATCGTCTATGGGGTCGCTTTCGCGCCGCTGCCGTATCCGGACGACGAGCAGATCGTCGTTATCGCCGCGCAGCGTCCGCTATCGGGCGCGCGCGGCGGGATCACAGCGCGTGAGGCCTTGCAGACGCTGGGGCAAATTCCGGCGCTACAAGCGGCTGCCTATCATTCCTGGGGCGGTGCTGATCTAGTCACCGGCGACCGGCCACAATCGCTGACACTAAATAGCGTCGGCGCGCGATTCTTCGAGGTATTCGGAGTTCCTGCAGCGCTCGGCCGAACCCTGGTTGCCGAGGACATCGGAACGCCGCGTGCGGTGCTGAGCCACGCGAGCTGGCAGAAGCACTTCGGTGGCGATCCGCAGATCGTTGGAAAGATCGTCAACCTGAGCTGGACCAATGCCGAAATCGTCGGTGTCATGCCGGCGCAGTTTGCCTATCCGTCGGCTGAGGTCGCGCTGTGGATCGCGGCCGACGAGGCGCAGTTGAATGCCATGGACAGCGGTATGTTCGACAACGCGCGCTTCATGAGTGCTGTTGGCCGCCTGCATCCCGACGCCAATCCGCAACAGCTCGCCGTGCAGTTGAATGCTGGCCGCACGTCCCTCGCTGACAGCGACGACTGGGTGCTGGGCGCCACGCGCATACTCGATGTGGCGGTCGGTACACTTCGCCCGCTGCTGCTGGCTCTGCTCGGTATTGCCCTGCTGGTCTTGCTGATCGGTTGCGCCAATGCGGCGCACCTGGTCATGGTGCGCGGCCACGCAAGGCTAGGATCCTTCGGTGTGATGCGCGCGCTCGGCGCCAGCCGGGCGCGTATCGCAACCGAATTCCTCCTCGAGATCGGCGCGATCAGTATCTGTGCAGTGCTGTTGGCATTGCTGATCGCTGCTGTGGGACTGCATAGCCTGGTCGGCGTGGTCGACAGCGGCTTGCCGCGCGCCAGCGAAATCGGACTCTCCGCGCCAATCGTCATGTTCGCACTTCTCTCGATGCTGCTGGTCATCCTGATCTGCGGTGCGTGGCCGGCACTGCGCCTGCACCGCAACGGCATCCAGGCGGCGCTGGCGCGGCGCGTGGGGACAAACGTCGCCGCTGGCCGAATTGAACGTAGCCTGCCCGCGTTGGCCATCGCTTTATCGCTGTCCGCCTTGTCGACGGCCGGTTTGCTCGCGATCAGTGCGCAGCGCCTTGCTACACAGGATGCGTTGGTCAATGTCGAACGACTGCTCGCCCTGCAGCTATTCCCCGGCAATGACGATCCGGGCAAGGTCGCGGCGCATCTGGAACTCACCCGCCACGCCGTCGAGCAATTGCCTGGTGTTGAAGCCGCGGCGCTGATGAGTGGCGCACCGTTTACGCGCGTTGGCGCGTTGAGTCTGGACATCGCGGCCGCCGGCGCGGATGCCGCCACATCACTGAATGTACAGGCGCGGATCAGCAGTGGCCCGGTGCTCGAAGTACTCGACATTCCGCTGCAGCAGGGCAGGGCGATTGGTGCGCAAGACCGCAGTGACACGCGCAAAGTCGCGATGCTCAACCAGCGCGCGGCGCTGGAGTTATTCAAGGGCGAGGATGCGCTAGGGCGTAGCGTCGCCGTGCCGCCCTATGGTGCAGGCGGCACGCCAATCGCGTTCGAGGTTGTCGGCATCGTGGCCGACCGCAAAATTGATCGTGTCGACGGCAGGGCGGCTAGCGCGGAAGTCTGGATGTCGTATCAGCAGTATCCGGTGCCCTTCGGCAGCCTGCTGCTCGATACGCCGCTGCCGCCAAAATCATTAATCCGCGCCGCTGAAACCGCGGTCTGGAATGTGGATCGCAGCCAGGGCATCTATCGGAGTTTCGCACCTGCCGAGGAACGAGATTCCCAACTCGCCGCGCCGCGCTTCTTTGCGCGCAATGCAGGAATCTTTGCGCTATGTGCCTTGCTGCTGTCAGTGGTCGGCGTCTACGGCGTACTGGCGGTTGATCTCGCACGGCGTCGGCGCGAACTTGCGCTGCGCGCCGCGCTCGGCGCGAACTCCTTGCACACGCTACGTTTCGTGGCGCGCAAGGCTTCTGAGATCGGCGTGCCGGGCCTGCTGTTGGGACTTGTGCTAGCGATGGCCATGGCGCAGGGCGTGCGCAGTCTGCTTTTCGATGCCGGCACTACCACGCTCATGGTGATGGCAGCGGCCGCCGGACTGCCGATTGCCTTGTTGATTACTTTTATCTGCTGGAATCTGGCGCGTCGCGCCGCAACGGTGCCGCCGAACGTGGCGTTACAGGAAAGCTGACCCGATGATTAAGCTCAGCAACATCGATAAATCCGCGTCGGCCGGCACTGGCCGTGTGTGGCTGCTGCGCCAGATCAACCTGGAAGTGCGCGCGGGCGAATTCGTCGCGATCAGCGGCCCATCAGGTGCCGGCAAGAGCACCTTGCTCGCGATCCTGGGCCTGATGGATTCCGATTTCTCAGGCAACTATGAACTGGATGACCATGCCGTTCACAGCCTTGGTGCAAAGGCCCGTCAAAACCTGCAGCGCGATGCGATCGGCTTCGTATTCCAGCAATATCACCTGATCGATGATCTCACCGTGGCCGAGAACCTGGAGTTGCCGCTGACCTATCGCAATGTTCCGGCCTCCGAGCGTCGCGCGCGCGTTGCCGACTCGCTAGATCGATTTCAAATCGTCGGCAAGAAGGATTTGTATCCCAAGCAGCTTTCGGGTGGGCAGCAACAACTGGTTGCGGTCGCGCGCGCAACGATCACGCGCCCAAGGTTGTTGCTGGCAGACGAGCCCACCGGGGCACTGCATTCGAGTCAGGGGACTCAAATCATGGACTGGCTGAGTGAACTCAATCGCGAGGGGGTAACCATCATCATGGTGACGCACAATCCCGACAATGCGGCCCGTGCCTCGCGTCAGATATCACTGCGCGACGGTTGGCTTGAAGGCAATAGTTTAGCCGTCTAGCCGTCCGTATTGTGCAGGTTGTGGAAAGCGCAGGTATGATCCGCGACCCTTTATGTTGATCAGCCCTCGCTGAGGAATGCCGTCGATGAGTGCCTATTTGTTCACCTCTGAATCCGTCTCCGAAGGTCATCCGGACAAGCTGGCCGATCAGATTTCCGATGCGGTACTCGATGCGATCCTGGCGCAAGACCCGAACGCTCGTGTCGCGTGCGAGACCATGGTGAAGACGGGTGTTGCGATCGTCGCCGGTGAAATCACCACCAGTGCCTGGGTCGACCTGGAAACGCTGACGCGTAAAGTGATCACCGATGTGGGCTACAACAGCTCCGAAGTCGGCTTTGACGGCGAGACCTGCGGCATATTGAATCTGATTGGTAAGCAATCACCGGATATCGCCCAGGGCGTGGATCGCAAGAGCCCGGAAGAACAAGGCGCCGGCGATCAAGGCCTGATGTTTGGCTACGCGTGCGACGAGACGCCCGAGCTGATGCCCGCGCCCATCCACTACGCGCATCGGTTGGTTGAGCAACAGGCGAAAGTTCGCAAAAAGAAGAATTCCGCACTGCCGTGGCTGCGGCCGGATGCGAAGAGCCAGGTAACACTGCGCTATGTCGATGGCGTGGTCGCTGGCATTGATGCCGTCGTCCTATCCACACAGCACGACCCCGGAATCAAGAACAAGGATCTAAAAGAGGCGGTGATGGAATCCATCATCAAGCCCGTGCTGCCGTCGAAGTGGATCGACAAGCACACCAAATTCCATATCAATCCGACCGGAAAATTCGAGATTGGTGGCCCGGTTGGCGACTGCGGTTTGACCGGTCGCAAGATCATTGTCGATACATATGGCGGCATGGCACGTCACGGCGGCGGTGCATTCTCCGGCAAGGATCCGTCGAAGGTTGATCGTTCCGCGGCCTATGCTGCGCGCTATGTGGCGAAGAACATCGTCGCCGCGGGTCTCGCCAGCAAGTGCGAAATTCAGGTCTCCTATGCCATTGGTGTCGCCGAGCCGACGAGCATCTCAGTCACCACCTTCGGCACCGGAAAACTTCCGGATTCGGAGATCGAGAAGTTGATTCGTGCGCACTTCGATCTGCGCCCCTACGGCATCACCAAAATGCTCAACCTGATTCATCCGATGTATCAGATGACCTCAGCGTACGGTCACTTTGGTCGCAAGCCGGTGGAATTGAAGGCCGCTGACGGCAGTCACTACTTCGGATTTTCGTGGGAACGTACGGATCGTGCAGACGCTTTGCGTGATGCCGCGGGACTTCGTCGCGCATCGGCCTAGTCGCTAGCTAGTGCATCCCCGGCCCGCCCTTGTGGAGGGCCGGAGATTTAAAGCCGCTAGGCGGCGTCTTAGCCTTGCGTTGCTGGCGTTGCCGGCGTTGCCGCTGCCGGCTTTTCACCACAATACTGTTCAAGCACACGCTGCGTTTCAGCAATCTGCGCGTTGCGTTCCTCGGTTGTCAACAAGCGGCGCTTGCCGCGTTCTTCGATCTCAATCTTGTCGTTGACTTGAAGCATTTTCAAGTTGGCGCTGTGGCCTTTGCATCCCGCGCGACGTTGCGCGTTGATTTCCGCGCGTTCCTCTTCGCTCATGGGCTTCGGGTTGACAGCTTGCTGCGCGCTGGCGGCGCCGGCACACAGGACGAGAATCAGGGCGGCGCTGAGTCGGGCGATCACAATGGTCTCCTTGAGAAAACGGTTGGGCGGCAACGGCTGCCGTTGGTCGAGCATGTTAGCGACTTCATTGGCTTTCGGCGCAATGCTGTGTCCGAATGATGCGATTTTCACCGCATCGAGGTGTTCTAGTCAGCGTGCCTGAACTTCATTGTGGATGCAGAAATGATCGCGCCTTCCCGCGTACGAAGGTGGCAATGTATCTGAATGCCGCGCCCCGCTATCGTGCAAGGACTGAAACAGGGACCAAAATTCCATGACTAACAATAAGAATGCGATTGTCACCGGCTCCACCAGTGGTATCGGTCTAGCCACCGCACGGGCGTTGGCGGCACAAGGGATGAATATCGTGTTGAACGGCTTCGGTGATGCGCAGCAGATCGAGACCCTGCGCACCGGAATCGCAGAGGAATTTGGCGTGCAGGTTCGCTATAGCGATGCCGATATGCGTGACGCGCAGGCGATCGAGGCGATGGTCATGCAAGCGATTGCGGCCCTCGGATCGGTTGATGTGTTGGTGAATAACGCGGGCGTGCAACATGTGTCTCCGGTTGAAGACTTCCCGCAATCTAAATGGGACCAGATCATCGCAATCAACCTGAGCGCGGCCTTTCATGCAGTTCGCGCCGCGGTTCCGGGGATGAAACAGCGGCGCTGGGGACGCATCATCAATACAGCTTCGGCGCACGCACTGGTCGCGTCACCGTTCAAAAGCGCATACGTCGCGGCCAAGCATGGCATTGCAGGGTTCACCAAATCGGTTGCATTGGAGGTGGCGACCTTTGGCATTACGGTGAACTCGATATGCCCCGGTTATGTATGGACGCCACTCGTGGAGAGCCAGATTCCTGACACGATGAAGGCGCGCGGATTGACCGCAGAGCAGGTCAAACGCGACGTCATGCTCGCCGCGCAGCCGACCAAAGAATTCATCACGGTCGATCAAGTCGCCGCGCTCGTGGTCTTCTTGTGCTCGGACGCGGCGTCGCAAATGACCGGCTCTAACATCGCGATGGACGGCGGCTGGACCGCGCAATAGACAACACTGGGTTTAGGCCCGCAGCTCCGCGCGCACGCGGTCAAATAATGCCAGAACGGGTGCCGGCGGCTCGGCACCCAGCCGGCTGACCACATAAATCGCTACGCTCGCGAACGCGAAGCCAGGCACCATTTCGTACAGGCCAAACCAAGCGAATTGCTTCCATACGAGTACCGTGATGGCGCCGGTCAGCATGCCGGCCAGCGCACCGTTGCGTGTCATCCGGCGCCACCCCAGTGAAAGCAACACCACCGGACCAAAAGCGGCACCAAAGCCCGCCCAGGCGTAGGCGACCAGATCGAGCACGCGATTACTCGGATCCCACGCAAGCCCTAGGGCCACGAAAGATACTGCCAGCAGTGCAGTCCGCCCGACCCAAATCAGCTCGCGCTGGGTCGCCTGGGGACGCATAAACGGCTTATAGAAATCTTCGGTGATCGCGCTGGCGCAAACCAGGAGCTGGCAACTTAAGGTGCTCATGACGGCGGCCAAAATTGCCGATAGGAGGACGCCTGCCACCCATGGATTGAACAACTGTTGCGAAATGACGATAAAAACGCGCTCGGGATTGGCGATCACCGGAGCGGCCGCATTTGGATTCGCTGCGAACCAGGCTATCGAGAAGAAGCCCACCGCCATGGCTCCCAGTAGACACAAAGCCATCCATACCATGCCGATGCGTCGCGCCGGCTTGATTGCAGCTAGCGATTCGGCCGCCATGAAGCGGGCCAAGATGTGCGGCTGACCAAAATAGCCGAGGCCCCACGCCAGTAGCGACACGATGCCGACAAAGGTGGTGCCATGGAAAAAATCCACGCGTGTCGGATCGAAGGCGGAGATCGTGTCGATCGCCGCATTGGGGCCACCTGCTGTGGACATGAGCACGATCGGCGTGACAATCAATGCCAAGATCATGAGCGTCGCCTGCACGGTGTCGGTCCAGCTCACTGCCAGAAATCCGCCGATTAGGGTGTAGGCAATGGTCACCGCAGCCCCCGCCCACAAAGCGTTGGCGTAGGGAATATTGAACGTGATCTCGAACAGGCGTGCGCCAGCGACGATGCCCGATGCCGAATAGATCGCGAAGAACACAAGGATCACGACGGCCGAAATCACACGCAGCAAGCGGCTGCGGTCTTCAAATCGACGCGTAAAGTAGTCCGGAAGCGTCAGCGCGTTCTGAGCTCGCTCCGTGTAGACGCGCAAGGGGCCGGCCACCAAGGTCCAATTGAGGTAGGCGCCAATGAGCAAGCCGATGGCAATCCAGGATTCGGCCAGCCCTGAGAGGAATAGAGCGCCTGGCAGGCCCATCAACAACCAGCCGCTCATATCGGATGCGCCGGCCGCCAGTGCAGTGACCCAGGGATTCAAGCTGCGACCACCGAGAATGAAGTCGTCGAAGCTTCGTGTTCGATGCCACGCCCAGAAACCGATTCCGAGCATGCCCAGCAGATAGATTGTGAAGGTGATCAGCATGGGCGTACTGGCGATCATTGCATCTCCAAAATGGCTTTCGGATCGAAACCGCCGCAACGCGCGCCGCTAACGTGCAGGGCCAGCCCAGCATAGCCATGCGCACTTCCGCGCGTGAACATCGTATGCCACGCTGACCGCTCGTCTGGTACCTGATCGTTCCATACGAACGCGAACCCCAGATGATTGAATTCCTTGTAGAGATAAATCACGTGCCGTCGGCGTCGTGGCAGGCAATACTCGACCCGTCATTCAGCAGTGTGGCGGTGCCACCGTGGACCGAGTAAACGCAAGCACCCCGGCATTACGCGTGCTCTTGGTCGACGACGATCCCCAGGATCGTTTACTAATTCTCGAATTGTTCGGCCGCAGTGAGAGCGACCGCCCGACTCGCGTCGACACGGCCGGATCATACGAAGAAGCGCTGTGTCTAATTTCGGAACATCGTCACGATGTTGTGCTGACTGATTTTCAGCTAGGCGCGTACACCGGCGCGGATCTACTGCGCGCAACCGCCGGAGACAAATTTCGACCGCCGATGATAGTACTCACAGGTCACGGCAGTCCTGAAGTTGATAAATTATGTCTGGCTGCAGGTGCCGCTGATTATCTGGTCAAGGATCGTTTGGACTCGACCGCGCTCGAACGCAGTTTACGTTATGCGATCGAACGGCATCGACTGACTCACCAGCTACGTGAACGCGAACGCGACTACCGCATGTTATTCGACGCGAGCCCAGTGCCAATGTGGGTACACGAGCCGCACTCGCAGGCGATCCTTGAGGTCAATATCGCCGCGTTAAAACAGTACGGCTATACGCGCAGCGAATTTCTAGCCATGCGCCAGTCCGACTTCGAAGTGCAAAGAAATTCGCTCGCGGCGTCGCCATCCCTGAATTCTGCCAATAAATCCGTTGCATCGGCACAGGAATCGGGAATACGGCGCCATTTTCACAAGGACCGGTCTGCGGTGGAGGCACAGATCGTCCGGAGCGAAGTACAACTCGACACCGGTCCTAAATATATCGTACTCGCTTTCGATGTTTCAGCGAAAATTCGTGTCGAAAATGCTTTGCGAGCCAGTGAATCCACTTTGCGTCAGGTACTACGCGACATTACCCATGGTCTGATTGTGACAGGCGCTTTGGGCGAGATTCTGTTCATCAATCCCGCCGGTTGCGAGATTCTCGGCGCCACCGAGAATGCGCTCTTAGGGCAGCCGGTGCCGGCGGTCCTCATGAGCGGTAACCAAAAGCGAATCCAACTGCGCGACCAGCTCGGGGTAAGGCGCGAATTGGATGTACGGGTTAGCGAAACTCTGTGGAACGGAGAGGCGGCCAAGGAGTTGATACTACTTGATGTCACCCAGCAAAGCGCAAATGACCGCCAGCTATCGTTGTTAAGAAGAGCGGTCGAGTCCGCGAGCGACGGAATCATCGTTTCCGAATTTAATAAAGATGCACAGCCAGTAATCTACGTGAATCCCGCTTTCGAGCGCATCACTGGATATCGACCGAGCGAAGTTATCGGGCGCGACTGCGGATACTTGCAGGGTGAAGATCGGGATCAGGCGCCGCTTTCGGATGTGCGCCGAGCACTGGCCGAGCAGCGTGGTTGCACGGTCGTTCTGCGCAACTATCGCAAAGACGGAACCATGTTTTGGAACCGTCTTACCCTGTCTCCGGTGCTAACCCAAGAAGGGAAAGTCACTCATTACATCGGTGTAGTCACTGATATTAGTGAACAAAGGCATCTGGAGGTGGAGCGAACTTACCTCGCCACTCACGACGCTATCACTGGTCTACCTCGCTTCGCGGTGGGTTCGGAGATCAGGCTAGAGCTCATCCTGCAACGGGTGCGGGAAAATTCATCGCGTTTGGTCCTGCTGTTTGTCGATATTGACGGGTTCAATTCAGTCAACGACACGATGGGGTTCGCGACTGGAGATCTCGCGTTGCGCCAAGTGGCAGAGCGCCTTCGAGAGCTCGCGGGTCCCACGGCGGAAGTCTTGCGCTATGCGGGCGACGAGTTTCTGGTGGCAGTGGAGACGTCTCTTGATACCGATGTCTTGAATCTCGCCACGTCCTACTGTGAGCGGGTTGCTGAGCCGATGGCCATCACCACGGCAGCAACCTTATATTTGACCGCATCGGTCGGGGCTTCTGCTTTCCCTGACTGTGGGCAAAGTGTACTTGAGCTGATTCGGCAGGCAGATATTGCGACGAATCGCGCGAAACGTGGCGGGCGCAACAGCGCGTTCATTTTTGGCAATGATCTTCAAGAGGCGCTCAGCGATCGACTAGCGCTTGGGGGGCGCATGCGGGTGGCCTTGGCCCGAGGCGAATTTCTACTGCATTACCAGCCGCAGGTTGATGCGCAGAGCGGCAATGTTTCAGCGGTGGAGGCTCTGGTGCGCTGGGACAGCCCTGAATTCGGTTTGCTGCCACCTCGCCGGTTTATCCCAGTGGCAGAAGACAATGGAATGATTCTACAGCTCGGGGCTTTTGTTTTGCGGACCGCCTGTCTACAGATGCGAAAATGGATGGATGCGGGTTTAAGCGGTTTCATCGTTAGTGTGAATGTTTCTGCGTCTCAAATGCAACGCCCCACATTCGTTGAGGATGTGCGTTCGATCATCGAAAGCACGGGCATCACGCCCGCAATGTTAGAGCTGGAATTAACTGAAAGCGTTTTAATGGACAACGCAGAGCGCGCCGTAGGGCTCATGCACGAGCTGAAACGCTTGGGGTTGCGTTTAGCCCTGGATGATTTCGGTGTAGGTTATTCGAGCCTAAGTCACTTGCGTCGATTCCCCTTGGATAAGATTAAGATTGATCAATCCTTTATATCCAATGTAACGCAGGACAGGAATGACGCGGCGCTGGTGCGCGCGATTATCGCGATGGGGCACCATCTTGGGATGAAGGTTGTAGCGGAAGGTGTTGAAACGCTCGCGCAGTATGGCTATCTTAAACGCAATCATTGTGATGAATTGCAGGGTTTTTATTTCTCGCAGCCGCGGCCGGCGGATGAGATTCCGGCGCTGCTGAGGCATCGATATTCCATGCCGCTGGGGTCGGACGACGATCTCTCAGGCCGGACCCTATTAATTTTGGACGACGAAGAGAATATTCGGAGATCCTTAATGCGTTTGCTGCGTCGGGATGGATATCGTATTCTAGATGCAGAAAATGCGATAGAAGCCTTCAATTAGTTGGCGACAAACCGTGTGCAAGTTATTCTCTCAGATCAACGCATGCCCGGTATGAGCGGGACAGAATTCTTAAGTCAAGTGAAAGAGATGTATCCTGACACTGTACGCATTGTATTGAGTGGATTTACCGATTTGGCTAGCGTCACTGAGTCAATCAATCGGGGAGCCATTTATAAGTTCCTGACCAAGCCGTGGGACGATGACGCATTGCGGGCGCAGGTATTGGAGGCATTTCGGCGGCACGAGCATCTGAAGAACAGTAGCTAGCTCCTTGTCGATTCGGTATTCACAAAGTAAATCTGCAGCGTAAAGCGTGCGGAGGTGCAGATGCACGGTAGTTTTGATTTAATATCCACGATGGCAGTAAGCCTAGCTTTCGCGCTGGTCTTGGGCTTCGTTGCGACTAAGCTTCGGCTGCCGACGCTGGTCGGCTATTTAATGGCCGGTGTATTAGTCGGACCGGCCACGCCGGGATTTGTTGGCGATATGCAGTTGGCATCGGAACTTGCCGAAATCGGCGTAATTCTGCTGATGTTCGGTGTCGGCTTGCATTTCTCACTCAACGATTTGCTCTCGGTGCGCCACATCGCTGTGCCGGGAGCGCTAGTGCAAATCTCGGTTGCGACTGCTCTTGGAATTCTTATCGCCCATTTTTGGGGATGGAGTTTTGGAGCGGGACTGGTAATGGGCTTGTGTTTATCTGTCGCAAGTACTGTGGTGTTGCTGCGAGCGCTTGAGGACCGAGGACTACTCGATTCAATCAATGGACGCATCGCAGTCGGCTGGCTGATTGTGGAGGATCTTGTCATGGTTTTGGTGCTAGTGCTGTTACCAGCACTGACGCCTGTACTACTCGTGGGTGGCGATGGTGATATTCGATCATTGTGGGCGCCACTATTGCTCACGTTGGGTCGTGTGGCACTCTTTATAGCGTTAATGTTGGTGGTTGGCCGACGCCTGTTTCCCTGGCTGCTTTCAATTGTAGCGCGCACCGGATCGCGCGAACTGTTTACGTTGTGCGTAATTGCCGTGGCGGTCGGAATCGCGTATGGATCTGCGATTCTGTTCCACGTTTCATTTGCCTTAGGTGCCTTTTTTGCGGGCATGGTTATGCGCGAATCGTCCCTCAGTCATCGCGCTGCGAGTGAATCGCTACCGCTACGGGACGCGTTCGCAGTTTTGTTCTTCGTGTCCGTGGGGATGCTATTCGATCCGCAGGTTCTGGTACAGAGGCCACTAGAAGTACTGATCGTGGTGGCAATTATTATGGTCGGCAAATCGCTCGCTGCTTTCTTGTTGGTACTATCGTTTCGATATCCGTTAAACACGGCGCTCACGGTTTCCGCGAGTCTAGCCCAGGTGGGTGAGTTTTCGTTTATACTGGCAGCGTTGGGTGTAAGTCAGGGTTTGTTGCCGGTCGAAGGCCAGAGTTTAATTGTGGCGGGTGCCATGATTTCAATATCGCTGAACTCATTGCTATTCCGCACTTTGGAGCCCGCACAAAGATGGATAAGGTCGCGCTCAAAGCTTGCCCGATCCCTGGAGCGGCCAGAGGACCCACTGCGCGAACTACCGATGGACATAGCCGAATCGAAGCTTACCGGGCACATAGTGTTGGTGGGCTATGGCGGCGTTGGCAAACGAGTCGCTGATAGTTTGCATTCGCATGGGCTGTCGCTTGTGGTGGTAGACGAGAACCGCGAAATAGTCGAGCAATTGCGGAGTGCCGGTCGGCTGGCCGTCGCGGGCGATGCCGCGCGTGCCGAGGTTCTGGTACAGGCGCACGTGGCCCGTGCGCGTATCCTAGTTATTACTTGTGCAGACGTCATTGGCGCGAGAACAATGATCGAAATTACTAGGGCTTTGAACCCGCTGGCCCTGACTATAGTACGCACGCATACTGAGGAAGAAAGTGAACTAATGCGTGAGGAAATGGTGGATCATGTTTTAATGGATGAGAATGAATTGGCGCTAAACATGTCAAGCCGGATCGCAATGCATTTGTCCAAGCAGACGGCATAGCCTCACGACATGGAATTAAATCGTGAAGCTGGCCGAGATCAAGTGAACTCTTCCCCGTCTAGATCCAGGTTGATCGAGCCATCGGCGCCGAAATTTATTTTGGTAAGACCCGGGTGTAGTTCTTCCAGTCGCTTAAGCTCCATTTGCTGTCTCGTCAGCTTTCCTTCCTGGACGCGTATCAAGTCGGCTAGGCGCTGATTTTCCATGACAAGCCTGCGCTGAGTAAGCGCCTGAGCAATGCATGTTGCTAATTCCTGATCGTCCCATGGCTTGGCAATGAAACGGAAAATTTGAACGCGATTAATGGCATCAATCAATGCATGCAGATCCGCGTAGCCACTCAAAATTATACGGGCCACATTTGGCTGGAACTCGATCATCTTGGTCAGAAATGTGACGCCATCCATGTGCGGCATGCGGTAGTCAGACACCACGAGATCAAATGCCTCCTCCTGCGCGCGAGCCAAGGCCTGCGCGGGAGCCAAGAAGGTTTCGATCACCAGGTTTGGACCGAAGCGTTCGGCTGGAACTGCGTGAATGCATCGACGCAAGCTGCTGAGAATGTTTGGTTCGTCGTCTACTAGCATCAAACGCGTCAAGTTCGTGTCCTCGTTCGGAGGGAAACCCCCGCGTGGAAAGTATACCGCCTAGTACGCTAAGGCGACCTGCGGATCCTGAAGTTGAGCCGTGATTTTCGGTTGCATGCGTGGATATTCGCCCAAATCGTCGCATGTAGCCATGATCGACGACCGTGGCAGCGCCGTTGGTTGAGCTTGCGTCGTTCCAGCGGTGCATTGCTGGTGTGAACGCAGCCGCTCGACATTCGGCGCACTCATTGTATCGAAACAATCGATTGTGGCGGCTATGTAAAAATGGCCGCCTCTGGAACTGCGCACCTAGGCTGCTAGGCCGACGAAACGATTCAGCGTCAGTCTACGTGTCTGGGCGACGAATTGGCAAAAACACTCGAAAAGACGTGCCTTTTCCCACTTCGCTATCGACTTCTATACGTCCCTGATGTTTCTGGACAATGCCGTAAGAGAGCGCCAAGCCGAGTCCAGTGCCTTTGCCCACTGGTTTGGTTGTAAAGAAAGGATCGAAAATGCGCGCTAATTGCTTCTTGGGTATGCCACAACCATCGTCGCTGATCTCGACACAAACTTCTTCGTCGGTGCAGCTTGTGGACAGAGTAATAACGCCGCGTTCGTTAATTGCCTGCCCCGCATTTACTAAAAGATTGAGAAATACCTGATTTATCTGAGAGGGAATGCATTCGATCGGCGGAATGGGCAAAAAGTTTTTGACGATTTCAGCTTTGTATTTGAGTTCGTTCCAAACGATGTTGAGCGTGCTTTCCAGCCCGCGTCGAATATCGATTACATTCCATTCATCATTCTCGTTTTGGCCACCGTGCGAGAAGTCGCGCAGATCTAAAACAATCTTTTTTACGCGTTCAATGCCTTCGCGAGATTCCAAAAGTAGTTGCGGCAAATCATGCTGAACAAATTCATAGTCAACTTCCGCTTTGACGCTAGTGATCGGAGCGATCAGGTGTTGGAGCCCCTCTGGCACTGTCTGCCATAATCTCTCGTAAGTATTTAGGAGATTCAAAAGTCCGCGCACATAGATTTGCAGTGTTCCAAGATTGGAGTGGACATATCCAATCGGGTTGTTTATTTCGTGCGCTACACCCGCGGCGAGTTGACCAATTGACGCCATTTTTTCTGACTGCAAAAGTTGCGCTTGTGTATCTTTGAGACGAATGTAGGCTTGCTCAAGTTCTATATGTCTATCTTGCAAGGTCTGCTCACGCCACCACTCGCGACTTACATCACGCGCATGAAAAGAAACTCCCACGCGGTTTCCATGTGTGTCTGAAATATGGCGCGCTTCCATGACAACACTGCGCACTCCGACTGACTCGCTACTCTCTTCCCCAGTCAACTGGTATTCGCCAGACCACGGGCTACGTTCGTTGAGCCGGTCGTTAAGATCTGGTGTGAAGAAAATATCGTCCATGGTCCCGACGTGACCGTCGCGGGACCAGTACATTTTTTCCATCACGCCGGCTATTGGATTCCTATAGACCAAGTCACCGCTCAGGTCTGAAATCCAAATGCCGTCTCCCAGTGCATCCAGCGCCGCCAGACGTAGGGGCTGGATCATTTCGAGAAAATCCTCGCCTGTGAGATCAGCGTCTTTTTGCATGATTGATCTTCGCGATCTCGATTCCGGATGTTCCCACTGCCGGGGCCGGAGCGCTAGTGACTATCCTCGGTTGTGTCTTGTCACGTCCTGGCAACGTTGAGGGTGACGAACGCGTTGTCGCGCCGCGCAGCACGTCGGCAAGTGGCGGGGGCTCGTTGTCTTCGATTGGGACCCGCTGCAGCTTCGGGCGCCGTGGCATGTTGGCGCTCTTGTGGTCTCTTTCGCACAATTGGACCGATGACGATCACGCTGTTTCGCCCATGCTTGATGCGATGGTTCTAAGTTGCGGCTGAACCGCTCCGCACCTGCTTTATCGCTATATCTCGAATAAGCGATATAATGACCGTTCACGAGTCGCCTGGATGGGCGACCGGTCCGCCCGCTGAGGGGCGCTGCAATCTCGATTGTCTGCTACGGCTCCGGCTTTGGCTGTCGAGGTCACGCTCGGTGGGGTTGACTTAACGTCAACGAAGGGCGCCCGGCTGTCCATTGAAGGTGATTCATGAACGCAGTTGTGAAAGAAGTACCTAAGTCTGACTTCAAGGTCCGCGATTTGTCGTTGGCCGAATGGGGTCGCAAAGAGATCCAGATGGCCGAGCACGAGATGCCAGGCTTGATGTCGATCCGTGCCAAGTACGCGCCGTCTAAGCCGCTGGCCGGTGTGCGTTTGACCGGTTCGCTGCACATGACCGTGGAAACGGCGGTTCTGATCGAAACGCTGGTCGAGCTGGGCGCCGACGTGCGTTGGGCTTCGTGCAATATCTTCTCGACACAGGATTACGCCGCCGCCGCGATTGCGGTGACGGGTACGCCGGTGTTCGCGTGGAAGGGCGAGACCTTGGAAGAGTATTGGGAATGCACTATGGATGCCGTCGTGCATCCGGGCAATCTCGGCCCGCAGTTGGTGGTCGACGATGGTGGCGACGTCACTTTGTTGATCCACAAGGGTTATCAGATGGAACTTGGCGACAACTGGGTGAATACCCCCAGCGAAAGCGAAGAAGAATCCATCATCAAGCAGTTGCTGAAGCGCACCGCGAAAGAACGTCCAGGTTACTGGACGAAGGTGGTCAAAGACTGGCGCGGTGTCTCCGAAGAGACCACCACCGGCGTCAATCGCCTGTATCAGATGAAGGCGCTCGGCCAGTTGTTGGTCCCGGCGATCAACGTCAATGACTCGGTCACAAAAAGCAAGTTCGACAATTTGTACGGCTGCCGCGAATCGTTGGCTGATGGCATCAAGCGCGCTACCGATCGCATGATCGCGGGCAAGCTCGCCGTCATCTGTGGTTTCGGCGACGTCGGCAAAGGTTCGGCGCGCAGTCTGCGTGGCTTCGGCGCACGCGTTGTGGTTACCGAGATTGATCCGATCTGCGCCCTGCAAGCGGCCATGGAAGGTTTCGAAGTCGCCACGGTGGAAGACACGCTCGGCCGCGCTGATATCTATGTCACCGCCACTGGCAACAAGGATGTGATCACCTTCGAGCATATGTCGAAGATGAAGGACCAAGCCATCGTCTGCAACATCGGTCACTTCGACAACGAGATCCAGGTCGAGAAGCTGAACCAAGGCGACGGTGTGACGAAGGTCAATATCAAGCCGCAAGTCGACAAATATAAATTTGCTGGCGGTCACGAGATTTACCTGCTGGCCGAAGGCCGTCTGGTGAACTTGGGCTGCGCCACGGGTCACCCGGCCTTTGTGATGTCCAATAGCTTCAGCAACCAAGTGCTGGCGCAGATCGATTTGTGGAACAAGAAAGACGAGTACGATCGCGCCGTCTACCAGTTGCCAAAGAAGCTCGACGAGGAAGTCGCGCGTCTGCATTTGGAGAAGATCGGCGTCAAGCTCACGCGCTTGTCGGACAACCAGTCCAGCTACATGGGAATTTCGCAGGAAGGCCCGTACAAGCCGGATCATTACCGCTACTGATCGGCTAGCAGCCTGTCGGTCTTAAAGGAAATCGGCTGCAAATCCGCCTAGACGATCCATATTCCGCCGCTTTCTCGGTCAATAGAAGAGCTATTACTCTTCAAAATCGACGAAATCTGGCTTCGCCCAGTCAGATTTTCGCTTCGATTCTTCAAGTCCGACAGGCTGCTAGACGCCGCAGTTCATCGCGGTGGACTCATTGAATAGAAAAGGCGGCCTTTTGGGGTCGCCTTTTTTCATTTCCGAGCGCCCGGCTGTGCTCACGAGCTTGGTTGATTGCCGTTAGAACGCTTTTGCCGTCAACCCGTTGACTCATGGCGGATCGGGCCGGACC